>Ga0187893_10003624_pt1 | contig 30853 bp, 34 predicted proteins | sample MA1701074metaG_FD_139574 | JGI IMG/M metagenome (GOLD analysis project Ga0187893, IMG submission 139574) | White microbial mat communities from a basaltic lava cave in the Kipuka Kanohina Cave System on the Island of Hawaii, USA - MA170107-4 metaG ...
CGGCGAGGGCGACCGCGTGCTCGTTGTCCAGGAGGGCCGATCGGCTTCGATGGTCTCCGGAAGGCTCGAGAGCCCTCTCGACTGCGCGGTCGTCGCCGTCGTCGATCGGGTGGAGATGGCATGAGCGTCGAGCGGGAGCGGGTCCGCGAGCTGGTGCGAGAGGAGCTCGTCGCGAGGCTCGCGCAGCCTGAGATGGCTGGCCCATCCGGAAAGTCCGGGCACCCGGCGCTCGTCGTCGTTCACCTTTCGGAGGACGACCCGAAACCGCTCGAGGCGGAAACGCCGCGCCCGTGCGTCATCGAGCCCGATAGGCCCTGTTACCAGAGCGGTTACTGCAAAAGACTCGGTTACTGAAAGCCCGGAAAACCCGTGCGAACGATTCTCCATGTCGACATGGACGCGTTCTACACGTCCGTCGAAGAGCGCGATCACTCCGAGTACCGGGGAAAGCCCGTCATCGTGGGTGCCGACCCGAAGGAGGGCAGGGGCCGGGGGGTCGTGGCGGCGGCGTCCTACGAGGCCCGCCGCTTCGGTGTGCGCTCGGCGATGCCTATCTCCCGCGCCTTCCGTGCCTGTCCCCAGGGCATCTACCTTCGCGGGAACATGGAGAAGTACCAGGAGGTCTCCCACCGGATCATGGAGATCCTCGAGAGCTATACGGACCTCGTGGAGCCGCTCTCGATCGATGAGGCCTTCCTCGATGTGACCGCGATCTGTCTTCCGGAGAAGGGAAGGGCGCTCGCCGCCGAGATCAAAGACGCCATCTGGAACAAGGAGTCCCTCCGCGCCTCGATCGGAGTCGCTCCCAACAAGTTTCTCGCGAAGATCGCCTCCGACCTCGAGAAGCCCGATGGCCTGGTCGTCGTGCCTCGGGGAGGCGAGCTCGAGTTCCTTCGGCCGCTTGGAATCGAGCGGCTCTGGGGCGTCGGGCCCAAGACCGCCGGGCCGCTGCGCCGCGCGGGCTTTCGTCGAATCGGAGACCTGATCGGGCTCACGACGGAAGACGCCCGACTGGTGTCGATCGGCCTTGGCGGAAAAAACGGAGAGCACGTGCTGCAGCTCGCGCGGGGGATCGACGACCGCGAGGTGGTGCCGCACCACGAGCCCAAGTCGATCGGCCACGAGACGACGTTCGAGGAGGACATCGACGACCTCGAGCTCGTGCGAAAAACGCTGCTCTGGCTTTCGGACGGGGTCGCCGTGCGGCTGCGAAAAAACAGGCTCGAGGGCAGGACGGTGACGCTGAAGTTTCGCGACCATACGTTCACGACCGAGACCCGGGCCCACACGCTTTCCCATCCCATCGCGGATGGAGCATCGATCTTCGAGACCGCGCTCGGGCTCCTCGATCGCATCGAGCGGAAGGGAAGAAAGGTGCGCCTTCTGGGTGTCGCCGTCTCGCACCTCTCGAGAGCGGGCGAGGCCGTTCAGCTCTCGCTCTTCGATCGCCCCGAGAAGGTGGTGAAAAACGAAAAGCTCGGCCGCGCGCGGGATGCTCTCGAGGCCCGCTTCGGCAAGGGGGTGGTGTCGCGCGCGTCCCTTCTCGATTAGATTACCTCATGCTCGACAAGACGCTTGCCATTCTCGGGCTCGGCAAGATCGGGGGCCTTCTCGCCGATGCCTTTCTTTCGAGGGGGCTCGTCGCGCCCGGAAACCTCGTCGCCACGGTGCGGCACAAGGAGCGTGCCGAGGCCCTCGGCAAACGCTTCCCGTTCCCCGTCGGAACCGACAACCGGGAGGCGGCTGCCTCCGCGGACATCGTCCTTCTTGCGGTCAAGCCCCAGAGCATGGAAGAGGTCGCGTCCGAGATCCGCGCCGCCGTCAACAAGGACACGCTCGTCGTCTCCGTCCTCGCCTCCGTTCCGACCGCGAGCATCGAAAAGGCGCTCGGAGACGACGTTCCCGTCGTGCGGGCGATGCCGAACACGCCCTGCGCGGTGGGCGAGGGGATGACGGTCCTCTGCCGCGGCCGTTCCGCGGGCGCCTCCGACCTCGCCCTCACCGCGAAGCTCTTCGATACCGTGGGCCGGACGCTCGTCCTCGACGAGAAGCACATGGACGCCGTCACGGGACTCTCCGCGAGCGGCCCAGCGTACATCTACGTGATCCTCGAGTCGCTCGCCGAGGCCGGGGTCAAGATGGGGCTTCCCCGCGACGTCGCAACTCTCCTCGCGGCCCAGACCACGCTCGGCGCCGCGAAGCAGGTCCTCGAGAGCGGGTCGCACCCGGCGCTCTTGAAGGACGAGGTCACGACGCCGGCGGGCTGTACCATCGACGGACTTCTGGAGCTCGAGGAAGGCGGGCTTCGGGTAACGCTCATCAAGGCAGTGGTGAAAGCGGGGCAGAGGGCGCGGGAGTTGTATTCGGGAAACAGGTAGCGGGATAGAATCCTAGTATTCTTTCGCCGGCTGCGGCTCGAGCTTCATCTTGCTCTCGATGTCCGTCCAGGCTTCCCCGGTGAGAGCGAGCGCGACCGCTTCGCCGGCGCGCTCGACCTCGACGCCTTCGGCCTCTCTCCGCACGAGGATCCTCTCCTCGGTCGGGGTGTCGCCCGACCAGACCGTGATGGTGAAGTCGGGTTCGGTTTTCGCGGGGGAGGCGGAGAGAGAGCCCGTCGCTCCGTTGAGGGCGTAGAGAAGATCCTCGACCTGAGTCGTGTCGAGATCGCGTCCGGGCGGAGGCGCGGTCTCCCGCCACTTCTTCTCCTCCGCCTCGCCCCTCTCGAGCTCACGCGGAGGTTCGCCCTTCACCTCGATGCGCACGCGCCTCGCGGCGAACGTCGAGTAGTCGAAGAGCTTCTTCGACTGGACCTCCGCGAGAGGTGCCGCGAGCTCATCCACCAGGTCGGAGGCGACGACGAACACCTCCTGCCTAGCCGGATTCCTCGCGTAGTAGTCGGAGCCCGTCGCGGCCCCGATCAGGAGCTCGATCGAAGGCGATCCCTCGCCCTCGAATTCGACCCGCACGCGCCGCGAGGGCTGATCGAGGCCGTAGGCCGCGAGCTCTCCCGAAGTTTCGGAGACGATCTCCTTCATCTCCGCGGTGCGCACCCGGGTGGCGATGCCAGCGGAGCGATTACGGTCGGCGCGCGAACGAGGCTCGAGAACCAACCAGAGATCTCCCTCCTTCACGAGCGCCAGATTTCCCTCGGGCCTTTCGATCTCGATGCGCTTTGCCGGAGGCGCCCCCTCGAGAGCGTACACCGCCTTGTCCCTCAGATCCCAGCCGCTCTTGTCGAAGTTCAGGGAGAGGTGCGAGGCGACGACGAGAACGTCCTCGCCTCCGTCCCGGCGCGCGTACTGGTTCGAAGGCGTCGGCGTGTCGGCTCCGAAGGCGAGGCTTCTCGAAGTACCGTCCTTCGTGCGGAAGCGCACCTCCATCTTCGCGGGATCGAGCCCGTAGTCCTTTAGCTTCACCGCCGACGCTTGGGCCACCACGCGCTCGAACCTCATCGTCGCGAGGTTCTGGAGCAGGAGATCGACCTCTCCCTCGTCGGCTTGCGCCGCTACGGGCGAGGCCAGGCGCCAGCCTTTTTCACCCCTCTCCAGAACGACTGGCTCGCCCTCCGGGGAGCGCTGGAGCTCGATCCGGTCGATCGCGTCTTCCTCGACGCCAAAGACCTCCTCGCCCTCCGCGTCGGAGACGGGCTCGCGCTCGAACCAATAGATGTATCCCGCGAGAGCCGCCAGCACAGCAATACCGACGAGGGTCGAGCGCTTCAGCTTCTACCTCCTTCCCCACCAGACGGAGATCCCGGTCACCAGCACGATCCCGGGAATCACGAGGAGCGAAAGCAGGATCACGTTCGTCATCTGCTGCGACGAGAGGAAAATCCGCCGGTCCTCGGGCTCGCGCGGCCGGATGGCGATGAGGTCGAAGTCCTCGGCCGCCCAGTTCACCATGTTGATGAACAGGTCGGCATTCAAGACCGGTGCCGAAGCGAGCTCGTTCGAGATGAAGTCCGAGTCGCCCACGACGACGAATCGGCCGGAAGCGGGCTTCGCCTCCTCCTGGTCCGCGGTCTCGGATTTCGGAGGAGCGAGGCTCACGGCGACCGCGAGGTTGAGGGGGCCGCGTTTCTGATCCGCGGCCGGAGCCTGGCGCTCGCGAAGCTCCTCGAGACGGGTCTCCGCCCAGCTCTCCGCTTCCGAGGAGAACAGGTCCCGCAACTCGGCGCCCCCGGGCGGGCTCGCGGTCCGCTCCACCGCGCGCGCGAGGGGAAAGATGCTGATTGCGTTCGAGAAGCTCTCCACGATGGGGTGGGCTCCGTAGTCGCGCACGACGGGATAGAGCGGGGGCACGCTCAGCGGATCGACGACGACGTCGCCTCCGAGGAGAACTCCCCGCTCGCGGAGATACTCGTCGAGGGCAGGGGTCTTCCCCTGGGTCTCGGGATCGAGGAGGAAGACCGCACGGCCCCCGGACTGGAGGTACCCGTCGAGAGCTTCGATCTCCTCCGGAAGGAAGTCCGTCTTCGGCCCGGCGATGACGACGGCGTCGGCGTCGTCCGGGACCTTCAATTCGTCTCCCTGGACCGAGCGGGCGATGACCAGGACGGCGGTGTCGTAGGTCGACCCCTTGAGCTTCTCGTTCACGATCGAGATTCCGGCGTTCGGGTCGGTGTCCTCGATCGACTTCTCCTGGTGGCCGGAGGTGAAGTAGACCTTCTTCCTCTCCGTCCGCAGCACTCTGAGGATGGCGTTCGTGACCTCGGGCTCGGTTGCGGCGGTTGCCCGCTCCCGTCGATCTCCGGAGACGACGAGGATGGTGCCCAGGGTGACTCCGGGCCCACCCGCTTCCTGAAAGGCGAGCGCCGTCTGGGGATCTGCTTCGGGGTCGACGACTTCGACCCGCAGCTTCTCGCTCTCGACGTCGTAGAGCTCGAGGAGGTCTCTGGCCTCGAGCGCGCGGCCGGAGGCGGGGTTGTCGAGGAGCACGATCTCGATCTCGCTCTCGAGTCCGGCGAGAGTCTTCGACGTCTGCTCGGAGAGCGTGTACTGGCGGGCCGCGGTGAAGTCCCACCGCTTCTGGTGGCGGGTCGCGATGTAGTTGATGGCGACGAGGATTCCCGCGACCACGAGGCTCAGCGCGAGAGAGTTCGCGCCTTCGCGCGCGCTCCGCCGTCCCAGAAGTTCGAGCACCTCCTGCCACCGGTTCACGAGATAGAGGACGAAGAGCGCGAGCCCGGCGATGAGAAACGAGGCCCAGACCCGGTCCCGGCCGGGCTGCAGGAGCCGGAGGAGGACTCCGGCGGTGAGGAAACCGAGCCCGGCCGCGCCGAAATAAGAAGCAAACTTCTTCAAATTCACCCCCTCCATCTCAAAGACTCGAGAGACTGCTTCGAGAGGAAGAGCCCGAAGGCGACGAACGACACGTAATAGACGACGTCGCGGCTGTCGATGACGCCTTTCGCGAACTCCTCCAGGTGCTTCGTCACGGACAAATAAGTGACGAAGCCCGAGGCCGGCCCCGCCCAGCTCTCCGCGTACTCGATGAGCCAGAGGAAGAGAAACGTGGCGAACGTGAGGAAGCCCGCCACAATCTGGTTCCGGGTGAGGCTGCTGAAGAGGAGCCCGAAGGCGATGAAGGCCGCGCCGAGGAGGAGCATCCCGAGGTAGCCGACGAGGAGGGGCTTCCACTCCGGATCCCCGAAGAAGAAGAGGATCGCCATGTGCAGGGAAGTGAGCGCCAGCATGGCGCCGTAGAGAGCGAGAGCCCCCAGAAACTTTCCCAGCACGATCTGGAAATCGGTGAGGGGAGAAGTGAGGAGGAGCTCGATGGTGCCGGACCGGATCTCCTCCGCGAACGAGCGCATGGTCAACATGGGGATGAGGAACAGGAGGACGACGCTCGTCGTGAGAAAGAGGAAGCGGATCAAGTCCTGGTTGAGGTTGAGCGTTTCGGCCGGGCGCCCGAATCCTCCGCGGCCCATGCTGCGCTCGAAGAACACGAAGAGATAGTCGGAGAAGAAGTAGCCGAAGAGGAAGATGAAGAGCGCGAGTACCACATAGGCGACGGGGGAGGAGAAGTAGGACTGCACCTCCCGGCGCGCGAGAGCCCAGACGTTTCCCATTACGGCACCGCCCCCGGCTCTTCGGAGGAGACCACCCGCAAGTAGACTTCCTCGAGAGTCGTTCCTTCCTGGTGGAGGCCGAGGAGGCTGTGGCCGGCCGCCACCAGCCGCGCCGCGAGCGCCCGCCGCACGTCGGCGCCGGGCGCGAGCGTGAGCCGATAGGTCACCTCGCTCCCCTCGCGCCTCACGGCCTCGGCGTCGACGACCCCTTCCTGCGAGAGCAGGGTGTTCCGCACCTCCGACTCCGGACCGTCGACCGAAACCGAGAGATGCTCCCTCTCCCGGAACCGCTCGATGAGGCTCGCCGTCGTCCCCTGGGCCACGACCGCTCCCTTGCAGATGATCGCCACCCGATCGCAGGTCATGACGACTTCGGGGAGGATGTGGGTCGAGAGCACCACGGTGTGGTCGCCTCCGAAAGAGCGAATGAGGGTTCGGGTCTCGTGGATCTGCTTCGGATCCAGCCCGGCGGTGGGCTCGTCGAGGATCAGGACCTCCGGCTCGTGCACCAGCGCCTGGGCGAGACCCACGCGCTGGCGATAACCCTTCGAGAGCTTCCCCGTGAGCTTCCCCCGGACGTCTCCGATCGAGCACCTATCCATGGCTTCCTCGACGCGGGCCTTGCGCCTCTCGCGGGGGACTCCCTTGATGCGCGCCGCGAAATCCAGGTAGTCGAATACGGTCATCTCGGGGTAGAGCGGCGGGCTCTCCGGGAGATATCCGATCTTTCGCTTCGCCTCGAGAGGCTCGGCCGTGATGTCGTGTCCCGCGACCACCGTCCTTCCTTTGGTCGCCGGAAGGAACCCGGTGAGGATGCGCATGGTCGTGGTTTTCCCCGCGCCGTTCGGCCCGAGAAAACCCAGCACCTCGCCCTTCGCGACTTCGAACGTGATGCCATCGACCGCCCGCACGCGCCCGAACTCTTTGGTAACGCCCGTAACCTCGATCACGGTGAAAAGCTCCTCGTCGTTCGCTGAAGTATAATCCGCCGGGCAGCGACGTAAAGATGAAGAAAGGTTCATTCGTGCGGGCGGGTCTCGTCCTGCTTCTCGCGGCCCCTCTTCCCGGCTGCGGGGATGCCGGGAGCGAGGCGAAGGCGGACGGCCTCGAGCTCGAGGAGGTCTCCGCCTACTGGGCGGTCCGGGGGAAAGACAGAGAGCAGAACAACTACATCCATCCCGTGGTGCGGTTCCGGATCAAGAACGCCGGGACGACGGAGGTCGGATACATCCAGTCGATGGCGGTCTTCAAGAGGGAGACGTTCCCCGACGAGCCGTGGGGGAACGATTTCCTGTACTCGATCTCGGAGGCGCCGCTCGCGCCGGGCGGCCGATCCGACGAGATCACGATGCGCGCGGACACGAGTTTCATCTCGAAGGACGCGCCGGAGAAGATGTTTCAGAACGAGAAGTGGGAGGAGATCTCGGTCTCGGTATTCCTCCGCGTGGGTCCGTCGAGCTGGAAGCCCGTGCTCGACCTTCGGGTGCCCAAGCAGATTGGCGCCCCCGGCGTCGAGAAATACCTGGAGCCGGGCGAAGAGGCGAAGGCGAGCCCGCCTTGAGGTGTGGCTCCGCATCCCGAACCTTTCGGTTGTTCTCCCAGGGGGGATTATGATAGGGTGCGGTAATTTCCGATAGAGAGCTAGGGGAAAATATCATGGTCCATCAGGAAATCTCTCAGGCAGGCATCGGCGTGCCGGAGAAGGCCGCTTCCGGCGGATCGAAGGATCGCCGGGAGCCGTTGTGGGAGGTAGGTTCCGACTTGAATTCAGGATCAGAAATGAAAGTGGGTGAGCGGATCCGCGAGGTTCGCAAGTCGAAACGAATTCGGCAGAAGGTCCTGGCCCGTATGGTGGGAATTTCTCCGGGCGCGTTGACCAATTTCGAGAAGGGGCGCAGGCGGATTTCTCTGGACTGGCTCCAGAAGATCGCCGAGGCGCTCGATACTCCCGTCTCCTATTTCCTTCCTGACGAGAAGGACCGCAGCCGGGCGACCCCGGGCGATCCCCGCGAGCGCAGGCTTCTCGCGGCGTGGCGTCAGTTGGGAAAGGGCGACGTGCTGAGGGCGGATTACCTTCAGCTTCTGGAGCACCTTGGACGCGCAAAGGGCGCGAAGAAGGCCAAGCGTCGAGCCTCTTAAGAGGGAGGCCTCACGGCCTAGCGCGTAATCTCGCCTTCGAGCTCAACGAATCGCTCGAGGTAATTCGTCAGCTTTCCCCGCGCGTCATCGGAGAGGTTTGCGAAGGCAAGCCCGGCTCCAATGGCGCGGCTCTTTTCATCCGTCTGCACCCAGACCGCGCGCGCGTGTAGCGCGCACTCACCCATACCCCACGGCAGCAAGACGTGGACCACAAGATCCTCTTCGGGATGAGGCGGCTGTTCTGAAGTGAGAAACGCCCCGCCCAGGCTCACGTTCAAAAGGTAGCCCTTCCGGCGGGCACCCTCCCGTTCCACCTCGGCGGTCAGGATGGTGGGCGCATGCCTCCGATGCTCCCGGAGATCGGTTGCGACGGCTTCGCTCATTTTGACCCTCCGGCACGACCCAAGCAAGAAGCGAGCCACTCGGACCTGACCGGTGGCACGCGTGGAAGTGGTGTCCGCGGAACGAGTTCAATGGAGTAAAAGCTCTCGGGCGCGGGGAGGGCTGTGGTCTTCCCGCTACAGCCGCTCGAGGGGGTCGAAGAGCTTTCGATGCTCGTCGAGGGCGAATCGATCGGTCATGCCCGCGATGTAGTCGCAGGCCACGCGCTCTAGCCCGTCGCCTCCGCCGTACGCGAGAATGTGGGGCGGAAGCTGGCGCGGGTTCTCGACGTAGGCCTCGAAGAGCTCCCTCACCACGCGCTTCGCCTTCGCCGCCATCCGCACCACTTTGTAATGACGGTAGAGGTGCTGGAACAGGAAACCCTTCAATCGCGCCTTCAGGTCCTCGACTTCCGGGGTGAAGCGAACGAGTCTCTCCCCATGCCGCCTCGCGTCCTCGGCGGTCGCGACTTCCGCGTTGTCGATCGCGCGCTCCGTCTCCGAGATGAGCGCGGTCGTGAGGTGATCGATGATGCGACGGATCGCGACCCGGATCTGGAGCTTCGATGTTTCGTTCGGATGAAGGCGACATGCCTCTCCGAAGTGCGCGCGCCAGAGCTCGACTTCCTCGAGGGCGGAAAGCTCGAGGAGACGCGACGTGAGCCCGTCCTCGAGATCGTGATTGATGTAGGCGATCTCATCGGCGAGGTCGACGAGCTGCGCTTCGAGCGAGGGTTGTGGGTGGTCCTGGAACTCCTCCGGGCCAGCGTCCCTTCGCGGGGAGTGCTTGAAGATTCCCTCGCGGACCTCGTAGCTCAAGTTCAGCCCGCGAAAGCCGGGGTATCTCCTCTCGAGATGGTCCACGATCCGAAGCGACTGGAGGTTGTGCTCGAATCCTCCGTGCTCGGCCATGAGCTCGTTCATCACGTCCTCGCCCGCGTGGCCGAACGGAGTGTGGCCGAGATCGTGAGAAAGGGTCACCGCCTCCGTGAGATCCTCGTTGAGCCTCAGGTAGCGCGCCATCGTGCGCGCGATCTGGGCGGCCTCGAGGGAGTGGGTGAGCCGGGTGCGGTAGTGATCGCCCTCGTGGTTCACGAATACCTGGGTCTTGTACTCGAGCCTCCGAAACGCCGTGCTGTGAACGATTCGATCGCGGTCGCGCTGGAACGCCGTGCGGAAGCGGTGCTCGGGCTCGTCGTGGCGGCGGCCCCGGGAGGAAGCGCTCGCGGAAGCGTACGGCGCGAGGAGCGATCGCTCCCTCTCCTCGAAGAATCTGCGGTCCGGCATCAGCGGCGCTCTGGAATAAAAGCTACTCCCCTCGTTCCAGGGATGTCAAAGCTCTTGGGAAAAAGAAAGAGGGCCTGACCCCAATCTGAGGTCAGGCCCCCTTTCCGTGCCTACGATAGGAGGGAGCTCGGACTCCCGAACCGAGCCCTTTCTCGATTCGAGAGCATCCGGTTAGTAGACGCTTTCACCAAGAGCAAGCCCTGTGCCACGAAGGTCATTCTCACCAAGTGACTTGTCAGGGCGCGTTTACGCCGATCGGGGCTTCCCGCGGGCGTGACTCCTCTGTAAACATTCTTTGCTCGGTTGCGAAGATTCTTTGATGGGAGATTTCCCCACGCCTGCATCTTTCTCGCGAACGTCCTGGCGAGCATCGAGTTAATGGAACTTCAGAGCTTCCTCGACCGCCGAGTCAGGGGTTCGGGCCACACCCGTCGCATCCGGAAGCTCGGCCGGAGGGATTAAACCCTGTGCTGTCACGGGCTGACAGGTACCACCCGATTGGAACGACCTTTGCTAAAGCCCCTTCATGCCTACTCCCTCTGCCTCCACGGCGCGACCGCGCCCCTTCTCGGTCGTCGAGATCCTGATAGCGCTCCTGCTCACGATGCTGGTCATGGTCTCGGTCTTTCTCCTTCTGCGCCGGGGCCAGAAGAGCTTCGCCCGGGGGCCGGAGGTTTCCAAGGAGAACCCCACTGCGAAGGCCGGGCTCGATCGCGTTCTCCAAGACCTGTCCGTCGCCGGGTATGGGACGCCGCGGGGCCTGGCCGTGGTTTGGTCGGATGGGGGAGAGGGAAAGCCCGATCGACTGAGCGTCGTGTTCGCGGATCGCGACGCGCCCTTGTCGCGGCCGAGGCCCTGCCCGGCGGGTGAACCCTGCCTTCCCATCGGCGCATCGACCGCGGTCAGCCTCGATCCCGAAAGCTTCTCGCCCGTCCCCCGGAATCATGCCGACGCGTATCCGGAGGGTGCCGTGCTCTTCGCTCTCCAGGGACCGAACGGCGATCCCGGGTGCGACAACGTCGCGCCCGGACTTACGCCGTTGAAGCTTGCCGCCGCTCCGACGTGCGCGGGGCCGGGCGCATGTGGAACGGTCAGCCTGGCACTCGGGCCGGCGCCTTCCGCAGCGGATCTCGGCCTTCCCGAGGGTTTCGACACCGACGTCAGCCCTCGCTGCGCCGTCATCGGCCTCTTTCATTTCGTTCAGTACCGCGTGAGCGCGTCGTCTCCGGCGGCGCTCGAGCGGAGGGACCTGGCACTCGGCGAGCCGTGGGCTCCTGTCGCCGAATACGTTCCCAACCTCCAGGTGCAATACGCGCGGGGGCGGTCCGATTCTTTCGAGGACACGCCGTCACTTCTGCCAAACGGCGCGGACCCGGCGACCTGGGTCACGAGAGTTCGCGTCACCCTCGGCGGACGAAGCGAAAGACCGGACGGTTCAGGCGAGGCCGGCGGCGTTCACGCGGCCGGAGAGTCGATGCGAGCGTACACCACCACCGTCGGTCTGCGGAACGTACGGTAGCTTATTTCAGTTCGCGCGCGGGGCGTAGTAGCCGAGCTTCGTGCGGACGACGAGGTCGGGAAAGCCGGTCTGGACCACCACCCGGCGCCAGGACCCGTCGCGCTTCGGGTTGTTCGAGATGTAGCCGATGTTGTACTGGCTCTTCAGCTCGTGCGAGATTCTCTCGTAGACGGAGTCGAGCTCCTGAATCTCGTTCGGAAAGAACCACTGCCCCCCAGTCTCCTCCGCGAGCTTCTTCAGCACGTGCTCGGCCTCGGAGAACGCGCGGCCGCGGCGCACCGTCGGCTTCCGTAACGAGATCGTATAGATGACGACGTCGGTGTCCTTGGTGAGCTCCATCACCTGCTCGAAGCTCACGAGCGAGCTCGTGTCCTCGCCATCGGAGAGAACCACGATCGCCTGACGGCGGATGTCCTCCCTCCGGCGGTTCAGGTTCTTGAGCGCGATGTAGAGGGCGTTGTAGAGGCTCGTGGTGCCCCCCGCCTGGGTCATGCGGATCGCCCGCGTCAGCTTCTCCGGGTCGGCCGTGAACGTCTGGAGCACGTTCGGCTTGCTTCCGAACTCCATCACCTCGGTGAGGTCATCGTCCTTCATCGTCTCGACGAAGTTGACGGCCGCCTCCTGGGCGAAGCTCATCTTCTCGTCCATGCTGGCGCTCGTGTCCAGAAGGAGCATCAGCCGGATCGGAAGGTCCTCCCGCGTGAACACGGAGACTTCCTGCGAGATCCCATCCTCGTAGACCGAGAAGTCCTTCTGCAGGAGCTCGGTCACGAACCGGCTCCTCGCGTCGGTCACGGTCACGTTGAGAGAGATGAGGTCGACGGTGACGCGGAACTGATAGCGGTCCTCGGGCTTCTGCTCTTGCTCCTGCGAGCCTGTCCGTACGGCGGACAGACTCCCCACCAACAGGGTCAAGATCGAGATGCGCGCGAGGCTCATGGGCTGGCGCATCCAATATAGCTTTATACTCCCGAGGGAGCCAGACACAACGTGAGAAGGCGCGCGGCGGTTCTGACGGTGAGCGACGGGGTGGTGGCAGGAACTCGAACCGATGTTTCGGGAGAGGTTGCCGCGGCCGAGCTCACCAAGCTGGGTTTTTCGATCGCCCGCTCCGCGGTGCCCGATGAGAAGACGCGCATTCAAGAGGAAGTGCGCCGCTTTGTCGAGAGCGGGAGCGTCGATCTCGTGCTCACGACCGGCGGAACCGGCCTCGGGCCTCGAGACGTTACCCCGGAGGCGATTCGCGCGCTCCTCGATCGGGTGATTCCCGGCTACGGCGAGCTCCTCCGCTCGAGCGGTCTCGCGCACACCCCCATGGCGATTCTCTCTCGAAGCCTCGCGGGGAACATCGGCGCCGTCCTCGTCGTGGCCCTTCCGGGAAGCCCCAAGGCCGTCGCGCAGGGGATCGCGGCCCTCGCCCCGACCCTGGGGCACGCTCTCGATCTCCTCGGCGGGGATACCGGCCATACCTGAGAGGCGGGTGAGTGGTTGTCAGCGGAGTCCGGGAGCGATAGGATGGCGCCCGAGGACGACGGTGCCGGATAGTTCGTCCCTTGGATTGCAGCTGGAGCGGACAGCTCTCATGGCACGAGTCTCCCGCCGCCGTTACCACCGCGTAGATTCCGTGGGGTGGTGCTTTGCGCAGCTCGGTGACGGCTGGGAGGCCTCGGTGCTGAACCTGAGCCTCGGCGGAATGCTCCTGCGGCTGAGGCGCGTTCTCACCCCGGGCTCGGCCTATCTCATCAAGCTCCTGTTCGAAGGCCAGTTGGTCGTGGTGCAGGCTCGCGTCGTGCGGGTCGGCCGGTCGGAAGACGACTGCCTCGCCGGAATGGAGTTCCTCTCGATGTCCGAGGAAGATGCGGGCCGGATTCGAGGCTACGTGCACCGTTAGCTCTTCGAGCCCGATTTGCCGGACCCCGTCGCGCGAGTTATAATTACTGGTTTCGGACGTCAAAGCATGAAAGTGGACGTACGCATGAAGAAGACCGAGCTGGCACAACACAAGAAAGCGCTTCTCGAGAAGAAGCACGATCTCGAGCGGTCCATCGGCATGAAGGGCATGCTGACGGGGGGAGCGCCCACGGACGGACACGGGGATTTCGCCGATCGCTCCGCGGCGGCGAACGAAGAAGAAATCAGCATCCAGCTCAAGCAGACGGACGCGAAGCTCCTGCGCGCGATCGAGGACGCCCTCGCGCGCGTGGAGGCGGGAACGTACGGTGTCTGCGTCGATTGCGAGGAGGAGATCTCTCCCGCGCGGCTGAAAGCCGTCCCCTGGACGAAGGTCTGCATCGCCTGCAAAGAGAAGCAGTACACGTAACTCCTTCCTGATATCATTCCCGCCCGTGGACCTCGGATTCGCGGGCAAAGTCGCTCTCGTCACCGGCGCGAGCCGCGGTCTCGGCAAGGCGGTCGCCGAGCTCCTCGCCTCCGAAGGTGCTTCCGTCGCGCTGGCCGCGCGCGATCCTCGAACGCTCGAAGATGCCGCCCGAGACGTTCGCGAACGCTCCAGTGCCGACGTCTGGTCCCGGCCCACGGACGTCACCCGCGAAGACGAAGTCTCCGCCCTCGTCAGCTCTGCCCTCGAGCGTTTCTCGCGCATCGACGTTCTCGTCGCGAACGCGGGAGGGCCGCCCGCGACCCGGTTCGCGACGACGTCGCTCGCCGAATGGAGGGAAGGAATCGACCTGAGCCTCCTTTCCACCATCCTTCTTTGCAGGGCGGTCGTGCCTCATATGAAAGAGCGCCGCTCGGGGCGGATCGTCGCCATCACATCGATCTCGGTGAAGCAGCCCGTGGACGGGCTCATCCTGTCCAACACCGCTCGGGCGGGAGTGGTGGGATTCATGAAGACGCTTTCGAACGAGCTCGGACCGTTCGGAATCGGGGCGAACGTCGTCTGTCCGGGCTACACCCGCACGGATCGGCTCGTCGAGCTCGCGTCCCGGATGGGCCAGCAAGAAAACGTCCCTCCCGAATCGATCTACGCCCGGTGGACGAGCCAGATCCCGATGGGCCGGCTGGGCGAGCCTTCGGAGCTCGCTTCCGTCGTGGCCTTCCTGTGCTCGGAGAGAGCGAGCTACGTGAACGGCACCTCGGTCCAGGTCGACGGCGGTTACGTGAAGGGGGTCTTCTGACTCCCGAGGGCCATAAATCTTTTTCTATCAATGCCTAACCGGACGCTTGCCCCTCTCCGAATCCTTGACAACAATGAACGCCCGGTGCTATAAGTTGCGGCTCGTTTGGAGTGTTTCGAGGGTCCGAACCGTCCTTTTTACTTCGATTTGTCTCGATTTCCCGATCGCCATCTAAAGAGCTTCCGCCGTGAGTGAACTGTTCTGGCTGATTCCTCTGATCCCGGGCGCAGGCGCCCTCGTGAACGGTCTCCTGGGAAAGCGCCTTCCCAAGAACGTCGTCGTCGTCGTCGGTTGCGGGGTCGTTGCCCTTTCCTTCCTCATCGCCCTCTCCTGCTTCTTCGGCGTTTTTCTCGCTGGGGGAGGAGAGACGGTCCTCGAAAAGACGCTCTTCTCGTGGATCCCCGGCATGAGCGCGTCGCAGGCAGACGGCTCGACGAAGGACTTCCTCGTCGACTGGAGCTACCGGCTCGACTCCCTCTCGATGGTCATGGTGCTCGTGGTCTCGGGGATCGGACTCCTGATCCACATCTACTCCGTCGGCTACATGAGCCACGATCCGGGCTTCGCCCGCTTCTTCACCTACCTCAACCTGTTCACGTTCTTCATGTTGAACCTGGTGCTGGGAGCGAACTTCCTCCTCGCGTTCATCGGGTGGGAGGGAGTGGGCCTCTGCTCCTACCTTCTGATCGGCTTCTGGTTCGAACGGGATTCCGCGGCGAACGCCGGGAAGAAGGCGTTCATCGTCAACCGCATCGGTGACGCGGGGTTCGTCCTCGCGATCATGCTCATCTTCTTCCAGTTTGGATCCGTCGACTTCTACCAAGTGATGCAGGCGGTGGCCGAGCGGTTCGAATCCCCCGAGGTTGGCTTCGGAGTCCTCTCTGCCATCGGGATCCTGCTCTTCGTCGGAGCCGCCGGAAAGTCCGCGCAGATCCCCCTCTACGTCTGGCTCCCCGACGCGATGGAGGGCCCGACTCCGGTCTCGGCACTCATCCACGCGGCCACCATGGTGACCGCCGGCGTCTACATGACCGCGCGCTGCGGGGTTCTCTACGCGCACGCGCCTGCCGCGCTCTCGGTCGTCGCTGCGGTCGGCTGCGCCACCGCGTTCTTCGCCGCCTCCATCGGGCTCTTTCAGAACGACATCAAGCGCGTTCTCGCCTACTCAACCGTCTCGCAGCTTGGATTCATGTTCCTGGGCGCGGGTGTCGGCGCCTTCGCCGCCGCGATCTTCCACCTGATGACGCACGCGTTCTTCAAGGCGTGCCTGTTCCTCGGCTCGGGAAGCGTCATCCACGCCATGGAGCACGCCGAGCACTCCTCCGGCGGACACCGCCACTACACCGAGATGCAGGACATGAGGAACATGGGCGGTCTCTTCGGCCACATGCCCTGGACGGCGCGGACGTTCATCGTCGCGACCATCGCCATCGCGGGCATTCCCCCGCTCGCGGGGTTCGTGAGCAAGGACGAGATCCTCTGGCGCGCGACGGGAGGGGGCCATCTCACGCTCCTCTGGCTCGTGGCCGCGCTCGCCGCCGGCATGACCGCGTTCTACATGACCCGCCAGGTCATCCTCACCTTTTTCGGGAAGTTCCGGGGCGGCGAGAAGATGGAATCGCATCTCCACGAAGCTCCCGTCGTGATGTGGGGCCCGCTCGTGGTCCTCGCGGTGGGCTCGATCTTCGCGGGCTTGGTGGGCTGGCCGCACTTCCTCGGCGGGGGGAACCGCATCGAGAGCTTCCTCGAGCCCGCCATCATGGCCGGAACCCATCCGGCCGCGGAGGCCGCCGCCCACGAGGCGAGCGCGGCCCTCGAGTGGACGTTCATGCTGATCTCGGTCGCCATCGCCGCGACGGGAATCTTCCTGGCCTACCGCACGTACTGGACGAACGCGAAGGCCGACGAGGGCATCTCCCGCGCCTGGCCGTCTCTCCACCGGCTCGTCTTCAACAAGTACTACGTCGACGAGATCTACGGAGCGACGGTGGTGTCCGGCACGATGGGAGGCGCCAAGGGGCTCTCCACTTTCGATGCCGAGGTCATCGACGGCGCGGTCAACGCCAGCGCCGCTCTGACCGTGGGAACGGCCGATCTGTCCGCGCTCGCCGACGACAGCGTGGTCGACGGCGCGGTGAACGCGGTCTGGAAGATTTTCGCCCAGTTGTCCCAGCTCTTCCGGCAGATCCAGACGGGTCTCATCCAGAACTACGCCCTGATGATGCTCTTCGGCGTCGGCATCCTGGTCGGGTTCTTCTATGTCTATTTCTGGTAGAGGACGAGGTTCATGCTCGAGAACAATCCCTTAGGCCTAAACATCCTTTCCTACGTGGTTTGGTTTCCCACCGTGGGAGCGCTCGCCATCCTCTTTGGCTTGAGGAAGACGCAGGAGAAGGCGATCAAGTGGGCGGCGAACGCCATCTTCCTCGTGAGCTTCCTCCTCTCGATTCCGCTCTGGACCTCGTTCGACAACACTGGCCCCCAGTTCCAGTTCAAGGAGGTCTACGAGTGGATTCCCTCGATCGGAGTCCAGTACCACCTGGGGCTCGACGGCATCAGCCTGCTGCTGGTGATGATGACGACTCTCCTCGGCTTCATCGCCTGCCTCTCCTCCTGGGACGCCATCACCGATCGGGTGAAGCAGTACTACGTCTTCCTGCTCCTCCTCCAGACGGGCATGCTCGGGGTCTTCGTCTCCCTCGACTTCTTCCTGTTCTACGTGTTCTGGGAAGTAATGCTGGTCCCCATGTACTTCCTCATCGGCATCTGGGGCGGGCCGCGGAAGCTCTACGCCGCGATCAAGTTCTTCCTGTACACGCTGGTCGGAAGCGTCCTGATGCTCCTCGGGATCCTCGCCCTCTACTTCGCGTACCACGAGGCGACGGGCGTCTACACCTTCGATGTCACCCAGCTCTGGACCGTCGACTATGGTCCCGGCCTCCAGTTCTGGGTGTTCCTCGCATTCTTCGTGGGCTTCGCCATCAAGGTCCCGATGTTCCCCTTCCACACCTGGCTTCCCGATGCCCACGTGGAGGCGCCCACCGCGGGGTCGGTGATCCTGGCGGGCGTTCTCCTGAAGATGGGAACGTACGGATTCGTCCGGTTCTCCCTCCCCCTCCTTCCCGACGCGAGCCGCGACGCCGCCTGGTGGATGCTCGCCCTCGCGGTCATCGGAATCATCTACGGCGCGCTGGTGGCCCTGGTGCAGCCCGACTGGAAGAAGCTCGTCGCCTACAGCTCCGTGAGCCACCTCGGATTCGTCATGCTCGGAATCTTCGCTCTCACCGAGCTCGGACTCCAGGGCGGGATCCTCCAGATGGTCAATCACGGGCTTTCGACGGGCGGGCTCTTCTTGATCGTGGGCATCATGTACGAGCAGACCCACACCCGGATGATCTCGGCGTACGGCGGCATTGCGAAGGTGGTGCCGGTGTTCGCGGCCCTCTTCCTCATCATCGCGCTCGCTTCCATGGGACTTCCGCTCCTGAACGGGTTCATCGGAGAGTTCATGATCCTCCAGGGCACGTTCGCGAGCCCCCACGCCGGATTCCGCTACGCCGCATTCGCGGTCTCGGGAATCGTGCTCGGCGCCGCGTACCTCCTGTGGCTCTACCAGCGGCTCATGTTTGGAAAGATCGACAAGCCCGAGAACGAGAAGCTCCGCGACGTATCCTTCCGGGAGCAGGCGACGCTTCTTCCCATCGTCGCCCTCTGCATCTGGATCGGCGTGTATCCCAGGCCGTTCCTCGACCCGCTCCAGGTTCCGGTGCGCGACATCGTGGAGCGCATCGAGCCGGGCCGGCTCGCCGAGAAGGAGATCGAGACTCCTTCGGCCGAGCGCGCGACCGCAGGCGACGACGGAAACGACTGACCGGCTCGATATGCCCGCGCCCGAAGGCCCGGCTGTCTCGAAGCGGGCCCGATGGGCTCTGCTCACGAGCGTCGGCATCATGTTCCCGGTCGCGATCACCCTGGGCGCGGCGTTCGGGTATTTCCTCGATCGGAAGCTGGGAACGCTCCCCTGGTTCTCGGCGATCTTCCTGATGTTCGGAATCGCGGCCGCCTTCATCAACCTCTTCCGGACCCTCGACAAGTTCGAGAAGCTTGACGCCGAAAAGGAGAGGCGGGCCCCCCCCGCTTGAGCTTCGACCCTAAGGCCTCCGAGCTCCGGCTGCGGCGCAACTCCTGGCTCCTGGTGCTGGCGCTCACCCTTGGGTGCCTCCCGTTCGGAGTCGGGTTCGCGGCTGGGGTCCTCGCGGGCGGGGCGCTTTCGGCTCTAAACCTGGAGGGGCTGGTCCGGCTCGTACGCTCGGTCACCGCCCTCTCCTCCGGACGGGCCTCCTGGGTTGCGGTTTTCGGAGTGGGTTTCCGCTACCTCTTGTTGGGGATCGGGCTCTTTGTTATACTCAGCGTTTGGCGTGTCAACGTTCTCGCTCTCAGTTTGGGCCTGTCCGCGCCCGTGGCGGCTGCTGCTTTGGAGCTCGCGCGCGACACGTTCAAGGAGTTTCGGAATTCTAGCGACAGCGACACGTAACCCTCGCCAGGCCTCGAGCCCCCTTCGTCTCTTCCCGGGATCGCGGCAGGCCTGCGCGCGCGCCCTTTGAGTCATGGAGCAATTCGAGCATCACTCGGCCCTATCGGGAATCCTGGAATCCGTTTTTCACATCCACATTCCCGATCACGTGGTCATGGCGATCTTCGTGGCCCTGCTCCTCACCGGCTTTGCCCTCTGGTTCCGCCGGCGCATCAGCGTCGAGAATCCGGGAAAGCTCCAGCTCGTGCTCGAGGCGCTGGTGGGCGGGCTCATCGGGATGCTCGAGGAGAACGTGGGCCACAAGGGACGCCAGTTCCTGGGCTTGGTGGGAACGCTCGGGCTCTTCATTCTGATCTCGAATCTGCTGGGCCTCATTCCGTTCTTTTCCTCGCCCACGGTATCCCTCAACATGCCCATCGGCTGCGCCCTGGTTTCGTTCCTCTATTACAATTTCCAGGGTATCCGGACCCAGGGCGCCGGGCCGTACTTCAAGCACTTTCTCGGGCCGCTCCTGCCGCTTGCGGTCATCATGCTTCCCATCGAGGTCATCAGCCACCTGAGCCGCGTGCTGTCGCTTTCGATTCGTCTCTTCGGCAACATCTTCGGCGAGGAGCTGGTGGTGCTGGTGCTCGGGAGCCTCGTTCCGTTCGTCATCCCCGTGCCCATGATGCTCTTCGGCGTCTTCGGGAGCATGCTCCAAGCGTTCGTCTTCGTCATGTTGACGATGATCTACCTCGGCGGCGCCGTTGCCGCCGAGGAGCATTGATACGGTTCAGCTCTTCGAGTTCAAGGAGGAAATCTGGTGAGTAGAAAGGCTCTCTCGACAATCTTCGTGTGGGGCGCGTTTCTCGTGCTCGCGGCCCCGGTGTTCGCTCAGGGTGAATCCGATAAATGGACCCCCGAAGTCTACAAATGGGCGATGATCGCGGCCGGAGGCGCTCTCGCTTTCGCCGCCGCGGCCGGAGCGTATTCTCAGGGCCGGGCGGTCAGCGCCGCCTGCGACAGCATCTCCAGGAACCCCGGCGCTTCGCCGCAGATCCGTTTCGCGCTCTTGCTCGGCCTGGTGCTGATCGAATCGCTCGTGATCTACGTGTTCGTGATTGCGCTCAGCCTCCTCTTCGTGAAGTGGGGCGTGGCCTAGATCGATTTCTCTGGGGGAGGCGCGTGGCCTGCGCCTTCCCTTGCTTTCCTCCCAGCCCGACGAAGATCAAGCTCGCGTAAACGGGAAAATGCTGTGCGAACGCGAGCCAGAAGCTCCAGCCTTTCTCGCCGAGCGTGAGGTAGGCGAGAGGCGCCGTCGCCGTCGCCACGATCCACCCTGGGTTCTCGCTGAACGCGGCAAGCCCCGCGATCGGCACGAACGCCCAGGGGAGCACCTCGGGCGACAGGAAGAGGAGACACCCGAGAAGGAGGATGGCTTCGCGGGGAAGGGTCGCACCGTCGCGGCCGACCTTCCACGTCCTCGCGAGCGCGAGGAGAACGAAGAGGCCGGCGCAGAAGAGAGAGGGTGCAAGAGGATCGCGGGTGACGAAGAGCTTCGCGAGGGCTTCGATCGCCGGAAGGAGACTTCCACCAACGTGGTGCTCGGGCGGCCAGCCGAGGAGCTCAGCGGGAGGTTTCGCGACCGCGAGAGGCGCCCACGCGGCTGCTCCCACGAAGAGCGAAAGAATGAGGTGCCAGCCGAGCGCTCTCGCCGCGAGGGGCAAGGTCGCCCAGAAAAACGGAGGCCCTGCAAGGCTCGCTCCGTAGGCGATTGCCGCGACCTCGGGCCGCTTCGTTCGCAGCAGGAGGAACGCGAGGAGGAGAAAGAAGAGCGGGATGGCCTCGAACCTTCCGCTCGCAGCGGCCTCCTTGATGAGCAGCGGGTTCCAGCCGTAGACGAGGGCGAGGCCCGTCGGAAGCGAGAGCGCGCGCAGGAGCGGCGGCACGAGAGCGAGAGCCGCCAGGTCGAAGGCGGTAGCGACAGGTTTCTGGAGGTCGGGCCGGAGCGCAAGCACGTTCCCAGCCGGGCTGGCAGCGTGGAGGAACGCTTCGGGCGCCTCTGCTGGTCCTCCTTTGACGCGGACCAGGAGGCTTCCCCGGAACAGGGCGGACGTGATGAGAATAACGAATAGGAGCGCGCGTCCGCTCTTCGTGTGGACGGCGCGGATTGCGAGGGCGTAGGCGGCGAAAAGACCCGACCAGAGAAGAAAGAAGGGGATGGTCTCCTGGTGCTTTTCGGCCAGGAGGAGGTACAGCCCCTCGCTCGCGATCGTGAAAAGAAAAAGTCGCAGAAACACGGGGAAAGAGGGAGAATCTATCACGTTCGGAGGCGTCTGCCGTGTTCGATACGATTCGCTGGGAGGACGACGCCGTCGTCCTCATCGATCAGAGAGCTCTTCCCACGCGGGAGGAGTACGTCGCTTGCCGCGACGCCGCTGCCGTGGCCGACGCCATCCGGGACATGGTGGTGCGCGGGGCGCCCGCCATCGGGGTCACCGCCGCCATGGGGATCGCCCTCGGCCTCAAGAAGTCGCGCGCTTCGGACGCGGGCGCCCTGCGGACCGAAATGGAGTCTCTCGCAAAGCTTCTGGGGGCGACACGGCCGACCGCGGTCAACCTCTTCTGGGCGATCGAGAGGATGAAGCGGCGCTTCGACGAGCTTCTCCCCGAAGGAGTGGCGGCGACGCGCGCCGGCATGGAGAAGGAGGCGCTCGCGATCCATCGCGAGGACGTCGAGATGTGCCGCCGGATGGGCGCTCATGGCGAAAAGCTCCTCGAGGATGGCGCGCGCATCCTGACCCACTGCAACGCGGGAGCGCTCGCGACCGCGGGCTACGGAACGGCCCTCGGCATGATGCGGGCGGCCGTGGAGGCGGGGAAGAAGATCTCCGTTTACTCGGATGAGACGCGGCCGTTTCTCCAGGGGGCGAGGCTCACCGCGTGGGAGCTCTCGAAGGACAAGATCCCCGTGACGCTCATCACCGACAACATGGCGGGCTATCTCATGGCGAAGGGAGAGATCGACTGCGCCATCGTGGGTGCCGACCGCATCGCGGCGAACGGCGACGTCGCCAACAAGATCGGGACCTACTCGGTCGCCGTCCTGGCGAAAGAGCACGGGCTTCCGTTCTACGTCGTCGCCCCGACGTCCACATTCGACCTCTCGCTTGCCACCGGGAGGGAGATTCCGATCGAGGAGCGGAGCTCGAGCGAGGTCACGCACGTCCAGGGAGTTCGGATCGCCCCGGAGGGGATCGGGATCCGGAATCCGGCGTTCGACGTGACCCCGAATCACCTGGTGTCCGCGATCGTGTGCGAGAACGGAGTGGCGCGGGCCCCGTACGTGGAGAGCCTCCGCCGCCTGGCGTCGGAGCGAGCGGCCTAGCGTGCCCCTTCTCGTCCTGGGCATCGAGAGCTCCTGCGACGAGACCTCCGCCGCTGTCGTCGCCGACGGGCGCCGGATTCTCTCGAACCTCGTCGCCTCCCAGGACGACGTGCATAGGCCCTACGGCGGCGTCGTTCCCGAGCTCGCGTCGAGACAGCACCTGGCCCGTATCGGTCCCATCGTGAGGGGCGCGCTCGAAGAAGCGGAGGTCTCGCTCGCCGACCTCTCCGCCATCGCCGTCACCCGGGGGCCGGGACTCGTGGGCTCTCTCCTCGTCGGCCTCTCCTTCGCGAAGTCGATCGCCTACGCGCGCGGGATTCCTCTCGTAGCCGTCGATCACCTGGAAGGCCACATCCGCGCCGTCTACCTCGAGTCTCCGAGCGAGATCCCCCATCCGGCCGTGGCTCTCGTCGTCTCCGGAGGCCATACCAGTCTCTTCCTCCTGGAGCGGGAGGACGAGTACCGCCTACTGGGGAAGACCCGCGACGATGCCGCGGGAGAGGCTTATGACAAAGTCGCGAAGAGACTCGGGCTCGGATACCCCGGAGGGCCGATCCTCGACAGGCTCGCGCGGCTGGGGGACCCCGATGCGTTTCGATTCGCCGTCGCCCGGTTCACGGACGGAAGCGCGGACTTCAGCTTCAGCGGGCTCAAGAGCGCGGTTCTGCGCGCGGTCGTCGATAACGGGACGAAGCCGCTCGCTCCCGGCGAAAATCCCGAGACCCGGCGCGACCTCGTCGACCTCGCCGCGGGATTCCAGCGAGCGGTCGTGACCGCTCTCGTCGAGCGCACGGCGCAAGCGGCCCTCGAGCGCACGGCGCGCGCCATTCTGGTGTCCGGAGGAGTCGCCGCCAATCGTGAGCTCCGGGCGGCGTTCGAAGAAAGGGCCAAGGTCCTCGGCGTTCCCGTGTTCTTCCCGAGCGTCAAGCTCTCGACCGACAACGCCGCGATGATCGCCGCCGCGGGCTACCTCAAGGTCCTGCGGAAGGAGTTCTCGGGGATCGACCTCAACGCCGACGTGGAGATGCGTCTCGGGGAAGCCGGCGGCCGCCGTTCCCACCGCTATATTTGAGCAGCACGTAGACCGCGCCGCTCCCGCCGTCCTTCCACCGTGCGGAGGCGAACGCCACCACCGTCCGGGAGAGACGCCTCGAGGAGAGCCACCGCGTCACTTCGCGTTTCAGCAAGGACGGCTCGCTCTCGGAGTGCGTTCCCCGGCCGTGGACGACCCTCACACAGGAATGGCCGAGCCGCTGCGCGTCGCGGAGGAATCGTTCGAGGACGGCGCGCACGTCCTCGCGGCCGTAGCCGTGAAGGTCGAGATGCCCCTGGACCGAGAAATCACCGCGCTTGAGGCGCGGAAGGTAGCGAAGTCCTTGAGGGCTCGTGGCACCCTCGATCCCTTCTCCAGTGGCGAAGGGGTCGATCTCGCCCCGGCCGTTCACGAAGTTGGAGAGAGAGGCGATGGTCTCCTCCTCGTCGCCGCCGCGTTTGGGAAGGTTGACGGGAGGAGGGAGGCTCAGGGGCTTCTCGCTCCAGCCGAGGGGCCGCACGCCCTCCATCTCCATCCGATACGCTTCTTCGTCGGTGAGCTCGGGAGGGAAGCGGGGCGGTCGGGGCGAGGGGGCGAGTGCCTCTCGGTCCAGGAGCTCTTTCAGGATCTCGAAGGGTCGATGGCCCGATCCCGACTTGGCCATGGGGCTCATTCTGCGACAGCTCGAGGCGGGATTCAACGGTTTGATCTCGCTCCACCCCCTCGCTACCATGATCTCATGGTGAAGGGTCTCCTCGCCTTCCTCGCGATTCTGGCCCTGACGCCCGCGGCAGGGGCCCAGTACCAGGGCCAGGAGCCGGTGCGAGTCAGCGTTACCGAACTCACCCGCTCGGGAATGATGTACAACGAGAGGCCCGTCATCACCGTGGGCGAGATCACGTGGGGCGATTCGACCGACACCACCAACAACATCTACGAGCTCCGGGGCGACGACGCCCTGCGCACGGTGCGGGTCGCGACCGCTCATGGAAGCATGGAGGACCTCCGTTTCATGTCCGGGCGGAGAGCCGAGGTCCAGGGAATCTTCTTCGACCTCGAGAGCATCAGTTTTCCCGAGCGACATCCCGTTCTCCGTTACTTCCCCGGCGCCGTTCGCAGCGACGGCCTCGGCTTCGACAAGAACTACTTCATCGCCGTCACCTCCGTCGACGTCATCGAGGAGGAGAAGAGCGACCTCGGCATCGAGAAACCGACTGAGGAGTCGGACGTGGCCGAGCCCGACATCGACACCTCGGCTCTCGCCGCCCTGGATCTTCGAGCGCTCTTGAAGGACCCGAAGCCACACCTCGGAAAGCAGGCGGTGGTTCTCGGCAAGTTCCGGGGAAGCAACCTCTACGGCGATCTTTCCATTCGCGACAAGCGCACTCCGCGGGATTTCGTCATCAAAGTGGCGGACGCCGCGATCTGGGTCACCGGGCGGAGGCCTCGGGGGAAGGGGTTCCGGCTCGACCCGGCCAAGCGCCGCGACACCGGTGAGTGGCTCCGCGTCATTGGCGAGCCCTTCGAGGATGGGGAGAAGCTCTACTTCCGCGCGCTCAAGATCGAGCTCGCCGAGGAACCGGACGATCCCGACCTCGAGCCCCTGCGCGTGGCGCGAGCCGAGGAGACGGAGAATGGTCCTCCTCCGGAAGTGACGTTTACTCTCCCTATCGCGGGCGAGAAAGACATCCCCCTCACGTCCGAGTTCCGGGTGCAGTTCTCGAAGGACATGAAGGGCGAAAGCTTCCACCGCAACGTCGACCTGCTCTACGCGGACGACGACGGAATCGGAAACCCCTTCCCGGATCTCCAGGTGAGCTACGACGGACCCACCCGGACGCTCATCGTGCGTCCGGGAAAGGAGCTCGCGCCTGGAAAGGAGATCCGCTTGATCCTCTACGACGCCATCTCCGACCTGGAAGGCCAGAAGCTCACCGCCGAGGAGGGAACGGCGGAGGCCGAGCCGGGCGCCGCGGTGATCCTCACCTTCACCACCGCGAAGGGCTGATCAGGCTTCGCGGGGAATCGGCTTCCCTCGATTTTTCTCCTTGTCGCGATACATCCTCTCGTCCGCGAGCTGGATCAGCTCTTCCTTCGTGGGAGTCTCCGTGGGGAATGTTGCCAGACCGATGCTCGCTCCGAGGCGGGCGTTGATGCCCTCCTCCTTGAGAAACGTCGTGCGGAGGATGAGCTGGCGCATTCTCTCCCCGAGCCGCTGGGCCTGAGGGGAGTCCGTATCGGGGAGGATGACGACGAACTCGTCTCCGCCATAGCGGGCGGCGATGTCCGTCTCGCGGATGGCGGCCCGCATGAGGAATCCGACCTCGCGCAGGACTTTGCTCCCGCGAAGGTGCCCGTGGGTGTCGTTCACGATCTTGAAGTTGTCGAGGTCGATGAACAGGAGGCTCAGGCGGGACTTGTGACGGGCGGTGAGCTTCAGCTCGCGCTCGAGCGCCTGGTGGAAGTAGCGGAAGTTGAAGAGCGAGCTCACGTCGTCGAGGATCGACGTCTCCTTCGTCTGCTGGTACAGCTTCACGTTCTCGATCGCGACGGAGATCTGCTTGGAGAGCTGATTCAGGAGCGGAAGGTCCTTCTCCGAGAACGCCGCCTCGCGGCGGGAGCCGAGGCCGAAGGTCCCGACCACCTTCCGCCGGGACTCGAGCGGAAGCAGGATGTAGGAGCGGATGCCGTCTTCGTACAGGAACTGGTCCTCGATGAAGCGCTGCTGGGACTTGGTGTCGGGATGGATGAAGTGCGTCTCGTTGAGCACGACCCAGCCCGGGCCGGTGCCTACGAGAGGGATGAGGGACTCCATTCCCCAGCCTGAGTCCGTCCTGGATCCGGAGGCGAAGATCCGGAGATAGCTCCCCGATTCATCGAGGAAGGCCACGGAGAGGCGGTCGAACGCAATGAGCTTCTCCATCTCGTTCGCGAACGCGTCGAACACTTCCTCGATCTGAAGACTGCTGCTGATGACGCGGGCGATGTTGTTGAGGACCTTGATCTCTTTCGACTGGCGCACCGTCCTCTGGAACAGGAGCGCGTTCTCGGCCGCCATCCCGATCTGGTTTCCGATGGAGGTGAAGAGGTCGAAGTCGAACGTGGGGAAGAGCTGCTGTGCCGCGATCGCGAGGTGCATCACCCCGAGGACCCGATTCTTGCTCTTGAGAGGGACGCCGGCGACGGCGCCGACGTCGTCCCGGTTGCGCAGGAGATCCTGGAGCCGGGGCTCGCGATCGAGGGACTCCAGCATGGGCTCGCCGCTCTCGAGGACACGGCGCGCGAGCTCGCATGCATCGAGCTGAAGCTCCTTCTCCCGCGGGACGACGCCCCCCTCGCCCTGGAACGCGGCGAACTGGAACGTCCCCGTCTCCTCTTGATAGAGCAGCATTTCACCATAGACGCTTCCGCTCGCCTCCATGATGACCTTGAGAGATCCGGAGAAGATCTCCGAGAGGTCGAACGACTTGGAGATTGCGGACGACAGCGAGTTGAGGGCGGTGAGCTTGTGGTTTCCGAAAAGCACTTCCCGCTGGAGGAGGCGCTCTTCGCTCAGGTCGCGGAAGTGCACCAGCACCACCCGGCCCTCGTCGAAGCCGATGGCGGAGCCTCTTACGGCGACCGGGAGGGGCCCCTGCTCCTTGGTCTCGAGAGGGATGTCGTCGTAGGTGAAGCCCGCTGGCGCGAGGAACTTCTGGAAGTGCTCGACGGCCCGCGAACGGGACGCCCGCGAATGGAGGTCTTCGAGGCGAAGGTCGAGAAGCTCCCGGCGCGAGCAACCGGTGAGCATTTCCGCTTCCTTGTTCGCGTCGAGACAGAGGCGGTTGGCTGCGTCGAAGAGAAACGTCGCGAGGGGGGTCTTCTCGAAGGCGGAGCGATACTGCCAGGAGGTGGACTCCGGCCGATCGCCGGGAAGGGACTGAAGAGTAGGCTTCGCCATTCGGCGCCTGGATCTTTCGAACCCGCGGGACATGAGGGGAAGTCCCGTGTAAAGAACAGAATAGCGAACGGCCTTCGCCCAGGTCAAGCGGCGCCCGTGCTATACAGGGGGGATGCGACCGAGAGTGGCGTTGACCGTCGCGGGCTCAGATTCCGGCGGAGGCGCCGGCATCCAGGCTGATCTGAAGACGTTCGCCGCTCACGGTGTCTTCGGAACGAGCGCGGTTGTGGCGGTGACGGCGCAGAATACGGTCGGGGTCACGCGAATCGAGGAGCTGTCGCCCGCGCTCGTCGGACTCCAGATCGACGCGGTCGTGAGCGATATCGGGGTCGATGCCGTGAAGACCGGTATGCTGTCCTCGAGGGCCATCATCGAGGTCGTGGCGCGAAAGCTCGAGGAGCACCGCCTCGAGCGGGTGGTGGTGGATCCGGTGATGGTCGCGAAGAGCGGCGCCCAGCTTCTCGACCCCGGGGCGATCGAGTCCCTTGCAGGCGCCCTTCTCCCGCGCGCGCTCGTCGTGACCCCGAACCTCCCGGAGGCGGAGGCGCTCGTCGGGTTTCCTCTCGAGGACGAGGCCTCGATCCTCGAGGCGGCGAAGCGGCTCGTCGAGCGGGGAGCGAAGGCGGCGCTCGTCAAGGGAGGCCACGGGACGGGAGAGGAGGCGGTCGACGTTCTCTACTATCGGGGCCGCGTGCGCCACTACCGAGCTCCTCGGATCGCGACGAAGAACACCCACGGAACGGGGTGCACGTTTTCGGCGGCCATCGCCTCCGAGCTCGCTCTCGGGCGGGGGCTCGAGGAGGCGGTCGAGCGGGCGAAGGCCTATCTCACGAAAGCCCTCTCGGCGGCGTTCGACCTCGGGCGCGGCCACGGTCCGTTGAACCACTTCCCTCCCTAGGCTAGGATCGTCGCTGTCGAGGGCTTCAAACATGTTCGAGATCGTTCACGACATCCTGGACGTGCGGACGCTCGCCCAACAGGTGGCGAGCCAGGTTGACGGCGCCATCGTGACCTTCTCGGGAATCGTGCGGGGCACGAACCAGGGGAAGAAAGTGCTCTTCCTCGAGTACGAGGCCTATCCCGAGATGGCCACCAAGATGATGGAGCGGATCGCAAGTGAGATCCGGGACACCTGGGGGCTCTCGGCCGTCCGCATGCAGCACCGCGTCGGGCGCCTCAACGTGGGCGAGACCAGCGTCGTGGTGGTGGTGGCGGCGCCCCATCGCGACGACGCCTTCGCCGCTTGTCAGTACGCCATCAATCGACTGAAGCGCATCGTTCCCATCTGGAAGAAGGAAGTCTTCGAAGACGGCGAAGTCTGGGTCGAAGGCCCGGCGGAAACGGTGGAGGTGCCTTGAAAGTCCGCGTCCGGCTCTTCGCTGCGCTACGGGAAGTCGTGGGTCAGGAAGAGGTCGAGATGGAGCTCACCCCCGGCACGACCGTCTCCGGCCTGTGGGAGAAGCTGGTCTCGCGGAACGAACGTCTCGGCGCCTACGGAAAATCGATCAACTTCGCCGTGAACCACGAATTCGTCCCCCGCGAGAGGGAGCTCGCCCAGGGCGACGAGGTGGCGTTTCTTCCTCCGGTCAGCGGGGGCTAATGCCGCCGGATCGCAAACGGCGCCAGGAAGCCATCCTCACCCTCATTCGCGAAAAGCCGATTCGCAACCAGAACGAGCTCCTGGAAGCACTCGAGCGAGCGGGCGTGTCCCTCACGCAGTCGACGCTCTCGCGCGAGCTCAAGGCCCTCGGTATCGGGAAAGCGCCCGACGGCAAGGGAGGCTACCGCTACGTCGCCGGTGCTTCCGCCGGTAATGGTCCCCTCGCCCCGGTCGCGGCCTTCGTGGTGAGCCTCGAGCGCGCGAAAAATCTCATCGTGGTCAAGACCCCGCCGGGAAACGCGATGGGCGTAGCCCGCGCCATCGACGACGTGGAGTGGCCCGAGGTCATGGGCACCATCGCGGGCGACGACAGCATCCTTATTATTGCGAGGAGCGACGCCGACGCCCAGGCGGTGGAGAAGCGGCTGCACGCGGTGAGCGGGCGGTAGCCGCCTCCGAGCCCCCCGGTCGAAACCAGAGCTGTATAGCTCTTGTATTTGGTGTACCCAATGATAAAGTATCAATATGAAACCCGTACAGGTTCTGATCGACGAGCCGCTCCTGGCCGAGCTCGATGCGGACGATGAAGTCCGACGCGAAGGACGATCGGCCGTGCTTCGCAGGGCGATTCGCGACTACCTGAGACGACGGCGTCGGCAAGCCATCGCCCGGCAGTACCGCGCAGCCTATGCCGACGGCAAGGGCCTGGGCGACGAATTCGAAGGCTGGGAGAAGCAAGGCGAATGGCCACCCGAGTGAATCGCGGCGAAGTCTGGATGTTCGAGTTCTCGCCCCCTGACAAGAGGCGTCCCGTGCTGATCATCACTCGTCAGGATGCCATCGGTCTCCTGCGGACGGTGATCGTCGCTCCCATCACGTCCACCATCCGCGGGGCCCCGAGCGAGGTGGTCGTCGGGATTGACGAGGGCTTGAAGCGAGACTCCGCCATCAATCTCGACCACGTGCAGACCGTAGACCAGAACCTGTTGAGACGCTACGTCGGGAGCCTCTCCGCCGCGAAAATGGCCTCGGTGTGCAGCGCGCTCGCCGTGGCGACGGGCTGCTTGGACTAGCGCCAGGCGTTGCTTCAAGTAATTCCTTGAGCTCGCGACCACACGTCGCGGAACGCGCGAGGAAGATGTAGGCTATCCGCCGAGAAAAGGTCTTCCCATGATCGGGCGAAGGCTAGGGCACTACCAGATCGTCGAGAAAGCTCGGCGAAGGCGGGATGGGTGCTGTCTACCGGGCCCGAGACACGACGCTCGGCCGCGAAGTGGCTCTGAAGCTCCTGCCGGATTTCCTTTTGGGCGACTCCGAGAAGATCTCTCGGCTCGAGCGCGAGGCGCGTCTTCTGGCGTCTCTGAACCATCCCAACGTCGCAACCCTCCATGGGCTCGAGGAATCCGAGGGGCTCAAGTACCTCGTGATGGAGCTCGTCCCGGGAGAGACCCTTGCGGAGAGGATTTCCCGCGGACCGCTGCGCATCGAGGAGTGCCTCGGGATCTTTCGTCAGATTGCCGAAGGACTGGAAGCGGCGCATGAGAAGGGAGTCATCCACCGGGACCTGAAGCCCGCGAACGTCATCATTACCGCGGAGGGCCGAGTCAAGTTGCTGGATTTCGGTCTCGCGAAAGCGCTTGCTGAAGAAGCACCCCCTTCCGACCTGTCCAAGTCGCCGACGTTGACACGAGAAGGGACCGAGCTGGGAGTCATCCTGGGAACGGCGTCCTACATGAGCCCGGAGCAGGCGAGAGGGAAAACACTCGACCGAAGGACGGACATCTGGTCCTTCGGGTGCGTCTTCTATGAAGCGGTGACGGGAAGGAAGGCGTTCTCTGGCGAGA
>Ga0187893_10003625_pt1 | contig 30838 bp, 24 predicted proteins | sample MA1701074metaG_FD_139574 | JGI IMG/M metagenome (GOLD analysis project Ga0187893, IMG submission 139574) | White microbial mat communities from a basaltic lava cave in the Kipuka Kanohina Cave System on the Island of Hawaii, USA - MA170107-4 metaG ...
GATTTGCACGAAATTCTCCCTGCCCTGATCGACGAGATTCGGAAGAAGAGAACGTCTTAAAAAGCCAAGCCTTGCCCTGCACCTGTTTTGCGAGATCCCTTCTTGCCCTTAGCTGGTTATTCCTCGCCCTTTCTAATAAGGGGGAATTGCCGCCAGTCGAACGCGCCGTAAACCTTTCGCAGCTTCAGGGGTTTCTGGGTTTTCAAGACAACCCCTCCGGACGGCTTCGCGCCTAGCGTCGCTGCGCCGTCGCCCCCTTTGCTAATGGGAATATCTCAGCTCAAGTCAGTTCTTCTTTGGCGGCAGGAACGGGCGTCGACTCGGATCCCTTCGCCGTACTTTCCCGGTAAAACAGGACGATGGTGGCGAACAACGATGCGCAGAGAATGAAGACCATGAAGAAACCCGCCACAATGGACGTCGCTTCGATTGTCACCATCCCTCCCATCAGGATCAGCATCGCGGCCGTTAGTCCTTGAAGGCCGCCCCACACAACCCTCATCCAGTTTGCCGGATCCAAATCTCCACCACTCGACAGGATCGCGATACTCATCGCAGTTGCGTCACCGCCGGCCACGAAGAAGATGGCGATCAGAAGGAGAAACAACGGCACTGTTACCGATGGCATCGGCAGTTGGTGCAGCAGGGCGAAGACTGGGTACTGCATGCCTTGCTCAGCCACAACCTTTGCGAGTTCCGCCTTCTGTTGCAGATCGAGAATGAGCGACGATCCGCCAAAAACCCCGAACCAGAGAATATCGACCAGCACCGGAGCGACCAACCCGGCTATGACAAGTTCACGGATTGTCCTGCCCTTTGATACGCGCACGTAAAAGATTCCTACCATTGGCGCCCAGGCGCACCACCAAGCGTAGTACATCACTGTCCATTGGTTCATCCACGTCGACCCTTCGCCCTCAACAACCCGAAAGGCGAGCTTGGGCAAGGTCACGAGGTATTCCCGGAGTGAGCTCAGAGTGATTTTAACGATTGAGATCGTGGGACCCGCGACGAAGACAAACACCAACAGGCCCAGCGCCAGTATCACATTCAGATTGCTCAGAAATTTGATGCTTCGGTCCAGTCCCGAAACTGATGAAGCCGTCATGCACACCGTTAGCAGAAGAATGAGACAAAGAGTTCCCGGCAAGCCCAAGCTGATTCCATACTCATAATGAATGCCCCCAGCGAGCTGAAGCCCAACATACCCCAGTGATATTGCAATACCGCACACAGAGACGAGCGTGCACACGCCGTCAACCGCCTTGCCTGGCCATCCGAGAATACGATGACCCAGGAGTGGATGGAGCAGCGAACTGATGCGACATGCAAATCCCCGTTTATGGACCATGTAAGCCAGTGGAATGGGAATCACGAGATAAATGCACCAGGCATTGAAACCCCAATGCAGGAACGAATTGACCAATGCCCACTGGGCTGAAGCAGCCGATGACCCTTCGATACCGGCGAACTTGGGAGGGTTGGCAAAATGGGACAACGGCTCAGCCACTCCGAAGAAGACCAATCCGGCCGCCAGCGCCGCGCAGAACAACAACCCAAACCACTCCAGAAACGAAAACTCAGGACGATCTTCCGGCTTCCCCAGTTTGATACGACCCCAGGGACTAAAACCAAGCGCAAGCACAGCGACAAGAAAGATCCCATCAAGCCAGATGTAGCACCAACCGGCTTGAACTAGGACTTGGTCGCGAATACTCAGGATCACGCTCCGAAACCAGTCCGGAGCGGTCAGGCTTACGGTGATTCCGGCCAGTGAGATCAGCAGTGCTGGGAGAAAACAGCTTGACGCCGGAGTAGACGGCGATCGCCTTGTCTCGTGAACTTCTTGCGAACTCACAATCGTGACTCCTGCCTTAAGACTAGGTGTAGACCAGACAGTTTTCGTCTGGTCCGCGGCACATCGCGTCCCAAGGAAAGCCGCAGACCGCCAGATGCAGCGGTACATGTGCTTACACCGCGGTTGGGTTCCCCGATTCGGCAAGTTGAGCCGCACGCCTTGACACACGCCTTTCGCGGCGGCCAGCCCCTCCCTCTTCCGAGCTCGGCCGGTGGGCGGTCAACCAAGCCTGGCAGTTTTCGTCGTGGTTCAGCATTACGTCCGCTGCCAGAATGGCTTTGCGAATCTCAGATTCAAGGGGATTGGTGATAGCGCAGGTCAATCCAGCCCCGATGGCCATCGACAGGAAAGTGGCGCCGAGAACAGGACGGTTGGGGAGTCCAAAGGAAATATTGGACGCGCCGCAAATCGTGTTCACACCTAGTTCCTCGCGAATTCTGCGTACGAGCTTCAGGAATGTTACGATTGCAGAAGAGACCGCGCCCACCGGCATCGCCAGCGGATCGATGACCACGTTCTGACGTGGAATCCCGAACGCTTCCGCGCGCTCGACAATCTTCTTGGCCACGGCAAAGCGCAGCGAAACGTCGTCCGGAATTCCTGTTTCGTCGTTGGCAACTCCGACTACAGCTGCACCGTATTTCGCGACCAGCGGCAAAACCGCTTCCAGCCGTTCCTCTTCGCCCGTTACGGAGTTCACCAGAGGTTTTCCCTGATAGGCCCCCAGTCCCTGTTCGAGCGCGGCGACGATTGACGAGTCAATGCTCAGGGGCACATCGGTGACAGACTGCACGACCCGAATCGTCTCGGCCAGAATTGCTGGTTCGTCTGCCAGCGGAATGCCCGCATTGACGTCCAGCATCTGAGCGCCGGCTGCCACCCGCGCTAAGGCATCGGAGCGAACCCGGTCAAAGTTCCCCGCAGCCATTTCCGCAGCCAACGACTTGCGACCTGTGGGGTTGATTCGTTCACCGATGATGACGAAGGGGTGTTCCAGCCCGATCGTCACGGTGCGACTCACTGAGGTGATAATTGTTTCCATTGAGTGGTCTCCGTGAGGTTCCATTGTGCTCGATCGCGGCGAGTTTGACGCGGCAACAACCCGGCTTCCTCAATGATTTCCGCTACCAGGTGCTCCTGCCGGTAAGCCATGACGTGGATACCTCGAACACCGGGAATCTCCCGAATTTCCTGAATGATCTCGAGACAAATCCGCCGACCTTCCTCCTGCTGTTGATCCTCAGGAACACCCTTCAACCGTGTGACGAGGGCCTCAGGAACGACAACTCCTGGAACTTTGGTCCGTATCCACTCCGCGGCCTTAGCCGATCTCAGTGGCCCAACTCCAATGAGGATAAACACGCGTTCGTGAAGTCCCAGATCTCGCACGTGTCTCATAAACTGCTGCAAGCGAGGCACGTCGAAGCAAAACTGGGTCTGGATGAAATCGGCTCCGGCCTCGACTTTCTTGCCCAGCCGCGGCGCTCGAAAGTCGTAGGGTGGCACAAAAGGATTCTCTGCCGCCCCGAGAAACAGACGTGGTGGGCATTCCAGTTTGCGGCCGCTCAGGAATTCGCTCCGATCTCGTAAAACGCGCGCAGTGCGCAGCAAACTGATGGAATCCAGATCAAAGACAGCTTTCGCTTCAGGCTGGTCGCCTGCCTGAATGCCGTCTCCAGTCAAACACAGAACGTTTCGCACGCCGAGCGCCGCCGCACCCAGCAGGTCGCCCTGGATGGCAATCCGGTTTCGATCTCTACACGAAACCTGCAACACCGGCTCATAGCCCGCCCGGGTCAACAGCGCACAAACGGCCACGCTGGACATGTGCACATGCGCGCCGGAAGCATCGGTTGCGTTAATGGCATCACAGACCGAAGCCAGAACCAGCGCACGTTCGTACACAGCGTGAGGGTCAGCGCTGTCTGGGGGATTCAATTCAGCAGTTACTGCAAACCGCCCCGAGCGCAGAACTCGCTCCAGGCGGGAGTCTGCTTTCGGTGGGTTGTCTGTCATCAGTCCCACCCCGCAGGCAAGCGGGCCGTGATGCCAATCGAATCGTTGATCCAGGCGGAAGTACCTTGCAGCTTGCGATTCAAGGGAGGTTGGATATTCAAGATCTGCTCGCCGTACCAGGGCATCTGCCTGGAACGTTCCCACGCACTCACCCAGATGCATGGCATGGCAGGATCGATCTCGCAGTGACCATCCTCGCGAACGCCTCCACACGGACCGTTGCGCAGGTTCTTCGGGCAAGTCATCGGACAGGTCATTCCCGTGCTGTGCAGCACACATTGACCGCACATCTTGCACGCGAAAAGAGGTTCTTTGCTGAGTTTTTCAAGGCGGACAAAAACTTTCTCAACCCAGCCGTTCGGCTTTAGCCATCGAGCGAAGCACTGGACGAGCCGATGGCTCACGGCATACGCGATCTCAAGCCAATGAGGTCGGTTCTGAAGTTTCCGAATCATGCGCGCTGCATCTCCTGGAAGTCAGAACCTCCATTGAACGCGAGCTGAGCCAACCGGCCTGGGGTGTAGTTTGATTCGATTTCAGACACCACGCTGTCTGCAACCGGTTCGAGATCGCCATCGCGCTGGCTCCACGGCGATGTCCGCCACTCGGCCAGGTAGGCGTCCGTGCCAATCAATCCCGCATTCATCGCAGCTTCATCGATGGCTAGCTGGAAACGTTCGGTCAAGCTGCGGGCCAAACGCTTGCTGCCCGCACGGACTTTGAGCTGGGCAGGAATGTCGCGCCAGAAAATGATTTGGTACTCAACAGTCATTCTGCCATCAACTCCAGGAGCCGCGATTCCAAACCACCGTACCCGACTTGCCGGACCTCGAGTGGCAGAGCCAATTGGCCCGCTGCTTTCTCTGCCTTCTCTTTCAATGCGGGATCGTCGCTCTGAGCTAGATAGACAGCTCTCGAGTAATTGCCAAAATAATCATCACGCAGCTCGGGATAGCGATCCAATCCTAGCTCTCGAATCACCAGTGATTCGAATTGGCTGACAAGAAAGTCGGTGAGAAAAAAAGTGCCTGGCTCTGCCGCCATCATCTCGTCAAACGCTCGCTCTGCGTAGATCTCATAGCAATGCGGTCCTCGAATCCTACGGACTCCTTCCTTCTCCAACAGATGGTCGAGCTGCCCTCCTGTACCACAGTCACCGTAGACGACAACGACGCGGCCAAAGTCTCGGCGCGCGGCCTGGATGCGCTCTTGAATCGCGGCGGGCAAACGGTCCGGGTGATTGTGCAACAGGGCAGGTACTCCTGAAACCTCGGCGTCCCAGCCATGTTTAGCTTTCAGCTGGAGCACCTCTGAGACCAGGGCTCCGCATACAATCAGTGCCGTGCGGGTGTTCAGATTTTCGATCTGTCGATCCATTTTTGAAAAGCTTGCTTCTCGAAGGCAGCCTACTTCGGTGGAAGTTCGACGTTCAAATGAGAGTACGAACCGGCTCCCTCGCCCCAACGCGGGAGAGAAGGGGTTGGGAGTGAGGGGGATTCCCAGATGAGTACCTGCGAGACGCCTTTGAGGATGAGAGCCTCGGAGCACTAGGGGAATACATTCAACCTCGTGCTCGTCCCCTCACCCCTCTCCCAATTTGGGGAGACGGGACCGAAATCGATTCTGTCTCCTATGTAGGACGCTCGCCACTTCACCAGGTGTGCTCCTTCGATCCTCAAGCCTGAACGGGTACCTGACTGCGGCGTTCGGCGAGGAGTTTCTTCGCCGTCTGGACGGCAACTGAGGCGTCGCGACAGTACGCATCGGCTCCCACGGCTTCGGCAAACGGAGCATTCACCGGAGCTCCGCCCACCAGGACAATCACCTTATCTCGCAGTCCGGATTCCTTAAGCGCCTGGACGACTACTTTCATGTAAGGCATCGTGGTCGTCAACAGGGCACTCATTCCCAAGATGTCAGGCTGCTGTTCCCGAATGGCCGTGAGGAACTTTTCGGCGTCATTGTTAATTCCGAGGTCGACGACCTTGAATCCAGCGCCTTCCATCATCATCGTGACCAGGTTTTTTCCGATATCGTGAATGTCACCCTTCACGGTGCCGATGACCATCGTGCCGATCGAAGGAGCCCCGGTTTCTGCCAGAAGCGGCCGCAGGATGGCCATGCCAGCTTTCATCGCTTTCGCAGCCATCAGCACTTCCGGTACAAACAGAATGCCGTCTCGAAAATCCACACCCACAATGTCCATTCCCGCCACGAGACCTTGAGTCAGCACATCGTAAGGCGTCATCTGGCGCCGGAGAAGTTCGTTCACTCCAGACACGACTTCGTCAGCCAACCCATCGTAGAGGTCCTCATGGATCAGCTCCAGCAACTCGGAAGTCTCCAGTTGGGTAATGTCAATCGATTCGCTCATTCTTTGCAGCTCCTCTGCTCCTAGATTAGCCGTGTATCCCCAAATGCCAGACCCTATCCTCTCACCGGCGCGCCAGGCTCGCCGACCCGGCGGCGCCGGCGTTCCCGCGAACTTTGCCGCTCGCGCGCCGGCAGGATCCCTTCGAGATGCGGAAAAGACTCTGTCGCGTGGGGTAGCGCCATCGCCGCAACGAACTCGTCCTGAAACTTTGGCTCAACGGCGATGGAGACGTAACGCACCGAGCGGGCCAGATGAACTGCTTCATCACGGCGTTCCCGATTCAGCAGTGCAATGCGAGCGCCGTCCCCGGCGGCGTTGCCGATCGCCGTCACACGGCTTAGTTCGCAGTCCGGAATCAAACCAAGGACCATGGCGTGCCAGGGACTGATGTAACTTCCAAAAGCGCCAGCCAGGCAGATTCGCTCCACTTTCGAGACCCCGCCTCGCTCCATCAGGAGTTTCACTCCCGCGTAAAGCGCCGCCTTGGCGAGCTGAATGGCCCGGACGTCGTTCTGTGTGACCACGATCGGACGACCGTTGCTGGTCTGATGCGCTTCAGCCAGCACCAGCTCAGCGGTGCGTTTCTGAAATCGAACTCTAGGGTTGCGTTCGGCTACCGAATCCCGAAAACGGCCATCCGAGTCAAGAACTCCAGCCAGAAACATTTCCGCGACCGCTTCGATAATTCCACTTCCGCAGATGCCGGTTGCCTGCGCAGGCATTGATGGATCTACCCACTCGTCGGAGCCAATCAACTTGAATCGTGTTTCCAGAGTTCTGGGATCGATACGTACACGCTCAATCGCACCCGCAGCGGCCCGCTGGCCGTGGGTAATCTGAGCCCCTTCGAAAGCCGGACCCGTCGGACTCGACGCCGCCAGCACTTGCCGCCGGTTGCCTAGGAGAATTTCGGCGTTGGTTCCGATATCAACGATCAAGGTCATCTCATCCTGCAAATCGGGAGCCTGCTCCAGCAACACCGCCATGTTGTCAGCGCCATTCTGTCCTGCAATGCAAGGCAGAACATGGACTCGAGCCGCAGAGTTAGACGCGGTCAAGCCGAGGTCTCGCGCCTTCAGGTCAAGTGGTCCACTGGTTGCCAGCGCAAAGGGAGCTCCACCAAGTTCAATGGGATCAATGCCAAGAAAGAGGTGATGCATCACGCTGTTGCCGACGATCACGAACTCCAGAATGCTTTGCGGAGAGATGCCAGCTGAGCCTGCTGATTCGTTGACAAGTTCATTCAATGCTTCCATGATCACTTGATGCAATCTCTGGGTTCCATCGGGATGCATCATCCCATAGCTCACACGGCTCATGAGATCTTCGCCGAAACGCACCTGCGGATTCACGATCGCCTCGGTAGCGAGCAGTTCCCCGGTCCTGAGATCTGACAAGTGTGCAACCACCGTGGTTGAACCCACGTCGATGGCCAGACCGTAGACACCTTCCGCATAACCCGGTTGGATTCGGATAACTTCCGCGTCGCGCCAGAGGCTTACGGTTAACGAGTTTGCTCCTTCGCGCAGAGCCGGCTGGAGCGTTCGAAGCGCCAGGGTGTCAATGGTCAAGTTTCGCAGCGACCACTGCGCCGCGAGAGCTTCCTGAAGGCGCTCCCAATCTCCGCGCGGATCGTCCAGCCTTGCGGCTTCACACTCCACGTAGACCTGGCGAACAGCCGGGCAAACATCGATCGTCCGCTCCGTCGCAGCTTTTGCGATGACCTGCTTGCGAGCCTGGCTCTCCTCCGGCACGACAATGAGCAAGTCTCCCAGCACACGCGTCGCACAGGCCAGACGTCGGCCCTGGCGCTCTCGCGTTCCCCAGTAGTACTGCTCTCTGCCCTCAATGGGAGAAAGATGAGTAGACTGGGAACGGAGGGCATGCTTCGGGAATTCACCCTCTTCAACGGCAATCTGGCATTTTCCGCAGGTCTGCCGTCCTCCGCAGATCGATTCCAACTCGACCCCTAACTGAGCGGCTCCATCCAACAGCACGGTGCCGGAGGGCACTTCACCGCGAAGCCCAGAGGGCAGAAAAACCACGCGACAGTTTGTGCCAAGCGAATCGCTCATCACGTCAACTCACACTGGCTGGCACGGCTCGTTTACGGCGAGCCATGAAGTCTTGCAAACCCTCTTCAATGCTTGGATCCAGCGGCGGAGGTTCGTAGCTTGCCAAAAGCTCCGTAACTTTTCGATGGGCGCGCGTGAAAGAATCCTGAGAGCCGTTCTCCTGCCAGACTTCAGCCGAGTTGTAGTCAAAGAGTTCCGCACGGTAGAAAGCCGTCCGAAAATGTTTCATGGTGTGCTCGGTACCCAGGTGGTGACCGCCTGGGGGGACATCTGCGATGGCATCCAGCGCGAGCGCATCGTCCGACAGATCCATGCCCTTTGCCCAAACGTGCAACATGCCAAGAATTTCGCAGTCCAGGACAAATTTCTCATAACCCGCGGCGAGACCATTTTCCAGCCACCCCGCAGCGTGGAGCACGAAATTAGCCCGTGCCAGCACGGTAGGAAGCATCACCATGACCGACTCATAACCTGCTTGAGCATCCGGAATCTTGGAGCTCGAGAACATGCCGCCGCCCCGGAAGGGCAGACCATAGCGCCGCGCGAGCTGAGCACTTGCGTAGAGGGCTATCTGGCTTTCAGGAGAACCAAACACCGGCGCGCCGCTTTGAAGATCAATGTTCGTCAAGAACGATCCATAGACGACGGGAGTCCCAGGCTCAATCATTTGAGTGAACACAATGCCGGCGAGCGCCTCTGCATTCAGCTGGGCAACGGTGCCTGCGATCGTAGTCGGCCCCATCGCCCCAGCCAGAATGAACGGTGTGATGATCATGGCCTGGCGGGCCCGGGCATAAACCTTCATCGCTCCAAGCATGCGATCATCAAAGCGGCGGGGACTGCTCACGTTGATCAGCGACAAAAGCGCCGGTGATTGCCGGATCGACTCGGCTCCGAACAAGATCTCAGCCATCGTCACACTGTCGGCTGCGTTTTCCGCGGAGGTCACCGACCCCATGAATGCCTTATCGCTGTATTTGATGTGACTGAAAACCATGTCCAGATGACGGGTGCTCACCGGTTCATCTGTCGGTTCTACGATCGTGCCGCCTGAGTGATGAATGTAAGGGCTCAGAAAAGCAAGCTTTACGAAGTTGATGAAATCGCCCAGCTTTGCTTCTCGCCTCTTCTGTTCCAGATCCACGACGTAAGGGGGCCCATAGACTGGGGCGAAGACCATAGAGCTACCACCGATTTCCAGACTATTTTTGGGGTTTCGGGCCAATTGCGTGAATTTCTTAGGAGCTTTGCTCACATATTCTTCGACGAGGGCGGGGTCAAAGTAGGCGATGTCGTCTTGCACTCGGACCCCGTGAGACTTCAGAATCGAACGAGACTCTTCGTCGTAGAACGCAATTCCAGACTCGCTTAGAATGTGCATCGAAGCTCGATGCAGACGGTCAAGCCCTTCCTCATCGAGCAGATCAAAAACGTGAGGGAGGTAAACGATGGGCGACATGGACTTTGCCGCCACGGTTTGGCCTGCCTTTCTGTCTCGTCGGTGAGTTCGACGTTCAGATGAGTCGCTAGACATTCTTGACCGACCCTGATTCAGCTCTCCCTACAAGCTAGCAAGCAAAATTATCATGGTTCGTGAAAATGTGTCAAAATTTTTCCAAATTCTGGCTGAACATTCAGTGGACCCCGAGAAAGCCTAGGAATCGGCCTCAACAAGGCTTACGCCACAGTGCCATGAAACTCTTCGAAGCCATTTAGATATGGTCGGGGACGACTGCAACCCTTTTTCGATCGGGATTTTCAATAGTCTACTGCTGGAATCCTCGGGGCGCCTCTTAAAGGCTCAGAGTGAGAAGTCACCAGGTTTTTCTCGGCTTGAAGCGAAGACTCCGTCGCGACTCCAACATTTCTATTCTCTTAAAGCTATTAGGCATGAGGGAAGATTGCGCGGCAAAGGCATGACGCGGCGGATTCTCGAACCATACCTTGGCACTGTAATTCAATATCCTGCAGGTTCGAGACACTCAGTCGCGATTGATCCAGCTTTGACAGATCTGAGGAATTTCGAGGCAGGAAAATGCCCTTATGGATCCCGAAGGTCTGGGTGGAACGGTCTGACGTTCAAGCGAGAGATATTGACTGTTCCGACGTAGGTTTTCCAATATAGTCAGCTTGGAAGGACAGGTTTTAGCTCAGGCAAGCAAATCATGTATCACGTGTCCATGCACATCCGTTAGCCGGAAGTCGCGGCCGGCGTAGCGGTATGTGAATTTCTCGTGATCGAAGCCGAGAAGGTGCAGGAGCGTGGCATGGAGATCGTGGACGTGGACTTTGTTCTCCGCCGCGGCGAAACCGAACTCGTCTGTTGCGCCGTAGACCAAGCCTTTCTTCAGCCCTGCGCCCGCCAGCCACATGGTGAAGCCGTAGGGATTGTGATCCCGGCCGTTCACCATGCCGGAGTTCGCTCCCAGGTCTGGCAGCTCAACGGTTGGCGTGCGTCCAAACTCGCCACCCCAGATCACTAGTGTGTCGTCGAGCATCCCGCGTTGCTTCAGATCCTTGATTAGCCCAGCAATTGGCTGGTCACACTCCCGTGCCAGGCGGCCATGATTGGTTCGGATGTCGTCGTGGCTGTCCCAGGGCTGGCCGGCGCCGTGCCACACCTGCACGAAACGCACACCGCGCTCTAGCAGCCGTCGGGCGATAATCATTTGCCGGGCTTGCAGACCCTCACCGTACATCTTCTTGATGTGCTCAGGTTCCTTCGAAAGGTCAAAGGCGTCGTCCGCTTCCATCTGCATGCGGTACGCCAGCTCGAACGACTGGACCCGCGCTTCCAGCAGCGCATCGTTCTGGCGTCGCGCCTGATAGCCGCGATTCAGTTCCGCCAGCAGGTCCAGCTGCCGGCGCTGCTCAGCCGAGGTCGTGAAACCGCTGTGGATGTTCTCAATCAGCTTCTCGATCTGTGTCTCTCGGGTATCAATATGGGTGGCTTGATAGGAGCCAGGTAGAAACGCCGAACGCCAGTTCTGATTTCCCTGAGTAGGCAAACCATCCGGGCATAGCACGATGAAGCCGGGCAGATTCTGGTTTTCAGAACCAAGGCCATACGTGATCCAGGATCCCAAGCTCGGCCGAACCTGGCGCACGTCGCCACAGTTCATCATCATCAGGGAGGGCTCATGGTTCGGAATGTCCGTGTGCATTGATCGCACGATGCAGAGGTCGTCGACGCACTCGCCCACATTTGAAAAGATCTCGCTGACTTCTGTGCCGCTCTGGCCAAACTTCTTAAACGTGAACGGCGAGGGAAACGCCGCACCTGTGCGCCGCTCTGTCTTCAGCGTGATTGGAATCGGCTTGCCTACGAACTTTGCAAGCGACGGCTTAGGATCGAACGTGTCGACATGCGACGCGCCGCCGTTCATGAACAGGTGCAGCACGCGCTTGGCCTTGGCCGGCAGCGGCGGCTGCTTGGGAGTGAGCGGATTGATCACCTGGCTGTTCGGAGCCGCGTGCAGGTACCCCGTTTCGCCGAGGGTCGATGTCAGCGCGACCAGGCCCATGCCCATGCCGCAACGCGACAGCATTTCACGTCGGGTGATAAACAGCTCTCGAGGTTTCATGCCTACACTCCTTCAGTCCAAGTCACTCCAAGCCAGAGAGGGCAGGCTGGAAGCTTGCACCAAATATTCCGTTTTCGTGGTGCGCGCATTTCGCCTGCGATCCTCAGCTTCTGACTCGACCTTCAGTCAACAAACGCAAACTCGTTAGTCTCCAGCAGCACCTGTGCGAAGCGTGCCCAAACGTCGAGTGGCTGCGGGGCCGGGCCGGCAAAGTCATTTTTGGCATTCCAACTCTGTTCACCGAACTTGATGACCGGTGCCCATGTAAACCCGTCGTTTTCTGGATCCAGCCGAGCATCGACAATAAAACTGATCGTGTCGCCCTTCTCCACCTTAATGCCGTTTAACTTTGTCTCGGCGCTTGAGCCATTCACAGACCAGGAGGCCAGTTCACCATCACGGCTGGAGACAATCCGACCGCGTACGCCGTCACCGTAGGGCACTGCCGGTTGGCCATGCTGCAGAGTACCCTCCATGCTCAACTTTCCAGAAACCGGGCTGACCCATCGGCGGACAACGGCTTGATCCGGCTGCCAACCCGGTTCTCCGCCTGCCGCCCTGATCATTGCCTTGCCGGAGCGCGTGGCAGGGAGCACCGAACCTCCCTGCCAGCGGTCCGATGCAAAGACTGTGAAGGACGTGAACGACTCCACGCGACCGGTGTCCGCACGAAACTCGGCCACGCCATACTGCCATGGCGAAGCTGCGTCGGCACCAGCCGCCGGTTCTGCTAACGGCGACAGGAATTTCAGGCTCGCCTCCAGCTCCACTTGCTCAGGGTTCCGGGCGAAGATCGCACGGTAAAGCCTTCGGACCTTCTCGGAAGCTGTCGGCGCAGCGGTGATTTCAGGGAGAGATACCAGCGCGCGCGCCTGCTCCGCAACAAATGGACTGTTGAGAAAGAACAACGCTTGCTGCGGCACGGTCGTGACATAGCGCATCGGCGCGTGTTGATCCGGTGAGGCAAAGTCAAAGGCACTCAACAGACCAGGCACACGGCCACGCTCAATAAAACCGTACACCGAGCGCCGCGGCACTGAGGGTTGTGCCGTTAGTAAGAAAGGCACACCTGCCATCGTAAGATCCAGGCGCCCTGCGGCAGCAAGCATCGAGTCACGCAAACTCTCGATCTCAAGCCGTCGCCGGTTCATTCGCCATAGCAACTGATTCTCGGGATCGATCTTGCGGGCTGCTTGATTGTCGGCGCTTGCTTGCCGGTAAGCGGCAGAGGTCATGACGAGCCAGTGCAGCTTCTTGAGAGACCAGCCAGACTCGACGAACTTTAGAGCGAGGTAGTCGAGAAGCTCTGGGTGAGTCGGCAGATCGCCACGAAAGCCATAATCGCTGGGTGTGCGGACCAACCCGGCACCGAAGTGGTGCATCCAGATGCGATTCACAATGACGCGCGCGGTCAGTGGATTGTCGGGATCAATGATGGAACGAGCCAGCTCCAACCGGCCGCTGCCGTCCTTGAATGTTTTTTCGTCACTTCCACCAAGACAAGACAGGAAATGGGGCGGGGTCTGCGCGCCAGGGTTGTTGGGATTGCCTCGGAGGAATACATGCGCGGGAACAGGATTTGGGAGATCCTCGACGGCCATCGCGCGCCGGACCGCGCCGTCATACGCGGCTTGCGCCAGCATCGCGCCGTAGCGGACGCGGATGGAGCGCATATTGTTTCGATCACCTTCAGTGCAGATCTGGTCAAACTCCTCGAACGGCACATCCAGCGGTGATTTTGGTCCCCGCACGACAGCACGGAGCCGATCTGCTTCCGGATCGCCGAATGGTTGGTCGCGGTCGTATTGTCGCAAGACAGAAGCGTACGCATCCGCAAGATCTTTCAAAGAGGTGATTGGTTTTGCGTCAAGCTCAGCTTCGATCAGTGAAAACCCTTTGGCTGTCTTACGCATTGCGAGCCACTGTGTTGGGAATTCCTTCTTCGGAATTGCAGCCGCGGCATGCCACAGACGGAATACCGGCTCGCCGCTTTCCTTCGATTCCCGCAGAAACCTTTGCCAACGAGCCAGCAAGTGCTCATTCAACTGCCGGTCGCGCACCAGGTCTTCGATCTCCGGATTGCTCAGACCCTCAGCATCACGTGCCGCAACCATATGCTCGGCTGCTTGCGTCTTGAAGAAGTTCACCATCTCGGCATGCCGGCGAGCACGGTAATCCTGATAGACCTTTTGGATACGATCGAGCCGCTCTTGGTAGATCGCCTGCTTCTGCGAGAGCCCAACGGGCTTCTCGAGCAGTGGTAGTTTTTCAGGCTCACGAATGTTCGAGAAGATTGAGTACAGCGAGTAGTAATCCTTGGTGGGAATTGGATCGTATTTGTGATCGTGGCAACGCGCACAGGCGACCGTCAGTCCAAGCAGACCTCGCGAAACTGCATCGATGCGATCGTCCACCGTTTCGGGGTAGCTGTTAGGAAAATCCCGCCCAAGGCTCAGGAAGCCTAGCGCGGCGAGATTCCGCGGCTCAACTTTTGGAACGCGATCGGCGGCTAGCTGATAGAGCACGAACTGATCGTAGGGCAGATCTTCGTTCAGCGCGCGGATCACCCAGTCGCGATACGTGTACGACCAGGGATAGCGTTGGCCGGTGTTGACCGAATCGTTCACGGAATCGGAATAGCGCGCCACATCCAGCCAGTGGCGTCCCCACCGCTCGCCGTAGCGTGGTGAAGCAAGCAGTCGATTGATTAGGCGCTCGTAAGCTTGTGGCGAGGCATCCTTGACGAAGCGCTCGACCTCTTCCGCGGTGGGAGCCAGCCCCGTCAAGTCGTACGTCGCGCGTCGAATTAGCGTTCGCTTGTCGGCTTCGACGGACGGGTTGAGATTCCTGGCTTCCAGGCGGCTCAAGACGAAGCGGTCGATATCGTTGCGAATCCAGCTCTCGCTTCCGACCGTCGGAAGAGCTGACAAACTCGGTTTCTGCAACGACCACAGCGAAGGTTTCTTGTCGGTTGCGACCGCATCTGCCGGAAGGGAGGCGCCCTCGCGAATCCAATGCTCGAAATCGGCCACGACCTCCGGCAAGAGAGGAGCGCCAGGCGGCATCTTCAGCTTTTTGTCCGTATGTCGGATGGCTCGAATCAAAAGGCTGTGGCCTGGATCGCCTGGCTGAATTAGAGCGCCGGAGTTTCCACCTCGCCGGATTCCCTGTGTCGAATCCAGCAGCAGTCCACCCTGCGGTGCCGCAGCCGATTTGCTGTGGCACGCATAGCAATGGGACGCCAACACAGGGCGAATTTTCTTCTCGAAGTAATCGATCTCTGTGTTCTGCGGACTGGCACTGATTGCAAGCGCCGCAAACAAGATTCCGAGCGGCAAGGGCATTCGACTCTCCTGGCAGAGATTGAATCAGAATTCAAGCAACCACGGGGCCATCACCGGCCAGGTCAAAAGGAGACCTGCAACCGTCCAACACCCGCCGAGTCCTCCTGGATCAGCTCGAGTTTGGACTTCATTAATCGGTACTATTACGGTGTGTTTTTCAGAACTGAGAGCAACAGTGGTTGGGCAGGCAAGCAAGGTTACTGCGGCTGGAATTGTTGAGCCTTGCCCTTTTCGCCGATTCTGACCGTATACGATTTTCCATTGGCGGCCACCGAGGCCTTGATAAATTGTCCCTGGCAGTTTTCGTCCCAGTTGGCGATGCGAGCCCTGTCTGTGTTTTCTGCCTCGCTCGTCTGGACATTGCGATGCAGTTGGTAGGCTGCCTTGAGGCTTGGGAGACTCTTGAGGAGAGCAACACTTTCAGGAGATCCGGCCTTACGTGCGCCATTGCACATGACGCTCACGGTGGGCTGAATGGCTTTCACCAGCACCGGATTATTGCTGCTGTTCATCCCGTGATGGGTTGCCATATACAAATCGACTTTTCCCAAGACATTATCGGGGCAAACCAACTGATGCTCGATGTTCCACGTCAGATCACCCAAATTGAGAAACTCGAAGCTGCCATAGGAGATAAGCAGCCCGACGCTTTTGGCGTTGTCCGATTTATCTTCCGCTTTCATCGGAGCATCCTTACAAAGGTTGTTTACTCCGGACCCAACACCGACAGGTGCCGGAACCCCACGTCCGTCTGACACCACACAGATCACCTTGAGCGGTATCTTGCCCGACTTCAGTGGAATAGTGTCTCCTGCTTTCAGAACCTGCCGTTTTCCATCCGAGACTTTGAGATAGTCGGGGTAAAGCTTTTTGTCGTGTTCCTGAGATTCCTGCATCAGCGCGTGATCGTAGAACTTGGTAATCGGGATCAGCTCGACCAACTGGCTGATCGAACCAAAGTGGTCCGTATGAAAATGACTGGTCACGTAGTGATCGATCTTCTTGAGTCCAGCCAGGCGGGTGGCGGTGTCATGGATGCGTTTCGCGTCGCGCAGGTCATCCCGTTTCCAACCTGAGTCGACTAGGAGCGACTCTCCCTGCGGCGTGACGATCAAAGTCGCTGCACCGCCTTCGACGTCGATGAAGTAGACATCAAGTCCCTTGGGTGCGGCGAGCGCCGAAAGGGGAAAAGCGAACGTCAGGGACAGGATGAAGGCCACAGGAAGAATACTCTTCGCCTTTAAGACTCTGTTCTTTGCCATGCTCTTTTTTCCTTTCAACCAGAATCGCGCTTTTCCTTAAGAACGATGACCGTCGCAGAACAGGGCAATCCGAGAGTCATCCCTCGCGGGAATGGCGACGAGGAAGGCGATCGGCTGTGGGGTTACTCTGCTACCTGTTCCAAAATCGCGAAATCTCCCGGGTTCCACGCCTGAGCGATGATGTAGTACTTATTCCCAACTTTGTGCAGCACGGCGTTGTGGATGTGGAGGAAGTTGGTCAAGCCTAGATCCTCCTTGGGCATGATCGTCGAGATGAGTTTATCGTTTTCCAATACATAGATGGGGGCCCCCTTCGACCGATCGGGTCCGTCGAGGCAACCGACGACGGCGTAACCATTCAGAAAGGCGATATCACAGGGCAGAGAACCTTTGGGCAGATCCAAGGTGGATCGGTAGTTGCCGTAACGGGTGTATCTGTCGATCTCCGAATTCGGGCGGTCGGCTATGTCCAAGCGCTTTGTTCCTGGCGGAATGGTGATTCCATGAGCTGTTCCAAACTGGCCCACACCCGTCCCCTTGCCGCCGAAAGCCAAATCGTTCCACGCGACCTTGAAGGGATTGGTACTGACAATGCGCGCTGTGAGAATGTAGTCCAGGTTTGAATATCCTGTCGCAATGTAGAAGAGCCCATCGAGTTGCTCGACGTCCGTAGGGATGAAGCTGCCTCTTCCCTTGAAGTAACTGTTGACGGCTGGCTGATCGAAATCGTCCTGTGACGTCGGAGTGTTCAACGTATGAACCAGTTTTCCATCAAGCGTAGTCGTAAACACCTGATTGGCACTGTTTGCAGGAAATGTCAGGTAAGGAGTACCGTCAGTTGCATACCAGATCAGAGAGTTGTGAAGATTGGTTTTCCTTACGTCTTCCGCCGTCTCCAGCATACGGGTTTTTTTGAGATCGGCACTGATTTGAATTATGCCTGCGCCCGGCAGGGCGAAGTAGGTCTCGCCTTTGCCAGCCCGATGATCAATCGCGAAGCCTCCGTGTGCGGCTGTCAAAACCTTCACAGCTTCCGGTGGCAAATGCTGTGACGTGTAGAGAACCTTGAACTTCATCTTTCCTTCGCCGCTGACCCCGGAGTTTGCCGGCCGTGCAGGCACAGCAGCTCGCATCGGCTTCAGGGACATGGGTAGAAACTTGTGGTGATCATGGGCGGAAACAACTGCTGCACTCAGACTCAGCACAATGATTATCAGGGATCGAGTTAGACGCGTTTGGAGTAGCATTGCCAACAATCCTCCATATCAAAATGAGCGGGACGTTTGGGACAAAGTTCAAGGCTTAGATCGAGCGGACATTCTATCAAACAGATAAGCTGGAGCTAAAGCCTAAATAGAGAGCTCGGCGTAGAGTGACGAGGAGTGGTGTGCCTGGGAGCGCTGGCATGTACTGCAGGCATTTTATCAATCTACTTTTCCTGTGTACGGCTTCCCGCTGCCTCAAGGTGACGATGGTATTGGGCTTGATACCCTCAAAAACTTCCCGAGTTCCTCCGAGCCACTGAACGAGAACGGCTTGGAAACTCGGATCCGATCCCAGGCCGAAATGAACACGGCTGTCGTGGGCACTCAAATAACTTCCATCGGTGTGAGCATGACACCAGATCGGACTTTGATTCTTACGCAGCAGAGCATGCAGCAGCATTCCGAGTCGCCCGCTGGCCAAGGCGTCCTGAGGACTGAAACGCAGGGCGTCGGAGGCTTCTTGAAGCTGTTTGCGGATAGGAGCGGCGAAATGCTCTAGCGACAATTGAGGCGGGTCTGGAATGCGCGAGGCGGGAACTAACGCCAGCAGGCAGGTTGAGAAAACTCGAAATGCGAACATGCGAAACCCCACTGCGGTCTGCGGGAAGAGAATCTCATGTTAGTGTTTCGGTAGACTGCGAGTCAACATCCCGCTCAGAATCAGAGACCACAAGACGGAACCAATGGCTCGCTGCCTTCGACTTGCGTCAGGACACAGCTGTCGTAACTCTGATGAAACCACGGTGCAGCGCAAGGATGCCCAGACCTGTGACGAGGTCTCTCAACGCTTTTCAACCGGCACTGTGCTTCTTCGTTTTGCACCACTCAAAGAAACGCTCGGTATAAGAAGACTGTGATGGAGAGAAATTGTGCGCAGCTGCTGAAATGTATGGTTTGAGCTGTCGGGCCCAGTAGTGCAGATACCCAGCGCTTCGAATGTCTTTGAGCGTGGCCGTGTAGTTTGCCAGCAACGTGCTGGCAAAGAGCATTCCGGTTCTTCCGGCAGCGGCGGTTGCACACTGCGAAAGCCAAAGCGCTTTCGCTGGCAGGTGGGTGACGGCCGACAGCGCCATGAGAGACGACAATTCAAAGACCGAACAGTTCTGCCGGATTGCTTCCTCTTTGAGTTCGAACCACGAACTCGTCAGCTCGTCTTTTGAGGGCATTTGCTTCGGGGCCATTCCTTCAGCTTCTCTTTTAAGCAACTGCCACTCTTGACGAAGTGTTTTCACTTCAAAGGGCGGCATGTTCAGGTTGTCGGCCAGCCGGCCCGATGTCTTTTCAAGGCCATCGAGAATCTCATCGATGGTTGCGAAATCAGCATCTTGTTCCAGCAGCCCTTTCTCTACGAGCGACGTCGAGATTTCGCGAACCAGGACCCGGCCTGTGCTGGAGAGATCCGAAAGAGCCGCCAGTACCCAAACAGGGGAGAAACGGAAAAGCAGAATGCCGGCCATCTCAATCCCGTTTCCGGCGGAGCGGCGCAAGGCAAAGTCGGACGGCAGGCTCGAGACTGAATGATTGGGTCGCTGAACCTGCCCAACCTGCTCGGCGACAAAACGAAGAGTGACATCCACCAGGGAGCGGTAGAGCTTGGTCTTTCGGAAGCTCGACGGCAGGACAACCTCGCTGAGCTCGCGGGCCAGCCCCCCGGCGAGGGCGCCGGTCGAGCGTACGCTTCGTTCGGGCAGAGAGATCAAGTAGGGCAGTGGGACCGACGAAGTCGAACCGAAGATTTTTCGACGTTTGCCGGACGGAGGAGGGTCTTTGGCCATACCGTCAATACTTTCAGGGAAACTTCATTTGGGAGACGCTGAGGAAGGAGTGCCCACTAGTGGACTTTAACTCGCGACTCCAAGCGTTGCATGGAGTGTAGCATGAGGGAGAGGAGGCCGCGGCTCAACAAGAAGCTAAACTCGAATGACAGGAACGCAATGGTGAGAATCAGGACTGTGTTGCCTAGAAGTTGCATGCGTTCCTCTCAAGCCTCGAACTCCAATACCTTCACGAAGAGCAAGAGGAAGGCCACATCGGGAAGAGCCGCAAGTGGCTTATTTTGTGAAGGATCGTTAACAGAAGGTAGACGAAAACTGCGTAAGTTTGCACTTCGCATGTAATTTCTGTCGACTCCACCGGGCAGTTACCTACTGTCCGAGGCATGAAGAAATCCTGCCCTTCGGGGCTGACAGCGACTCCTATGCCCGTATCAGTGAACTTTTCATTTGGGGTGTTTCTCAAATGCCCAAGGGTCTTCCGCCAGCCGTGAACGGCGAAACGGGCGGCGTCGGGAGAGTCGTTTACGGCAACGTTCTCCCCAGCTTGGTAGCGCTCGACCAGTCGATTGGCGCGGTTGGCCAGAGGGACGGATCGGCCATCTGGCAAGAAAGGCAAAAATCGGCAGCGAGTGGATCGTAAGACATGGGTTCAGGCGAGGTGAAATCTTAGGGTAGTGGCTGGGCGTTGAAAAAACCGCTCGTGTTTCCAGCCGCGCTGTAGACTCGAGAGACGGCGATAATGGGAGTCCCCGTGAGTGACCGCAGTTCAATCGGGCCAAATGTCGAACTGGCCCCAATTTCCGACAGTATATTCTCGCCAACAAACTGACCATTGGCAGGAATGGTGACCACCCGCGTACCAGTGACAGTTCCATTGTTTGAAGAACTGCCTTCGCGTGCCGAGATTTCAACTGAGGCGAGAGATGCGTTGGGATTCACGATCGCCAGCGTCGAGCGAAAGCTGCCATTGGCAGAAGACTTCAAGAGCAAGTTAGTGCCGCCGATGTTTACGCTATTTTCGATACTGGGGTCGTTCGTCAAATTGTCGATCTGTGTTGCAAACGCCTTGATGGGGGAATTAGAGGTGAGTTTCAAGTACCCCTGCGTATTGGTGACAGAGGCATTGCTCGAGCCCACCAGCAGGAATCTCAAGATATTGTTGATCTGAATCAGACCTTGAGCAGGAACGGACTGGGGCGAGGTCGTACTGCCCAGCACCGTGCCGTCCGCCCCGACCAGTGACACGTTCACGCTCGCCGTTGTTGCCCCGAGATTGTTGATCCCGAGGTTGGTTCGGAAAGCGTTCGTATCGATCGCAAACGGAATGATCTCCGCGACCTGTCCGGAGTCGGCCGGAAGTGCAGGAAAGAATCCACTCGTACCGACATTCAGCCCCGAGACTCGTGAGACTGCAGCCAGTGGCGCTCCGTTGGTGGAACGGATCTCGACAGGGCCGAAGTAATCCGTCGTGTCGAGCGCCGCAAGAATGTTGTCGTAGGAAACGAAGCCATTTGCTGGGAGGGCCAAATTCTGGATCGGAACTCCCAGCGGCTGTCCGCTTTCACGCTCCAACGCTGTGATGTTGACGCGAGCCTCACCGGGCGACAGGTTTACGACAATGAGGCTCGACCGAAATGGGCCGGTGTTGGCGGCTGACGGCAGGATGACTCGAGTACTACCGCTACGAAAGCCTTCCAGAATGCTGGGGTCCCCAGTGTGATTGTCAATCTGCGACACAAAAGCCTGAATGGGTTGGTTAGACTCCAGGGCTAGGGTGCCTTCGCGGCCCGTGACACCGACCGCACCCTCGAGTTCCCGCAGCAGGCTATTGCGCTGCACAAAACCGTTGGGCGGCACTGTTACCGAACTGAGTTGGTTGATCAGCAGCCCGTTGCTGTCCAAATGGAGAACACGCACATCAGCGCTCTGTGGGTTTGGGTTGTTTATGCCGAGATTCGAACGAAAGTCGGGGCTGTCGATGACGAATGCCAGCCGCACTGAGCCCGTGGGAACAACTGCTGGAGTCAGCGGGACATAACGGTAGGCACTGCCCAAAGTAGCCGATGGCGCACCGGGATTCGTGACGATGATGGAGACGATGCCCTCAGGGTTGGGTGGAGCCACGGCCGTAACCAGCGTCGTGCTCACCCGCTGAACATTCGTTACCGCCGTGGAACCGACGCGTACGCTGACGCCCTCCTGAAAATCGTTTCCAAAGATGTAGATTGGCGTGTTTCCAACCGTGGGGCCAAAAGCAGGCGCAGCGCTGGTGAGCGTGGGTGTCAGGGGCACGGTGTTGAGCGTGGTGTCGGCCGTGCCGAGACCATCAGTGGCTTGCGCAAAGAACTGCTGCCAGCGCTGACGAAAGCGATCCAACTTCGCGACATCGGTATTCGAAGGGGACGTGCCGCGTTGTACAAGCAGAATGAACGCCTGTTTGAATACCTTGGAAGAGGCGGCTACTGTGGGGATCCGCGGACCTTCAGTCGCGATGATGTCGTTGACTGTCAAGTCTTGACGGGTCCCGCGGAAAGTGACGCCGATCGCTGGCGCGCTGGAAGGAGTGCGCGTCGTGCCGGTGACATTGTCCACATAGAACATGGGCCCGATCTGAGTGGGATCGCGAAAGCCCATGATGTACTGGTCCAGTTTACTGTAGCGATCAGTTGCGGCCATGGTCCGAAAATCTCCCGAACCGAGATCTTCAATTTGATTTCCCTCCATCACAGAAGCTTCCGAGTTAAAGAAAAAGCTCCAGTGGGCATCGTCTCTACCGAGAAGCTTGGTGCTGGTCTGGCCGCTTGTGTCTCGAAAGCGGACATAGGCCAACCAGCGGTGCCCGGCCTCTTGACCGATGATGTTCACTGTCGAATTCGTTCCAAAAAATGCCGTGTCCGGATCGTCTGGAAACTCTGAGAGTTGATTCATGGTCAGAAAACTCTGCAGTCGGCCACTGCTGCCGAATTCCGCGGCAAAGTCAAACTGCTCCAGGCCAATGCCTCGAATCTCGTTCTTGATGTTCAGTTCAAAAGCGAATGCTCCTTCGAGATCGAACGAGAAATTGGTAAACATCACCAATTGGTCGTACTGATCACCGTGCGTTTGATAAAACCTGGCGGCCAAAGCCGGAAGGTCTAGCTCGGTAGTGCGCGCAAATCGCTCGGCTTTGGGTCCGGAAAAAAGAATGCCTGGCGACGCGCTCAGGTCCACCAAGCTAAGCGTCTGGCTGTTGCGACCTCCGCTCCAGCCTGCAATCCCACTTTGGGCTGAGACACCTCCATACACGAGTTCGAAGGCTCCATCGGCAAACAGAATCACCTGGAATGAGCTCTCAGTGATTCCATTGAACTCTCGAATCCGGTCCCAGGTCACCACGAAGCGATCGGTGAGAGCGTCAAAAAAAACGCCGCCGCGCCCGGTCGTGGGATCGAAGTCGGCGAAGAATCCACCGATGCGGGGCGGGCCCTCGTTGAAGCGGGTGAGGCTCCTGTCGTTAGAGGAGGCGTCGCCTTGGCCAAACGTCAGGTTTCCGTCGGAGTTGATGAATACGCTGAGGTACGTCGTTCCAAAGAACGGGAAACGAAAACCACCTGTGAAAGTGACTTCGCGGCTGTCGTCGTCAGTAAGGGTGACTGCTGTTCCGAAGCTGCTGCCAAGGGTTTCCGCTCGTTGCGAGAACAAGTAGCTACCACCTGGGCCCATGGGACTGAGTCGCACAGCGAGGGAAGGCAAGTCGAAGGCGTTCTGAGTCGCAACGATGGTGCCGTCGTCCTCAACTACTGCGATCTGACCGACATCTTGCGTCGCCCCGGAAACCGCGCCCAATGTCTGGCGCTGTGCCCGAAACTGACGAACCGCGCGGACATCACGGGAGCGCTGTAGCTCCCGCTGCAGGCGATCGGGGCGTGTTCCGCAAAACGCATGGGCGGATTTCAGGGAAGTCTTGTCGAGGGTCGAGCGTGAGAAATGGCTGGTTGGGTGGAGGTAGACCAGGCAAAGAATCAGGACGAAGCGTCTCATTTTTGAGAGAGTTGCAGATAAGTATCCTTGTCTGTTTCGGTGGTAGATTCCCCTTCGTCTTCGATGGGATTCGATGTCCGGCGCTGAAGGCGCGGACGATTGGGATCTTCCTCGTTTTCTTCCTCGCGTCTCCGTGTGTTTTCCAGGACTTCCAGGCGGGTCTTGATGCGCTCAAACTCAGAACTACTGAGGGCATACTCCTCTCGGGACGGAAGCTTCTGCTCAATCTGTTGTTGCGCCCTTCGGATTCTATCCTCGGTGACAGGATGCGTCGAGAATGCCTTCGCGAAGAAGCCGGACTTTCGTTTCTCCTGCGACTTTACCTTTTCGAAAAAAGAGACAAAGGCGGTCGGGTCGTAGCCGGCCTTGTACAAGTATTGCAAGCCGAGAAAGTCGGCTTCCCGTTCAGCCTTTCGGTTGAACCGCAGCATCTCCATCGGCAGCATCAGCCGAGCGGCTTGGCGAATGGTATAACCCGCCGGACCGCCCAGGAAAATCAGCGGCAGCGAGGCAAAGTTGAAAAGACGTCCCTTCGAAACCTGTTCAGTACTGTGCCGCGCGGCGACATGTGCAATCTCGTGGGCCATGACACCTGCGAGTTCAGCTTCCTCGCTAGCTGCTCGAATCAAGCCGGTATTGACATAAAGGAAACCGCCGGGCAACGCCATCGCGTTGACTTCTTCCGAGTCGATCACCTTGATCACGAAGGGGACTTTTGCGTCAGAGCTGCGCACCAGGTTCTGTCCTAATCGATTGATGTATTCGGCAATCTCAAGATCGTCCACAATCCGGCTGCTGTTCTCAAGTTCGTCGGCGAGTTCTCTTCCCACCGCGATTTCCCGTTCGACCGAATAGAAGTTCATTTGTCCTGCGTTGATGTTTCGCGCGCCGATGGTTTGAACGTCACTGTGCTTTTCTGCGGCAAGCCCGCTCGTTGGTAGCGAGACATAGGTGACTGAGAGTAGTAGTAGTAGTCCGAAAGGAAGCTTAGTCCTCATTCAGAGATCCTTTTCGAATATTGATTGTTGGTGCTGTTGCGTGTTGCAGTTTTCCAGTGATATGCAATCAAGGGTGTGCTTTGCCCTCACAGTGTCGCAATCCCTGTGCAGGCAGAAAACTGTCGCAGCTTTCGTCGTCAAATCCAAGAGAATCTTGCGACACTCTAGCGCGTCGAAGGGTCTTACGACGCTCAACTTCCTTCAATGACAGCCTGGCTAGTCGCAATCCTTCGGCCATCGGACGCCATCCAAGGATCTCAGGCGATCGATTTCTGAGCGTGAGAGCGGGCGTACAGGTCGTGTGTCATCAGTTGGATGGAAGGCCACTAGTGGGGCCACATTGGATGCCAGCTTTGAGGCAAGGTCCAGCATCCGCGTCGGAGGAAAATGATTGCTACTTTGTGGAAGCGTGCAGGACAGTCGGGAAGGGCAGAACCTGTTTGCGCGGTCGGTTCGTGGCGTCGTCAATCGGGCTCGAGTCATCACCCAGCTGCCAAGCACAGGTCTGCTTTTTCAGGGGTGAAGCTCAGTGCATGACCTTCCCGAGGTCATTAGTATTTCGGCTTGAGTTTGCGAAGGTCCAGGGGGGCCATGCAGTGGATGCACTTGGTATGGCTCTTGCCATGATAGAACTGGGAGAGGTTGCAAGTCTCGCAAGCAATTTCGTAGTGGCTGATTTTTGACTTCGGTTTCACCCTAATAGTTTGTGCTTCCATGAAGTTCTCCTTTGTAAGAAGTCCGCTCGTGAGTCGTCGCGTTTCTCGCTCGCCCTGGATTGACTCGCCCATCGCCCTAAGCAGGAATGACACAGCAAGGCGACAATCCCTCGGCTGGTGATTACTTCGTGCGTCGTCGCAGTTCCGCAGCGGGTGCAATGACGGATTTCTTCACTTGACATCCGACCTCCAATCTCTTGATGCGCGACTTCGGTCTTGGTTTCCCGACACCGGGGACGGCTATCGCTTGGCTACCACTTTCTAGAAGTTTGTGCATGACCTGAGTTCAGGAATACACGTCTGACGCCAAACTTCGAACCCATCTTCCGAACGAGATAGCCTAGGGGTCTTGTGGGACTAGGGAAAGAGTTTGTCCCTGTATGGAACACCGCTGGACAGCAGATGCCTAGGTGAGAAGCGCCAATCGGTCCTGGCAACGGGCGGTGCCGATTCTATTTCCGAGGATGGAGGCTGGACCGGTTGTTCAAAGAGAGATGGCCGCTGTGCGGATACCTGAAGCCACAGGCGCAGGAGGAACTGGATTTGGCTATGGCAGTTAGTGATGAGTCTAGGATGAAGTACTCTCGACTGCACTTTACTCCCGAAGAGAAGCGGTTCCTTGGGCGGGATAGATCTTGCTTGGATTGCTTCTAGGACGCATTTGTCCAACCTGAACTCAAGGCCGATAGAAGGTCCCTGCGATGAAGCGTGTCTCTGATTTTAGATCGCCTTCTTTTTGTTGATTAAACCAGTAAGTGGTGAGAACCCGTCCGTCAGGGAATTCAACAGAGCTGGGATATCCCAAGTCGTGCGTGCCCCCATCATTGCGGAGAATGATCTCTTTCTGAGTATCCCAGGTCTTTCCCCCATCGTTGCTGATCGACGCGCGCAGTCCGAAGGGCTTCCGACGGTAGGAATACGTGCAGAGGATGGGACCGTCGCGCAGCTCCAGCAGATGAGCTCGAAATCCCCACATTTCGGTCTTCGCTGGCTGACTCCACGTGCGTCCGTTGTCGGAAGAATTACTTTGATACAGATATCCCTCAGTCCGCAGCATGGCAATCAGTTCCCCGCGGCGAGTGCGCAACAGGCAGGGTTCTGCAAAACCGATCTTGTTTTCGGGATCGGCTGCCAGAACCGCTGGACTGCCCCAGGTTCTTCCCATATCGGTCGAGCGAATCACCCAGGAATGATAGGGCTGCCCAGGGGAAGCATTGCGATGGTCTTGACCTGCCGCAGGATTGCCGTAGACGGCCAGAAGTAAAGTGTGGTCGGGCAACTCGAGGACGGTGTGCGCGCGCAGCCAGTCTTGGAAGGCCCGGGACCTTCAATCGCTGTCTTTGGGTCCAAGTCCTGCCCCGATCCGTGGAACGCAAGGTCCATTCTCCCTCAAAGGTGTAGGCGTAAGGCAGGCCGCCGTCCGTCGGGAAACCCACCGGAAAGGGACTGATTGCCCAGGAGTACAAATTCAGAAACAGGCTGCCATCAGATAGTTGTGCCAGGGGTCCATCCTCAGTCTGAGAGAATCTGTAGGTCATCATCGACCACAACCTTCTCTCCCCAGGTTCGACCTCCGTCGCGCGAGCGCAGCAAAATACCGCGTGCGGTAGGGTCCACATGACCCCGCTGTTCCTTGCTACGAACCTGGGCTTCGCGGACAGTCAGAACCAGATCCCCATTGTCTAACCCCAAGAGCCACGGAATGATCAGATAGAGCGTGTCATCCCGATAAACAGTGATGTGCTCCACCTGACCAGGGCCGAGCGACAAGCAAGCAATGAAGATTAGAAAAATACAGGCTTGCCTGGGCAGGCTGCGCACTTTTTTTTCCAAGAGGACTACCAATAGGCAGGATGCCATCAGCGGTTTTGACTCGGATGACCGGATTTCAGACGTTTCGCTTTGAACCGTTCATCATTTCGCCTTGAGCAGAAGCACCGGAATATTTACAGCATGCCTGACATCGTGAGAAACGCTTCCGTACAGCAAATCGGAGATGAAGCGATGGCCGTGTGTGGTCATCGCAATGAGGTCAACCTGTTGTTCACGAGCGATCCGAATGATCTCGTCGGAAGGCTCACCGTAGGCGAGGATGTAGTCTGTCCCGATTCCCCTTTGTTGCAAGCTTGCGCAAAGCTTAGCCAGGTAGTCGCGATCCTGCCGCATTTCCTCTGATTCTCGAAGCTTGAGCTGATCGAAGTTGCGGGCTACCCAGCCGTGAGCGACGCAGACCAGAAGGAGCTTTGCGCCCGTGAGTGCAACGAGGTCTTGGATGTGGTTCAGGATTATCTGATCGTTGGCGGAGTTCTCGACGGGAACTAGAATTCTTTGGTACATGGTTTCCTTGGCACTCCCGGCAGAGACACCCGGTCAGTTGCCGATTCTGAGCAGCGTCCCCAATTGTCGTTCGAAACGTGTCTTATCCGATCCAGCCACCGACGGTCTGAATCAGCAGCCACACGTTCAAACCACCGATGACCACGGCGATGATCCAGGCGAGAGACTTCAACCAAAGGGGATTCACGAAGTCGTGCATCTTCCGCCGGTCACTCGTGAACTGCACCAACGGAAAGACCGCGAAGGAAAGCTGCAGGCTGAGCACCACTTGACTGAGAATCAACAGCTTGGCTGTACCGGATTCGCCGTAGAGGATAACACACACCACGGCGGGCACGATGGCAATGAGCCGCGTGATCAGGCGGCGCAACCAGGGTCGCAACCGGATGTTCAGAAAGCCCTCCATTACGATCTGGCCGGCGAGTGTTCCTGTCAGCGTGGAATTCTGGCCGGAGCACAGCAGAGCGACCGCGAACAGAATGCTGGCCATTGTGGTGCCGAGCAGCGGTGCAAGCAGCTTGTAGGCATCTCCAATTTCAGCGACGTTCTGATTTCCGGAATGATGAAACGTGGCAGCCGCCATGATCAGGATCGCGGCATTGATGAAGAGAGCGAACATCAGAGCTACCGTCGAGTCGAGCGTGGCGAAGCGGATGGCTTCCTTCAACTCCTTAGGGCTTGAGCCATATCTGCGAGTTTGAACGATGGAGGAGTGGAGGTACAGATTGTGTGGCATGACTGTGGCGCCCAGAATCCCGATGGCGATGTACAGCATCTCAGGATTTCTGAGGATCTCGGTGCGGGGCACAAACCCCGCCAGGATGCCTGACAAACTTGGCCGGGAGAGAACAATCTCAATTGCAAAGCACGTGCCGATGATGCCAATAAGAGCAATCACAAAAGCTTCGATGTAGCGAAATCCCTTCTGTTGCAGATAGAGGACCGCCAGCACGTCCAGCGCCGTCAGGCAGACTCCCCATGCCAGCGGTAATCCAAACAGCAGATTCAGGGCGATGGCCGAGCCAATGACTTCAGCGAGGTCGCAGGCCGCGATGGCGATTTCGCACAGAACCCACAGAACGATGCTGACTGGCTTGGAATAGTAGTCGCGGCAGGCTTGAGCAAGATCGCGGCCTGTGACGACACCCAGCTTCACCGCCAGGGCTTGTAGCAGGATGGCCATCAGATTCGAAATCATAATCACGGAGAGCAATGTGTAGTTAAACCTCGCTCCCGCCGCCAGATCCGTTGCCCAATTTCCTGGATCCATGTATCCCACGGCCACCATGTATCCCGGTCCTGCGAAAGCCAGCATCTTCCGCCAGAAGCCCAAAGACTGAGGCACTTCAATGGATTGATACACCTCGGGCAGGCTTGGAGAACCCTGTGGCAACTGGTAGCCTCGTGGCTGGACAGTGGCGCTATCCTTTTTGCCAGACCGGCTCATCGGGGCCTCCTGGTTGACCTGCGTGCTGGTTTTCCCGTCGGGCCAGGTGCCGCACCCTTTTGCCGCAAGCGTCTGGCGGGAAAAGTCATGGTCTTTTGTCCACTTCTCTTGGTGTGCGCACCGCTCTTAGCACGCGACAATCCAACGGGTAACACGTGGATGTCCTTGGCCGCTTCCAAACCCAGATACTGGGGCAGTTTGCGTCCAGCCAGCAGCAGCTTCAGAGGCCCTCTAAATGGGGCCTTTTCCAGCAACACAAAACAGATTCCCGGAATGAGTGCTTGCTTTTCAAGGTAAGCGAGAAACTGCGGTTGATCATTCGTCACCTTGCGAATGACGTATTCACCCGGCTCAGCGCGCAGCAGACAAATGTCGAATTCCCGGCTACGAAATCCTTTCGCGTCTGGAATCACTTCCCCGTGGGGATCCTTCTCTGGATAACCCAGGTAGGCGTCGACACGTTCAACAAACAGATCGGACACGACGTGCTCCAGTTTCTCGGCTTCGTCGTGGACTTGTTCCCAGCCGTATCCCATGACTTTGTGGAGAAACAGTTCAATCAGGCGATGCCGCCGCAAGATGCGAAGTGCAAGCCTGCGTCCTTCTGCCGTTAATGTCGCACCGTAGTAAGGCTTGTACTCCAACAAACCCGTCTTTTGAAGTTTCCGGAGCATGTCCGTCACTGAAGCATCCGCCACCGAGAGATGGCGCGCTACCGTGGAGGTGCTGGCTTTCTCGTTCATGTCTTCAAGCTTGAGAAATGCCTTGAGATAGTCTTCCACCGTGCTGGAAACCATTCAATGTCTCCATCGGACAGGTCTTTTCCCTCGGTGTTGATCAATCGGAACAGCACCAAAGGCAGGACTTCGAGTATGCCCCTTCGCAACCGGTCTTCGTTCAGCGGTATTTAGACTAGTCTAAAATAATATTGTTAGCAACAGAAACATGTGCATTGGGACTGGTGTTCCTGGGGGAGGCAGGGGGAACCCGCTGCTGCAGAAAGACATCTCAGTGGATGGGCGGTGAGGAGTCAGGACCAGCCCATTCGGGCTCGCAGCGAGCTGATGTGTGCAACATGGTGGGGGCCATGCCATTCGTAGAGACCCAGTTGGGTATCCAACGTGAGAAGGTCCATTACGGGATGGCGAAACGTTCTCGCAAACGCAGCGGGCGGGAGTGCACGCAATAGCAACGTCCAACGTGCATGCAGACATTCCAGAAGCGACAAGGAGACCTCGATAGGAGTTAGCTTTACGTCTGCCAGCTCCGCCCATTGCTTTTCGTCGTACGGCTTGATGGTAGGTTCGGATTCCGTCAAAGCCAGTTTGAAGCGGACGTAAGCATTCAAGTGGCTGTCAGGCACGTGATGGATCACTTGCCGCACGGTCCAGCCTCCTGGGCGATAAACGGTGTCCAATTGCTGCTCTGATAGCCTGTTGACCACAGCTCGCAGGTTCGAAGGCAACCGGGCAATTCCGTCAATTAGCGCTTGCCGCCGTTCAACGGTGATATCCGTTTCCTTTTGAAAGCGTCCAATCGGATAACTGAGATCAACTGTGGCCATAAGTTCTCTCTGAAATCGACAAACAGGTATCCGCGTACGATAGCACGGGTATTCCGCGACTGCCAAGAACCAGGAGGAGAAAGGGTGTGCGACAAATTTGTAGGTAGAAGCCGTCAACTGACCCGACGTGATTCCCAAAAATCTTCCCACTGATTGCTAAGGTCCAAGCAGCGGAGAGCGATAATGGCGTTGGCCCCTGGCAC
>Ga0187893_10003626_pt1 | contig 30835 bp, 31 predicted proteins | sample MA1701074metaG_FD_139574 | JGI IMG/M metagenome (GOLD analysis project Ga0187893, IMG submission 139574) | White microbial mat communities from a basaltic lava cave in the Kipuka Kanohina Cave System on the Island of Hawaii, USA - MA170107-4 metaG ...
GGTGAGTAGTGAATGGTGAGTGGGAAAAAATTTGAAATTCTGAATTGAAAAATAAAAGGCTTGTATTCGCCGCTGGCGGATAAGGCTAAAAGCTAAACACAATGGGTGTAAAAAAATTTATCGTTGGCAATTTTTATGATGAAGCCGTTTTGTTTCCGGCTGTCAAAAAAGTGCGCCGCGCCGGTTACAAAATTCATGATGTCTTTACGCCATTTCCTATTCATGGATTGGATAAGGAGATGGGTCTGCGTGATACCAGCCTGCATGTAGCCGGGTTTATTTATGGCATCACTGGTACAGCTACCGCGGTTGGTTTTATTACCTGGGCATTGGCTTACGACTGGCCATTGAACTTTGGCGGTAAACCTTTCTTTTCATTGCCTGCGTGGATACCTATCACATTTGAATTAACTGTACTGTTTGCATCCGTAGGCATGGTGCTTACTTTTTGCTGGCTTTGCCAGGTAGCGCCTTTTGTAAAAAAAGATCATTTTAATCCAAGGTCAACTGACGACACATTTGTTATGGCGCTGGAATGCACAGATAAAACAAATGAAGCAGAAGCAATGGCTTTTTTAACCAGCATTGGTGCAGCAGAAGTAAGTGTACAATACCGTGAAACCGGATGGTGGCTGGGAAGATATGATAAAGAAGAATCCAGGTATGAAGTAAAAGCAGAACCCGTTATTTGATTTTATATAATAAAAGGAAATGAAGCATTTTTTGAACATAGCTCTGATCATTACGCTGACGATCGTATTCATCAGCTGCGATAAAACACGTCGCAGCCCGGGCAGGGCCTATATGCCTGATATGGGTTATAGCGTTGCTTACGAAACTCAATCATCTACTGAAAGATTGGAAAAAAAAGGAGTGCACTACACCGGTTTGCCGGTGCCTGGTACTGTTGCCCGTGGTGATATGATGGCTTATCCTTTCAAAAACGATTCAGCAGGATATGCGCAATCAGCTACTGTAAAAAATCCGTTGGCCGGTGAAAAAACAGATATGAAAAACGCAGAGAGGCTTTACCTGGTTAATTGCGCTATTTGTCACGGAGCAAAGCTGGATGGTAACGGTCCTCTCTGGAAAGATGGAAACGGCCCCTTTACCGCTGCACCAAAAAACTTTATGGCGGATGATATGAAGAAAATGGCTGAAGGAACGATGTTTCATTCTGTAACCTATGGCAAAGGACAAATGGGCAGCTATGCTTCGCAGCTTAATACAAAACAGCGTTGGGAAGTGATAGCTTATGTAAAATCAAAACAGTTTCCGGGGGGAAGTGCTCCGGACACAACAGTTAAACCTGCTGCTGATACGATCAAAGCAAATACTGTTGCACAAGCGAAATAAGATTTGACAAGAAAAATAAAAGAACGACTGATGGCAATCCGGGAAAATTTTGAAATACCAAAAAGATATAACACTGTCGCTATTGCATTGATGGCGGTAGGCTTATTGGCAATAATTGGTTTGTATGTTTCTTCAGGATCAAAAAGTGATCCGCACCAGCAGGCCAGGTTTTGGGCCAGCCTTTTGCAAAACAGTGTTTACTTTTTGCTGGTGGTGAATGCGGCTATGTTTTTTATTTGCGCAACTACGCTGGGATGGGGCGGTTTTCAATGGGCATTCAGCCGTGTTACCGAAGCAATATCGGCCTGTGTTCCTGTTATCGGTGTTATTGGCGGCGTTATTCTTTTATCAATTGCATTTGGCAGCAATCATGAAATTTATCACTGGACAAGCGCCGAACATGTGCAGGATGATCCAACCTTATTTCATAAAAAAGGATTTTTGAGCAAAGGATTTTTTGCTACGGCAACGATACTCACCATTGTATTATGGTCAGTATTGGGATGGAAAATGAGACAGCGCTCCCGTATGCTCGACAATAATCCGCTGCCATCAAAAGAAGAAGGCAAGAAATATATTTTTACCAATACAGTATGGGCAGCTCTGTATATTGTTGTTTTTGCATTAACGGTTGCTTCATCCATTCCCTGGCTTTGGCTGATGAGCATTGATGCACACTGGTACAGCACTATGTATAGCTGGTACACATTTGCAAGTACGTTTGTAGCGGGTATGGCATTGATCACTTTGTTTGTTGTGTTTCTGAAAAACAACGGCTACCTGGAATATACCAATACTGAACACCTTCATGATCTTGGAAAGTTCATGTTTGCATTCTCCATCTTCTGGACGTATCTCTGGTTTTCGCAGTTCATGCTGATATGGTATGCCAACATTCCTGAAGAAACAGTTTATTTCAAACCAAGAACGGAAGGCGCCTACAGCGGTGTTTTCTGGCTGATGTTTATTATCAATTTCATTGCGCCCATTCTTATATTAATGAGCAGGGATTCAAAAAGAAATTATACTACGGTTACATTCATGGCGATATTGATCCTTTTTGGACACTGGCTTGACTTTTTCCAAATGGTTCATCCCGGTCCATCACCGGATCATGTGCCCATGATCTTATATGATTTTGCCATTGCTTTAGGCTTTGTAGGGTTGATCATGTTTGTTACAGCAAGAGCTTTGACAAAGGCTCCGCTGCTGGCAAAGAATCATCCTTTTGTAAAAGAGAGTTTGATACATCATACTTAGGATCGGTGTCTGACGCCTAAAGGGCGCCTGACACATAAGAAGAAAATGAGCAATAGGACATAGTTATTTAAAATATTAAGAGCAGAAAAAAGTGTCAGGCGCTCCGCCGTTGGCGCAGACGTCAGACACAAAAAAAACAGAATATGCAAACTTTTTTCATCATAGCGATTTTGGCTCTTGGCTTTATTATCACTTTCCAGATAGCCAAGGCAAGTGAGTATGTGGCCGTCATGCGGGGAATTGAAAAGTCGAGAAAACAAACCAATAAAGTGAATGCGTTTTTGCTGCTTGTTTTTCTAATTGCCGGAATGATCGGGGTGTATTATTGCAATGAAAGATTAAAAGGTAAAATACTTGGTGCGCCGGCTTCCGATCATGGTGTGCATATTGATACCATGCTCTACATCACTATATCAATAACAGGTATTGTATTTGTCATTACGCAGGTCATTCTGTTTTGGTTCTCGTTCAAATACCAGGAATCGGATAAACGTAAAGCTTATTACTATCCGCATAATAATAAACTCGAATTGATCTGGACAGTTATTCCTGCTATTGCTTTAACTGTTTTGGTGGGCTTTGGTATTTTTTATTGGTTTAAAATAACAGGCGAAGCTCCTAAAGATGCAATGGTAGTAGAAATTACGGGCAGCCAGTTTAAATGGGAATTTCGTTACCCGGGAAAAGATAAGATTCTTGGAAAAAAATATTACAAACAGATTGACGATGCAGCTAACAATCCTTTAGGTCAGTTATGGGATGATCCGGCCAATCATGATGATATTTATGTAAGCGGTGAGCCTATGCATCTTGTGATCAATAAACCTGTAAAGCTTGTTATCGGCGCCAAAGATGTGATACATGATGTAGGTCTTCCGCATTTCAGAATGAAAATGGATGCTGTACCGGGTACACCAACAACAATGTGGTTTACTCCTACCAAAACCACCAAGCAAATGAGAGAGGAAACTAATAATCCTGCTTTTATGTTTGAAATTTCCTGCGATCAAATGTGTGGCAGGGGACATTATACTATGCGTGGCGAGATAATTGTGGAGACGCAGGAAGAATATGATGCCTGGATACTTGGTAAGAAACCAAAATATTATGCGGCATTCCCGGATAAAGATCCGTCAGCACCAAAAGCTGATACGAGCAAAGCTGCAGCGGTGCAGCCCGTAGCTATGAAATGATAATGATTACTGTGTTTTAGAATTTAACGGTAACCCTATGTTGCCAACAAAATAAAAAGATTATGAGCGAAGCAATTCACATACATCCACGCGAGGTGGGACATGAAGTTCATCACGGTGATGGCCATGGGCATCATCACCAGTCTTTTATTACAAAGTATATTTTCAGTACAGATCATAAAATGATCGCCAAACAGTTTTTGATCACAGGTATGATCTGGGCGATTGTCGGCGGTTTGTTTTCTGTATTGTTCCGTTTGCAATTAGGTTATCCCGGTCAAACTTTTCCAATTCTCGAAACAGTCTTTGGTTCAAAGGCGGAAGGCGGATTGATCAAGCCTGAGTTTTATTATTCCCTTGTTACCATGCACGGAACCATCCTTGTGTTTTTTGTATTAACTGCGGGTTTGAGCGGAACATTTGCCAACCTTCTAATTCCCCTCCAGGTTGGAGCAAGAGATATGGCTTCACCTTTTTTGAATATGCTTTCTTACTGGTTCTTCTGGCTAGCCGGTATTGTAATGCTTTCTTCGTTATTTATTCAAACAGGACCGGCAAGTGGGGGATGGACAATGTATCCGCCTTTAAGTGCATTAAGACAAGCAGGCGACGGCTCTAAATTAGGCGCAGATCTTTGGTTAGTGAGTATGGCTTTGTTTATCGTTTCATCTTTGATGGGTGGTCTGAATTATATCGCTACTATCTTAAACATGCGTACAAAGGGAATGAGCATGACCCGCCTGCCGCTTACAATATGGGCATTGTTCTTTACAGCCGTATTAGGTGTATTATCATTCCCGGTATTGTTATCAGGAGCTATACTGTTATTATTCGATCGTAATCTTGGAACAAGTTTTTACTTAAGTGATATAGTTGTAAACGGGCAGATATTGCCAAACGAGGGTGGTAGTGCTATTCTTTACCAGCATTTGTTCTGGTTCCTTGGTCACCCTGAAGTTTATATCATCTTATTGCCGGCCATGGGTATGGTATCGGAAATACTATCGGTAAATTCAAGAAAACCCATCTTCGGTTATATGGCGATGCTCGGGTCTTTATTTGCTATCGCCATATTAGCCTTCCTTGTGTGGGCACACCACATGTTTGTGACGGGTTTGAATCCATTTCTTGGTTCTGTGTTTGTGTTACTGACGCTGCTGATCGCTGTGCCTTCAGCAATCAAAGTATTTAACTGGCTTACTACATTATGGAGGGGTAATATCAGGTTTACACCCGGTGCATTGTTCTCTATTGGTTTTGTAAGCTTATTTATATCAGGTGGTTTAACGGGTATCTTTCTTGGAAACTCAACCATAGATATTCACCTGCATGATACCATTTTTGTGGTGGCACACTTCCATATTGTAATGGGTGTGGCTTCTATGTTTGGCATGTTTGCCGGTATTTATCACTGGTTTCCGAAAATGTATGGCCGCTATCTCAACAGCACGTTAGCATATATTCATTTTTGGGTGACGATCATCGGCGCTTATCTTATTTTCTGGCCAATGCACTATCAAGGGTTGGCCGGTATTCCACGTCGTTATCTGGAAAAATCAATGTGGCTTTCATTTAATCAGTTTGCTGATTTGGATAAAATGATTACCATCGTTTCGATCATTGTGTTTGCAGTGCAGTTGATGTTTGTGTTTAACTTCTTCTATTCGATTTTTAAAGGAAGAAAAGTAACTACTACCAATCCATGGGGTGCTAATACATTGGAATGGACAACACCGGTAAATCCAGGCCACGGTAACTGGGAAGGTGAAATACCTGAAGTACATCGCTGGGCTTATGATTATGGTAAAGATGGAAGAGAGTTTATTCCGCAAACGGAGCCGATAGGGGCGAATGAGAGCAAGCATTAAAGTGAGTGGTGAGTAGTGAATGGTGAGTAGGAGTAGGAGTAGGATTAGCGTTCTATAGATTCAAAAAGAACTTTGATGTTATCGGACACATCCCCTCCCGGGAGAGGTGAATATAGGAGACTAAATAGTTTAAACGACCGGGGTGGGTTGTTGAATAGAATTACCGAACGATGAAGAGTGCGACGCAACGAAGATGATAGTAGTAATGGAGATGGGAATATAAAAATAATCGCATCTTAAAACGTGCGGATTAAATAGCGGAAGTGATACAAAGGATAAAGGATTATTTACAACTGGTAAAGCTTTCGCTGAGTATCATGGTGGTGTTCAGCAGTGTGATAAGCTTTATGCTGACGAGAGGATTTGAAGCGTATGAAGATAAATGGTGGCGGATATTTTTGCTCTTTGCAGGTGGGTTGCTGGTAACAGGCAGTGCCAATGCCATTAACCAGGTAGTGGAGAAAGATACAGACGCCATCATGAAGCGGACAGGAAAAAGACCTGTTGCTTCGGGCAGAATGAGTGTGCAGCATGGATGGGCCTTTGCCATCATTACCGGTGCATTTGGTGTATTTATATTAGGTAGTTCTTTTAATATATTGTCGGCATCATTAGCGGCATTTAGTTTATTTCTTTATGCATTTATCTATACGCCGCTGAAAAAAGTAAATTCTGTTGCGGTATTAGTAGGTGCTGTGCCGGGGGCTTTGCCCTGCCTGATTGGTTGGGCGGCAGGTGAAGGAGAATTGACATTAGGCGGCTGGATACTTTTTGCAATTCAGTTCTTATGGCAGTTTCCTCATTTCTGGGCTATCGCCTGGATTGCTCACCAGGATTATTCGTCAGCCGGATTTAAATTATTGCCTGCTGATAAAGGGCCAACAAAATTTACGGCATTGCAAACAGTGATCTATTCGTTGCTGCTGTTGCCGGTAACGTTGCTGCCTTATTTTATCGGCGGCCCTGATTATTCGGCCATGTGCAGTTATGATGATGCAAGAGGAATGATCAGCATAGCACTGGTATTGGCAGCAAATGTTTTTATGATCATGCGCTGCATAACACTTTACCGGAAAATGGATGTGCCTTCGGCAAGAAAAGTGATGTTTGGAAGTTATTTGTATTTGCCGGTTGTGCTGCTGGCTTTATTAATGAGCAAAATCGGATAAAATTCCAAATTCCATGTTCGAGCATGAACTTGAAAATAGATGTCACGAATTCGCAAAAAGAGTAAGACGATTTTGCAGAAAATTGAAAATGGATATTGCCAATGCAGAGGATGTACGACAATTGGTAAGAGCAAGTAATTCGGTGGGGGCTAATTATATAGAGGCAAATGAAAATGTAGGACCAGGTGATTTAAGATATAGAATAAAAGTAAGTAGAAAGGAATCGAAAGAGTCAATGCACTTTTTAGGATTAATTGAGGTTTTTGGTGACGTAGATTTGGAAACGGAGCGATTAGCTTTAATAAATGAAGCTGGGCAATTACGAAAAATATTTTCATCTATGCTGAATAAACTTAAAAATGATTAGCTGGAATTTGGAATTTAATAATTTGTGATTTATGGATATAGCAGTGATGAATCAACAAAGAAAAAAAATACATCCGCATAAGTTCATTTTGTGGGTGGCGATTGCAAGTATCCTGATGGCGTTTGCCGGACTGACGAGTGCATTTATTGTAAAGAGTAATCTCGTTGGCTGGAAGACGATAGAAATGCCAAAGATATTTTATGTTTCTACTGCGGTGATGCTGGCAAGCAGCCTGACGATACAGATGGCTTTACGTTCTTTCAGGCAAAGAGAAATGAAAAATTACAGGCTGTTGCTTGGAGTAACTTTTTTGCTGGGTGTTATTTTCATTATGTGCCAGTGGCTTGGTTTTACCAATTTATGGGAGCAGCAGAAAATAACTTTTAAAGGGTCGGCAGGCGCAGGACAATTTTTGTATGTGATCTTTGGCTTGCACGCCCTGCATGTGATAGGTGGTGTGATAGCGTTGATCGTTCTTTTTTTAAAAGCATTCTTTGGCAGTGTGAAAAGATACAGTTCAGTGCCAATAGAAGTGGCGTCAACCTATTGGCATTTTGTAGATATACTTTGGATTTACCTGCTGGTGTTTTTTATTGCTATCGGGTAAACCTTTAAAAAGTTTAAGAGCTTTAAAGGTTCAAGAGGTTAAGAAGTTGTCAGAAAGGAGTGATGGTAAAACTTTTGAAGACAGGATTTTATAAAGAGTTTTAGAATAAAAAATCAGAATTATAAACATGGCGACAACAGCAACTGCGCATCCTACTAAATGGTGGAGTGGTGGAAAAAGCCCCTTCAATATTGAGTATGGCAAATTAATGATGTGGTATTTCCTGATGAGTGATGCTTTTACATTTGGTGCTTTCCTGATTTCGTATGGAACTATCCGCTTCAGTCAAAACTTCTGGCCTGATCCCAACGTGGTGTTTAATGCTTTTCCAGGCACTGGGCATATGAATTTACCATTGGCTTTTGTGAGTGTGATGACATTTATACTTATCATCAGCTCTGTTACGATGGTATTGGCAGTACATGCCGGACATAAAGGAGATAAAAGAGGCGTGATCAAATGGCTGGCATGGACAATTGTTGGCGGTCTTGCATTTTTAGGCTGCCAGGCATGGGAGTGGCACCACCTGATCACAGGTGAACATGCGACGCTTATTGATGGACAGATCCAATTAGCAGGTCAAACAACATCAGTAAATCCTTGGGGACAATTGGTAGATCCGACTACTGTATCTGCAGCGTTAAAAAACTCATCGCAACATACACTGGCTGCATTAGTGCATGAGCATGATCATAGCAAGAGCCTTGAGCAACTAATGGGAATGCCAAAAGACCAGCTGATCAATATGGTTAATACTGCCGAGCTGCATGTAAGAGAAAAAGGCCCGATTGCTTTTGGCGGTTATTTCTATGGTATTACCGGTTTCCATGGCTTCCACGTTTTTTCTGGTGTCGTTATCAATATCATTATGCTGATCATGGCACAAAAAGATGTGTTTGCAAAAAGAGGACATTACCTGATGATTGAAAAAGCAGGTTTGTACTGGCACTTTGTAGATCTTGTATGGGTATTTGTATTCTTATGTTTCTATTTAATTTAAAACCCCTGTCCCCTAAGGGGAACCTAGGTGGTAGCTTCCTTTAAGAAGCATCGAGTTCTTGGAAATTTAAACAAATTATTTTTTAATAACGACAGTACGTAAAACGAAAAGAGCAGTTTTAAACGACTGTAAAAGCTCCGCCGGAGGCGGATTGGGGTTTAATTTTATGGAGCATCAACCTTCAGCTATATCATCGGAAGTATCAGTTCCCCATCATCATTACAGTGATGAGGAGTTCAGAAAAAGGGTTAGGAAAACAACTCTTCTTCTTTCTATCATTACCATTATCGAACTGGGTTTTGGGTTTAGTATTTATTTTATTCATAAAGGCCCTGATCCAAGCCACATGCTAGTATTGTTTTTTAAAGGTGTAGTGTGTATACTGTCACTGGCAAAGGCTTATTATATCGTTTCTGTTTTTATGCACCTTGGCGATGAGATCAGGAATATGATCATGACCATTGTAGTGCCGTTAATGCTTTTCATCTGGTTTATCATTGCTTTTATTACAGATGGTAATTCATATAAGAACCTTCGCAACACGTATGATAAGCACTTTGAGCAAACGACAATGCCAAAGGAACATCATACAGAAAAGCCTGCAGAAGAGCCAAAGCCCGGTAAACAATAATTAAATTGATTTTATAAACACTCCGCATTGCCGGAGTGTTTTGTTATAAGATATTTGTGCCTCAAAGGAAAATAGTGTGCAGTGAATAAGAAAGCAATGTATGCGCTGCTGCTTGCAGCCATGGTTCCCCTTGTTAGTTATTTTATCGTAAAGCGATACAGTGAATCGGCTATTGTAATGCCCCGCCATTATTTCGCCGATTCTGTTTTGGCCAGAACGGAAAAAGGAAAAAAAGTTTTTGATACCGCCTGGCATAAGCTGCCTGATTTTTCTCTCATCAATCAGCAGGGCGATACAGTAAACTGGGATAAGCTGAAAGGAAAAGTAGTGGTGGCCGATTTCTTTTTTACACATTGCCCTACAATATGTCCCGGCCTTACACGCAATATGCGGATGCTGCAGCAATCTATCAACAATGCACAAAGAGTAGGCGATAAAACACCGGATTTTTTCCATTTGCTTTCTTTTAGCATAGATCCCGAAAGAGATTCTGTGCCAAGGCTCAAGCAATGGGCTGACCGGTTCCAGGTAAACCCTGAACAGTGGTGGCTGCTGACGGGTAATAAAAAAGAGATCTATGATTTAGCCATCAATGATATGAAAATTGGATTGGTGGATGGGTATGGTGTTGACACCAGTTTTATTCATACCGATCATTTTGTATTGATAGATACCAACCGGCATGTAAGAGGATTTTATCATGGTCTTGATTCTGCATCACTAAAACAGTTATCAAGCGACATCATCTTTCTCACAATGGAAAAAGATCCGAAGCGCAAAAGCATGCTGGCCGGTAAGCTGCAATTGATAGCTGTTGTTTTTTTAGTTGCCATTTTAGCAATAACTGTCTTATTATTTTTTATCCGAAAAAAAGAAAATTATGCTGAATCCCGCCTGGAAAAAGAATGACAGGAAAGCAAGCTGGTTAATTATCATTTTTTCAGCTATTGTATTTACCGCTGTAATGGTATTGAGCAAAGTAAAACTGGAAGTTGACCTCGGTTTTGATGTTCATTTTTTTGCCTTGGTAAATGCCATGATCAATTCATGTGTGGCTATTCTTCTGATTGCAGCGTTGTGGGCTGTAAAGAAAAGAAAATATGAAAAGCATAAAAAACTTATGCTGACGGCGATGGTGCTTTCTATTCTTTTTTTGGTAAGCTATATAAGTCATCATTTGCTTGCCGGCGATACAAGGTTTGGCGATGCGGATCATGATGGCATTGTTACCGCAGCAGAAAAAACAGCAGCAGGATCATGGCGTATTTTTTACTACATTATATTGGGCACACATATTCCTTTGGCCGGTCTTATTCTTCCATTTATTTTATTCTCTGCTTACCGGGCACTGATAGGTGAATATCCCGGGCATAAAAAATTGGCCCGCATTACATGGCCTGTTTGGCTTTATGTTGCTATTACTGGTGTGATCGTGTATGTGATGATCAGTCCGTATTATTGAGGATTTGGATATGTCATTTCGCAATGACCTTATTTTTCAGAGCAGGTCAGGGTAATATGAAATTTTCTGATAATAATTTTCAACAAACTAAATCACCAGCCTTTTGTCTGAAAAGATCAGACTTTAACAACACTGAAACATAAGTCCTAAAATAAACGACGCATAAAATTGTTTTACCTGCGGCGTTTTCGGGGAACAGATAAAACTTTGACAACAGTCAACACATGTAACCGGGAAACTATTTTAGCATTTATATTAAGACAAGCCACCATGCAATTATACAAGAGGGTAATTTTATTATCCCTGGTTTCAGCGATTGTTTTTCATCCAGCCAGGTCTCAGACCATTGATAGCGTATTTGTAAGATCAACAGCAACAGATACGACTTTAAAAAAAGCCGCTGCCCTTGCACAAGAAAGAAGAAAGCCTTTTCCTGTAAAGCAATTTGTTGCTCCCACACTAATGGTCATGTACGGCCTGGGCGGTCTTGAAAGCAGCGGCATTCAGAAGATCAATGGGAAATTTAAAGAGGAAATATATTCAGAACATTTGCCGGAGAAATCCAGGCTGGACAACTATCTCATTTTTGCTCCTGCTGCCACAGCATATGGATTAAATGCGCTGGGCATAAAGGGAAAACATAATTTCAGGGACAGGAGTTTGATCTACCTGATGTCGAATTTGTTTATGGGCGGTATTGTTTACTCGGTGAAAAATATCTCTCATGAGCTGCGGCCCGATGCTTCCGACTATTATTCATTTCCAAGTGGTCATACGGCTGCTTCATTTGTTGGCGCTGAATTTTTAAGACAGGAATACAAGGATGTTTCTCCCTGGTATGGCGTAGCCGGTTATGCTATGGCAACAACTACAGCTTATTTACGCATGCACAATAATAAGCATTGGTTTAGCGATGTGGTGGCCGGTGCAGGCGTTGGCATTGCTTCTACCAAACTGGCTTACTGGTTATACCCCAAAATACAGGGCAAGCTTTTTAAGGATAAGCCAATGAAAACAATAGCCATGCCTTACTTTCAAAATGGTTCTGTTGGTTTGGGGTTGGTGCATAGATTTTAGAAGCGTTTTGTGTTATTTATTTTTTTATACAAGCGACATATTTCATGGCATCGTCTGAGGCGACGCTCCGTTCATCGTTCTGTTCTTTGTTCAGCAACTGTGTCGCAATTTTTATACTCACCTATTTTTTAATTACTAAATAAAAAACCCGCATGTGAACATGCAGGTCTCAAAAATTTAATTACTGGACGGTAATCAGGTCATTGATCGGTTTGGGTTTTTCGGATTGGATTAAAAACGGTTCTTCTGATATTGGATGTATGATCAACAACCATTACAAACATAAAGATGGAACGATTGCCCAGCAAGAGAAAATATACCCGATCTATTTGCGATTTATACGATAACAGTTTTGGGTATTCATGTAAATATCTTATGCAAATTGTTGTATAATATTTCTTGCACTGCTTACATAATGTCCGCCAAATAATACAGCATGCACTAATAAAGGATAAAGTTGTGTAAGAGAAAGCCGCTGCTGCCAGTTTTTTTCTAATGGATAAACAGCATGGTAAGCTGAATAAAAATTTGAATCAAATCCACCAAACAATTTTGTCATGCCAATATCCATTTCTCTGTGCCCATAATAAACAGCGGGATCATAAATAGCAGCATTTCCATGTTGTGCTATCATAAAATTACCTGACCACAGATCTCCATGGAGTAAAGCAGGCGGTTCGTGAGGAAAGAGATCATTTATTTTTTTGCAAAATGATTCTGTCGTTGTTACATCTTGTTTTGAAAAAGAACCGGCGTTGTATAATTCTTTTACCAATGGCATTATCCTGCATTCTGCATAAAAAGAATGCCATGAACCATGTTTTGTATTCTGCTGAACAAGATTGCCGATATAGTTATCCTCATGCCAGCCAAAGAAAGTTTGCTGTTTTTTATGAAGATTGGCAAGGCTGCTTCCAAACTCTTCCCAAAAGTTTTTATTGGGTCTTCCTTTTTCCAGCCATTCCAGCAACAGGTATTGTTTGTTGGCTGTTGTGCCTTGTTTAATAACCTGTGGTACCGCTATAGCATTTAATTCATTAACTGAAAGTTCAGTGGCTAATGCTATCAATCCGCCTGCTTCTTTTACAAACATTGCAGGATATAGGCCTGCATCATTTACTTTTAAAAAATATCTTTCGTCATTGGAGTATAAACAATACGATTGATTGATATCGCCGCCAAACACTTGCTGATACCGGATGATAGTGAAACCGCAATCATCCAGTATTGGCTGCAGAGACATGGGACAGTAATTTATTTAGATTAACAGCATAGGAAATCAAAGCACACAGTAAATCACTTTTACTTTTTTGTCCTGACACAAAAAAGTAGCAAAAAAAAATCAAGGCTTCGAAAAAATGGCTAAAAATTGTTTCGATACGCTAAGACGAAAAAGTTTACTATCGTCTTTGTATCGCTACCCAGCTATAATGCTTATCATCATTTTCGTTGCTCAACAATTTTCTTAACGTCATTTTTTCGAGACCGGCCCCTTTATTGACGAATAGATTAATTTATTTCAGCCAGTTTATGCTTTCTTATAGCGGCTGTAATATTTCTTTTCCATTCTTCCGGCACCATGGAATAATTGGATTTACTAAGAGCATCTAACCAAAGCCTGTAATCCATATTGCCCTTAAGCTTTGAGTAGAATTTCCTTTTTGATACTAACTTGCTAAAGGCAACATAACATGCCCGGCCATCTGAGAATTGCTTGTAAGCCGAACGAATACCTTTTGTTTTTAATAAATTATTTTTTCCCTTGATGCCAAAATGATTGTTCAGCAATTGGCAATTACGGCTTTTACCTGCTCCTGATTCTATAATAGCAATACCAAGCATAAGGGAAGCAGGGATGCCATAAACGGCCGACAACGAATCGGCGATAGGCTTATAAGTATTTATATATTTTGATTGTGCAGTGGAAAACCTGGCGATGAAGACGATAAAAATAGCCAGCAAGACGATTTTCCGCTTTGTACAGGATATGGTTTTTATCATACTTTTCATTTGGATTCAGGTAAATATAATAAGCTGCTTCCATTTTTTATAATCCTTTTACTTTGCAAAAAAATATCTTGTTTATGAATCAGCGACTTGTGGTGGACAGCACTCATCAGCTTCAGGAGTACAGGGAAACCGGCCATCAGCCGCAAAACAAGATCATACGCCTGGCAGCTAAGATCATATCCTATATTTTTCACCCGTTGTTTGTTCCTGTTTATATTGCCTGGTTTCTTATCAGCGTTCAGCCTTATCTGTTTACCAGCTTTAATCCTGTTGAAAAAATGATCGCCGTGCTGCGGTTTTTTATTATGTACAGTTTCTTTCCGCTAATTACTGTATTGCTGGCCCGGGGTTTGGGTTTTATTCAATCTATTTATCTCAAAACACAAAAGGAGAGAATAATTCCTTATATCGCCTGCGGTATTTATTATTTCTGGATGTGCTATGTGTTAAGAAATCAGCCGCAGTTTTCTAAGGAAGTCGTTCAGCTTTCTATGGCTATTTTTATTGCTTCTTCACTTGGCCTGCTGGCAAATATTTACATGAAAGTAAGCATGCATGCCATTTCAATGGGCATATTGGTAGCTTTTATGCTATTGCTTTCTTATACGCAAACCGGCAGTTATACTTTTTTTCTTTCAGCAGCTTTTTTGTTAGCCGGCCTTGTATGTACGGCGAGATTTATAGTTTCGGATCATACGCCTCAAGAAATTTACGGCGGGCTATTGTTGGGGATTGTTTCCATGCTCCTTGCCATTTGGGCCGACGGCATTTTGCCCTGAAGACCCACCCTGGCCCTCCAGGAGGGGAAATTAAAAAAATACAAAAAATATTAGTTTTTGTATGCTAAATCCTTTAGCTTCGTTTCTGTTTATAAATTTATTGGGCTGGCAAAACGTAAATCATAATTTTGGAAATGGCAAAAACTGAAAAAACAACCGACATGTCAACTAATAATAACAGCGAAAAGCTAAAAGCTTTAAAGCTGACCATTGACAAAATAGAAAAAGACTATGGTAAGGGAAGTGTGATGATGATGAATGAAAAGGGAGAACAGCAACAGGAAGTTATATCCACCGGTTCTATCGGTTTGGATGTAGCTCTCGGAATAGGCGGCCTGCCCAGAGGAAGAGTGATTGAAATATACGGCCCCGAGTCATCAGGTAAAACCACAGTGGCTACGCATGTAATAGCAGAAGCACAGAAAAAAGGCGGCATGTGTGCCATCATAGATGCGGAGCATGCTTTTGACAGTTCTTATGCGCAAAAGCTGGGTGTGGATGTTGACAACCTGCTGATCTCACAACCTGACTATGGCGAGCAGGCATTAGAAATTGCTGACAGGCTGATTCTTTCAGGCGCACTGGATGTAGTAGTAATAGACTCAGTCGCTGCATTGGTGCCTAAAAGTGAACTTGAAGGCGAAATGGGTGATAGTAAAATGGGATTACATGCCAGGCTGATGAGCCAGGCCTTGCGTAAGCTCACTGCAACCATTTCCAAAACAAATACCATCTGTATTTTCATTAACCAGTTGCGTGAAAAGATCGGCGTAATGTTTGGCAATCCTGAAACTACAACCGGTGGTAATGCTCTTAAATTTTATGCTTCTGTTCGTTTGGATATTCGTCGCAGCACACAGATAAAAGACGGGGAAGAAGCAGTAGGCAACCGGGTAAAGGTCAAGGTCGTTAAGAATAAAGTAGCGCCACCATTCAGAGCTGCTGAATTCGATATCATTTTTGGTGAAGGTATTTCGAAAACCGGAGAGATCATTGACATGGGTGTAGAACTGGGCATCGTACAAAAAAGCGGAAGCTGGTTTAGCTACAATACTGATAAGCTGGGCCAGGGACGTGAGGCTGTAAAACAATTGTTAACGGATAATCCTGAACTGGCTAACGAAATTGAAGTTAAGATCAGGGAAAAGATAAAAGAAATGCAGGCGTCTTAAAATATTCATCTTCAGTTCAGAAGGTTGGAGATGGGTTAGTAAGTAAAAGCTGTTTCGCTTTATTGTGAAACGGCTTTTTACATAAAATTAAGAGTCAGCATTCCGGTTCAATGTTTAAACATTGTAGATTTGTCTATCATTTTAGTGAACAAAAGGACCAGCCCATGGTTTTCTTGATTTAAATCTCAATAATGGCGAAAAAAAGATCATGGTTAAAAAGACTGCTGCTTGCCGGTTTTATACTGGCAGTAATTGGCGCCGGAATCTATTGGTATGTAGCTACTGAAAAATTTTCTGATACAAAAGACAGGAAGGCCGCCTTTACAGTCAATGCAGTTGATTTTATAAAAGAGTTTGAGAAGAATGCCACTGAAGCCAATAATAAATATAAAGACAAGATCATAATAGTGAACGGACGGGTTTCAGAAATAGAAGCGGCCGATACAACCATGAATATAAAAATGGCCGATACATTGAGTAATTCATTTATCATTTTCGCTTTCCAGGAACAGCATATTTCGGAGCCAAAAACAGTGAAGGTTGGCGATTCTGTTTCAATAAAAGGCAGTTTTAGCGCCGGTATATTCAGCGAGATACTGGAAGTTGTAAAAATTGATTTTAAAAGAAGCGCATTAAATAAATAAACCCATACACTTAAAAAAGTAAACAAATGAAAAAAACAATTTTTGTCCTGGCTTTGGTTACCGTTTCATTCGGTCTTTTTGCTCAAAAGAAGACTACGACATCTGCTATTATTGCTTTTGATGCAAGCACATCATTGGATGCTTTGCCAAAAGCCGAAAACAAAACGGCCATCGCTGCTATTGATACAAAAACAGGATCTGTAGCGTTTGAAGCAACAGTTAAAAACTTTTCTTTTTCTAATCCAATGATGCAGGATCATTTCAACGGTGAAAAATGGCTGCATTCCGATGCACATCCCAGCTTTACTTTTAAAGGACAGATTGTTGATCCGTCTTCTGTTGATTTTTCAAAAGAAGGCGCTTATAAAACTGAAGTAGAAGGCGTGCTTTCTGTAAAGGGTAAAGAACAAAAAATAAAAGTGCCGGCTTCAATAGTTGTAAAAGGAAACAGTGTTGTGGCAACTTCCAACTTTTCCATTGCTCTTGCTGATTACGACATCTCTGGCGTTCCTATTGATGGTGGTAAAGTGGCAAAGCAACCAAAGATCACTGTAAGTGCTGAATTGAAATAAGCAATACTATATTTTCAATCTTATAAAAGCATTCATTAAAAAAATGGATGCTTTTTCTTTTTACGATACTTCATGTCCAAAGTATCTTTCCTGCTCTCTTTGCACGCCAATCTGTAATTTCATGCAGTTAATTGATGCAAGACTTGTTTTGTGTCAACTTTAAAATAAATAAAGAATGAATAAACGAATATTAGGAAGTCGAAAACGTATTGCACTCGTGGCTCATGATAATATGAAAGAAGAAATAATAGAATGGGCTAAATATAACAAGGCTGCTTTGTCAAAACATCGCCTTTATGCTACGGGTACCACAGGCTCCCTGCTGGAAGCTGCACTTGATGTAGCAATCTCAAAATTTTTAAGTGGCCCGCTTGGCGGTGATCAGCAAATTGGCGCCCAGATTGCTGTAGGAAAAATTGATGCATTGATATTTTTTTGGGATCCGATGGAAGCACAACCTCATGACCCGGATATTAAAGCTTTGCTCAGGGTAGCTGCTACATGGAATATTCCTACCGCCTGCAACAGGGCTACTGCTGATTTTTTATTGACCTCGCCGCTTATGCACCAGGAGTATGAAACTATATTGGCTGATTTTTCCTCTTATACCAACAGGAAAATAAAATAAAGCAGCAACTGGTATTTGTTATTGTTTTACAAACTGTAATCTTTTATCAAAAGAACGACTGCTAAGCTTAATATGATAAACACCGGCTGCAAGTTTATTAATATCTAATGATAAAATGTTGAAACCGGCATTAATCTGTACTGATTGCTGCATAACACTTCTTCCAGCATTATCGAAGATGTAATAATTGATCTTTTCTTTTTGTTGTGCCATTAACGCCAGGTTGAGCATTGCTGATGCAGGATTGGGATAGACAGTAACACTGCCTGTATTATTTTGCCTGGTTAATGTTACAATCCTCGAATATGAAAAGTGGCCGTCAATATCCGTTTGTTTTATCCTGTAGTAAATAACATTTCCCGGAAGCGAAGCGGCGTTAATGTCTGTGAATGCATATTGATGAATGCCCGGCGAATTAGCAGCTCTTATCTGCCCGGCAGCATAATAATTGCTGCCATCAATGCTTCTTTCAATAATAAAATTGTTTGTATTTACTTCATGCTCAGTTTTCCAGTTTAGTACTGCATCGTTGCTGTTCAACCACCCCTGAAATTCAAGAAAATTGAGAGGCAAAAGAGAAGAATAGCTGATAGACCATAATTCGCGGCCAAGACCATTTTGCGTAATGCTGGCAAAAATATTATCATCCGTTTCTACCAACTCCTGCATATTGCCTGCGTTGCCAATTGACGAAACCATTGTTCCGCTTGCGGTGCCGTCACTTTGCCATGTGGTATAACCGCTGGTACCGTCATTGCCGGTAAACAATAATGTGTTGACAAGACTTGAAAAATTTCCGGCTGCACCACTTTCTTCGCCGGGCCAAATGTCTTTTACTAAAACAGTGCCCGCATCGGTTCCGTCACTCTTCCAAAGTTCATCACCTTTAATGCCGTTATTAGCTGAAAAATATAATAAACCATCCACACTTTTCAAACTAAAAGGATAGCTGTCTGATGCACCTGGCCAAATATCTTTTACCAAAACAGTATTGCCTGCCGTGCCATCGCTTTTCCAAAGTTCTGTACCACTGATGCCATCTGATGCGGCAAAGAATAAGGTGGAGCCTACGCTTGTCAGGTTGTATGGGTAACTTCCATCTGCATCTGGCCAAATATCTTTTACCAAAACAGTACCGGCGGCCGTGCCATTACTTTTCCAAAGTTCTGTTCCATTTACTCCATTGTCAGCGGCGAAATAAAGTGTGCCATTTACATTGGCCAATGATTGGGGATAGCTGCCTGCAGAAAACGGATTAATATCTTTTACCATTACGGTACCTGCTGCAGTACCATCACTTTTCCAAAGCTCGGTTCCATATAAACCATTGTCCGCAGCAAAATACAGGATGCCATTCACATCCACCAGCGCTGAAGGGTTGCTGCCCAATGAGCCGGGCCTGATGTCTTTTACCATCACGGTGCCAGCTGCAGTACCGTCGCTTTTCCAAAGTTCAGTACCGTTAGTTCCGTTGTTTGCAACAAAATAAAGCGTATGATTTACATGAGTGAGATAACCAATACTGCTGTTGGACACACCTGTTCTAATATCTTTAACCAATACGGTACCATCTGCTGTGCCATCTGTTTTCCAAAGCTCCATTCCATAAACGCCATCATTTGCCGCAAAAAAAACGGTATTGTCAACCCGTGTGAGAAAACAAATATTGCTGCTGGTAGAGCCGGGATTAATATCCTTTAGTAATGAAAATTGCTGGGCATAGCCGGAAAGAAATATGCCGGTAAGGCACAAAATGAGTAAAGGTTTTTTCATCTGTACTGGATATTGGATAGTGGCGAAAAACCGGGGAATGGTGCTGAGCGGCTGACAAACTCTGTAAAGCTTTTCAACTCAAGGCTCCCTCCCGGCTTTACAATAGCTTAACAACAAACTACTCATTTTATTGTCACAAAAGCAAGCAAATTGGGACGAAAAATCAAAAATTAAGTATTAACACATAGCAGGTTATAGGGAAAACATAGTAAAATTTCTTTGAGCCTTTTTTGTAATGTGACCTGGCCATTAATAACAGCAGGAAGATGTGATGAATTTCATCAAGCCTGGCAATGTAAAACTTTAAATACCAGGAAAATTAAAGTCACTCTTTGAGAAAGAATATTATTAATTATTCCTTCATCACTTTTATTACCTGTTGCAAATCGTTCCCGTTGTACAGCTGCATGTAATAAACTCCGGTACTGACAAAACCAATTTGTTCGGATATATAATTTATACCCGGTGAAACAGAATAGGCTCCTGCTTTGATCATCCTGCCAATGTTATCCGTAAATCGCCAATAGAACTTCTCATCCTGCGATGTTGTAATGGTGAGATTGATCACATTATTGGTTACCGGGTTGGGATAAAGCCTGATGGTTGCTTTATTATTTTCTATTGGTATGGCAACAATATTGGAGTACTTAAATGTTCCATCAAGATCAACCAGTTTTAGCCTGTAATAAACAACCGGCGCACCAAGACTAACAATATTTGGATCGGGATAAGTGTATTGATTTACACCGGCACTGTTTCTTGCAAGTACAGTAGCAATTGAGCTATAATTCAACGCATCAATGCTGCGTTCCATTACATAATTTGAAGTATTATTTTCATTTTCCGTTTTCCATTGCAGCAGCCCATCATTACCAGATAAAGATCCTTTAAACTCCAGCAATTCAACCGGCAAAGGAGCTCCTGCTAATGCATTTGCCGTCCACACTTCGTATCCCGATGCAGCAGTTGTTGCGCCGACAAAAATTTTTCCTGTACCTTCAACGATAGCATTTTTTAGTTCGTAAAAAGCAGACTGCATAGAGCCCTCACTGCCGGGTTCAATATCCTGCACCATTTTGGTTCCTGCTGCAGTGCCATCGCTGATCCAAAGCTCATTGCCATTAATGCCGTTATTGGCAGTAAACATCAGCTTATCTCCCACTTTGGCAAATGCATTTATATCGCTGCTGGCGCTGCCTTCATAAATATCTTTAATCAACACGGTGCCTTCAGCAGTGCCATCGCTTATCCAAAGTTCAAGACCATGTTCATCATCATTACCGGTAAAATAAACAGATCCGTTTATTACCGTTAAAAGTTCAGGAGAGAAAACAAATGAACCGCCTTTTGCTTTTAACAATTCTGTACCTGCATTTGTGCCATCACTTTTCCATAAACCGTCGGCTTCGAGAAAATATAATATGTTATTCATTACCGCAGCATGATTGGAAAAATTGCCGGCCTGCATTGTCGCTACTTGCACTGTGCCGGCAGCGGTGCCATCGCTTTTCCAGAGTTCATTGGCATCGCCGCTAATAACACTAAAGTATAACGTGTTTTTGAAATCAATAAAATTGGTAAGTGCATAACCCGGTATGCCGGAGTAGATATCTTTTACCAATGTGGTGCCAGCGGGTGTGCCATCTGTTTTCCATATTTCATGAGTGTCAATGCCGGCTGAGGCTGCGAAATAAACTTCATTATTAACAGCGGTAAAATTTGTTGGATTACTGCTTTGGGGAGAGCCTCCGTGCATATCACCAGGATAAATATCTTTTACCATTACGGTTCCTTCCGCCGTACCATCACTTTTCCATAATTCGAATCCATTTTCACCATCATTGGCCTGGAAATACAAAGTGTTATCCAAAGCAAAGAAAGATGAAACAACCCCATCGTTAGTTCCTGGCTGAATATCTTTTACCATTACGGTTCCACCTGCAGTACCATCGCTTTTCCAAAGTTCAGAACCATGGTCGCCATCATTGGCTCTGAAATATAAAACACCATTCACGTTGATGAATTCCTGTAGATCCGATCCTGTGCTATTCGGGTTTATGTCCTTTACCATCACAGTTCCGGCTGATGTTCCATTTGTTCTCCAAAGTTCATCACCATGCGAACCATCATCCGGCCTGAAAAATACTGTGTTGCCTACACGGGTAAAATTAAAAAAAATGCTGCCGGCTGTACCCGGATTAATATCTTTTAAGAGACTAAATGTTTGACTGAAAATGGGAGTAGAAAAAAGAAGAGAAAGGCCGGTAATAATAGGGTAGAATTTTCTTGACATCGCCGCAGGTTTAAATTTAGAATAAGAAGGATATTATACCGGCTTTTCAAGAAAATTGAAGACTTAAATATAGACAGAGCTGGTTGAATTCTCTGCATTTTGTGGATAACATTTAATGTTAGAAATATTCGGCAATTATTAATCATTTAATACAAAGCATTCATTTGCAGTAATAAAACTTGAAGGACGTTTATGCTTAACTTGCAAAATGCCTTTTAAACTCCATAGTCCTTTTCCCCCAGCCGGTGATCAAACGGAAGCTATCCGCCAGTTGACTGAAGGGATTCTAACTGGTGAAAAATACCAAACCTTATTAGGTGTTACAGGAAGCGGTAAAACATTTACCGTTGCCAATGCAATTCAAAATGTACAGCGACCAACATTGGTATTAACGCATAATAAAACATTGGTAGCTCAACTTTATGGCGAGTTCCGTCAATTCTTTCCTGAAAACGCGGTTGAATATTTTGTATCCTATTACGACTATTATCAACCGGAAGCTTATATGCCCGTAAGCGGAGTGTACATCGAAAAAGACTTGAGTATAAATGATGAGTTAGATAAATTAAGATTACGAGCAACGTCGAGTTTATTAAGCGGCCGCAGAGATATTATTGTTGTTGCATCTGTGAGTTGTATTTATGGTATGGGCAATCCTACAGACTATGAAAATGGAATTATTCGCATAAATAAAGGACAAACTGTTTCACGACAGGGATTTTTACATTCGCTGGTAAACTCCTTATATAACAGAACAACAGTTGATTTTAATCGGGGTACATTCAGAGTAAAAGGAGATACGGTTGATATTAATCTTCCTTATGTGGATTATGGTTATCGCATCACTTTTTTTGGTGATGAAATAGAAGAGATAGAAAGCATGGATGTAGTATCGGGAAAAAGAATCGGCAAGATGGAGAATGCTGCTATTTTTCCTGCCAATCTGTATGTAGCGCCGAGAGATATTATGCAGCAGGTGATCTATGAAATACAGGATGAATTGCAGTCGCAGGTGGAGTATTTTAAAAGCTCAGGCAAGCTGATAGAAGCGCAACGGCTGAAAGAAAGAGTGGAATATGATCTCGAAATGATCAAAGAATTGGGTTACTGCAGTGGCATTGAAAACTACTCCCGTTTTTTTGACAGAAGAAGACCCGGCACAAGGCCATTCTGTTTGCTGGATTACTTTCCAAAAGATTTTTTAATGATCATTGATGAAAGCCATCAAACTATCCCGCAGGTAAGTGGTATGTATGGCGGCGACAGGAGCCGAAAACTTGTCTTAGTTGACTATGGTTTTCGTTTGCCATCAGCGTTGGATAATCGTCCGTTGAATTTTCATGAATTTGAATCACTGCTCAACCAGGTGATTTTTGTATCAGCAACACCAGATGATTTTGAATTGGAAAAAACAGGCGGCGTTGTTGTGGAACAGGTAGTAAGACCGACGGGATTATTAGATCCCCCAATTGAAATAAGACCAAGTGTAAACCAGATTGATGATTTACTGGATGAAATTGATAAACGTGTAACAAAAGGCGACAGGGTGTTGGTAACAACGCTTACCAAGCGAATGGCCGAAGAAATGGACAAATACCTGCATCGTATCAACATCAAATCAAAATATATCCATAGCGAAGTGGATACTTTGGAAAGAGTAGAGATACTTCGACAGTTACGATTAGGCGAGATAGATGTATTGGTAGGTGTTAATCTTTTAAGAGAAGGATTGGATCTTCCGGAAGTATCATTAGTTGCTATACTCGATGCAGACAAAGAAGGTTTTTTGCGCAATGAAAAATCATTAACACAAACGGCAGGCCGTGCTGCCCGCAATGTGGATGGCCTGGTTATTTTTTATGCAGACATAATGACCGAAAGCATGCAAAAGACGATTGATGAAACCAATCGCCGCCGTGAAAAACAAGTTGCTTACAATATCGAACATGGCATTACACCAAGGACAGTTGTAAAATCGAAGAAGGAAGTATTTGCTCAAACTTCTGTATTAGATATAAAAGGGTATGACCCTGCTAATCCTTATGCAATAGCTCCGGATGAAGATATGATAACGGTAGCTGCCGAAGACCAGGCTGAATACACGACCATACCTCAAATGGAAAAGGCGATCAGCAAAATCAAGAAGGAAATGGAAAAGGCCGCAAGGAATTTAGATTTTATGGAAGCAGCCCGTTTGCGGGATGAAATGTTCCTTTTGCAAAAGAAACTGGAACAAATGAAAAAATAGTCTTTTCGTAGTTTTACGAACCCTCGCTAAGTGGTTGTTCTTAAAATTCTAAAATACTAATATCAAATTATTGTCTCATTTAAAGGGCAAGTATATTTTAGTGCTTTGAAGCAGTCGCGTATCCTTAGAAAAGCCAATAAAAAATCCACTATATGAAAAATCGGGTTCGAAAAATCGCCAATTTCTTTGCATTCAATCTTCTCTTTTTTGCATTGTATCTGAACTTTATTCACAAAGACAAGCAAAACACAGCAAACGCAGACCAACGCACCGTAAAAGCTGCCGCAGCATTCAGCGGTACGGTGGTGGTGCAAAATCCTGAAAAATATCTTCACAAATAGCAGTATAGCTTAAAAGCAACCTGCAGTACGATATTTTTCCTTAAGCCTGGCAAGCAAAGCAGAGTTTACATAGACACAAACCTGGATTAATACTCCGGGTATTTGTGTTTTAGAACAATCGTGCCGCCAATGTTGAAATAATTAACTTAGCGGCATGGCAAAAAAAGTTTTTCTGTTAGATGCGTATGCCCTCATCTTCCGGGCTTACTATGCTTTGATACGCAGTCCGCGGCTTACGTCCAAAGGCAAGAACACCAATGCACAGTTTGGTTTCACTAATACGTTAATTGAATTGATCACTAAGCAAAAGCCATCTCACCTGGCTGTATGCTTTGATACGGCTGCCCCTACCGACCGTCACACGGAATTTGCCAGCTATAAAGCCAACCGGCAGGAGACACCGGAGGACATTTCATTAGCTGTGCCTGATATTAAAAAGATCATCAATGGATTTAATATCCCAGTGATGGAACTTGATGGATACGAAGCGGATGATGTGATCGGTGCTTTAAGTCAACAGGCTGCCAGGGCCGGATATGAAGTGTATATGGTAACACCTGATAAGGATTATGGGCAATTAGTAACAGATAAAATAAAAATATATAAGCCGGGTTACCAGGGCGGCGATGTTGAAATATTAGGCCCTGATGAAGTTTGCGCCAAATGGAATATAAAAGATGTTTCGCAGGTGATAGATATCCTGGGGTTAATGGGCGATGCGGTAGATAATATTCCCGGCATTGCAGGCATTGGTGAAAAAACCGCAGCTAAACTATTAGCTGAGTATGGTACTTTGGAAAATGTTTTGGCAAATGCGGATACAATAAAAGGCGCATTGGGCGAAAAAATCAGAAAGGGAAAAGAAGATGCTATTATTTCAAAAAAACTTGCGACTATTATCGTCAATGTGCCAATCGAATTTCATGAAGAAGATTTTAAACTGAAAGATTGGGATAAAGAAAAGCTTAAAGAAGTATTTACCGAGCTTGAATTTAAAACGCTTGGAAAAAGAGTATTGGGAGAAGATTTTGGCGGTGTAAAAACAGCCCCGGTGGGAGTGCAGACAGATTTGTTTGGAAACATTATTGAAAACGGCAATGGTACTGCTGAAGCAAAAACGGAAACAAGCCCGGCTATTGCATCAACTGAAGGTGATGAAGAAACCGGCGGATTTGCTGATAAGAATATTCATAACACGCCACACAAATATGATGCTGCAGAAGGCGATGATGCAATACAAAAGTTGGTAGCACTACTTAATAAGCACAATGAAATTTGTTTTGATACCGAAACAACGAATATTGATGCCAATAATGCAGAACTGGTAGGTTTAAGTTTTGCTATAAAACCCGGTGAAGCTTACTATGTGCCGATACCTGCCGACCAGGAAAAAGCAAAATCAATACTATCTTTTTTTAAACCGCTTTTTAATGATCCTTCTAAATCATGGGTGGGTCAAAACATCAAGTATGATCTGCTGGCATTGAAATGGTATGGTATTGAAATTGCCGGACCTTTGTTTGATACCATGCTGGCGCATTATGTAATAGAACCCGATGGCAAGCGAGGCATGGATATCCTTAGTGCCAAATACCTTCGTTATGAGCCGGTACATATAGAAGAACTGATTGGTAAAAAAGGAAAGACACAGGGAAACATGCGGGATGTGCCGCTTGATAAAATAAAAGATTATGCAGCCGAAGATGCCGACATCACTTTGCAATTGAAAAATATTTTTACGCCGCTACTCAAAGAAAAAGAAGTAGAAAAAGTTTTTCATGAAGTAGAAGTGCCGCTGGTAAAAGTGCTGACGGATATGGAATATGAAGGTGTCAAAATTGATATTTCTTTTTTAAATGAATATTCAAAAGAGCTGGAAAGAGAAGCCAAAGCTTCGGAAGAAAGTGTTTATAAACAAGCCGGAGTTCGTTTCAATCTTGCATCGCCAAAACAATTGGGGGAAGTATTGTTTGATAAATTAAAACTTGATCCTTCAGCTAAAAAAACAAAAACAGGTCAATATCAAACGGGTGAAGATGTTTTATTAAAACTGGCTGCAAAAGGTAATACGATTGCTGATGATATATTGGCCTTTCGCGAATTGACAAAACTGAAATCAACTTATGTAGATTCACTGCCGCTGCTGATCAATAAAAAAACAGGCAGGGTACATACGACATACGGCCAGGCAGTTGCAGTAACAGGACGACTGGCAAGCAATAATCCTAATCTTCAAAATATACCTGTAAGAACAGACAGGGGTAAAGAAATACGCAAAGCTTTTGTTCCGAGAGACAATGATCATGTACTGTTATCTGCGGATTATTCTCAAATAGAATTAAGAATTGTTGCGGCCATCAGTGGCGATAAAAATATGTGTGATGCATTTAAAAAAGGAACAGATATTCATACTGCCACCGCTTCGAGAGTATATAATGTGACTGAAAAAGATGTAACAAAAGAGATGCGTTACAAAGCCAAGAGTGTAAACTTTGGTATCATTTACGGACAGGGAGCATTTGGGCTGGCCGACAATCTTGGTATTTCAAGAACAGAAGCAAAGGAGATCATTGATAATTATAAAAAAGAATTTCCGGGTATTCAGAAATACATGGACGAGATGATCAACTTTGCCAGGGAACATGGTTATGTGCAAACAGTAATGGGAAGAAAACGTTGGCTTCGGGATATTAACTCTGCTAACTTCACTGTTCGCGGATTTGCAGAGCGAAATGCCATTAATTCTCCTATACAGGGTACTGCCGCTGATATGATCAAGCTGGCGATGAAAAAAGTATACGCCGCTATGCAAAAAGAAAAAATGAAAAGTAAAATGATATTGCAGGTGCATGATGAATTGATCTTTGATGCATTAAAATCAGAAGCAAAAGAATTAAAACCACTCATCATTGAAAACATGCAGGATGCTTTGCCGTTACCCTTTGGTGTACCTGTAATTGCTGAATGCGGTGAAGGGGAAAATTGGTTGGAAGCTCACTAAAGCATGCTTGTGAAATAATATGAGATAAAATAAACAGCCTGGTCTTTTCCATCAGCTTAATTTCCGTCTTCATCGGGATTGATTTTCTATCGTTGGCGGGTTCTTTTATTTTTCATACCTTTTATCAAAACTTACTATTATGAAAAACGTAATCCTAACGATCTGCGCAATGCTTATCACTGCCATATATTCTAACCTTACTGCCCAGTCTGAAGCAGAAATGAAAGCCTGGATGGAGTATATGACTCCGGGAGAATTTCACAAGGAGATGGCTAAATGGGATGGCGAATGGAATGAAGAGATCACTATGTGGATGGCGCCTGGTACGCCGCCTTCAAAAAGTACAGCTTCGTGTGTAAACAAAATGATATTAGGCGGCCGTTATCAATCGTCAACTCATTCCGGTTCATTTAACGGCATGCCGTTCGAAGGCATCAGCACCACAGGATATGATAATGCAAAGAAAATTTTTGTTAGCACCTGGATGGATAATATGGGTACAGGCATTATGGTAATGGAAGGAAAATGGGATGAAAAAACGAAAACACTTCATTTAAAAGGGAAGCAAACTGATCCCGCAACAGGAAAAGAAATGGGAGTAAGAGAAGTATTTACCGTGATAGATGATAATACCCAAAAAATGGAAATGTTTATGACACCCGCCGCCGGTAGCGAATACAAAAACATGGAGATTGTTTTTACAAGAAAAAAATAATCAGCAAAAACTTAGCTTAAAAAAACCCGGAAACTCTCCGGGTTTTTTCTATTTGTATTGAAAACCTGTATCTATTTTTTAATTTTTACAATTACAGGAGCCTGTTCTGTTTTGACGTCATCAGTAAGACGAATGATCTTTTTTGTTTTATAATCCATCAGGTAAATGTCAAAGTTCTTTCCATCATGAGTTGAACGATCCATTGCCAGCCATCTGCCATCGGCGCTCCAGCTATGCCATCCGCTGCTTAATTCTCCATTTGTTATTTGTTCTGTTCGGGTTGCCTGCCTGTATTTTTTAAGATCAGGATAAACGGCATATATCTGAGTTTGTCCTTTCTGCTTCGACATATAACTGATGAATTTGTATTTGCTGTTCCACCGTGGGGGGCCAGCATGGTATTCAAACCACTGCGTCGTCGTATTTTCTTTAGGAAAATGAGTTAACTGTATTTTATTTTTCACCTAATCGTATTGCTCCATCCCGGGTTTCTTCAAAAGTAAATTTCCAGAGTTCTGCCGGCACTGTTCTTCTTAAATTTTTATCAGGACGATAGGCCATAACAAATTCTTTTCCATTGGGCAGAAATATGGGGTCACGTTTTGTTGAAATAGTATCGTTGGTTATTTGTTTATAGCTTCCATTTTTCAGGTTTACTAAAAACAATTGTGCCCTTAGTGTACCAACCCGGCCAAGTACGATCATTTCAGTTCCTTTATTACGGATGCTCATCCAGCTATCTTCCAATTGCAGGGTTGTTATTTTTCTTTTGTTGTTTCCTTCTGCATCCATCTCATATAAAAAATAGCAACGATGGCAGGTGTCCTTATCGCTTATAAAATACACTTTATCTTCATAAGCGTAGTACACCCATTCCACTCCGGGAGTATTAGTAAGATTTTTTTTATCACTGCCATCCATATTCATACTATACACTTCATAGTTATCCTTGTTCCGGTCTTCCAGTACATTGTAAACAATTTTATATTGTTGTTTTTGCGAAGAATTGTTTTGCTGAATAGCGAACAGGATGATGAAGAGTGCGACGCAACGAAGCATAATAGTAGTAGTTAAGCTGGTGACACAAATATTAAATTGATATTTTCCGGCAGGTAATAGTTTTATTTTGGCAAATGGGACAGGAAATAAGTGCCCGCAAGAAAAAGAAAAACCAGCCCGGTAACGATCATTGGCGGTAAAAAAGTAAATCGGATCTGTAGCAGGAAAACAATTCCGTAAACGATCAGTTGAATTAATAAAAATCCCTTCCATATGTGACCGCTGATACCGGACTTTAAAAAATACCAATTCAAAATAGCGCCTGATAAAAAAATCAGAGTAAAGCAGGAGCTAACCCCGATAAATAAACTATAAAAGCTGCGGTGAATGCCGGCGCCCATATCCAATTTATATTCCGTAGTGATTTGTATCAGTTGTCTTTCCATATCATTCCTCGGCCTGGCTGGTGAAATAAAACTAAGCGAATGCAAAATTGCAGAAAGAAACTGAGCGACAATGGTGCCCCATATCCAGAAAGAAAAATTTTTAAGCATGTAAATCAGTTTTGGTTTAAAATATCTTTTTAGAAAAGATTCTGAAGATTGATGTTGTTTTTTGTTGTTATGAATTGATCACATTCTTTAACTGTTCATTTTTATTGCGCAAGTCAATACCGCCTTCCAGTATGCTTTTAAGATTGGCGAAGTAAAATGTCCATCCCGTTTTACATCCAAGATGCCAGTAATGTTTTCCCTGGTCATCAGTTGGTATATTGTTTTGCACTAAATCTATAATCGTTTCTTCTTCTTTTTTTATGGTGACACTGCAATCACCTGCTTTTCCAAAACTAAATTTGATAAAATCAGTTCCGTTGCAATCTAAAATAGTTCCATGCTCCACGGTTTCATCCGGCCATCCATGCCAAAGCCATTTGTACGTATCTCCTTTTTCTATCTGTTCTTTGGCGCCACGCAAAGTCCCGTCAGCTTTTTTGTATTCAGAAAACCGGAGAAACCAGTTTTCTATTCCCGATCTTGTAGCCCATGCATCATATAATGTTTTTGGCGCTGCATTGATATTTATACGAACTACAAAACGGCTCCAATCATAAGCGGTTGACATAGCAATAAGTTTTAGAGTTTATAATAACGCATAATGATATTGTTGTAGATCTTCCTGTTACTGCTTTGAATCCAATATTAAAAAACAGGTGTTGATCTGTACGCGATAAAAAATAAAAACAAATCCTACATTGGAATACTATGAACACCAATGCGATTACCTTCTGTATCTATGATCACAGCCATAAAACCATATTCAGGTGATATTTCTGTTTTTGGAACCATTACAGATCCGCCGGCCCCTTCTACTTTGTCCAATACTTGTTGTACATCAGGATTTCCATTTAAATAGATCAGCGGGCCATCTGTAGATGAAGGCTTGTGAAATCCGCCGCTGTCAACAATAGCACCGCCGATACCTGTCATAGGATCATCAATGGGAAACATTCTCATTTTAATGTTTGGCAGATCCATTGGTATCAATGAAACATTAAAGATTGACTCATAAAATTTAGCAGCACGGTCAAGATCTTTTGACGGAATTTCGAACCAGCTAATTGCATTTGTCATGTTGAAGGTTTTTTGTTAATGTAAATTACTTTATCTCCA
>Ga0187893_10003627_pt1 | contig 30828 bp, 32 predicted proteins | sample MA1701074metaG_FD_139574 | JGI IMG/M metagenome (GOLD analysis project Ga0187893, IMG submission 139574) | White microbial mat communities from a basaltic lava cave in the Kipuka Kanohina Cave System on the Island of Hawaii, USA - MA170107-4 metaG ...
CGCGAGGTGCGGCTCGATCACGGCCGCGTGCGTGGAGAACGCTGCGACGAGCGGCGAGACGACGACGCCGTAGGGCAGCCCGGAGGCGGCCGAAAGCTCCGGCGCGAAGGCGCCGTCCACGAAAGTCAGGCGCACGCTCGCTTCCGGGGCGACGAAGCGCGCTACCTCGGCCATCGCCGGGCGTGCGGTTCCCGCTGCCCGCCGGAACGGCACCCGCGTGAGGGGCGAAATATCGGTGAATCGCCACTCTTCGTCGCGCGTGGTCGGCACCGCGAGCGCGTTGGCACGCTCGAGCGCCCGCGCGCGGCGCTCGTTGAGCCACGACACGCCGCCGCGCGGCGCCTCATAGCCCTTGAGCAGCGCCTCGATATAGGGATGAGTGACGGAAACGGAATCCATCTTGCCGTCGCCTATGCGGCCGCCTTGACCCAGTCATAGCCACGCGCCTCGAGCTCCTCGGCGAGCGCCTTGCCGCCGGTCTTGAGGATGCGGCCGCCGCCCATGACGTGCACGTAGTCGGGCTCGATGTAGTTCAACATCCGCTGGTAATGCGTGACCAGCACCACCGCGTTCCCCGGCGTAACGAGGCGGCCGACCCCGTTGGCCACCACGCGCAGCGCGTCGATGTCGAGGCCCGAGTCAGTCTCGTCGAGGATCGCGAGCCGCGGCTCAAACAGCGCCATCTGGAGGATCTCGTTCCGCTTCTTCTCGCCGCCCGAGAAGCCGTCGTTGACGCTGCGGTCGAGCAGCCCCGGGTCCATGCCGAGGAGCTTCATCTTTCCGCGCGCGAAGTCGTCGAACTCGAGGGGATCGAGCTCGTCGCGCCCACGCACCGCCTGCACCGTGTTGTAGGCGAGCCGCATGAACGCGCTGTTCGAGACCCCCGGGATCTCGACGGGATACTGGAAGCCGAGAAAAAGCCCGGCGCGTGCACGCTCTTCCGGCGCCATGTCAAGCAGGTTCCGGCCCTCGTACTCGACCGTGCCGCCGGTCACTTCGTACAGGGGATGGCCGACGACCGCCTTGGCGAAGGTGCTCTTGCCCGAGCCGTTGGGGCCCATCACGGCGTGCACCTCGCCCGCGCGCACGGTGAGGTCGAGCCCCTTGACGATCTCGGCGCCGCCCACGCGCACGCGCAGCCCCCGGACCTCGAGCAGCACCCTGGCGTCCGGCCGCTTCATCCGACGCTGCCCTCGAGCTTCAGGCCGAGGAGCTTGGTCGCTTCCACCGCGAACTCCATGGGCAGCTGCTGGAACACGTCGCGGCAGAAGCCGTTGATGATCATCGAGACCGCTTCCTCCGTGCCGATGCCGCGGCTCGCGAAGTAGAACATCTGCTCCTCGCCGATCCTGGAGGTGGTCGCCTCGTGCTCGACCCTGGCGCTCGCGTTCTGCACCTGGATGTAGGGGAAGGTGTTGGCCCCGCTCTTCGAGCCGATCAGCATGGAATCGCACTGCGAGTAGTTGCGCGCGTTCTCCGCCCGCGGCCCGATCTTCACCAGCCCGCGGTAGCTGTTGTTCGACTGCCCCGCCGAGATGCCCTTGCTGATGATGCGGCTGCGCGTGTTGCGGCCGATGTGCGTCATCTTGGTGCCGGTGTCCGCCTGCTGGTGGTGGTTGGTCAGCGCCACCGAGTAGAACTCACCGATCGAGTTGTCCCCGAGCAGCACGCAGGAGGGGTACTTCCAGGTGATGGCGGAGCCGGTCTCGACCTGGGTCCAGGAGATCTTGGAGTTCCTGCCCTTGCACAGCCCGCGCTTGGTGACGAAGTTGTAGACGCCGCCGACGCCGTTCTCGTCGCCGGCGAACCAGTTCTGCACGGTCGAGTACTTGATCTCGGCGTCGTCGAGCGCGACCAGCTCCACCACCGCGGCGTGCAGCTGGTTGCTGTCGAACTTGGGCGCCGTGCAGCCCTCGAGGTAGGAGACCGAGGCGCCCTCCTCGGCGATGATGAGCGTGCGCTCGAACTGGCCCGAGGACTCGGTGTTGATGCGGAAATAGGTCGAGAGCTCCATCGGGCACTTGACGCCCTTCGGGATGAAGCAGAACGAGCCGTCGGTGAACACCGCGGAATTTAGCGCCGCGTAGTAGTTGTCTCCGGTCGGCACCACGGATCCCAGGTACTTCCGTACCAGATCGGGATGGTCGCGCACTGCCTCGGAAATCGAGCAGAAGAGGATCCCCACTTCTGCTAATTTCTGCTTGTAGGTGGTCGCGACCGACACCGAGTCGAAGATCACGTCCACCGCAACGCCCGCGAGCTTCGCGCGCTCGTTCATCGGCACGCCCAGCTTCTCGAAGGTGCGCAGCAGCTCCGGATCCACCTCGTCCATGCTCGCGAGCTTCTTCGGCTTCGGCGCCGAGTAGTAGATGATGTCCTGGAAGTCGATCTTCGGGTACTTGACGTTCGGCCACGCCGGCTCCGCCATGGTGAGCCAGTGGCGGTATGACTTGAGGCGGAACTCCAGCAGCCAGTCCGGCTCGCGCTTCTTCGCGGAGATCAGCCGGATGACGCCCTCGTTCAGGCCTTTCGGGGCCTTGTCCGCCTCGATCGGCGTGACGAAGCCGTGCCGGTAGGGCTGGTTGACCAGTTTGTCGAGTACGCTGCTCATCGCATGTTCCTCATCTCGTCAGGCCTTCTCCTTGACGCTGAAGGACTCGCCGCAGCCGCAGGTCGCGTCCACGTTGGGATTGGTGAACTTGAAGACCTGCTTCAGGCCCTCTTTCACGTAGTCGAGCGTGGAGCCGTCCAGGAACTCCAGGCTCTTCGCGTCCACCACGACCTTCGCGTTGTGCGCCTCGAACATGCGGTCGTCCGCGCGCACCTCGTCGGCGTAGTCGTAGGTGTAGCCGAAACCGGAGCAGCCCACGTCCTTCACGCCCACGCGCAGCCCGATGCCGCGCCCGCGCCGGGCGAGCTGCTTCTGGATCTGCCTTGCCGCGTTTTCCGTCAGTTGTATCGCCATTGCATGCCTCTCATCAGTCATCACTCAACTCAGACCGCCATCGCCGTCATGCTTCTCAGGCGTGCAAGAACGGCCTTCAGAGTCCGCAAGAATCCCTCCACCTGCTCGATCGTGTTGCCCGCGCCGAGCGAGAAGCGCACCGCGCCGCGTGCAAGCTCCGAGTCGACGCCCATGGCGAGCAGCGTCGCCGAGGGCTCGGGATTCGCGCTCGAGCACGCCGCGCCCGGGGCGACGGCGTAGCCCGCCTTGTCGAGCTCGATCACCAGCGTCTCGCCCACGATGCCCTTGAACGCGAAGTACGATGTATTGGCGACGCGCGGCGCTTGCTCTCCGAATATCACGGCCCCCATTTCGTGCAATCCCCGCTCCAGCCGCGCGCGCAATGCTTCGAGCCGCTGCGCGAGCTGCTGCATTCGTCCCGCCGCGAGCTCGCAGGCCGCCCCGAAGCCGACGATGGCGGCCACGCTTTCCGTTCCGGAGCGCAGCCCCTGCTCGTGGCCGCCGCCGTGGATGACCGGGCGCAGCTGCAGGCGCTTGTCCATGACCAGCGCGGCCGCGCCCTTCGGCCCGTAGATCTTATGTGCCGAGATCGTCATCGCGTGCACGCCGAGCGCCTGGAAATCCACAGGAATCTTGCCCAGCGCCTGCACGGCATCGGTATGCATCCACGCCTTCGCCGCCCTGGCGCGCTCGGCTACCGCCGGCACATCCAGCACCACGCCGGTCTCGTTGTTCACGAGCATCGTCGAGACGATACCGGTTGGCTCCTTGAGCGCCGCCTCCACGTCGGCGAGCTCGATCCGGCCGTCGCGCGTTGCGGCAAGCTTCCTCAGCTTCCAGCCCTGGCGCGCGAGCTCCTGCGCAGGCTTTGCGACGCAGGGATGCTCGATCGCGCTCACAGCGACCTGCGTCGGCTTGAGATAGCCCGCCGCGCCCTTGACGAACAGATTGTTCGCCTCGGTGCCCCCGGAAACGAAGATCACCTGCGCCGGCTGGGCGTTGACGATGGCCGCAACCTGCTCGCGCGCCGAGTTGACCGCTCTGCGTGCGACCGTTCCCAGCTCGTGGCGGCTCGACGCATTGCCGAATCGCTCGCGCAGGTACGGCAGCATCGCCTCCAGGACCTTGTCGTCGAGGGGCGTCGTCGCGTTGTGATCGAAGTAGACGTGTTCCATCAAATAGGGTGACGGGTGGCGGGCGCACGCCGATCCGCGCCCCGCGCTCCTTCCTGCTCTAGGCCGAAACGGGTGTCGGGCGCTTGTTCGCCGGCGCGCGCATGTCGCGCACCTGGGCGACTCCGGTTTCGCGCGCCGCTTCCTTGGCCTTCTGGGTCTCCACCAGCTGGCGCAGGCTCACCGACCCGAGGTAATCGAAGATGCGCTCGTTCAGCGCCGCCCAAAGATCATGGGTGAGGCACTTCTTGTCGTCATCGCAGTTCTCCTTGCCGCCGCACTGCGTGGCATCGATCGGCTCGTCCACGGCGAGGATGATGTCCGCCACTGATACCTCTCCCATGTCGCGCGCGAGGTGATAGCCGCCGCCCGGGCCGCGCACGCTTTCCACGAGGCCATGCCGGCGCAGCTTCCCGAACAGCTGCTCGAGATAGGACAGGGAGATCTTCTGCCGGCCGCTGATTTCGGCCAGCGTCACCGGCTCGCCGCCGCCGTGATGCAACCCGAGATCGATCATTGCCGTGACGGCAAACCGTCCTTTCGTGGTCAGTCTCATCGGCCACCTCTCAAAGTTTCATAAAATCAATAAGATAGAAAATTCTTAAACACTACTAATTTAGTCAACTATACCTTTCCCGACAAATTCAGTCAACCATTTTGTTAAGGATGTTTGCATCGAGCCGGTGTGCTTCCTGCTCGTCGATGCGCAGGCCGAGGCGCTGCAGCTCCGCGAGGATGTGCTCGATGCGCCGGTCGAGCTCCGCGCTGTGAGCGATCAGCTCGTGCAGCGCTCGCGCCATGGGATCGCTCAGGTCCTTCACCACCGCGTAGGCCGAGAAGCGCCCGTTCTGAGCCGCCTGTGCCTCGATGATGCGTGCGGGAATGCCGATCGCGGTCGCGCCCGGCGGAACGTCCTTCACCACCACCGCGTTCGATCCCACGCGCGCACCGTCGCCAACGACGATCGGGCCGAGGATCTTCGCGCCCGCTCCCACCACCACGCCCTTGCCGAGCGTCGGATGGCGCTTGCCCTTGTTCCACGAAGTGCCTCCCAGCGTGACGCCGTGGTAGAGCGTGCAGTCGTCGCCGATCTCTGCGGTCTCGCCGATCACGACACCCATGCCGTGGTCGATGAAGAATCGGCGATGAATGGTGGCGCCCGGGTGAATTTCGATGCCGGTCAGGAAGCGCGATCCGTGCGATACGAGCCGCGCGAGCCACTTGAGCCGCAGGCCCCACAGCCAGTGCGCCAGGCGATGGAACAGCATGGCGTGGAACCCGGGATAGCAGGTGATCACCTCCCAAGTATTCCGGGCCGCCGGGTCGCGCTCGAAAACGACTGCGATTTCTTCTTTCAGGCTGGTGAACATCGTTTACAAATCAAGGATAAAGGCCCGCAGCTTACGATGCCCTAGTAATTTAGTCAACTATTTACCGCCTGAGTTCCGACCGGAGCAAGTCGCTCCGGCGGTCCCGGCTATGCGCGTTCGAGCTGACGATGAGTTTGCAGCTCAACGCGCAATGTGAACGATCATATATTCCGCGACCGCCGTCTTTTCGGACTTACGAGTGCTTTGATGACACCGCGCAGGATGTTGACCTCTTCCCGCTCCAGTTGCGCACGGTTGAACAGCCGCCGCAGGCGCGGAATCAGCTTCTTGGGATGCCCGGGATTGAGGAAGCCGTGCTCCACCATCGCGCGCTCGAGATGCTCGTAGAAGCGCTCGAGTTCCTCATGGCGCGCGTGCGTGCGCGGCTTGCCCGCCGGTGCTCCCGCCCCGTGCGCCGCGAGTCGCAGCTCGTAGGCAAAGACCTGCACCGCCGCGGCGAGGTTGAGCGAGCTGTACTCGGGATTCGCGGGGATGGTCGCGAGCAGCTGGCACTTGCCGACTTCGGCTGCGGTCAGCCCGAATGTCTCGTTGCCGAATACCAGCGCCGCAGGTTGGGAGCGCGCGACTTCGACGACCCGCGCCGCTGCTTCCCGCGCACTGACCATCGTCGCCGCAATCTCGCGCGGCCGCGCCGTGCAGGCGACCGTGAAGGCCGAACCGGCAAGCGCGTCATCGAGGTTTGCGTGAACGCGCGCGCGGCGCAGCACGTCGGTCGCACCCGAGGCGAGCCGCTCGGCCTGCCGATGGGGAAAGTGCGCGGGCGATACCAGGTGCAGGCGCCCGAGGCCCATCGTCTTCAGCGCCCGCGCCGCCGCGCCGATGTTTCCCGGGTGGGCGGTCTCGCACAGCACGACGCGGATGTTTTTGAGGGAATCGGCGGCCATCACTTACAATACAGCTTGCTGAAAAGCGTGCGCTGCCTATTTGACACGTCATTCCCGCGCAGGCGGGAATCCAGTGGGTTCTTGATTCGCTTTACTGTCAGTTTTCTGGACTCCCGCCTCCGCGGGAGCGACACGGGAATTTCATGCATCCCATGCTGAACATCGCCGTGAAGGCTGCGCGCCGCGCCGGCAACGTCATCAACCGCGCGAGCCGCAACCTGGACACCCTCGCCTTCCGGGAGAAGGCCGTCAACGACTTCGTTTCCGAGGTGGACCGCGAGGCGGAGCAGGCGGTGATCCGCACGCTCCGCGACGCCTACCCCGCCCACTCGATTCTAGCCGAGGAGAGCGGCGCCTCCGGGCAGTCGGAGTACCAGTGGATCGTCGATCCGCTCGACGGCACCACCAATTTCATCCACGGCTTCCCGCAGTACTGCGTGGCGATCGCGCTGAAGCACCGCGGGCTCGTCACCCAGGCGGTGATCTACGATCCCTCGCGCAACGACCTCTTCACCGCGACGCGCGGGCGCGGCGCGTTTCTCAACGATCAGCGGATGCGCGTCAGCAAGCGCACGCATCTGCGCTCGAGCCTCATCGGCACCGGCTTTCCCTTCCGCCAGCTCGAGCACGTGGAGGTCTACCTCGCGATCCTGCGCGACATGATGAAGGGCGCGGCCGGCGTGCGCCGGGCCGGCTCCGCGGCACTCGATCTCGCTTACGTCGCGGCGGGCCGCCTCGACGGCTTCTGGGAATTCGGGCTCTCGCCGTGGGACATGGCGGCGGGCGCGCTGCTCATCACTGAAGCCGGCGGGCTGGTGGCGGACCTTGCCGGCGAGAACCGCTACCTGGAAACGGGCAATATCATCGCCGGCAACCCGCGCATTTTCGTCGAGCTGCTGCGGGCGATGTCACCGCACCTCACGCCCGCGCTCAAGCGCGGCTAGGGGCGCGTTAGCGGGCCGGGGGGCGCAGCTCGGCGAGCTCCCTCGCGAGCGACGCATCGAGCCGCTCAAGCGACTTCAACGCCTGCTCGTATTCGGTCCTGCGGCCGAGCCGCGCATTGGCGCGCCCGAGGCCGAACCACGCCCGCGGGAAATCATTGTTGAATTGCACCGCCTCACGGTAGGCCGCGGCCGCGGGCAGGTCGCGGTCGAGGTCGGAGTAGCTTTCGCCAAGCAGGAACCAGGTTTCCGCGTTGCCCTGGCGCACGCGAAGCGCGTTGGTGAGCGTCTGCACCGCGCGCGCGGGCTGCTTCGCGTCGCGGTAGGACTGGGCGAGCAGGTTCCAGCTCAGCATTTCGTCCGGCGCGAGCCGCACGACCTCGGTGTAGCTTTCGACCGCGAGCGCGTGCCGCCCCGCCTTCGAGTACGCGTATCCCGCGACGATCCACCAGCTGGAATTGTTGCGGTCCTTGGCCAGGTTCTCCAGGGCAAGCTTCGTGAGCCCGTCCCAGTCCTTGCGCGCCTCCAGCTCGGCCACCCGCTTCCGGTTACCCTCCTCCATGCCCTGCAGGTGGCTCAGCAGGATCGAGGTGGTGCCGTCGGGCGTCGCCGACAGCAGCAGGCCCTGTGCCGCCGTGCAGCCGAGGAGCGCGGCGAGCGCGACCGCGCCGGCCGCGCCCCGCAGCCGGCGCGCCAGCGCGTTTGCCCAATGCGTCAAGATCGTAGCCGGCACGAGCCGTATTGTATTTGTATTCCGCCCATCCGCATCACTGTGGGATGGACCGCTTTCTTAACCATTCGACGTTCATCATCGCGTCATCAGACGCCCAGAAAGCGGTGCCATAGCCCGGGATCGGCGTTGAGCGCACCGGAGGTTCCCCGCCACGCGGTGCGGCCGCGTTCGACGATGGTGTGATGGTCGGCAAGCTCGACCAGCTTGCGCACGTACTTGTCGATCACCAGCAGGGCCTGCCCTTCGGCCTTGAGCGCGGCGAGGCAGCGCCAGATCTCGGCGCGCACCAGCGGGGCGAGCCCTTCGGTCGCCTCGTCGAGGATTAGCAGCCGCGGGCTGGTCATGAGCGCGCGGCCGATCGCCACCATCTGCTGCTCGCCGCCCGAGAGCTCTCTACCGTAATGCCGCAGGCGGCGCGCGATCTGGGGAAAGAGCTCCAGCACCCGCTCCAGCGTCCACGGCCGCGCCGTTCCGGGGCGCGCCGCCGCGAATGCGGTCAGGTTCTCGCGCACCGTGAGATTGGGGAAGATCTGCCTGCCCTCGGGCACCAGACCGATCCCCGCGCGCGCGATGCGGTCGGGCGTCCACCCGTCGATGCGCTCGCCCCCGAAACGGATCTCCCCGCCCCGCGGCCGCGTGAGCCCCAGGATCGCGCGCACCGTCGTCGTCTTGCCCATGCCGTTGCGCCCGAGCAGGGTCGCGAATTCGCCCGTGCCGAGCTCCAGATTGACGTCGGTCAGGACTTCGCCCGCGCCATAGGATGCGCGCAATGCCCGCACTTCAAGTAGCGCGTTCATGCCGCTTCCTCTCCCAGGTAGGCGCGCTTCACCTCGGGATCGTCGCGTATCGCCTGCGGCGCGCCGCTCGCGATCACGGCTCCGCCGACCAGCACCGAGATGACGTCGGCGAGACGGAACACGGCGTCCATGTCGTGCTCGACCATCAGGATCGTCGTGCGCTGCTTCAGCTGCGCGATCAGCCCGATCATCGCCTGCGCGTCCTCGGCGCCCATGCCCGCGAGCGGCTCGTCGAGCAGCAGCAGCCGCGGCCGGCAGGCGAGCGCGAGCGCGACTTCGAGCCGGCGCTGGTCGGCGTGCGGCAGGCTCCCGGCGGCAAGGCCCGCCGATGCGCCCATCCCGAGCCCGGCGAGAACCACGTCGGACTCCTCCGCCAGCGCGCGCTCGGCCGCGACCGGCCGCCAGAACCGCATGCTGCTGCCGCTGCGCGCCTGCACCGCGAGCGCGATGTTGTCGCGCGCCGTGAGGCCGCGGAAGATGCGCGTGATCTGGAACGAGCGGCCGAGGCCGAGCGCGACGCGCTCGTGGGCCGGCAGCCCGGTAATGTCGCGGCCGGCGAAAAGGATCCTTCCGGAATCAGGCTCGACCTCGCCGCAGATCTGGGCGATCAACGTGGTCTTGCCGGCTCCATTGGGGCCGATCAGCGCGTGCACTCCCCCCTCGCGCACCGCGAGATCGAGATGGTCGGTGGCAACCACGCCGCCAAAATGCCTGAACAACCGGCGGACCTCGAGCAGCGGCTCAGCCACGGGCGCCTCCGCGCGCAAGCCAGCCGCCGAGACCGCCCGGCGCGCGCAGCACGACCAGCAGCAGCACGATCCCGAGGCCGAGCTTCCAGTAGCCGGTCCAGTGGGACAGCACTTCCTCCAGCAGCAGCATCGCCGCGGCCCCGGCGACACCGCCGTAGAGCCAGCCGACGCCGCCGAGGATCAGCATGATCAGCAGCGTGCCGGACTGCGTCCAGTCGAGGAGGCCGGGACTGACGAAGCCGTGCTGGTTGACGATCAACGCGCCCGCCAGGCCGGCGGCCCCGCCCGCGACGGTGAAGCACACCAGGCGATAGCGGTAGGTCGGGTAGCCGAGCGCCGTCATGCGCGGCTCGTTCTCGCGGATGCCGTGCAGCACCGCGCCGAAGCGCGACGCGGCGAGGCGTCGCAGGAAGTAGAGGCAACCCGCCAATATCGCCAGCACCACGAGATAGAACGTCGTCTCGTCGCGCAAGTCGAAACCGGGCAGGCGCGAGCGCGCCGCGAGATTGATGCCGTCCTCGCCGCCGTAGGCCTTGAGCGAGACGAAGAAGTAATAGAGCATCTGCGCGAAGGCGAGCGTGATCATGATGAAATAGAGGCCGCGCGTGCGCAGGCTGACCGCGCCGATTACGAGCGCGCACGCCACGCCGACCGCGACCGCGAGCGGCCACGCGACGAGGGCGGACACCACGCCCTCCTGGGCGAGGATGGCGACGCAATAGGCGCCGGCGCCGAAGAACGCGGCGTGGCCGAAGCTGATCATCCCGCCGTAGCCCAGCACCAGATTGAGGCTCGACGCGGCGAGCGCGTAGATCATCACCCGCGTCATCACGCCGACGTAGTAGTCCCAGCCGAGCGCGTGCGCGGCGAACGGGAATGCGATTGCCGCGATCAGGATCGACCCGAGCGCCATTTGTGAAGCGTTCAACCTCATGCCTCTACCAGATCCACTCATCACTCACCGTCGTCAGCCGCGCGCGGGAAACAGACCGGTCGGCTTCCAGTAGAGCACCGCCGCCATCAGGATGTATATGGCCATGGCCGCGAGCGTCGGGCCGAGGGCATCGGCGATGTTGTTCGGCAGGAAGCCGCGCAGGAGAGCGGGCAGGAAGGCGCGCCCGATGGTGTCCACCATGCCCACCAGCAGCGCGCCGACCAGCGCCCCGCGGATCGATCCGATGCCGCCGATGACGACCACCACGAACGCCTGGATCAGGATGGCTTCGCCCATGCCGATCTGCACCGCGAGCAAGGGACCCAGCATCGCGCCTGCCAGCGCGCAGAGCGCCGCGCCCAGGCCGAACACCAGCGTGAAGAGCCGCTTCACGTTGACGCCGAGCGCCAGCGCCATCTCGCGGTTCGACGCGCCGGCGCGCACCAGCGCGCCGATGCGGGTGCGCGCGATCATCCAGTAGAGCGCCGCCGCGACCGCGAGGCCGACGCCGATGATGAACGCGCGGAACGCCGGGTAGGGAGCGCCGGGAATGACCTCGATCGTGCGCGCCAGCGCCCGCGGCGCATCCAGCAGCAGCGCCTGCGGCCCCCAGATCATGCGCACGAGGTCGTTAGCGATCAGGATCAGCGCGAAGGTCGCGAGCACCTGGGAGAGATGGTCGCGCTCGTAGAGCCGCCTCAGTAGCCCGGACTCCAGCGCCATGCCGATCGCCGCGGTCGCCGCCATGGCGAGCGGCAGTGCGATCCAGAACGAGCCGGTCGCCTGCGCGGCCGTCGCCATCAGGTAGGCGCCGATCATGTAGAGGGAGCCGTGCGCGAGGTTGACCATGTCCATGACGCCGAACACCAGCGTCAAGCCCGCGGCGAGGAGGAACAGCATCAAGCCGAACTGAAGCCCGTTCAGTCCCTGCTCGAGCAGCAGCAGCGCGTTCATCAATGGACTCCTTCCCCCTTGACGGGGGAAGGATGGGATGGGGGTGAACCGGAAACCGCTACATCTTGCAGGACTTCACGTAAGCGTCGGAATGATTCCTGAATATGGTGCCGACGATGCGGTTGGTGAGACGCCCTTTCTCGTCCCTGGCAATCAGGCGCAGGTAGTAGTCCTGGATCGGGTAGTGGTTGCTGTTGAAGCGGAACGCGCCGCGCACCGATTTGAAGTCGGCCTTGCGCAAGGCGGCGCGGAATGCGTTCTTGTCCTCGATCCTGCCCTTCACCGCGCGCACCGCCGAGTCGATCAGCAGCCCCGCGTCGTATCCCTGCGAGGCGTAGAGCGTCGGCGCCCGCCCGTAATCCTTCTCGAAGTCGGCGACGAAGCGCCGGTTCTGCGGGTTGTCGATGTCGCGGTTCCAGTGCGACGAGTTGAACATGCCCTGCATGCCCTCGCCGACCGCGCGGATCACGTCCTCGTCCGCCGAGAACCCCGGCCCGAACAGCGGCACCGCGGCGGCAAGGCCGGCGGCATTGTACTGCTTGATGAAATTGATGCCCATGCCGCCCGGCAGGAAGATGAAGACCGCGTCGGGCTTCGCCGCGCGCAGCTGCGCGAGCTCGGCGGCGTAGTCGAGCTGGCCGAGCTTGGTGTAGACCTCGCCGGAGGTCGCGCCCTTGTAGAAGCGCTTGAAGCCGTTCAGCGCATCGCGGCCCGCGGGATAGTTGGGCGCGATCAGGTACACGTTGCGGTAGCCCTTGTCGGCGACGTGCTTGCCCATCGCCTCGTGCAGGTTGTCGTTCTGCCACGCAACGTTGAAAAAGAACGGGCTGCACCGGTCGCCCGCGAGCTCCGCCGGGCCGGCATTGGGGCTGACATAGAAGGTCTGGTCCTGGAAGATCGCCGGCGCCACCGCCAGCAGGATGTTGGAGAACACGATCCCGGTCATGATGTGCACGTCGTCGCGCTTCAGCATCCGCTCGGTCAGCTGCTTGCCGACGTCCGGGCTGAAGGTGTCGTCGCCGACGATCAAATCAACCGGAAGCCCGCCCAGTTTTCCGCCCTGATGCTTGATCGCGAGGTTCAAGCCGTCGCGGATGTCCACGCCGAGCGCCGCCGCCGGCCCGGACAGCGTGCTGATGAAGCCAATCTTCAACTTGTCGGCCGCGCCGGCCGGATGGAAGCCCACGCAGGCGAGCGCCGCTGCCGCGAGAATTCGTTTCATGACCGCCTCCCTGTCGTGCCGCGCCGGAGTCGCTCCGGCACCGCTGGCAATGGGGAGAATATTAATGGCGGCCTACGGGCCCGTAAAGCGCGCTCGAACTATCCCGGAGCGCTCGGTTACCGGCAAAATAGGCGGGTCTCCCATCCCGGTGCAGTCATGAACCAGCCGATCGAGAAGCACACGCCGATGATGCAGCAGTACCTTCGCATCAAGGCGCGGCACCCCGACATGCTGGTGTTCTACCGGATGGGGGACTTCTACGAGCTGTTCTACGACGACGCCGAGCGCGCCGCGCGGCTGCTCGACATCACGCTGACGCGCCGCGGCGAGTCCGCCGGGGAGCCGATCAGGATGGCGGGCGTGCCGCATCACTCCGTCGAGCAGTATCTGGCGCGGCTGGTAAAGCTGGGGGAGTCGGTGGCGATCTGCGAGCAGATCGGCGATCCCGACGCCGCGCGCGGACCGGTGGAGCGCCAGGTCACGCGCATCGTCACACCCGGCACGCTGACCGACGCAGCGCTGCTCGAGGACAAGCGCGACAATTTGCTGCTCGCGGTCGCACGCGAGCGTGCAACGCTCGGACTCGCCTGGCTCTCGCTCGCTTCCGGTCACTTCGCGGTGATGGAAACCGCCGTCGGCAACATGGCGACCGAGCTCGAGCGGCTCGCACCCTCGGAAATCCTCGTCCCCGACGATGCGACGGCGGAGCTTTTGAATGGCTCGCCCGCTCCGGTGAAACGCCTGCCGCCGTGGCAATTCGAGATCGAAGCGGCGCGGAACGCGCTCACCCGGCAGTTCGAGACCCGCGACCTTTCCGGATTCGGCGCGGCCGACCTCAACGCCGCCCTGCGCGCCGCCGGCGCGCTGCTCGAGTACGCCCGCTCCACGCAAGGCACGGCGATCGCGCACATCAAGCACATGGTGGTGGAGCAGGAGCGCGCCTGGGTGCGCATGGACCCCGCCACGCGCCGCAACCTGGAGCTCACGGAAACCATCCGCGGCGAGCCGGCGCCGACGCTGTTTTCCCTGCTGGATACCTGCGCCACCGGCATGGGCAGCCGGCTGCTGCGCCACGCCCTGCATCACCCGCTGCGTGACCGCGCCGCGCTGGCGGCCCGCCTCGACGCGGTTGCGGCGCTCGCCGGCGGGGCGGGAGACGCGCCCTGGCGCGCGCCGCACAACATCCTCAAGCAGTGCGTAGATGTGGAGCGCATCACCGCGCGCATCGCGCTCAAGTCCGCCCGACCGCGCGACCTCTCCGGCCTGCGCGAGACGCTCGAGCATCTGCCCCAGCTCGCCGCAACGCTCGCATCCCGCCCGGCTCCACGCCTCGCGGAACTTGCCCGTGCGCTCGCGCCGCAGGACGATCTCGGCGCCCTCCTCACCGCGGCCATCAAGCCGCTGCCGGCGGCGGTGCTGCGCGAGGGCGGAGTCATTGCCGATGGCTACGACGCGGAGCTCGACGAGCTGCGCGCGATCCAGTCGAACTGCGGCGAATTCCTGGTGCAGCTCGAAACCCGCGAACGGGCGCGCACCGGCATCGCGAATCTCAAGGTCGAGTATAACCGCGTGCACGGTTTCTACATCGAGGTAACGCGCGCGCAGTCCGACCGGGTGCCGGACGACTACCGCAGGCGGCAGACGCTCAAGAACGCGGAGCGCTACATCACCCCGGAGCTGAAGGCATTCGAGGACAAGGCGCTCTCCGCGCAGGAGCGGGCGCTCGCGCGCGAGAAGCGGCTCTACGAGGAGCTGCTCGAAAAGCTCGCGGCGCACGTTCCGGCGCTGCAGCGTGCAGCGGCCGCGCTGGCGGAGGCCGACCTGATCTGCGCCTTCGCCGGGCGCGCGGGGGAGTCGGGTTACTGTGCGCCGGAGTTCACCGACGAGCAGGTGATCGAGATCGAAGCCGGCCGCCACCCGGTGGTGGAGCGCCAGGTCGAGCATTTCATCGCCAACCATGCGCGGCTCGCGCCCGCGCGCCAGCTGCTCATCGTCACCGGCCCCAACATGGGCGGCAAGTCCACCTACATGCGGCAGGTGGCGCTGATCGCCCTCCTCGCGCATTGCGGTTCGTTCGTGCCGGCGAAGCGCGCGCGGCTCGGCCCGCTCGACGCGATCTACACCCGCATCGGCGCCGCCGATGACATCGCCGGCGGGCGCTCGACTTTCATGGTGGAGATGACCGAGGCCGCCTACATCCTGCACCACGCCACGCCGCAGAGCCTGGTCCTGATGGACGAGATCGGGCGCGGCACCTCGACGCTCGACGGGCTCGCGCTCGCATGGGCGATCGCGCGGCATCTGGTGGAGAAGAATCGCAGCCTCGCGCTCTTCGCCACGCACTACTTCGAGATGACGCGGCTCGCCGGGGACTACCGCCAGGTCGCCAACGTCCATCTCGACGCCGTCGAGCACAGGAACGGGATCGTGTTCCTGCACAACGTCGAGGAAGGCCCGGCGAGCCGCAGCTACGGGCTCGAGGTCGCGGGACTTGCCGGCGTCCCGGGTTCGGTCATTCGCGCCGCGCGCAAGCGCCTCGCCGAGCTGGAGGAGCACGGCCTCGCCGCCGGCCCGCAGCGCGACATGTTTGCCGCAGGCGCGCAGGCTGCGCGCGACGAGGCGGCAGCCGAGGAGCACGCAGTGCTGGCGCGGCTGCGCGAGCTCGACCCGGACGCGCTGACGCCGAAGGAAGCGCTGGAACTCCTCTACCGGCTGCGCCGCCAGCTCGAAGAATGAGCGAGCGGGTCGTGAATCGTGATTCGTAAGATCGCCGGCCTCGCGCTCTGCGCGGCCCTCGCCGGCGAACTACCGGCGGCGGAGTTTACGTTCGGCGCGCTCGGCGACACGCCCTACACGTGGTTCGAGGAGAGGCATTTCCCCGGCCTGCTGGAAGGCATGGGCCGCGAGGAACTCGCCTTCGTGGTTCATGTCGGCGACTTCAAGTCAGCGCGGGCGCCCTGCAGCGACGAGCTCTTCCTCCAGCGCAGGGAGTGGCTCGACAGGGTCCGCCATCCGCTCATCTTCGTTCCCGGCGACAACGATTGGGCCGACTGCCACATCTTCCAGGCGGGCGGCTACGAACCTCTGGAGCGGCTTGCAAAATTGCGCGAGCTGTTTTTCCGCGACGAGGAGAGCCTCGGCCGGCGCCGGTTGAGGCTCGCCCGCCAGTTGCCCGACTACCCGGAGCACGCGCGCTGGAGGCACGAGGACGTGCTGTTCGTGACGCTCAACGTCCCGGGCAACGCCAACAACGCGCGCCACATGCCGGAAGAATTCCGCAGCCGCAGCGCCGCCATTGCCCGGTGGCTGGAGCAGTCATTCAGTCTCGCGCGCGCATCGCGGTTGCCGGCCATCGTCCTGTTCATGCAGGCCAACCCCTGGGCCGGGCCGACCGGCCGTTACTTCGGCTATCGCGAGCTGCTCGCCACGCTGGCGAAGGAGGCCCTCGGTTTCGACGGCGAGGTGCTGCTCGTGCACGGCGACACCCACCGGTATCGCGTGGACTCGCCGCTCCTCGATCCCGCGAGCGGCGCCCCGGTCGAGAATTTCACGCGCGTGGAGGTGTTCGGGAGCCCCGGGATGAACTGGGTGCGGATTCGCGTCACGGATGACGCGGGACGGATCGGATTCGAGGTAACGCCCGGGAACTAGTGGTGGTGGCCGTGCGCGCCGTGCACGTGGCCGTGCTCGAGCTCTTCCTGGGTCGCGGCGCGCACCGCGGTCACGGTGCAACTGAAATCCAGCGCCCGCCCCGCGAGCGGGTGATTGCCGTCCACCATGACCTTGTCCTCCGCGATCTCGGTCACGGTGTAGACCAGCGTCGTGCCGGATTCGGCCCCGCGCCCCTCGAACCGCATGCCGACCGTGACGTCCGGGGGAAATTTGCTGCGTGGCTCGAGATGCATCAGCCCCGCGTCGTACTCGCCGAACGCGTCTTCGGGCTCGAGCCTGACGCGGCAGCTTTCACCGACGCTCTTGCCGGCGACCGCCTGCTCCACGAGCGGAAAGATGCCGTCGTAGCCCCCATGCAGGTACTCGATCGGACCGTCGGTCCGCTCGATCACCTTGCCATTCGTATCGGTCAACTCGTAGGTGAGGCCGACGACCGTATTCTTCCCTACTTGCACTTGCCGATGCCCTTGAGCAGCCCCAGCACTTCCTGCGCGTGTCCGCGCGGGGAGACGCCATAGAGCGCGTGTTTCAGCATGCCCTTGCGGTCGATGATGAAAGTCGAGCGCACGACGCAGGACTTCTTTCGGCCATCCACTTCCTTGTCGTGCAGCACCCCGTAACGGCGGCAGACCTCGCCCTCGACGTCGGCAAGCAGCCGGACGGAGAGGCCGTGCTTGTCCCGGAACGCGCCGTGCGACATGCAATCGTCCATGCTCACCCCCACCACGACCGCCTTCAACGCGCCGAAGTCGTCCTCCTTCTCGCTGAATTCGATCGCCTCATGGGTGCAGCCGGGAGTGTCGTCCTTGGGGTAGAAGTAGAGCACGACGTTGCGCCGGTTGCGGAAGCTCTCGAGGCTCACCATGTTCATGTCGGCGTCGGGCAAATCGAACCCCGGCGCCGGCTGCCCCGGCTGGAGCATGGTGGAGCTGTCCAAGGTTTCGGGAAGCATGCTGACCTGGAGTGCCGCTCATTGTGTGAACAATGATTGCCGCGGTCAAGCGGTTTCGGCGAAACAAATTTGCCGGCGCCCCGCGATGCGTACGATTTTATCAATTGGCATGACGGAACCCGCAAGCTCTGACACAATTGCGCGAGCACATTTCATTATGTCAGAAGCGTTTACCCCGGGCGGCCTGACGGCGGGCGCGTTCTTGCGCCGCCACTGGCAGAAAACGCCGCTGCTCGCGCGCGGAGCCCTGGCGGAGTGTTCCGGCATCGTGCAGCGCGGCACGCTGATCGCGCTCGCGGGGCGCGAGGACCTCGAAGCGCGCCTGGTGCAGCGCGACGGGCGGCGCTGGCGGGTGCGGCACGGCCCGTTCGAGCCGCGCACGTTCAGTCGGCTGCCGCGCTCCGGCTGGACGTTGCTGGTGCAGGGGGTCAACCACGTGCTGCCCGCTGCGCAGCAGATTCTCGACAGGTTCGCGTTCATCCCCTACGCGCGGCTCGACGACCTGATGGTGAGCTACGCGCCGCGCGGGGGCGGGGTCGGCCCGCATTTCGACAGCTACGACGTATTCCTGCTGCAGGGCGAAGGCCGGCGGCGCTGGCGCGTAAGCCGCCAGCGCGATCTCGCGCTCGTCGCCGGCGCGCCGTTGAGGATACTGCGCCGCTTCAAGCCGGCGCGCGAGTGGGTGCTCGGGCCCGGCGACGTGCTCTACCTCCCGCCGCGCTGCGCGCACCACGGAATCGCGCTCGAGGACTGCATCACCTACTCGGTCGGATTCCGCGCGCCGGGCGCACGGGAGCTCGGCGCGCGGTTCCTGGAGTTTCTGCAGGATGAGCTGCGGCTCGACGGCATCTACGCGGACCGTGGGCTGCGGCCCGCGCGGCGCCCGGCATGGCTTGCCGACGACATGGTGCGCAGGATGCTCGGCATGCTGCGGCGCATCCGCTGGAACGACGCGGACGCCGTGCACTTTCTCGGTTGCTACCTCACCGAGCCCAAGAACCACGTGCTGTTCGCCCGCCCGCAGCGCCCGCTGGACGAGGGGGCGTTCGCGGCATGGACGGCGCGCCACGGGCTTCGCCTCGCGGGCGCGACGCGCATGCTGTTCCGGGGCGCGACGATTTTCATCAACGGCGAAGCGCATCGTCTCGGCGCCCGCGCCTCGGGGCGAATATCCCGCCTTGCCGATCGGCGCTCGCTGCCGCCCGGCCGCCTCGACTGCGAACTGCTCGAAGTGCTTTACCCGTGGTATCGCGCCGGATACATCTGGTTGGGCCAGACGTGATACGCTGGCCCAACTCCGCGCGTTCGAACTGACCGCTACCGCGGCGTACAACGCGCGGCGAATTCATGACGGGTGACGAAAACACTCCGGCCGTCGAGCGGACCGGGAACCTGCCGAATGCGCAGTACCGGCGCTTCGAAGGCCTCCGCGAGTACGAAGAGCTGATCGACAGCTTGATCCCGCAGACCCAGCGCGCGATCCGGGTGTTCGACCGGTCGCTCGCGCGCGCCTGGAATTCAGCGCAGCGCTGCGAGGCGTTGCGCCAGTTCCTGCTGGCGAGCCGCCTCAACCGCCTCTACATCGTGGTGCATGACGCCGAGCCGATCGAACGCGAGTACCCGCGCGTGGTGGATCTCGTCCGGCAGTTCAGCGCCGCCGTCCGCATCCACGCGACGCTCAACCAGGCCAAACACGTCTACGACCCGTTCGTCGTGTTCGATGCGAGCCATTACGTGCATCGCTTCCACTATCGCTACCTGCGGGCGGCCCATGGCACCAACGACGTGATCGGGGCGCAGCAATTGCTCGACCGCTACGCGGAAATCTGGGACGCCTCCGCTCTCGCGGTGAGCGCGGGGACGAGTGGACTCTGATAGGCGATGACGGCTTGCGGCTGGCAGGTGACGAACCTGCTACCATTCGTTCATCGCCCACCCGATGAAGATCACGAAAATCCACACGCAAGTCGTGCGGGTGCCCGCCAACGAGCCGCTGGCGGGCGGGCCGGCCCAGCCGGACGCGACGCGCGAATTCGTCACGCTGCGCGTAGGTACCGATGCCGGGATCGAAGGCATCGGCTACACCTTCTTCGGTGCGGCGCTGACGGGCGCGTTGAAGAGCGCGGTGGACGCACTCGGCGCGCTCGCGATCGGCGAGGACCCGCTGCGCACGGAGGCGGTCGCCGCCAAGCTGCGCACCGCGGCCGCCGGCTCGGGGCCGGGGGGAATTCTCACGCTCGCGCTTTCCGCGATCGACATCGCGTTGTGGGACATCCGCGGCAAGGCGTTGAATCTCCCGCTGTGGCAGATGATCGGCGGCCACCGCGAGCGAGTGCCGACCTACGCCAGCGGCGCCCTCATGCGCACGTTCCCTCTGGAACACCTCGTGAAGGCGGCGCCGCGGCTCGTCGAGAAGGGCTTCCGTCAGATGAAGACCCAGCTGGCGCTGCCCGGCGACACCTCCCCCGCGATCGAGGTGGACCGCATCCGCAGGCTCCGCGAGAGCATCGGCCCGGACATCGACCTCATGTGCGACATCAACCAGCGCTGGCGCGTGGAACAGGCGATCGACATCGGGTCCCGCATCGAGGACTTGCGCCTCTACTGGCTCGAGGACGTCACCGCCGCCGATGACTACCAGGGGCTGGCCCGGGTAGCGGGTGCACTGGTGACCCCGGTCTGCGGCGGCGAGTATCTTTACGGGCCGGCGCCCTTCCGCCAGATGCTGGAAGCGCGCTCGGTCGACATCGTGATGATCGATCTCATGCGCGCCGGCGGCATCACGCAGTGGCTGAAGATCGCCGGCATGGCGGAGGCCTACAACTTGCCCGTCGTGAGCCACCTGGTCCCCGAGATCCATGTGCACCTGATCGCAGCGATCCCGAACGGCCTTACGGTGGAGTACATGCCATGGACATTCGGAATCTTCGAGGAAGTGCCGGTGCCCGAACGCGGCGAGCTCGTGGTCCCGCAAGAGCCGGGGCTGGGGCTCAGGTTCGACGAAGCGGCGCTCAAGCGCTACGCGGTGTCATGATGAAGATGACGGACGCGCCACGAACCGCTACACTGCGGGAAATGCCACGGCCGCGAGGGAGCAGGGAACCCCCACCACCAGGGCCGCGAAACAACAACCCGATGCCGATCCGAACGTCGCAATGACGACCGCCCCGCGTCCCAGCCTGGACGACCGCGTCGCGTTACTGCGCGCGTTCCTGAGAAGCCCGCTTCGGGTGGGCACGGTCGTGCCCAGCTCGCGGTTTCTCGAGCGCCGGATCGTCGAACTCGGCGCGGTTGGCGACGCCACGTTGATTGTCGAGCTCGGCCCCGGCACGGGCAGTACGACGCGGGCGATTCTGGGCGCCATGCCGCGCCATGCCCGGCTGCTCTGCATCGAGATCGATCCGCAGCTTCACGGGTTGCTGCGCAGGATCGAGGATCGCCGCCTGATCGCGCATCTGGGAAGCGCCGAGCAGCTGAGGGAGATACTCGCGCTGCACAGGCTCCCCGCCCCGGACGTGGTGATCTCGGGCATCCCGTTCTCCACCATGGAGCGCACCGTGGCTCGGCGGATCCTGGACACGATCCAGGCGGTCCTGCCTCACGGCGGACATTTCGTCGCATACCAGATCCGAAACCGGGTTACCCAGCTGTGCAGTCCGGGCCTGGAGCTTACGCGCGTCGAGCTCGAGCTGCTGAACGTCCCGCCCCATCGCGTGTTCCAGTGGGAAAAGAACGGCGCACGGGCCGGGGACACAGGCTAACGGATTTCCCGCCAGCCAAACCCTTCGTCCTGCGTAGCAACGCCGATCCATTCCGGCGTGCAGCCGAGCGCGGCGGACAGCGCCGCCCGCGCAAGCTGCGGCGTGTTGTTCGTCTGCGATAGGTGTGCCGCGACGAGATGCTGCAGGCGGCTGCAGTCCATGGCCCTCACCAGCTCGGCCGACGCGGCGTTGGCGAGATGCCCGAGCCGGCCCGCGATCCGCTTCTTCAGATGCGCCGGATACGGGCCTCCCAGCAGCATGTCGAGGTCGTGATTGCACTCCAGCACGAGGGCGTCGACACGCGACAATGACTGCGCGATGTGCGGCGTCGGCTCCCCCGTGTCCGTCAGCACGCCGAGCCGCGCGGCGCCGTCCGACAGCACGAACTGCGCCGGCTCGCGTGCATCGTGGGGCACCGGGAACGGCCGCACTTCCATGCCGTCGATCGCAAACACAGTGTAGGGGTCGATCAGGACCCGGCGCGGAATCGAGCGGCCCTCCGCGCCGAGCGCCGAAAGCGTCCCGCGCGTCAGGTATACCGGGATGTCGAAGCACGCGGCAAGCTTGGCGACGCCTCCGCCGTGGTCGCCATGCTCGTGGGTGACGATGATGGCATCGAGCGCCGACGCCTCCAGGCCGAGCCGCCCCAGCCGGGAGACGGTCTCGCTCAACCCGAAACCGCAATCGAGCAGCACCCGCGTGCCGCCGGCTTCGATGAGGAGCGCGTTGCCCCGGCTGCCGCTGCCCAGTGATGCAAAACGCATCATGGGCAGAAAGGAGAGAGGAGAGAGAAGAGAGGCGGCAAATCGAAAGACGGTGCGGAGGGGATCGAGAACTCTCCTCTCACCTCTCGCCTCTCGCCTCTCGCCTCTCGCCTCTCGATTATTTGAGCTGTTCGTAGAGCAGCGCCAGGATGCGGCTCGCGGTGTCGGACTGCTCCCGCGCGCCGTCCTTGTTGAGCACGTTCACCTGGGTGCCCGCTGCGTTCGCGTCCTTGACCTGTATGCGGAACTGCTCGCTCGGCTTGGGCTTGTCGCTGCCCCAGAACTTGAGCTTCGAGAAGAAACCCTGGTCGGCGCTCTTGTTGTCGGGTTGCGGGTCTATGTAGCGTACGTAGTAGAGGCCCTTGGAGCGGTCGCGGTCCTCGACCGTGAAGCCGACGCGGTCGAGCGCCAGCCCGACGCGCCTCCATGCGCGGTCGAATTGCTCGTTCAAGGCGAGGGTGCCGGTGCCATCGTCCCCCCGCGACAGCGTCGCGCGCAGCGCGACGGGCTTGGTGGCAGCGATCTCCGACTTGGCACGCGCTTCATCGACTCCCAGGCGCACCATCAGGCGGCGCAGCATCTCCGCCTCGAGCTCGGGGTCGGGCGGACGCGGCTGCCAGCGGGTGTCAGTCTGACCCGCGGAGACGTTCCCGGTATAGACCTCCTCCATCCCGCGGTGGCTGATATAGACCTCGGTGGTGCCGGGCTGGGCGCCGTGCTCGAGCCGCGTGCGGTACTTGTCGCGCTCGCTGGTGGAATAGACCGTGTCGAGCAACCGGCTGAGGAGGTTGCGGATCATGCCGGCGTCGACCTTGGCGCGTTTCTCGGCCCAGTCCGTCTCCATGATGCCCGCCTGGGGCAGCTCGACATTGATGATGAAGCCGCTCTCCTGCCAGAATTCCTTGACCGTCACCCAGGTCTGCTCCGGCGTGCCCTTGACCACCAGCCAGCGCTCGCTGCCGTCGCGCACGACGCGCGCATTCGGGACGTCCGGCAGCACGACGAGCGCACCCGGGCGCGTCTGCCCCGCGCGCTCACGGCTGTAATCGGAGTAGGTCGCCGTCCCCGTCGGGTTGATGTCCGGCACCTTGAACCGGTCGTCGGTTCCCGGCCGCACCAGATCGGGAGGCACCTCGAGCGGCGCCGCCTGGCCGGCCGACTTGTAATCGACCTTGTTGTCCCCGATACCGAGCCAGCTGCACGCCCCGAGCGCCGCGCAGGCGGCAAAGCCCAGCAGGCAGCGTGCCAGCTCACGCCGCGGCATAGCGCTCTTGCCTCATCTCGGTGCGGATGCCGGCGTGGCGCATCGCTTCCCGCACCTGCTCGTGGCAGGCGGCCGACAGCGGCGTCAGCGGCAGCCGGATGCCGCTCTTGATGAGCCCCATCTGCTGCGCCGCCCATTTGACGGGGATGGGATTCGCCTCGAGGAACAGATTGCGGTGGAGCGGCAGCAGGCGGTCGTTCAACTCGCGCGACCTTGCGGCATCGCCGGCAAGGGCGGCCGCGCACATCTCGTGCATGAGGCGCGGGGCGACGTTGGCCGTGACCGATATCACCCCGCGGCCGCCGAGCAGCATCAGGGCAAGACCGGTGGCGTCGTCCCCGCTGAACACGCTGAAACCACGCGGCAGGCGGCGAACGAGGTCGGCGCCGCGCTCGAGGTTGGCGGTCGCATCCTTGATGCCGACCACGTTGGGCACCTGGGCGAGCCGCAGCACCGTTTCGTTCTGCAGATCGGCCACCGTGCGCCCCGGCACATTGTAGACGATCATCGGCAGGTTCACCGCCTCGGCGATCGCGCGGAAATGGCGGTAGAGCCCCTCCTGGGTCGGCTTGTTGTAGTAGGGAACGACCGAGAGCGCGTAGTCCGCACCGGCCTCCCGGGCGAAGGCCGACAGCTCGATCGCCTCGCTGGTCGCGTTCGCCCCGGTGCCGGCAACGACAGGAACCCGTCCCGCCGCGTGGTCCACGGCGGTCTTGATGAGCAGCCGGTGCTCGTCCCAATCCACCGTCGGCGACTCGCCGGTGGTGCCGACCACCACGATGCCGTCGGTGCCCTCCTTGATGTGCCAGTCGATCAGCCGCCGAAAGGCATCGAGGTCGAGGTCGCCGTCCTCGTGCATGGGGGTGACGATCGCCACCAGACTACCTTGGAGTTGGGCCATGTCCCGAATTTCCCTTATGAAACAGCAACGGGTGGGGAGGCAGACTCCGCAATTCTACTCCTTCCGGCAGGCGCCGGATAAGTCTCTGACCGCGTTACGGCGGGATTGTTGCCCGAAACCGGCGGGGGCGCCAGTCAGCCCTGCTGGGACCGGTAGAAGCTGGCCAGGAAACCCTCGATGTCGGCCGCCGCCAGGTCGGCGACAAGCTCGCGGCATGCCCCGAGCGGCTCGGCAACGGTCGCCGCCAGCGGATTCCAGCTCGCGCACAGCACCTCCAGCCCGTACTCCTCGGCTTTGCTCTGCGCCGTCTTCTCGAGATCTGTTTCCATGTTGCTACTCTATAACGCGCGAGTTCGAAAAAGGTTGAATGGCCCTGCAACGGGCGCATTTTCTCCGCTCTATGTTGCATCATTGCGACATCCGCGGAATGTCCCGGCAACGGCCGCAAATTCGCCGATGCCAGGCTCCTATCGCCGAGGGGACACCTCTCCTACGCCGCGGGCGGATGCACGGCGCAGATCCGTTGGACCGCTGCCGGCCTGGGATCGGATACTTCGAGCTCCTCGTAGGCGATGACTCGCAGCCGGCCGCGGACGACGTCCAGCAGTTCACCGGGCTTCAAGAGGAACGCCGGGTTGGTGGGCCTGCCGTAGCGCTCGTTGCCGGCGGCAAAGGTTTCGTAGATCAGCACGCCCCCGGGCGCAAGCGCCTGCAGCAGGCTGGGGAACAGCGGGCGGTGCAGGTAGTTGGCCACGACGATGCCGGCGAATTGCTGGCCTTCATAGGGCCAGGGTCCGCCCTCGAGGTCGACGCAGCGCGGGGCGATGCCCGGCGCGCCCGCGAGCCCGGCGAGCACGGCTGGATCCCGGTCCACGGCCTCCACCGGGTGGCCGCGGCCGGCAAGGTAACGGGCGTGACGGCCGTTTCCGCAGGCGACATCGAGCACGCGTCCTCCGGGAGGAACGCGCGCTGCCCAGCGGACGACCCAGGGCGAGGGCGTCCGGAGATCGTGGGACTCACAGCTCATCGAGCGGGTAATATAGCGTCACGAGGCTCCAGACAAGGGCCCCCACACCCATAAGGAGGACAAGGTGCGATTTCTGCTCAGTCTCTCGACCCTTTCGATCGCGCTTGCCGTGCTCGCCGGGCCCGCTGCCGGCCAGGCCTACCCCGCGAAGCCCATCCGGATGATCATCGGATTTCCGCCCGGCGGCGGCACCGACATCGTCGGGCGCATCGTCGGGCAGCGACTGTCCGAGGTCCTCGGGCAGCAGATACTGCCTGACAACCGCGGCGGTGCGAGCGGCCAGATCGCCGCAGATCTGACTGCCAAGGCTCCGCCCGACGGCTATACGGTGATGATGGTGCACATCGCAGCGATTTCGATTCTGCCGTCGCTCTATCCCAAGCTGCCCTACGACGCTGCCCGGGACTTCGCCCCGATCACCCTCGTGGCGATCGGGCCCAACTTCCTGGTCGTGCATCCGTCGGTGCCGGTGAAAAGCGTCAAGGAGCTGGTCGCGTTCGCCAAGGCCAGGCCGGGTCAGCTGCACTACGCCTCGCCGGGCGCAGGCACCGTGCAGCACCTGGCCGCGGAATTGTTCAAGCTGCAGGCCAAGGTGGACATGCTTCACGTTCCCTACAAGGGTAGCGGACAATCCATCGTGGATCTCGTCGCGGGCCACGTGCATCTCAACTTCGATTCCGTGCCCCCGGTCCTGCCTCATGTCAGGAGCGGCAGGCTGCGCGCGCTCGCGGTGACCTCCGAGAAGCGCTTCTCGATCCTGCCCGACATTCCGACGATCAATGAGAGCGGCGTTCCCGGATTCGATCTCAGCACCTGGTGGGGGCTGGTTGCGCCCGCCGCGGTGAGCAAGGACATCATCGCCCGGCTACAGGCCGAGACGGTGAAAGTGCTGCGGGAGCCGGGCGTGAAGGAGAAGATCGCGTTCGCGGGCGCCGACACCGTCGGTAATACGTCGGAGGAGTTCGCAGCCTTCATCCGCAACGAACGCGCGAAGTACGCGCGGATCGTGAAGGAAGCCAACATCAAGATTGAATAGGTCCGGAGGCGCGGGTTGATATCCGCGCGCTGGAACCGACGGGCGGCTCGCCGTTCAACGCGCGCCAAGCTCGGCTATTTCCGCGACTCCCACCAGAGGCCGACCGCCAGCACGCCCGCGATTACCAGCCCCAGGACGCTGGTCCATGTCGGCACATCGGCTCCCACGATGGTCACCGCCCAACCGTAGACCAGGCGCAACAGGTGAACGAGCGCGATAACCGCAAAGATGATTGCGGCGAGGGTGGTGAAAGGCCTCTTCATGGTCCGCTCATCACTCGTCACTCATCACTGAATTTCAACGTCAGGCGACGCGGAAATTCCTGAACTGCCAGGGGTCGGACTTGTCCACCTCCTCCTTGAACAGCCACCCGCGGTCCTTGAGTGGCGTCCAGTCCGTGTATTCCCCGAGGATCTCGCCCAGATAGGGATCCGCAATGTCGAGCACGCGCCGGTAATCGAGGTCGTCCGGCTCCACCACTCCGGCGTTCGGATTCTCCATCGCCCACACGACCGCGCCCAGCACGCCCGCGGCGACCTGCAGGCTCGTCGCGTTGTTGTAGGGCGCGAGCTTGCGCGCCTGCTCGATCGAGAGCCGCGAGCCGAACCAGTAGGCGCTCTTGCGGTGGCCCATCAGCAGCGCGCCGAGCTCGTCCACCCCGTCGAAGATCTCGTCCATCAGAACCCGGTACTTGGATTGTGCGATCCAGTTCTTGCCGCCCATCTCGTGGTTCGACAGGACGGCGTCGTCGCACGGGTGGTAGGCATAGTGGCAGGTCGGGCGATAGATCACCTTTCCCTTGTTGCGCACGGTGAAGTAGTCGGCGATCGAGATCGCCTCCCCGTGCGTGATGAGGAATCCGTGATACGGCCCCTCGCTCGGGGTCCAGGAGCGGACTTTCACCGACACGCCCGGCCGGCCGATGTAGATCGCGGCGCGGCTGCCCGAGCCGTGGCGCTGGCCATCGTGCGGGAAATGCTTCTCGTGCGTGCCCCAGCCGAGCTCCGAGGGCTGCCGGCCCTCGCTCACGAAGCCGTCCACCGACCAGGTGTTGGCGAACTCGAAGCGCTGCTTGCGCGGCTCGGCGACCTGGGTGTCGCGCTCGGCGCAATGAATCACCTTGATGCCGAGGCGCATCGCGAGACGGCCCCACTCCTCCCGCGACCGCGGGATATTCACCTCCTTCTTCCACAGGTCGTTCGCGATGTTGAGCATGCCCTGCTTCACCCAGTGCGAGATCAGGCCGGGGTTCGCGCCGTGAGTGACCACGGCGGTCGGCCCCTTCGCGAATTTCCTTCCCAGCGCCAGCGCCTCCTCGCGCATCGCGTAGTTCGACCGCTTTTCCGGCGACAGCGAGCCGTCCGTGTACATGCCATGCCACGGCTCGATGCAGGTATCGAGGTAGAGCGCGCCGCGCTGCTGGCAGTATTCCATCAGCACCACGCTCGAGACGTCGACGGACAGGTTGAGCAGGAAGTCTCCCTTTCCGAGGAGCGGCTCGAGGAGCTTCCGGCAGTTGTCGCGCTTGATCGGGTTGACGACGAACTTGATCCCGTAATGCTGGGCTTCCTGCCGCCCGCGATCGTCGCCGGTGAGGATGGTGATGCGCTCCCGCGGCATGTCGATGTGCCGCAGGATCAGGGGGAGCGTGCCCTGACCGACCGAGCCGAACCCGACGAAAACCAGCCTCCCCGTGAATCTCGCGTGTTTCTTTTCGTCCATTTCGCTCGATGGATGTCGTTCTTCTCCCGTGGAGTCTAGCATTTTTCCGAGCCCGCGTCGCCACTTCGCGCGCACGTTTGCGCGCGACATCGTCTTCACCGACGTTCGCGATGCGTTCGAGGTACTGACGGGCGCGACCTGCAATCACGCGGTATCATCTTGCCTGCACGCCGCGCGCTCTCCAGGACAGCAAATGGCGACCCAGATGGAACCGGCCAGAGATTCCGGCGCCGCCGGAAAAATCGTGGCGGCGCTCGTCACGAAAGCGCGGGCCGCGCAGAAGATCTTCGAGCGCTCAACCCAGCAGCAGCTTGACGACGCAGTGCTCGCCGTCGGCTGGGCGATCATGAACCCCGGGCACAACCAGGCGCTCGCGGAGCTCGCCGTGCGGGACACCGGGCTCGGCGTCGTGGCGGACAAGATCGCGAAGAACCACCGCAAGACGCTCGGCCTGCTGCGCGACCTGCGGGGCGCAAAGTCCACCGGGGTGATCGCGGAGCTTCCCGAGAAAGGCATCACGGAGATCGCGCGGCCGGCGGGCGTGGTCGCGGCGGTAGTGCCGTCGACCAATCCGGCCGCAACACCCGCCAACAACATCATCAACGCCCTGAAGTGCGGCAACGCGGTCATCGTGGCGCCCTCCCCGAAGGGTTACAGCACCTGCACCCTGCTCCTCGATTACGTTCGGGACGGGCTGAAGCAAATCGGCGCGCCCTCGGACCTCGTGCAGCAGCTGCCCGCTCCGGTCACGCGCGAGCTCACGACGGAATTGATGAAGCAGGCGGACCTGGTGGTGGTGACGGGCTCCCAGAACAACGTGCGCGGCGGCTATTCCAGCGGAAAGCCCGCGCTGGGGGTCGGCACCGGCAACGTGGCGGTGATCGTGGACGAGAGCGCGGACTGTGCGGATGCTGCGGGAAAGATCCTGGCGTCCAAAATCTTCGACAACGCGACCAGCTGTTCCTCCGAGAACGCCGTCATCATCCACGACAGGGTTTACGAGAAGATGATGGATGCCCTCACCCGGGAGGGGGGCGTGCTTCTGACTGCCGCGGAAAAAGAGGCCCTTCAAAAGGCCATGTTTCCCGGCGGCAAGCTCTCCCCCGCCGTGACCGCCCAGTCGGTCGCAAAGATCTGCGCGGTAGCCAGGCTGGCGCGGCCGGAGCTCGCCGGCGCCCGGTGCCTGATGGTGGAGGAAACCGGCGCCGGGCGGTCGCACCCGTTCTCGGGCGAGAAGCTCTGCCCGGTGCTCGCCGTCTACCGGGCCCGCGACTTCGATCACGCCTTCGACATCGTGCGCGCGATCTACGATTACCAGGGCGACGGCCACTCGATCGGCGTCTACACGGAGAGCGAGTCGCACATCCGGCGCCTGGCACACGAAATGACGGTAGCGCGAGTGATCGTGAAACAGGCGCACACCTTCGCCACCGGCGGCAGCTTCGACAACGGGATGCCGTTCTCGCTGTCCATGGGCTGCGGCACCTGGGGCGGCAACAGCTTCTCGGACAACCTCAACTACCGGCATTTCATGAATATCACCCGCATCGTCCGCACGATCCCCGAGAACAAGCCCTCCGTGGAGGACGTGTTCGGCGCGTACTGGAAGAAATACGGGAAGTGGCTGGACGGCGATCCATGAACTTCGAGGAACACGTGGCCAAGCTGCTCCTGGCGCGGCACGGCATCGCCGTGCCGCGCGGCGAGCTCGCGCGGACGCCCGGCGAAGCCGCGACGGTCTCCTCGGGTATGGGCGCCGTCGTCGTCAAGGCGCAGGTGCCAGCCGGAAAGCGCGGCAAGGCCGGCGGGATCAAGCTCGCCGCGACGCCGGACGAGGTCCGGACCCACGCTGCGGCGATCATCGGCATGGAGATCGGCGGCCTCCGGGTCGACCAGGTTCTTATCGAGGAGCAACTGCCGGTCGCGCGCGAACTCTATGCCGCGGTGCTCAACGACGCCTCGAGCAAGTGCCCGCTGGTCATGTTTTCGACCGAGGGCGGCATGGACATCGAGGAGGTGGCGGCAACGGCGCCGGCGAAGCTGCGGCGCCGGCCCGTTGACATCCGCCGCGGCTTTTCACGCGCGGACGCCGCGGCGCTGGTCCTCGGCACGGGCCTCGGCGCGGCCGAAGCCGCGGTCGCGGACGCGCTCATCAATCTCTACGGGGCCTACGCGGCCTTCGACGCCGAGCTCCTGGAGATCAATCCGCTGATCATCGCGCGGGACGGCCGCGTCGTCGCGCTCGACTGCAAGTTCGTGATGGACGACGGCGCCACCGTCCGCCACCCCGACATCGCGCGCGCGGGCACTCCCGACAAGCTGACCGGTCTGGAGGCGAGCGCCAAAGCCGCCGGGCTCAAGTACATCGACTTGGACGGCGACGTCGGGGTGCTCGCCAACGGCGCCGGGCTCACCATGACGACGATGGACATGGTCCGCCACTACGGCGGGCACCCCGCGAACTTTCTCGAGATCGGCGGCGAGGCCTACACCCAGGCGCAGCCGGCGTTGGAGCTCCTCCTGTCGAAGCCCGGCATCAAGAGCCTCGTCATCAATTTCTGCGGCGCCTTCGCGCGGACCGACGTGATGACCCGGGGCGTCATCGACGCGATCGAAGCCTTGAAGCCGCGGCTGCCGATCTTCTTCTCGGTGCACGGCACCGGCGACGAGGAAGCAATCAAGCTGCTGAAGGAGCGCCTGGGCGTTACGCCGCTTCCGACGATGAACGATGCCTGCAGAGCGGCAGTGGGAGCGGCATGGACAGCCGGATGATCGTGCGCAAGGCCGATCGCGTGCTGGTGATGGGCATCACCGGCAAGCAGGGCACGTTCTGGACCGAGCGCATGCAGGCCTACGGCACTCGTGTCATCGGCGGCACCCATCCGGGCAAGGCCGGCGCCACGCATTGCGGGGTACCCGTCTTCGCCACCGCGCGGGACGCGATGAAGGACGCCGGCTTCGACGTCGCGGTCCTGTTCATCCCTCCG
>Ga0187893_10003628_pt1 | contig 30807 bp, 32 predicted proteins | sample MA1701074metaG_FD_139574 | JGI IMG/M metagenome (GOLD analysis project Ga0187893, IMG submission 139574) | White microbial mat communities from a basaltic lava cave in the Kipuka Kanohina Cave System on the Island of Hawaii, USA - MA170107-4 metaG ...
AAGCGCCTTCCAGCTCCTTGTGCCCATCCTCAAAAGATAAACGACATCAGGCTACTCCCGCCAGAAGCGCTTCAAATCGAACGCCAACTGCCGGTGATGCCTGATGGAAAGAAAGACCATCTGGTTCGTTCTGACCACATAGAGGATTAGATAATCGTCCGCAATGAGCTCCCGAAGATCGTCGTCCTCCCTCAGTTTGTCCTTGAGCTTCTGAGCCATGGCCAGAGCTTCCTTCGATTGGATGGAGCGCTCGAGAAACGATCGTCCCGAGCGCGGAAATCGACAGAGCAGGGGTACGAGGTCGTCGACGAGGTGTTTGAAGAACTTTTGGAAAGCGCTGCTTCCCTCACCTCCGAGAAACGTCTGGATGTCCGCCAGGTTGGAAGAAAAGTTCTCGGTGAAGACGGGCTTGATTGCGCTAGCGGCCATGCCGCTTTTTCAGCTTCGCGAGGCTCATCGTCCTGCCCTTCTCCAAATCATCGAGTCCCCGAAGCGCCTGGTCGAGAAGAGTCAGGTGGATGTGCTCCCTCTCCAATCGATGGTAGTGATCCAGTCGTTCAGCATCGATGAGCGCGGCGCAGCTTTCACCATTTCGTGTGATGATCTTCTCGCTGCCCTGGGAGCGGACTTCTTCCACCAGGTCTGTAAGCTCGGCCCGGGCGCGCGTCAGCGGCACGATGTCCTTCGACGAAATTGCCATAAATCAATACTAAGTAATGTACGTTATTCTGTCAATTCCCCTTCGAGGGCAGCTTCCTTCTTACAGCTCGCAGTTTCCGGCGACTCCCCCGCGGTGCAGGAGGTGCCCGAGGTGCCCCGCGCGGACGAGAGCCGGTCTTCGCATCACCCTGGCCTCGAATTCCATGGTACTGGATAAATGCGACGGAATCTTGGTGGCCGCCGTCGAGACCCGCTTTCTCGACGAGGTGGGCCATCGAGTAGGCGTAGCAGGTGATCATGGTGATCAGGACACGTTCGCACGTTTTTCGCCGCAGGTCAGGAAGCTGGAGTTTCTTCACTTTGGACATTTCAGAGGTCCTCCTCCTCGAGTCCGAGCTCCCGCGCCCTCACGGTTGCTCCCCGAAGGTCAAGTGTCCTAGAATAAACAGACACATGTACCCCCGAACTCTCCCTGGGGAAAGCAGGCTCTTGAACGGCGAGATCTCAGGGAGGTGCGCGTGACGTCGCCTTCGGTCGTTTCGATGCTGGGCGGATACCGCGCGCTTGGAAGGCGCGTTCGCACTCCGTTCGACATGGCGGACCTCATCGAGCTCGGTATCCCTCGGGCAGTCGCGGAGCGCCTGCAAGAGAGGCTCGGGCTCACGGACGTCGAGCTCGCGCGCGCTCTCGGTGTCAGCGCCAAGACTCTCCAGCGGCTGGCCTCACGCCGGGCCGCCCGGCTGACCCCTGCTCAAGGCGACCGGCTCTATCGGCTGGCCCGTCTCGCCGCGATGGCCGAAGGGGTGCTCGAGAGCGTGGAGCGCGCGCGGGAGTGGCTGCGCGAGCCGCAGCGGGGCCTCGGCGATCGCTCGCCCCTCGATGTGATGCGGACCGAGGTGGGAGCGAGGGAGGTGGAGGATCTCCTGGGGCGCATCGAGTACGGCGTTTTCAGTTGAGCGTGCCCTTATCACTCTGGCGTCTCGTCAAGCCGAAGCACGCGGCCTCAGCCTTCGATGGCGAGGGCGCTCGTCTCTTCGGCGGCCGCTGGAACGAGCGCGGAACCGCAGTCGTCTACCTCGGGGGAACTCTCTCGCTCGCCGCCCTCGAGACCTTCGTCCACCTCAGCGCCGCAGACGTGCATCTCGAGTTCGTGGCGATCGAGGTGGTCGCGCCTGATGGCATCCGCATCGCGGAGCTCCCGCTGCGCCGGCTTCCGGCTAACTGGCGCGCCGAGCCGCCGCCCGCGGAAACGAAGATGATTGGCAGCGAGTGGGCGCGCGAGGGTGAAGCACTATTGCTGCGCGTTCCGCCCGTCATCGTGCCGCGGGAGTCGAACTTCCTTCTGAACCCTGCCCACTCGGACTTCTCTCGCCTGAGGATCGGTCGAGCCGAGCCGTTCGGATTCGACCAGCGGATGTGGAAGTAGCACGCGGTACGACCTCCGAAAGGGCGCCGGGATTTCAGGGGCCGCATTTGCTACGATGGAGGTAAGCCCATCACAACCTGTCTTTCGGCTCGGACGGGAGGAACACCATGTCGACCGACGCGGCCCACCGGCCGGACCTGGGAGCTCAGCTCCTTCTGGAGGTCTCCGTTCTCCGCACGCTCTGCCTCACGGTGAACTCCGACGGCTCCGAGCTCAAGTACCGGATTCTCGACGACCTCGCCGAGAACGACTTCTACTTTCCCGTCACCCGTACCGTCTTTACCGCGGTATCGGATCTCCATCGCAACGGCGATCAGGTGGTGGTTCAGAGCCTTCAGGATATCTTGAACGCGAGCGGGGTCGACGTCCCGGACGACTTCTACGTCGAGGACCTCTTTCACGGCGATCTCGCTTCCATGGCGACGCTCTCGGCTTGGATCGATATCCTCAAGTCCGCCGAGAAGCCGACGCCCCCGGAGCCCGCCGTCCCCGAAGCTACGCCGGCCCCGCCGCCCCCACCGCAGGCGCAGGCGCAGGCGCTCGAGGATTCTGGGAACGTCTGGCCCGCGCGCATTCCGGAGTCGCCCCCCCCGGAGCCAGCCCCGAACGACATGCTCGCGCCGGAAAGCGGGCAGTGGCTCGGGTTTCTCGCCGATCTCACGAGGAAGCAGGGCGAGAGACTGAAGACCGGATTCGCGCGCTTCGATGCCGAATGGGGCGGGTTTCTGCCCGGGCTCGTTCTGCTCGCGGGGGAAGACCGCGGGCAGATCATCGACTTCCTGAAGCAATTGGTCGATCAGATCGCGATCGAGTGCCGCGGGCCCTGTCTCTACCTCTCCTTCGAGCGCTCCAAAGCGGCCCTTCGTCTCCAGACGCTCTCGCGTCTGTCGGGCGCTCCGTCCGCCGAGATCGAGAAGGGTGCTTTCGGGCGCGACTCCACGAAGTGGCAGGACGTGGTTCGCGCGGGAGAGCACGCCGTCGAGTGGCTTCAGCGAATCTACGTCGTCGAAGCCCGGCCCGGTCTCACGGTGACGCGCATCCGGGAGCTCCGGCAGGGGCTCCTCGATTCGGGGGCGGGAGCGCCGCGCCTCGTCGCCGTCGACAACCTCGACAAGCTCGCGAACGAGGGCGACCTCCTCCACTCCGTCGCCGAGCTGAAGGAGCTTGCGGAGACCTTCGGAATCGTCGTCGTCGGAGTCGCAGCGGAGCTCGCGACCGTCCACGAACGGAGCGCGGACATAGCGGCCACGTTCCACGTCGAGAACGGCAGGACCGTCGTCAACGTCTCCACCGGACCGACGGCGAAGCCGAGCGTGCTCCGCTTCGAGCACCGCCGGGACGTCCACCGATTCGACCAGTTCGCGTAGAATCTCGCCCGGCATGAAGCTCTCTTGGACCTGGGCCCTTTTCCTCTTTAGTGCTCTGCCGTTGGCCGCGCAGGAGCTCGAGCCCGGCGCCTATTCCATTTCGCCCGTCGGGGTCAACATCGTCGTCGCTTCCTACAACTTCAGCGAGGGCGACGTGACCTTCGACCCGGCGCTCCCGGTCGAGGACGCCGTCGCCACCATCCACACGACGATCTTCAGCTACGTTCGCAGCGTGAACGTCCTCGGGCGCTCGGGAAACACGGCGATCGTCGCCCCCTACTCCGTGGGACATCTCGAGGGCCTCTACGTCGGAGAGTTCACCGAGGTGGATCGCTCCGGGTTTCGAGACCCTTTGGTGCGCTTCAGCGTCAATCTGTACGGGGCGCCCGCAATGGATTTGAAGGAGTTCGCTTCGTATCGGCAGCGAACGAACGTCGGCGTCAGCCTCCTTGCCGCACTCCCGTTGGGGGAATACGATCCGACGAAGCTCATCAATCTCGGCTCGAACCGCTTCTCGTTCAAGCCCGAGATCGGCCTATCTCACGCTTTCGCGAAATGGACCGTGGAGGTCTATGGTGGGATCTGGCTTTTCACGGACAACCAGGACTTCTTTGGAGGAAAGACTCGGGAGCAAGCCCCCTTGAGCTCCGTCCAGCTCCACGTCCTCTACACCTTCAAGCCGCGCCTGTGGCTCGCGGTCGACGCGAACTACTACAGGGGGGGGCAGACGAAGGTCGACGGCCGCTTGAATCTCGACTTCCAGAAGAACTCGAGGCTGGGGGCGACGTTCTCGTATCCGCTCGGGCCACGGCAGTCCTTGAAGGTCGCCTTCAGTCGTGGCGCCTACACCACCATCGGCGCGGATTTCACTTCCGTCGTTGCCGGCTACCAGGTCCTCTGGGGAGCCGGCCTCTGACGACCCCTCAAACGAGAGCCGACTCGAAGAAAAGAACCGCCATGTGGAGCTCGAGGGCGACGGCGAGCCCGACGAGAGCGGCTTGGACGGTCCACGGGAGATAGCGGGTCAGAATCACGATCGGAACGAGGAGCGCCTCGCTCCGAGGGAGGCTCTCGCCGCGTCCGATGACGAACGGAAAGGCCCAGAAGAGAAGGACGGTCGCGAGAACGCAACCGTCGAAAGCGGGGACCTCTTTGCGGCGGAGGAGCATCGCGAGGGCGACCGCACCGACGAGAGCTCCGAGGAGGAGCGTCTGAAACCCGGGCACGTTCCGATCGGCGACGTTCTCGAAGAGCGGACCGACCGCGCGCGCAAAGGTGCCAGCGGGCTCGTGGAGCGCATCGTGCCCGTACTTCGCCTGCACTTTGAAGAACGCATCCCAGGCTCCGACTGTCTCGTGGTGCAGGAGCAGCACGGAGGCGAACCCGAGGGCGGCGACTCCGGCGGTCGAGGACAGCCGACGGAAGAGAGTGAGCCACGACTGTCCCCGGGATCGGAGGATCGCCCAACCGCCGCAGATCGGGGAGAGCAGAAGGCCGCTGGGGTACGTAAACGAAGCCACTGACGCCGCGAGTCCGCTCGGCACCCACTTCTCCTCCCGCACGAGCCAGAGGCTGAGAAGGATGAACGTCGCTGCCATCGAGACGGGAAAGATGGCGTGAAAGTAGATGCTGCCGGGAAAGAACGCCGCGAGGAGGAGACTCAGAGTGTTCGTTCGGCTGGGTGTTGCGTCGAGGAATCCGTTCCAGAGAATGACGAGAAGCGCGAGCGTGAAGGCGGCCGAGAGGAGAACCGCGAACGGCTCGCGTGGAACGGCAAGCCGGGGACCGAAGCGAACGAGCCAGGGATAGCCCGGAAGCCAGGCGGCGGTGCCGCACCAGGAACCCGGCGGATAGTTCGGCGAATCACAGGGGAAGAGCTCGTAGCCGTTTCGCGCGATGGAGAGATAATGTCCGGAGTCCCAGCGCCGCCACGTCCCCGGTCGTAACGTGTCGTACCCGCTGAGTGTGCCCGGCAGGAGAAGAAAGACCCGAACCAGCAGGTAGGCGCCGAGGGGAGGAAGGAGCGCTCGCGCGGTGCTCCCAGTCATCGCAGCGACGAGCCGCGTGGATGGATCTCGACCGAGCGCTCCCCGCGAAGCGCCGCCCCCGGGCCGAGGGGCATGCCGCGATCCGTGACGGACAGGTGAATCTCGTAGAACGTGCTCGACTCCCCGTGCGACTCGATGACGAACGAGCCGCGGCACGTCCCCTGGAGGGGGCCGAGGAACGGATGGCTGTGGCCGAGGTGGTGAAAAACGACCCGCCAGGTGAATCCCTCGCAGGAAATCGATCCCTCCTCGGGGTCGATGCCCGAGCCGCTGAACGAAATCGTTTGCTTCTCGTCGTAGAGCAAGCCTTCCGTGGGCTCGGTGATGCTGACTTCGGGCCGCGAGTTCCCGGAAACGATCCGCAAGTCACGCACGGTCGAGGACAGTCGCCCGCTGTCCGTGACCGTCAACTGAGCCGAATACGCGCCCGCGGGGTAGGACTTCTGGACAACGAGGCCGCTCCGCTTCTCGCCATCGCCGAGGTCCCAGAAGTAGCTGAGCTCGCCGCCTTCAGGGTCGAAAGACTCCGACGCGTCGAGGGTGACCGCGAGAGGCGCCGGCCCCGAGTCCGGGAAAACGGACGCTGACGCCACCGGCTGCCGGTTCCCCCCGCCCGCGTAGGCGATCCTGCGGACGGTGGAGCCGTAGAAGGCCACGTAGTACAGCTTTCCATCGGGGCCAAACTGCAAATCCACCGGCCCCGCCGCCGTGCCCGACGCGAAACGCTCTACGAGAACGGGCTCGTTCGACGCGCTCAGCTCCATCCGGAAGACCTCGTTCGTCACCGCGTCCGCGAAGAAATAGTGGCCGGCGTACTCCGGAGGGAAGTGGTCCGTACGCGCGTGGTCCCCGCCGATGACGGCGTGGCCCAGGGGCGAGGTGCGGGGATAAGAGTAGATGGGGTAGACGACGCCTTCGACTCCCGGAGGCTCCGGGCCCTCGGTGAGCCGCCAGCCGAAGTTGCCACCCGGAACTCCGAGGTTGACCTCCTCGTAGGCTTCGTTCCCGACGTCGCCGATGAAGAGGTTCTCGCTCCCCGGCTGGAGGTTGAACCGCCACGGGTTGCGCAGCCCGTAGGCCCAGATTCTCGGGTCGGCGGAAGGATTGGTGAGAAACGGGTTTCCCGGCGCGGGCGAACCGTCACGGGAGATGTGCAGGATCTTCCCCCGCGGGTCGGAGAGACTCTGCGCGGTGTCGTTCCCCTGAAAGTCGTCGCCGGTCGAAAGGAACAGGGTGCCGTCCGACGCGAAGCGGATGCAGCCCCCGTTGTGGATCTTCGACGCGAGTGCGGGAGACTCATAGACGATGGCCTCGTCGACGAGCTGCTCGCCCACCTGGCGGAAGCGCGAGAGACGGTTGTGAAACGGCGCGTCCGCGGTGGTGTAGTAAATCCAGATGTGCTGGTTTTCGCTGAAGTCCGGATCGATGGCGAGGCCGCTGATGCCCCGCTCCCCCTCCGTCGCGACGGGGATGCGGCCCATGTGGATGGGCTCTCCGCCGAAAGCGAGATCGAGGACCCACACGTCGCCGAGCCGGCCCGCGACCCAGAGGTGTCCGTCGGGCGCGAAGGCCATGCTCGTCGCGCTCGCGAGCTTCTCGGCGACGATCTCTTCGACGAAACCAGGCGGAAGCTCGGTCGCCCCTCCCGACGAGGCGAGCGCTAGGGCGACGGTGAATGACAGCGAGAGCTTGGGCACCGGCATCGAATCCATTCAGGATAACCGAATTGGAAGAGCCGGCGCCCAGGGCCCGAGGCTAGTCGATGAATCCGGCTTTCCGCATCTCCTTCGCGGCGCCGTCCGCGAGATCGCTGATGAACTTCTGGATGTTGGAGGGGTTGGTGGTCTTGCTCTTGCCCGCCCAGAGGAGCTTGTCCTGAACGACGGAGTACACGAGAGTCTCGACCATCACCACCCGGTCGGTTCGGAGGTAGCCCGGGTCGTACGCCATCCCCCAGCCGTAGCCCCAGTAGCCATAGAAGGACCCGTAATAAGGATAGGCGCCGTACCACCCGGTTCCAGGACTGTAGGAGATCTCCTGCTCGCTCGAGATCACGCGCATGATGACGGCGCCGTCCACGTTCGCCTCCTGGAGCTTCTTCTTCGCCCCGTCCTTGTCCTTCGCCGACTCACCGGGGATGATGGTGTAGGAAGGAACACCCTGCGCTCCCCGCGCCGAGATTTCCCGCGCGAGGGCCGTTTCTCCCGCGCGTCGTGTGGACTCGTCGGCGCTCACGACGATCGCCGCCACCCTCTTGTTGTCGAACTGGATCGGCCCATCGACGGGCGCCTGCCACGAGGAAACGTAGCTGGTCGAAGCGCAGCCACAGGCGAGAGTGGCCGTCGTCGCGAGCCCGCACACCTTGACGAAACGAAACATAGAAGATCCTCCTTGCCCAGGGGCCGCCCAGTCTAGCGCAGGCCGGCTATTCCCAACGAAGAGCTTCGGTGGGGTCGAGCCCCGAAGCCCGGCGAGCCGGGAGATAGCTCGCGAGGAGGGCGATCGCGGCAAGCGTCACCGCGACGGAGGCGAAGGTCACCGGATCGACGGGGCTCACCCCGAAGAGGAGCGATGCCATGAGCCTCGTGAGCCCGAAGGCGCCGACGAGACCGAGAGCGAGGCCGGCGACGATGAGCGGTACTCCTTCCTTCAGGACGAGGCGGTTCACGTCCCGCCGGGCGGCGCCGAGCGCCATGCGCACTCCGATCTCACGCGTGCGCTGGGAGACGCTGTAGGAGATGACGCCGTAGATTCCGACGGCGCCGAGGAGAAGCGCGACACCGGAGGCGATGCCGAGCATCACGAGCGTGAACGAAGTGCGCGCCATCGAATCCTCCAGGATCTCCGCGAGGGTGCGGACGTTCGCGAGAGGCAGGTTCCGATTCACCGCCCAGATCGCCTTCCGGACCTCGTCGAGGAATCCGGGGGTCCCGAGCCTCCCGGTGCGGATGGAGTAGACCATGGACCGCTGGGCGAAGAGCTCCTCGCCCCAGAACTTGTCGACCAGCATGGGCCAGTAGACGATGGTCGGGGGCTTTTCCGCGACCCCGTCGTCGTGCTCGTTTCCCACGACTCCGACGATCTCCCGCCAATCGCCGCCGCCCTTGAGGTCCTGCCGGACGCGTTTTCCGAGAGCTTTCGCGGGGTCGCCCCAGTACTCGCGCGCGAAGTTCTCCGTCACCACCACCACCCGGGCACGGGTGTCGATGTCGTTCTCGGTAATCGCCCGTCCCACCAGGACGGGGTTTCCCATCGTTTCGAAGTAGCCCTTCCCGATCCACTTGTAGCGGCGGATAGGGGAGAGAGTCCCTTCGGGCACGGGAAAATCCTCGACCCAGACGGCGTCGTTGCTGTCCCAACCATCCATGGTGACGGAAGACGAAAGCCCGATCGACTCGATGCCAGGGATTTCTGAGATACGGTCCCGGATCTCCCGGTGCATGCGGACCACCTGAACCGGGTCCTCGACTTCCGCCGAAGGAATCGAGAGGCGAACGGTGAGAACCTCCTCGGGCTCGACGAATCCCGGGTGGACCTTTCTCAAGGCTTGGAAGCTCCGGATCATCAGGCCCGAGCCCACGAGAAGAACGAGGGCGAGGGCGATCTGCGCCACCACGAGGAAGCTCCGCGCGCGGTGCCGCTCGCGCCCCTCGCTTCCGCCGCGGCCTCCCTCCTTGAGCGCCGCGGTGAGGCTCATGCGGCCGTACTTGAAGAGCGGAAAGAGGCCGAAGAGGACGCCTGACGCGATGGAGATGACGATCGTGAACAGGAGCACGGTCGCGTCGATTCCGATCTCGTTCAAGCGGGGAAGGCTCTCGGGGCCGATCGCCACGAGGAGCCGGATTCCTGCATAAGCGAGGCCGATGCCGAGGACGCCGCCGAGAAGGCCGAGGCTCACGCTCTCGAGGAGGAGCTCTCGAGAGAGACGTTTTCGGTCCGCGCCGAGCGCCGTGCGGAGAGCAAGCTCCTGCTGGCGCGCGTCGGTGCGGACGAGAAAGAGATTTGCGACGTTCGCGCACGCGATGAGGAGCACGAGCCCCACGGTGCCGAGGAGCACCCAGAGGACGTTTCCCACGTCGCCCACGACGTCCTCCTTGAGGGCTACCACGTTCGCATCGAAGCGCGCCTCCTGGAGCATCTTCAGCGTGAGGCCGTTCGGGAACCTCTCGACCCCGAGCGGGATCATGCGCGCTACGTCGGCATTGGCCTCGTCGATTCCGACTCCCGGCTTCAGCCGTGCGATTCCTTGGTAGCTGAAGTTCCCCATGAAGACTTTGGCAGGATCGAACTGAAACGGCAGGTAGAGATCGGGCTCGTACCTCAGGAATCGAAGCTCCTTCGGAAGCACCCCCACGATCTCCCGCGGCTTGCCGTTGACCATGAGCGTTCTTCCCAGGACTTGAGGGTCCGAGCCGAATCGCCTTTGCCAGTACGCTTCGCTCAGAATCACCGTCAGAGCGCCTCCCGGGGCGTCGTCCTCAGCGGTGAAGGTGCGTCCGATCTTGGCCTTCACGCGCAGGAGCGCGAGCGTACCGTCGGTCACGAACATCGAGTCGACCCGCTCGGGCTCGGCGAGCCCGGTCAGGGAGACCTGGTCGTTGTCCCACATGCCGACCTGTTCGAAGACGCGGCCGGAGTCGCGATAGGTGAAATGAAGGGCCGGCGACTGGTTGACCTTGTCGAAGCCGAGCCCCGGGGCGGTGTGCCAGATGCCGACGAGCCTCTCCGGGTCCTCGAACGGAAGCGGCTTCAGGAGGACGCCGTGGACGACGCTGAAGATCGCGGCGTTCGCGCCGATCCCGAGAGCAAGAGTCCCGATCGAGACCAGGGTGAAAAGCGGGGAGCGCGCGAGCTTTCGGAGGAGCTGACGGGACGAAGAGCGTAAGAATAGGCCGGCCATGACCCATTAGACGGAGAAAGGCCCCTTTAGAGTTCCTGGGATTTCGCGGGACGTCTCAGAAGCCAGAAGCTCCAGAGAGCGGCCGGGATAAGGGTCAGGAGGGCCATCGCCCGGAGAAGCTCTTCGGGCCTCAAACCGGCGCGGTCGAGGGCGAGGCCGCCGAGGGCGGCGCTCGCCGCCATGGCGAGGGTCAGAAGCGCGTACTCCGTGGCAAAAACTCGGCCCCGCATCTCGTGCGGGACGGCGACGAGGAGGATCTGGGTCGAAAGCACCCAGATCGTCCCTCCCCCCATGGCGCGGGTCATGGCTCCCGTGAGGGCCCAGGCAAAGCTCGGAAGCGTCGAGAGGAGCAAGAGCCCCGCTCCCATGGCGAGGTAGGAAAGACCGATCCCGATCCGCATCGGCCGATCCGCGTCTCCGGTGAGCGCGCGGACGACGAGCGGACCGAGGCCGGAGCCGACACCCAGGGCAGCGTAGAAGAGCCCCAGGCTGATTCCGCCTTCCTCGCCGAGGGTGTAGACGTCTTTCGAGAGCGCGACCTGCGTCACCTCGTAGGCCCCGGCGACGAACAGGGTGAGGGCCGCCTTGTTGAGGACGATGGCGAGGACGTCCCCGTTGCGCCTCAGGTAGCTGAGGCCCTCGAGATACTCCTCGAGGGCCTTTCGAGCGCTCGGGTGAGGCCGTTCCACGGGTGCGGCTTCTCGCGGCCGCACGCGGGCGATGAAGACGGCGGACATCAGAAACGTGAGCGAGTCGATGACGAACGCCGGGTAGACCCCGAAGCTTCCGGAGACGAGGCCGCCCGCGGCCGCTCCGGCCGCGAGCATGACGGACCAGGTGGCGGCGGTGGTGGCGTTCGCGGCGCCCAGTTCCCGAGCCGAGACGATCTCGGGGAGCATCGCGTTTCGAGTCGGGAAAAAGATCCCGTGCATCGCGAGCTGGACGAAGGTGAGGGCGTAGAGAAGAAAAACGTGGGACGGCTCGCGCACGAGGAGAAACCCGAGGACGACGACGAAGCGGACGAGATCGGTCGCGATGAGGAGCATCCGCTTGTCATAGCGATCGGCGGCGACCCCTGCGATGGGGCTCACGAGGAAAGGCGCGAGCATGCGCACGACGAAGAGTCCCCCGACGGCGAGAGGCGAGCCGGTGAGAGAGGCGACGAGCGAGGCGGAGGCGATGAGGTTGAACCAGTCGCCGAAGAGGCTGACGACGTGCCCGTACCAGAGGTTGCGGAAATCGGCGTTGTCGCGGAAAAGCTCTCGATAGCCGGCGCTCGCGCTCATGGAGAACGCGAGATTCTAATCCGGGCGGTTCAGTGCCGGGGGAGCTCCGTTGCCGCGCCGAGCTTCTGGTAGATTCCGCGCGCCTTCTCTTGCTCGCCCTCGCTCTCGAGGAGCTTCGCGAGCTCGAGGTGGGCTTCGCGGTCAGCCGGGTCGAGAGCGATCGCCCGCTCGTAGTGCTCGCGGGCCGTGTCGACGCAGCTCGGGTTCTCGGCGAGCCACCGGCCGAGGACGCGGTGGTAGCTTGCTTTGTGCGGATTCAGCCGCACGGCCTCGTTGATGGAGGCGACGGCGTCGAAGTAGTCCCCATTCTGCCAGTGGCGGTTGGCTTCGAGGAAATAGAGCTCCGCCTCCTGCGCGGCCTTGGTGGACGGTTTGGCCGTGGACGGGCTCTTCGGCTCGGGCTCGGGCGAATTCTCCGCAAGCTGAGACTTCGCGGCCACGGTGAGGGCGCTCAGGGCTTCGGCGGCCACGGTGGCTTCCGACGACATTCCCGAGAGGGAGCGGTCGTACGCTCGGCGCCGATCGGGGTCGGACAGCGTTTCGAAGGCTTCGTCGAGGCGCGCCCGCACGTCCTCCATCCGCTTCGAGAGGTCCGCGAGCCCTTCCGCGAAGGAAGCATCGGGCTCCACAGATCGGAGCGCGTCCTCGTACGCTTCCCGGATCCTCTTCTCCGAGGCGGCGGCGGCGATGCCGAGACGGTCGTAGAAGCTTCCAAACTTCATCGCGGCGTGGCGAGCGACGAGCCCGTCCCGAAACCGCGTCTCGGCATCGGAGGGAACTCGCTTCAGGAGCGCGGGCGCCGTGTCGACGGCGGGCGCGGGTCGCTCCCGCTTCTCGACGACACCCGCGAGGAGCATCGCGTAAAGGCGCCGCTGGGTTTCTTCCTTCCCGAGGGGCGAGCCGGAGACGACGCTTCCGAGCGTCGTGCGGCCGTCGATGCGCGCCAGAATATACCCGTCTTCCTGCGTCACGGGAATGCCGATGTGGCCCCCGTCGGTGAGACCGAGGATCTCGGGGGCCTCCCCAAGCCCGGCCTCGATCGCCGCGAGGTCGCTCACCCGGCGAGCTCCTTCATAGATGACTTCCGCCGTGCGAAGCTCGAGGACCAGATCCGAAGGAAGGGGCTTCGCCTCGGGCTCGAAGCGGTATTGCCCCGAGCTCCAGGAAAAAACGGAATTGATGATGTCCTTGATCTGTGCCGCCACCGCACGGCCCATCTCCGGCGAGCTCACCCAGCCCCACTCGACCATCGTGGTTCCAAGGCGCTCGCGCGAACGTTCCATCACACGCAGGGCGAGCTCGAGCACCGAGCGCTTGATCTTCCCCTCGCGGACGAGCCGTTCTCCGAGGCGCTCTTTCGCGACGTTGGTCGCGGCGAAGACGACGTCGCCTTTGTGGAAGAGGATGCGTTTGGTCTCGCTCCCGCGCTCGAGAACGAGTGCCCCCGACGCGCGCGTCCGCCAGAGCTCGCGCACGACTTGCGGGAGCGCTGCGGGTCCAATGGTGCCCTGGGGGGGCGAAGGTGTCTCCGCCATTGTCGCCATAACGTCTGCAAGGTCGACGCCAGCCCCGGCACGCTCCTGGCGCCCTCGAAACCATTCTAACGCAGAGACTTCCCGGCGAACAGGAAAAAGGGACCTGGGAAAACACCCACATCATGCACGAACTCCCCACAGGGATTGGAGATTGACTGTGGAATCTGGTGTCGACTATACTCCACATGCATGGCCACCATCCAGGTCGTGATCGAGGACCGGCTGCTGAAGGCAGCGGACCGCATGGCGAAAAAACAGCAGCTGAACCGTTCGGCTCTCTTTCGGGAAGCTCTGCGGGCGTATCTGAAGCAACACCACTTTCGGGAGCTGGAAAGGCGGGAGCGCGAGGCCTACGAGCGAATGCCCGACGATCTCGCCGAGGTCGCGCTCTGGGAGGGGGTGGCTGATTGGCCGGCGGACTAGAACGGGGAGAGATTCGGCTCTACCGTTTCCCGGCTCCCGACAAGGCGAGGCCGGTCCTTGTCCTTACCCGAGGTGAGGCCCTTCGCTACCTCGGCAGAGTGACCGTGGCGCCGATCACGTCGACCATCCGCGGCGTGGCGTCCGAAGTGGCTCTCGACGTCGACGACGGCATGAAGCATCCTTCGGTGGTGAATCTCCACAACATCGTCACCGTTGCCAAGAGTGGAATCGGACCTCGCATCGCGAGGCTGAGCCGCGAGAAGCTTCTCGAAGTGCGCCGAGCGATCTCCTACTCACTCGGATGTGAAGGCTCGTAGAAGGTCCGCGCCCTGCTACAATGCATTATGGACCCGCGGCGCCTCCTCGCCGCCGCGCGAGGAGATGAGCCCACCGACCTCCTCCTCGAGAACGTCCGGCTCGTCAACGTCCTCTCCGGGGAGATCTACGAGACGACCATCGCCGTTTCCGGGTCGCGCATCGCCGGCCTCGGGCGCGGCTATCGAGCGAAGAAGACGATCGATCTCGAAGGCCGGTTCGTCGCGCCCGGGCTCATCGACGCTCACGTCCACATCGAAAGCTCGATGGTCCCGCCCCAGGCGTTCGCGCGTCTCGTCCTTCCCCGCGGCGTCACGACCGTCGTCGCCGATCCGCACGAAATCGCGAACGTCCGGGGCCTCGAGGGCATTCGCTTCATGCTCGAGAGCGCCCGGCGAAGCCCCCTGAGCTTCTTCTTCACCGCTCCCTCCTGCGTTCCCGCGAGCCACCTCGAAACTTCGGGAGCGAAGCTCGGGGCTTCCGATCTGGCGACTCTTCTTTCGGAGCCCGAGGTCCTCGGCCTCGCCGAGGTCATGAATTTTCCCGGCGTCGTTCGGGGGGACGAAGAGGTCCTGGCGAAGCTGAAGGCGTTCGACGGTCGGGTCATCGACGGACACTGTCCGCGCCTGAGCGGACTCCCTTTGAACGCCTACGCCGCTGCCGGCATCGGCTCCGACCACGAGTCGACGGAGATCGAAGAGGCGCGCGAGAAGCTTCGCCTCGGAATGACGGTGTTTCTCCGCGAAGGTACCGCGGCGCGGAACCTGAGAAGGCTCGCCCCGCTCGTGACCCCGGCGAGCGAGAGACGGCTGTGCCTCTGCACCGACGACCGGCACTGCCAGGATCTTCTCGACGAGGGTTCGATCGATTACCTGGTCCGCGTCGCCATCGAGGAGGGAATCGACTCCCTCACCGCCTTCCGGATGGCGAGCCTGAACGCGTCGGAGTACTTCCGTCTCCATGACCGGGGAGCGGTTGCGCCGGGGCGGCGCGCGGACCTGGTGGTCTTCTCGGACCTCGAGACCCCTTCGATCGAGATGGTGTTCAAGGACGGCGCGCTCGTGGCCCGCGACGGAGCGCTCCTCGGGGAAAGCGAATCCGATCTCGAAACGGGGTGGTCGGACGGCCTCCATGTGCGGTGGTCCGATCTCGACTTCGCCGTCCCCGCGCGCGGACGTCGCCTGCGCGTCATCGGCTGCACCCCGGGAGAGCTCGTCACCGGGAACCTCACGATGGAGGCCGCGATCGAGAACGGACGAGCCGTTGCCGACCCTCATCGGGATCTCGTAAAGATGGCGGTCATCGAGCGCCACCGCGGGACGGGAAACGTGGGAACGGGATTCGTGAAGGGGCTCGGGCTCGCGCGCGGAGCGATCGCGGGCACCGTCGCCCACGACCACCACAACCTTGTCGTCCTCGGCTGCGACGACGAGTCGATGCGGACTGCGGTCGAGGCGGTCGCCGAGTCGGGCGGGGGCCAGGCGGCGGCGGAGAAGCATCGGGTCCTCGCGCGCGTTCCCCTCCCGATCGCGGGGCTCATGTCCCCCCGGCCGGCCAGCGCGGTCGGGGAGGACGTCCGCGCTCTGAAGCGCGCCGCGAAGTCCCTCGGCTCTCCCGCGCCCGATCCCTTCACCACCATGAGCTTTCTGGCGCTCGAGGTCGTCCCCTCGCTGAAGCTCACTGACCTCGGCCTCGTGGACGTCGAGAAGTTCGAAATCGTCCCCTTGTTCGTGCAAGACTGACCGCGTGCACAACGATCCCGAAATCCTCATCACCGAGGACGCCATCACCGAGCGGGTGGCCGAGCTGGCCCGGAGGATCTCGAAGGACTACGAGGGGGTCGAAAGCCTCACCATGGTGGGCGTCCTTCGGGGGGCGTTCATCTTTCTCGCGGACCTCTCCAGGAGACTCACGATCCCTCGGCGAGTCGATTTCATCGCCCTTTCGAGCTATGAGTCCGACTCCACGACCGCGGGCGAGGTGCGGCTCATCATGGACGTCCGCGCCCCGCTCGAGGGCCAGCACGTGCTGGTGGTCGAGGACATCGTCGACACGGGACTTACCCTCGACTACCTTTTGAGAACGCTCCACGCACGCGGGCCGAAGTCCCTCAAGAGCTGCGTTCTCCTCGAGAAGCCCGAGCGTCTCAAGGTGAAGGTCCCGATCGACTACCTCGGCTTCACCATCCCCGACAGATGGGTCGTGGGCTACGGCCTCGACTCCGGCGATCGCTATCGCTGCCTTCCCTACATCGGCGTCGTGGAGCCTCAATAGAAGCTTCCGAGTTGCAGCGAGACAACCAAGGGTGCGGTATAGAGCCGCGCTTTGACCCCGGGCGGACGCTCCAAGGTAGCGAGGTGCGCGCGTCCGCGCTGTCAAGTTCCTGTAAGGGATGTAAGGATTCAGCTCTGCAGCAGCGACTCGAAATCGCGAAGCAGATCCCGGCCTCGCGCGTAGCCGCGCTCTGAAATCAAGGCCATCGCCTTCCGGGCATGACCCAAGTCGGGCGCCGAGGCGACTTTGAGGAGGGCCCTCAGGTCCACCAGGTCCTGCGGACGCTTCACGTCGTCTCTGGACAGCACCTTGAGCGCGATGAGATGTCCGACCGTGGCGACCGATACCTCGATCCCCTCGAGGACACGAAGGGATTCCGCACTCTCCACGACTTCGCTCTCGATCCCGGAGGAGGCGAAAAGCAAGTCGATCACGATTCCTCGAAGCTCGGCGCCTCCCGGGGAGAGCCGGACGGTCGCCATCCGCCCGACTTCTTCCTGCTCGACCAGGGCATCGACCGTGTAGCCGATCTTCCTCAGCGAAAAGACGAGCCTTTCGGCTTCACCATCCGAGCCCACGACCACGGCGACGTCTGCGTCGCGCGTGAAGCGCGGTTCGGTCCTGGCCGAGACCGCGAGAGCGCCGATGAGGGCGAAGCGGGATTCCGATTCGGTCAAGTCTTCTGCGATCCTGGAGAGGGCCGTTCCGAGGGGTGTCACGGGAATCTCGTCTTCGGGTCGATCTTCCTCCCGACGCAGTCGCCGTCCTCGGCGCCCGGGCGGTGGCGGATCCATGCGCGCAGGCGCTCCTCGATGCGCTCGTCGGGCTCCGTCGGGTGCTCCCGTTTCAGCTTCTCGCGCATCATCGCGACCCCGCTCTCGAAGAGCTCGAGGGCGAGGTTCAGCTTTTCCGCGGGGGTGAGCGGACCCGTTTCGGCCACGTCCCATTCTACCCTGGGCCTGCTTGTGCTAGTTTCCACCTCGGTATGAGACACGAATCTCTGAACACGCTTCTCGCGATGACGTTCGTCGCCGCCCTCGCCTCGCCTCAGGAGCCGACGAAAGACCCCGGCCCCTTCACGAACCTCAAGTTCCGCTCCATCGGCCCTCCCGCCGGCGGGCGCGTCGCGCGCGCGGTCGGGATCGCGGGGGACCCGCGCGTCTACTACGCGGCGACCGCCTCCGGAGGCGTGTGGAAGTCGACGGACGGCGGGATCCGCTGGTCCCCCATCTTCGACGAGATGCCGATCGCGTCCATCGGGTCGATCGCCGTCGCCCCCTCCGATCCGAACGTCGTGTACGTAGGCTCCGGAGAGGCGAACATCCGAGGCGACGTGGCGGCCGGAAACGGGATCTACCGCTCCACCGACGCCGGAAAAACCTGGAAGCACGTGTGGGTCCAGGAGGGCCAGATCGGAACGATGGAGGTCCATCCAAAGAACGCCGACGTCGCCTTCGCCGCCGTTCTCGGGCACGCCTTCGGCCCCAACCCGGAGAGAGGCGTGTACCGCACGACGGACGGCGGTGAGACGTGGGAAAAGGTGCTGTACGTGGACGACGACACGGGAGCCTCCGATGTCTCGATCGATCCCTCGAATCCTCGCATCGTGTTCGCGGGGATGTGGGAGGCGCGCCGCAGTCCGTGGAGCCTCGTTTCCGGCGGCGACACGGGCGGAGTCTTCGTCTCCAGAGACGGCGGCGACACCTGGAAGAAGATCGAGGGCAAGGGACTTCCCGAGGGAGTCATGGGGAAAATCGCCGTCGACGTCGCTCCCTCCGATCCTCGGCGCGTCTACGCCCTCATCGAAGCGGAGAAGGGAGGGCTCTTCCGCTCCGACGACGGCGGTGAGAACTGGAAGCTCGTCAACGGAGAGCGCTACCTCCTCATCCGTCCCTGGTACTTCAACCACCTCACCGTCGATCCCGCGAACGCGAACGTCGTGTGGGCCGCATCTCTCCAGATGCTCAAGAGCATCGACGGCGGGGCCTCCTTCAAGACGGTGAAGGGCATCCATCACGGAGACCATCACGACGTCTGGCTCGACTCCGCGAACCCGAAGAGGATCATCGCGTCGAACGACGGCGGCGTGGACGTGAGTCTCGACGGCGGCGAGAGCTGGTACGCCCCCGCGCTTCCCGTGAGCCAGTTCTACCACGTGAACGTCGACGACCGCGTCCCTTACCACGTCCACGGGAACATGCAGGACCTCGGGACGGCATCGGGGCCGAGCGACAACCTCTCGCGAAACGGCATCACCCGTTTCGACTGGGACGGCGTGGGAGGCGGCGAGACCGGCCACAGCGCCTCCGTCCCCGGAGATCCCGACGTTGTCTACGCCGGTGAGTACTTCGGCTATCTCTCCCGGTACGATCGCCGCACGCGGCAGGCCCGAAACGTCGCCATCTACCCCATGGACGTCTCGGGCCAGGGTGCGGAGGCGGCTCGCTATCGCTTCCAGTGGACCGCTCCCATGATCGTCTCGCGCCACGACCCGAAAGTCGTCTACCACGGGGCCCAGTTCCTGATGAAGACCGCGGACGAGGGCCTGACGTGGACGGCGGTGAGCCCGGACCTCACGCGAAACGACAAGAGCAAGCAGAAGTTCTCCGGCGGGCCCATCACCGGCGACAACACCGGAGTCGAGGTCTACGGCACTCTCTTCGCCATCGCCGAGTCGCCTCTGAAGCGCGACCTGCTCTGGGTCGGAAGCGACGATGGCCTGGTGCACGTCACGATCGACGGCGGCGCGGAGTGGAGGAACGTGACCCCGAGGGACATGCCGGATTGGGGAACGGTCCGGACGATCGAGGCCTCTTCTTTCGACGAGGGCACCGCTTACCTGGTGGCGGAGAAGCATCGCCTCGACGACATGAAGCCCTACCTCTGGAAGACTACGGACTACGGCGCGACCTGGAAGCGGATCGATTCCGGGCTCGAGGCTAGGACCTACCTTCACACCGTGCGCGAGGACCCGGAGAGGAAGGATCTCCTCTACGTCGGCACCGAGAAGGGCGTCGCGTTCTCGAAAGACGGAGGAGCGAGCTGGACTCCCTTGAAGCTCAACCTGCCCACGGTCGCGGTGCACGAGATCCGGGTGAAGGATTCCGACCTCGTTCTCGGCACCCACGGCCGGTCGATCTGGATCCTCGACGACCTCACTCCACTTCGGGAGATGACTGCCGAGATAGAGGCTTCGGACGCTCACCTCTTTTCCCTTCGGCCGGGGAAGCGCTATCGCTACCACAGCGGCCCGCGCGACATCTACGCGAGCGAGAACCCGCCCGCGGGCGCTGCCATCCATTACTCCCTGAAGGAAGAGCCCAAGGAGGCGATCTCTCTCCGCGTCCTCCTTCCCGACGGAACCGAGGTCCACTCCTTCAGCAGTGAAGAGATCGAGCCCGAAGACCCGGAGGACGCGCCGGACGCGTACTCGAGAAAGTCGCCTGCTCTTCCCCAAAAGAAAGGAGTCAATCGTTTCGTCTGGGATCTGCGCCACCGGGGCGCCCCGCGAATCCCGCGCGCCGAGATCGACATGGGCGATCCGTCGGTTGGGCCGATGGCCGTCCCGGGCGAGTACGTGGTCGAGCTTCGCGCCGGCGGCCAGGTTCTCACTCGTCCCCTCACCCTCGAGCCCGATCCGAGGGTCTCGATCGCGCGAGCGGATCTCGAGGAGCAGCTTCGGCTCTCTCTTTCCATCCGCGACGCCCTCGATCGGCTGTCGAAAACGGTGGTGTCTCTCCGCGACGTGCGGGAACAGCTCGAGAGCGCCCGCACGCGAATCGGAGAAGGCGAGCTTTCGGAGTCCGCCTCCGCGATCCTCGACAAGATGCAGGCCCTCGAGGAGAGGCTCCACAACCCCCGCGCGAAGGTCGCCTACGACATCCTCGCGACCGAGGGCGGCGCGAAGCTCTATTCCAAGCTCGGGCCTCTTCTCGGCTACGTGAACGAGGGAGATGGCTTGCCGACGCAGGGGCTGAAAGAAGTGTTCGCCGAGCTCTCGGGCGAGCTCGATCGCATCCTCTCGGAGTGGGGCGAGCTCCTTCATTCGGATCTCGCCGCGTGGAACGAAAAGGCCCGAGCCGCGGACGTGCCCCACGTCGCCCCTCTGAGATGAGCTGATTGGAAGACGGAATCGGAGGGGAGCTCGCCGCGGTCGTCGCGGCGGCGCTCTTCGGCCTCTCGTCGACGTTCTTCACCCTCGCCGGGAGGAGAGTGGGGCCGTCGACCGTCAACCGGGCGCGGCTCCTCCTGGCGTCGGTGATTGCCGCCGCCCTCCACTGGATCGCCCGAGGCGAGCCCCTGCCTCTCGATGCGACGTCCCGGGCCTGGCTCTGGCTCGCGCTCTCGGGGGTCATCGGTCTCGCCCTCGGGGACGCGAGCCTCTTCCACGCGTACGTGCGCATCGGCCCGGCGCTTTCGATGCTGATCTTCTCGACGACGCCCGTCTTCACCACGCTCCTGGGATATGCGATCCTCGGAGAGCGTCTCACGGCTTTCGAGGGGCTCGGGATTGCGGTGACACTCTTCGGAATCGCGTGGGTGGTGAGCGAGCCGAAGCGGCGGGAGTTTCACGGTGCGGGAAGCTCTTACGGCACGGGGATCCTGCTGGCCGCGGGAGGCGCCCTTGGTCAAGCTCTTGGTCTTCTGACCGCGAAGATGGGGCTCGCGGAGGGAGTTCCCGCCCAGTCCGCGAACCTGATGCGGCTTCTCGCCGCCGCGGTTGCGATCTGGATCGCGGCGCTCGTCGCCGGAAGCGCACGCCGCACGCATTCCGCGTTTCGCCGCGACCCACGCGCGTCGGCGTTCACGCTCGCGGGCACCGTGGCCGGTCCCCTCGTCGGAGTGTGGCTTTCCCTCGTCGCCATCGGCCGGGCCCCTCTCGGAATCGCGTCGACGCTCATGGGCCTGACGCCCATCTTTCTTCTCCCGCTCGCGAGGCTCGTCTTCTCGGAGCCCATCACCTACCGCGCGGTTTTGGGAACGATCATCGCGCTCACGGGCGCGACGATTCTGCTGCGTTAAAGGAGACAACGTCATGCTTCTGCTTCTGTTTCTCTTATCGTTTCAAGAGCCACCGCCGTTTCTGAGCCAGATGGAAGGCCGGCCGCAGCCCCCGGCGTCGCCCGCGGAGGCGCCCGCCGACTGGCTCCTCGCCTTCGTCGACGTCGAGACGACGGGCCTCGTCCCCGGCTACCACGAGATGATCGATATCGGAATGATTCTGACGGACGTCGACGGAAACGAGGTCGATCGACTTTTCATCCGGCTGCAGCCGCAGCATCCCGAGCGCACTTCCGAAGGCGCTCGCGCCGTGAACGCGTTCGATCCCGATCGCTGGCGGGAGCTCGGCGCTCTTTTTCCGAAAGAGGCAGTCGAGCGCATCGTGTCCTTTCATCATCGAGCGGCCCGAGGACGGTCCGTCCTTCTCGTCGCCTACAACTCGCATTTCGACGCCGCGTTCATCGACCACCTCTTCCGCGGAGAGGGCCGGACGTGGAGGGAGCTCTACCACTATTTCATTCTCGATATCCCCTCGATGGCCTGGAGCCTGGGACTGAGGCACCTCGACGGATCCGCCCTCACGAAAGCGCTCGGGATCGAGGACGAGCCGCACGTTGCGGAGGATCATACGGGCCTCACGGGCGCCGAGGTCAACGTCCGGGTCTACCAGGCCCTCCGGGAGCGGCAGAAAGGACGTTGACAGCAGCCGGTTCCAGCCCCGATCCTGTTTCTCAGGAGGAGATCGCATGGGACTGCTGCGCGCTCTCGGTCTGGGGAAGGACCCGCACGTCCTGTGGATGATCGAGGCCTTCGGCGCCAGGCCGGGGGAGATCGTCGTCGATCGACTCTACCAGGAGCCGCCGAGCTGCCACGTGTGGCGTGGCGAAGCGCACGGTGTCCCGGTGACGTTCTACACGGAAGCCCGGAACAGGTACCTGGGGGCATCGGGCGTGTACCTGGGGAAGGCGGGCCCGCAGTTCATGGAAGGCATCAGCGAGTATCGCTGCTACTTCTATCGCCCCAGCAAGGCCCCGACGCTCTCGGTGGACGATTCGCGGTGGGCCGAAGTCGTTCGCAAGGCGATGGGCGATCCGGAATGGACCTCGACGTTCCCGGAAGAAGCGTTCGAGCTCGGGGTCGGGGTCGGACGCTTCGCGATGGAGCTCGACTGCCCGCTCGACGCGCGGCCGGTGTTCGCCCATCTCGATGCCTTGCGCGGGCTTCTCGGTTCCATGTCCGACGCCGTCGCGCGCGTATACCTCTACGCGGCTGGTGTCGGAGTCGGCTTCACCGCCGAGCGATTGACGAAGGAGAAGCTCCTCGCCGACGTGAAGGTGGGCTCCGATATCCTGCGCGTCGCGTCGGCGATGAGCTAGTCCAAGCCCTCGCCCGTCGCGAGCCAGCGGGCGCACGCGGCTCCGAGCTCCCCGACCGCGCGTTTTTCGTGCTCCGCGACGTCTTCCGCGCTCAGAACGTCCTTCCAGCGGCCGTTCACGCCCTTGTTGATGAAGACCTCGGCCCCGGCATCCCAGAACGCACCCCCCAGCGGCACGCTCTTGGTGGCGTTCCTCTTCATCCAGTCGAAGGTGCAGTACTCGACGATGCGGTCCCACCTCTTCTCGTCGATTCCGATCCCGAGAAAGGCGGCGATGCGCCTCATCTCGCCGGGCATGTCGCGGTTCAGGTTCGCGAAATTCACGAACTTCAATGGTGGCCTTCCCCGGCGAGTGCTGGTATTCCGGCGACTGCGTCTCGGTCTGTCCCGTTCCCGGGGCGATCTATCTCAACGTGATGGAGAAGAACCGCGTCCAGTGGAAGCGGAAGAGGACGGGCGAGGAGTTCCAGCTCTAGGGTTTGGATCGTCGCTCGTGGTCCAGGTTGACGTCATTCCAGTCGCCTCGGACGATCGCCTCGCGGATCTCGGCGGGAGTCTTTCCCTCCCCCGTCAGCTTTTCGGCAAGGAGAACCTCCCTGAGGCAGATCGTTCACTCGTCGGCATGACGGGTGGTGTGGCAGCCGAGAAGACTGCCGTGCCCCTTGCACCAGCAGTAGCAGGGCTGCTGCACCAGGACCTCCGGAATCTCCTGTGCAACCGCATACGCCCGCACGGTCATGGGGTCGTCGAAGATCGATGGAGAAAGCGTCTTCGGAAACGGCCTTCCTGCGTCGGCGCTCTCGAAATGGGAGGGGATACCAGGGCGCGATGGCGCCTCGGGCGGGGAAGTCCTCTTTAGAACGAGGGCGCGTATGCCGAAGCCGAGCGCGACGATGGCGACGAACATCCACAGCAGGAGGCTTCGGCGGAAACGACGCATCGACCCTCTTTTCTCAGTCTACGCGCCATTTCACGAAGCGACAATGGCCGAGGAACGGGACCTTGCGGGAATTCGCTCGCCGGATCTATAAGGAGCCTGGGGTGAGTGAGGCTTTTGGAGGTTTCCGATGGACCCCACCAAGTTTCTGCTCGCCGAGAAGGATATCCCTTCCGTCTGGTACAACATTCAGGCGGATCTGCCCGAACGCCTCAAGCCGGTACTTCATCCCGGGACGGGGAAGCCCATCGGCCCCGCCGATCTGGCGCCGCTCTTTCCGATCATCTCTTGGGTGACCCCGCTCTCCCGCTTCGATAGTGGGTTGTCAGTCTGGCCAGGTTGTCAGTCTGGCCACCCACCCGCGCTTCCTGTACTCTAGGCTCGAGGAGCCATGGAAGGGTCCGAGTTCGACGAGATCGAGTTCTTTCGCGCCGTTGAGAGGAGCGGAGCGCGCGCTCTCCTCATTGGCCGCCGCGCGCTCGTCGTGCTAGGCCTTCCGGTGCTGACCGCGGACTACGACTTCTGGATTCACATCGACGACGCGGCTGCCTTCAATCGAGCCGCGGAGCCCTTCGGCTTCGCTCCGACGCGCACCCCGGAGGAGGCACGTCGTCGAGGGCGCTACGTCCTCGAGAACCTGGAGAAGGTCGACGTCCTGGTGGCCCGCGCCGTTTCCACGGTGGACGGAGTCGACGTCCGATTCGATGACGTTTGGAGTCGGCGCCGGAACGTCGAGCTCGGTCCTCGAACGAACGTTCTCCTTCCCACTCTCGACGACCTGATTCTCACCAAGCGCTTTGCCGCGCGGCCCAAGGATCTGGAGGACATTCGACTGCTCGAGGTCCTTCGTTCCGAGGAATCGAGGTGACGACGAGCCCCGAGCTTTCCAGGCCCTCGCCGGAGGTCATCGCACGAATTCGGGCGTTGACCGGGCGGCGGTTGTCTCGGGAAGAAGTGGATGCCGCTTTGCGCACGCCGATCGGTGAGGCGGAGCGTGAGGAGATTCTCTCCCTCATCACATGGTTCCGGCGCCGCTACCCGACTCCGGCGGATCGTCTCGCCTACGTTCGCCGGGCGTATCGACGATGGCAGGCGACCCAAGAGCGCACGCGGTGACGCTCACCTCCGACTGCTTCTTCAGGACCGCCTCTTGATTGCCGTCGGAAACTGAAGAAGTATATTCTGTCCGCGCGTCCTGGCCGCCTGGTCGTTCACGCTCGTCCTCAACTGGTCGGCTGGTCTGAAGCACTGACGAGCCGCGCCCACCTACCGAGCTTCCGGTCGCACGAACAGATCGGGCGTCGGACTCGGATTCACATCCACCTTCGTTAACCGCGTCGTCGCCGCGGGCTTTCCGTCATGGAAGATGCGGATCTCCGTCGGGTAGCTGCCGCTCTCGAATCCCGAGAACTCCCGCCTCTCCTCGACGGGGACGCCCTGAAGGCTCATGCCGGGAAGGGTCAGCGAGAGAAGGTGTCCCGTCCCCGGATCGAAGCTCCCTCGCATCGAGACCCCTTGGACCTCGAGCGCGACGTCTTTCGCGTCGTCAAGGGCGCGGGCGGAGACGCGTCCGTTCGCCGCCGCCCAGAGAAGGCCGAGGTAGTGGCGGTAGAATCCCTCCTGCGAGCGGCGTCTCTGATCGGGGTTGAGATCGGTCGTGCCGCGTGGGGTCGTCGCCCAGCCAGCGCCGCCCGCAAGAACGGTCACCACCTCGCCGTAGGGAAGAACCGTCCCCTCGCGGTAGCGATCGGGAGCTTCGAAAACGACCTGGAAACGCGCGGTGAGCTTCCCCTGCGGAGTCTCGATCTCGCTCTCACCTTCGAGCCGGAAACCCCGGATGGCCTCTCCGGCCGAGGCCGCGAACTTTTCGAGAATCTCCTCTCCCCGGGCGGCATCGCCCTCCCCGGGCGCTAAAGCCGCGACTCCCGGAGGAGGGGGAATGGAGACGTCGATCGTGCGGACCTCGCCGAGGGTCGCAAGCGGAGCGTCGAAGTCGTCGTCGCGGCCGACCGCGAGAACGGTGAGATCCTCGGCGTGCACGTGCGCGGCAGCGACGCGGCGCACGTCCTCGACGGTCACCTTCTCGACGCTCTTCTGGTACTTCGAGAGGAAGTCCCGGGGGTAGCCGTAGTAGTCGTACGTCATCAACCGGGAAACGACCTCCCCTTTTCCGTCGAAGTTGAAGACGAACGAGTTCAGGATCCCGTCCTTCGCGATCCGGAGCTCCTCATCCGTCACCGGCTCCCTGCTCATCCTCTCGATCTCCTCGAGGATGGCGCGGATGGTCTCGACGGTCGACTCGGACTTCGTGCTGCTCGAGGCGGAGAACGTTCCCGGGTGGTCGTAGGCGGCCGCCCAGCGCGCGCTCGCGTGGTAGGCGAGCCCCCGCTGGGTCCGCACCGTCTGGAAGAGGCGCGAGGAAAAGCCTCCCCCGAGGATCTCTCCCATGACCGAGAGTGCGAAGTAGTCGGGATCGTCGATGCGGCCTCCGAGATGACCGATGCGGATCTGCGTCTGGTTCACGTCGTCTTTCTCGATGAAGGCGATCGTGCGGCCACGCTTGCTCTCGACGGGAGGGAGCGGGGCGGGGCGGGAATCCCCGCCCGCGCCTTTGGTCCATGTCCCGAAGTTCTTCTCGACGAGCGCTCGCACCTGAGCGGAGTCGAAGTCTCCCCACAGACCGAGCAGGACTCGATTCGGCTGGAAGTACCTTCGATGGAACTCCACGAGATCGTCCCGGGTGATCGCTTCGATGGTCTCGTACTCGGGAACGCGGGCGTAGGGGCTGTCCGCCCCGAAGAGGAGCTTTCCGAACTCGCGGCCCGCGATCTCCCCCACGTCGTCGTTTCGGCGCGCGATCCCGGTGCGCTCCTGCACTTTCGCGAGCTCGATCTTGTCCTCGGGAAGGGCCGGGTTTCGCACGATGTCCGCCAGGATCTCGAGGACCAGGGGAACGTGCTCCTCGAGCGCGAAGACCGAGGCCGTTGCGGAAGAGGCGCCGATCTCCGTCTCGACGGAAGCTCCCGCGTTCTCGAGGAGGCGGTCCATTTCCTCGCCGGTGCGGCTCGTCGAGCCGCCGGTCCGGAGGACCTGCCCGAGGATGCTGGCGAGACCGATTTTCTCCTTCGGCTCCAGGCGCGAGCCGGTGCGCACGAGCACCCGGCCCTCCACCTTGGGAAGGGAATGATCCTCGAGGAGGTAGAGCGCGAGCCCGTTCGGAAGGTCGATCCGCGCAACGTCCGGAACCACCAGCTCACGAAGCGGCGGATAGACGATGTCCTTGTAGTGCTTCTGCGCGGAGGCGGGGAGCGCCGAGAGCGCGAGGAGGGCGGCGAAGAGGGCGCGCCTCATTTCCCCTCTCCTTCCGGTGCCAGGTAGGCGATGCTTCGATTCGACTCGATGAAGTACTGCTTCGCCACCCTCTGGATGTCCTCCCGGCTCACCCGGTCGATGACCTCGAGCCGCCGGAAGAGGTTCCGCCAGTCTCCCGTAAGGACCTGGTAGGAGGCGAGCTGGCTCGCGAGGCCGGAGTTCGAATCGAGGCCGCCGACGAGATCTGCCCGAGCCCGGGCCTTCACCCGCGAGAGCTCTTCTTCGGTCACGAGGTCGGTCTTGAGCTTCTCGATCTCCTCGAGCATCGCTTTTTCGTTCTCGTCATTGTCGTGGCCGGGCGCGGGAAAGGAGAAGAAGAGGAAGAGGTTCGGGTACTTGTTCCCGGGAAAGCCGGGAAAGCCTCCGGCGCCCGCCGAGATGCGCTTCTCCTGGACGAGGCTTCTATAGATCCTCGACGTCCGTCCGCCCGAAAGGATGTCTTGCACCGCGTCGAAGACCGCGTCGTCCTCGTCGAGAGCGCTCGGCTTGTGGTAGCCGATGAGGAGGACGGGCTGGGACTGCGCTTCGATTCTCGCCCACCTCGGTCCCTCTTGAGCGGGCTCCCGGGTCAGGACTGGCTCCGCCCGCTCCCGTTTGGAAAGGCGACCGAAGTACGACTCCGCCCAGGCGATCGCCTGCTTCGGATCGACGTCGCCCACGACGGCCGCGGTGAGCGTCTCGGGGACGTAGTGCTTCTCGAAGAACTCCTGCGCCCGCCAGCGGGTCAGGTTCTCGAGGTCCGAGCGCCAGCCGACGCCCTCCCGGCCGTAGGGGTGCGCGCGGTACGCGAGGGAGAGCATGTTCGAGACGAGCCTTCCCACCGGCTGGCTCTCGACGCGCATGCGCCGTTCTTCCATGACGACGTCGCGCTCCTTGTAGAACTCGCGGAGCACGGGTTCGAGAAACCGGGCGGACTCGAGGGAGAACCAGAGCTCGGCCTTGTTCGAAGGAAAGCTCAGGTAGTAGCGGGTGGCGTCGTTGGACGTGGAAGCGTTGAGACCCGCGCCTCCCGCCTGCTCGATGACCCGGGCGAGCTCGTCGCTTTGGGAGTACTCACCCGCCTCCGCTTCGGCGGCGCGAAACGCCTTCTCCAATTCGTCGACGCGGGCCGGATCCGGGTGGATTTCGAGCTTCGCCTCCCTCAGGCGGCGGTACGCGTCGTCCACGCGGTCGAGGGCGTCTTTCTCTTTCGCGTAGTCGCGGGTGCCGATGTCGCGCGTCCCCTTGAAGGCCATGTGCTCGAACATGTGCGCCATGCCCGTCTCCCCTACTTCCTCGTCCACGGAGCCGACGTCGGCGTAGAGGTGAAAGGACACGACGGGCACTTCATGGCGCTCCACGATGAGAAACGTCATGCCGTTTGGAAGCTTGTGTTCCGTCACCGTTTTCTCGAAGGAGGGAAGGTCTTGAAGCGCGAGGAGAAGGAGAGCCGTAGGGAGCATTGGCAGAGTTTAGCTCACGCGTGTCTGGTGCTACTATCCCGGCCCATCATGAGAACGATCGGCTTTTTCTTTCTTGCCAGCCTCGCGGCAAAAGTATCCCTGGCTCAAACCCCGGACTGGGCTCGTCTCGAGTCCGAGACCATGGAGCACTATCAGGCGCTCCTTCGATTCGATACGACGGATCCTCCGGGCGGCGAGAAGCCCGCGGCGGACTACATCCGAAGCGTCCTCGAGAAGGAGGGAATCGGAGTCGAGGTGTTCGCGCTCGAGCCCCATCGTCCGAACGTCGTGGCTCGGCTCAAGGGGAACGGAAAGAAGCGGCCCCTGCTCATCATGGCCCATACCGACACGGTGAACGTCGACCCGAAGAAGTGGACGTTTCCGCCCTTCTCGGCGACCCGCGACTCAGGCTACGTCTACAGCCGCGGCACGATCGACGACAAGGACAACGTGGTCGCGGCGCTCATGCTCGTGCTGCAATTGAAGAGGATGAGCGTCCCCCTCGACCGCGACGTGATTTTCCTCGCGGAAGCGGGCGAGGAGGGATCGACGAAGGTCGGAATCCAGTTCATGGTGAACGAGCACTTTGAGGCGATCGAGGCCGAGTACTGCCTTGCGGAGGGCGGGGGCGTCACCAGGAGCGGCGGAAGAGCGAAATACGCCTCGGTCCAGACGATCGAGAAGATCCCCTACGCCGCGGAAGTCGTCGCTCGAGGTGTCGCGGGTCACGGCTCCGTGCCCCTCAAGACCAACTCCATCGTTCACCTCGCGAAAGCGGTCGCGGCCATCGCCGACTGGAGCCCTCCCATCCGACTCAACGAGACGACGAGCATGTACTTCGAGAGGCTCGCGTCGATCTCCTCCCCGGACGAGGCGGCGCGCTACCGGAGCGTTCTCGACCCCGCGACGGTGCAGAAAGCCGACGAGTACTTCCTCGAGCACGAGCCCCGGCACTCCTCCATGCTCCGCACGTCGGTGTCTCCGAACATCTTCCAGGGCGGCTATCGGGTGAACGTGATCCCTTCGGAATCGAAGGCGACTCTCGACATCCGGGCGCTTCCCGACGAGAACGTCGAGAGCTTCCTCGAGGAGATCCGCAAGCTGGTGAACGACCCGTCGGTCGAGGTGAAGTTCGCGGCGCGCGACGTCCGCCCGGGAAGCCGCGAGCAGCGTCTCGACTCCGAAGCTTTCCTGACGCTCGAGGCCACGGTCAAGAAACACTACGACGTCCCGACCCTCCCCACGATGTCAACGGGGGCGACGGACATGGCCTACCTCCGGACGAAGGGAGTCCAGTGCTACGGCATCGGCCCTGCGATCGACGAGGAGGATGGACCCAGGGGTTTCGGCGCCCACAGCGATCAGGAGCGCATTCTCGAGAACGAGCTCTACCGGTTCGTGCGCTTCAACTGGGACGTGGTGCTGGGGATGGCGCGCGCGAAGTAGGTCAGGAGTCCAGAATCGAAACGTCGCGGGTCAGAAGGTCGGAGGCGTCTCCGGTGGCGCGAGCCCGAGGAAGAGGTAAAGGCCCTTGTCGATCGCACGGAGCTCCCTCAGGGCAACCCGGCCGTGCACGCGGATGACTCGTGCCTTGCTCACGGCGCGCAGCTGGTCGATGAGGGCGTATGACTTTCGAACGAGACCGCTCTCCCCGGGCGCCAGCAGGGGATACAAAGCGCCCTTGCCGGGAGTCGATGTGACGGGGACGACACAGATCATCGGGAACCGCTGATCCGAGCTCACCTCGGGATCGCTGATCACGATCGCGGGCCGGCGCCCACTCTGTTCGTGACCTCGAGTCGGATCCAGGTCTACGACGACCAGTGTCCCGCGCTCGAGTTTCACTCTGGCTCGCCTTCGTCCAACTCCTTGTCCAACGACCAACCCTCGGGAGCGCGCCACCGCACGTCTCGTCCACTCTCGGGGTCGAGCAAGTCTGACTCTCCCGGCAGGGAGGCGCCCCACTCCTCGATCCCAAGCTCCGCCACCTGCGAGCTCTCTTCGTGCGGGTTCCGCAGAGAGAGTCGAAGCTCCTCCTTCAGCCGACGCAGGAGCTCCCGCTCTACGGCGTGCACGATGAACCGGCTGCGGTTCTTCGAGATTCGGTCAATATGAGCCACCATCTCCTTTGGCATCGTAATTGTCACACGTTCGGTAAGCACTTGGTGCCCACTCTGAGGCATATAAAGGCACAAGTCAAGCGGCCGCTGTGGAGAGGAGGTTGACTCCCGCTTTGCCTCGTTTGCGGGAAAGTTGGACTCTGAACTCCGCGTTGCCGGGCGGAATGACCGCTTTCTCCACGGGCTTCGGTAACTGCGGTATCCAGTCGTACGTCTTCGTCGCCGGATTCGCGGGCACGATTCCCATCGCGATCCTGGGCCAGCTCGTGAGCATCGGGACCCTCCTCGCGTTCGTGATCGTCTGCGCCGCCGTTGTCATCCTGAGA
>Ga0187893_10003629_pt1 | contig 30785 bp, 21 predicted proteins | sample MA1701074metaG_FD_139574 | JGI IMG/M metagenome (GOLD analysis project Ga0187893, IMG submission 139574) | White microbial mat communities from a basaltic lava cave in the Kipuka Kanohina Cave System on the Island of Hawaii, USA - MA170107-4 metaG ...
AGGTGACTCCTTTCTGCTGATATGGATTGTTGGAACAACCCCATATTTAGCAGGTTTGGAGTCGCCTTTCACGTTTTTCAAAGAACCTTACCCGTGGATTCAGGCTAACAGCTTGCGCCACTTCGGAGGAGTCATTGATGTCATTTTCAGCGACGCCCTGAAACAATGAAAAGCTGAAAACTGGAAACCGGAAACTGAAAACTGTTTGCCAGAGGAGGAATCCGCTGTGAATAGAATCGCCCGGATCAAAAATCTCTGCGTACTGGCCCTTGTCGCAATGCTGTTGCCGATTGCGCCGTCGCGCGTCGTCGCTCAAAACCCGGAGGCAGTACGCGCGCATTATACGAAGTATGAATTTCTCGTTCCCATGCGCGACGGCGCGCGATTGTTCACCGCAGTCTACACGCCTAAAAATACATCTGAGCGATATCCATTTCTGCTCACGCGCACGCCCTACAGCGTCGCGCCCTACGGGGTAGATAACTATCGCGCGATGCTCGGATTGTCAGAGCAATTCGACCGCGAGGGATTCATCTACGTCTTTCAGGACGCTCGCGGGCGATATATGTCAGAAGGCGAATTCCAGCAGGTGCGCCCCTACGCGCCGAACAAGCGCGGGCCTAATGACATCGATGAAAGCACCGACACTTATGACACTATCGAATGGCTTCTGAAAAATATTCCAAACCATAACGGAAGAGTCGGGATGACAGGCATTTCGCAACCGGGGTTTCATGTCGCGGCAAGCCTCATCGATTCGCACCCCGCGCTCAAATGCGCGTCTCCTCAGGCTCCGACGGCGGATTATTATCTGGGCGATGATGTCTATCATAATGGCGCGTTTATGTTGGCAGCGAATTTCTGGTTTTATTCAGGCTTTCGACCTCGCGCCGCAGGCCCGCATCTGCCGCAGCCGCGCGTGCCTTTCGATTCAGGCACACCTGACGGCTATGAGTTCTTCCTCAATTTGGGGCCGCTTGCGGAAGTGAATCAAAAATATTTCAATGGAGAAGCCCGCTACTGGCAGGAGCTTGTCGATCATCCCAACTATGACGAGTTCTGGAAAAGTCGTTCGCTGTGGCGATTCATGAATCGCGTTCGGTGCGCAGTGCTGAACGTCGGCGGATGGTTCGATGCCGAAGACCCGATGGGGCCGTTTCACATTTATCACTCGGTCGAGAAAAACAATCCCGCGACGCCGAATATGCTCGTGATGGGGCCGTGGTCTCACGGCGGTTGGGCGCGCGGCGATGGCGACCGATTGGGCAACGTCAGCTTCGGCGTGAAGACTGGCGCGTTTTTCCGCGATCAGATCATGCTTCCGTTTTTTCTGCATCACCTGAAAGACAAGCCTGCCGCTCTGCCTGAAGCGTTTATGTTTCTGACCGGCATCAACGAATGGCGTCGCTTTGAGGAGTGGCCGCCTAAAAGCGCATCTCCGATGACCCTTTATTTTCACAGGGGCGAACAGTTGAAAATCGAATCGCCCGCTGAGAGCGGCCAGAATATTTTCGATGAATACACGAGCGACCCCAATCGTCCGGTTCCTTATCTCGGCTACATCGTGCGCGGGATGACTTCGGATTACATGACCGAAGATCAGCGTTTCGCTTCTCAACGACCCGATGTGCTCGTGTATCGCACAGAGCCGCTCGCTGAAGACCTGACGATAGCTGGGCCGATAAAAGTCAATTTGCATGTTTCGACTTCGGGGACGGATTCTGATTTCGTGGTAAAGCTGATCGATGTTTATCCCGGCGATTATCCAACGCCTGGCCCTCCGCAGGGTCAACCCTCGCCTGCTAACGCCGTCAGGATGGGCGGCTATCAGCAACTCGTTCGCGGCGAGCCGTTCCGCGCCAAATTCCGAAACAGTTTCGAGAAGCCTGAAGCGATGATTCCGAATCAGCCGACAGCGATTGGTTTTGAAATGCCTGATGTATATCACACATTTCGTCGGGGCCATCGCGTCATGGTGCAGGTGCAAAGCAGTTGGTTCCCCATAGTGGATCGCAATCCGCAAAAATTCTGCGACATTCCGAAAGCGAGAGCGGAAGATTTTCAGAAAGCCGTCGAGCGCGTCTATCGCTCGCGCGATCTCGGTTCGTCCGTCACCGTGATGGTCGAGGGAAAGTCGCTGAGCGCGAGATGAACCGCAACGCGCGAATCAAGGTCTTTTTCTACCGCAGCGGTGAATCTCACTCAAACAGTCGAGCATCATTTTTTTGCCGCTGCCTTTATTTTCTGGCTATCGCAGCCTTCACCTCAGCCCACGGCGTCGGCCCCAGATGCATGGCGAATACAGTTTCTATGATGAGCTTTTCTCTGTTTGCCGCCGCGACCGCCTCCGTCAAATACTGAGGCCAGAAAAACGATCCGTTGGGCATCTTCTGAATCAGATCGCTCGCGTAGAGAATTTTATGCTCAGGCATGTAGACCATCATCATTCGCTCGCCAGTCTCTGTGCGAACCGGATAAAGCTCCAATCGGTTGGCTCCCGCGCCGATCATCGTCTTTCCTGAGACTATACGAAACAGCGGCTTTCGCTGTTTCCGTTCGAGCGCGTCAGGATTGGTTTTGCGCGGCGCGGCGATGATCCTATCAATGATCGCTTTGTTGAGATCGAGCGCGTAAACCATTATCCCGCGCGCCACATATTCGCGAATGCCTCCGACATGAGGCCATGCGTCTGAAGTCGTGATGACGGCTTTGATAGCGACTCCCGGAAATCGGCGCTCTGCTTCTTTGATTACTTTCGCCGAATAACCCGAAGACATCGGCGCTTCGATGATGATGAGTCCATCCGACTGGCGAACGATGGTCGTGTCCCATCCGGCAGGTATTCTCACAACGTCTTTCGCTATTTCTTTCGCCTCTCCTCTTCCGCGCCATCCGAGCGGCAAATCCTCGATGACCATTTTACTTTTTCCGAAAGCCTCTTTGACGTTATCCGGTATGGCGAAGGCTTCTTCTGAAACGGGCGCGTTCAACTTGAGGCGTGTGACGGTGAAACTTCTGTAAGGCAGGCGGGCGCGCTCTTCGTCCCACTGCCGCGGATAGTGAATGCCGTTTGATTCATAGGCCCAGAGCGAATAATAAATTCGAGTCGTCACATCTCCCCACAATCCCCAGAACATATCGAAAGGATGATCGCTCGTCATCTCCACAGCCGAAGGCAGCGAGGTGTTCGAGTTGAGCAGCAATCGCATGGGCTTTTGCTGAAAAGTGAAAGCCAATACGTGATGAGGAACGTCCTGAATCACAGTGTCCGATTCCCGGCGAAGGTCTGCGGCTGCGAGCGCAATGAGCAGCGCGCGTTCAGGAGCAAGGGCGATGCGCTCTTCGGCTTCCTGCGCGTCACGGTGCAGAAAAGGAAAGAAGCGGCCATTCACTTCTGCCGCGGCCACGCCGCCCGCCACCAATATATTGAGCGAAGACCATCCGTTGCTTTGAAAATTATTGCTCTTCGTCGTGCGACGCAATCGATTTCCTTCGATGTCGCGAAGCTCCGATATTTCCATGTAGTTGACGAGCCACGGCCCCGCGGGGCGTTCGGATTGTTCGAGCATATTCTCGTGACCGATGCCGTCCATCTGAACGGATTTGATCGCGCGAAGGGCCGTCTCTCCGCCCATCGCATCGATTGCTGCTTGAACCATCGCCTTTGCGCTTGCGGGCGATTTCATATTTCTCTTCGCAGTCGGCGTCGCTTGAACAAACAATCCGCCCGTCCACAGCGCGAGCATCAAAAGTATGGCTATCATTTTCGATCCTTTCAGGGTTTTAGAGTTTCGTCATCACGGCCCGATTACGCGCTGTGCTTAGGAGGGGTTTCTGGTTTGCAGCGAGGCGGTTCGTTTATGCAGCGAAACGGATGGCGCAATTCTTTATGAGGGTGAGTAATCGCAGGAATGATCGAAGAAGCGGGACGATATTGGAGAATCACTCGACGACCACTGAATGCTCGCCTCTTTCGCGCACGCGCCCGATGATGGCGGCCTGCGGATAATGCTCGTGCAATCGAGCGAGCAAATCTTCAGCGCGATCACGCGCAATCGCGATCAGCATTCCGCCCGCCGTCTGCGGATCGAAGAGCAGATGCTTCATCTCTTTGCTCAACGATTCGCCGATGTGCGCGTCGCTTCCGACATATTCGCGATTGGTTTTATCACCGCTCGTCAGCATCCCCTGTCCGGCAAGTTCGAGCGCGCCTTCGATCAGCGGCACGCGACGGGAATCGATTTCGATAGTCACGCCGCTTGCGCGAGCCATCTCCCACGTATGTCCCATCAGCGCGAAGCCGGTGACGTCGGTCGCGCCCTTCACGTCGAAATCGCGCATCGCACGGGCAGCCTCTCTTCCCGCAGTGAGCATAGTGGCGATGGAGCGCGCGGCCACTTCCTCGCTTGCCTTGCCGAACTTGATGCCGGTCGATATGACTCCAGTGCCGATGGGCTTCGTCAGTATGATCGCATCTTCGGGGCGCGCTCCGCGGTTTACAGCCACCTTGCGCGGATCGATTACGCCAGTCACCGAATAGCCGAACATGATTTGCGCGTTATCTACGCTGTGGCCGCCGATCAAAGCGACGCGGTTTTGAGTCAGCACATCGAGACCGCCGCGCATGATATCGGCGAGTATGGAAAAATCGACGCCCTTTTTCGGAAAGCAGGTTATCGCCAAAGCAGTCATGGGAGTTCCGCCCATCGCCCACACGTCGTTGATGGAATTGAGCGCGGCTATGCGCCCATAGTCGTAAGGATCATCGACGATGGGAGTGAAAAAATCGAGCGTCTGCACAAGCGCGAGGTCTTCAGTGAGACGGTAAACTCCCGCGTCGTCGGCTGTGTCGAAGCCCACGATGAGATTAGGATCGAAAGGCTGCTTTGGCAATCCGCTCAGTACCTGAGCGAGCGCGCCGGGCGCGAGTTTAGCCGCTCAACCGGCGCACGAAACCATTTCAGTTAGTCTCATTCCTGCGTCCCTGATTTTTTATTTTCGCCAGATCGATTATTTATACGTCGAGCAACTCAACGCGAGTTGGCCTTCAACAATTCGAGCCGCTGGCGAATCGCGCGAGCGAAACATTCTACTTCGTCCGTAGTCGCTCCGCTGGCTTTCAGTCCCGCTCGAATCTGCGCGTCCGTGAGGCGACCGAGATATGTCATCAGCCATCGCACGTCGCTCACGCTGATGTTGTCTCGAATGCTGTCTGTGTGCTGCCCCGAATAGCCGAACTGGATCGTGCCGCCGGTCGCGCGGGTGATGAATTTCTGAGTCTGGTCGGTGTAGCCTTTGCAGTCCCACTTCTCGCGGCCCAGAACACCGCCCCACTTGCCCATCGTGCCGCCCCAGTCGGTGACAACATACCAGTCTTCACCTTCCTTGTTCTGAAAGATCGCCGTGTTCGATCCCCGGCGGGCATCGCGCTGATCCTTGCTGTCCCAGTTCGACACGAGCATCATCACGACCTTGAGACCATTAAGCTCCTTCGTTCCGACGAACGGGTTTTGAATCCATTGCCAGCCCTGCTCGTCTTTGAACTTCTTGATCCCTTTCAGTTTCAATTCGAATCTGGCATCGGTGAAACTGCCGTCCGCAGCTATATATTTTTTGGCGCGAGTAAGCCCCGTGACTCCACTGACCTTGCCGCTCGTGACGAAGTAAGAAGGCTCGACGAAATAACCAGCGGCCCACGCGATGCGCGAGGCAAACACTTCTGCGTTCACTTCCGATCCCCATTTGACTCCCCATTCGCGACCCGCCGCGTCGCGGATTTTGATCTTGGGATTCGAACCGCCGAGGTCTTCTTCGATGAAAGCGAAGGGCGGCTTGGGAGCATTCGCGATCCCGCCCGGCCCGTACTGGAAATCGAGTTGCTCGACTTTGCCCGGATCGCGCCAGATTTTAGGCCCGCCCTGCGCACTCTCAGCCGCGCGGCGCGGCCTTTGCCCTCCTGTCTGCGCAGTGGCGCCTGCAAGCGCCACTGCGCAGCAAATCAAAGCGAGTAACGTCTGTCTGAAAGTAATTCTGATCTTCATAAATCCCTCGCTGCTCATTCGTTCAGGTTCCCGCTTATCATACCTCACCCTTTCGCGAATCATAAGCGTGAAGCGGCTCGCTTGAGATCAATCTATCACCGTCATATACTGCGACACAGCATGAACACGGCGGTCTTCAACAACGCGGAAAAAATAATCGAAGGCTGGTACTGGGCCTTGCGGAGCGCAGAGTTGAAACGCGGTCGCGCACGCGCGATTTCATTCTTCGGAAGAGAACTTGTCATCTATCGCGGCCACGATGGTCGCGTGCGCGCGATGGATGCTTACTGCCCGCACATGGGCGCGCACCTCGCCGAAGGCAAAGTCGAAGGCAATTCGATTCGCTGTCTTTTTCACCACTGGAAATATGACGAGAGCGGGCGATGCACGGAAATTCCCTGTCAGCAGCAAATCGATTTCGTCCCGCAGATTCAAACCTTCCCGGCAGAAGAGAAATACGGATTGATCTGGATTTGGACGGGAAGCCGGGCGAAGTTGCCTGTTCCGTTCGTGCCTGAACTTGAAGGCCGTGAGTGCGACTTCTCGCTCGGAAAGCGATTCGTGAAAGCCTGCCATCCAAGCGTGATGATGATCAACGCAATCGACTCTCAGCACTTCAATTCAGTTCATCAACTGCCGGTCGAGTTGAATCTTGAGCCTGCGGAAATCGATGAGAGTCGCATATTGTTCAAAAACACAACTCGCATTCCGCGCACGCGAAGACTATTACGTTTACTGGCTCGCTTTTATCGCGACTCGCTGACTTACCGTCTCTGCTACTGGTTCGCAAGCACCGGGACTGTTACCATCGGGCCGGACTTTTTGCATTTTCATATCCTCTTCGCGCTTCGCCCCACGAAAGACGGCAGATCGGAAGGACAAGCCATATTCGTCACCCGCAAAAGAAATGGCCTGATAGGAAAAATCACGAGTCGCGTTTTGCTTCTGCTCACTCGAATAGTGAGCCATTACTTCGCCAGAGGCGACACATTGATTTTCAACTCGATCCGTTTCAACTTTCGCACTCCCGTAAAGGCCGATCTTCCTATCATCAGATTCATTCAACACACAGAACGACAAAAGACCATCGCGTGGGGACTCGTTGAAGAGGGCGATAAGATCAAACCTGCGGCTTTGAAATTCCCTGTGTCGGCGAAGCGTTGAAATTATGACCGATATCATTCAATCAAATTCATCTCGCGTGAAGTTGAAAGCCTCGGTCGTTTCCGTCTCGGCTCTCACTGATGCGGATCGCGAGCGTATGTTCGAACTGATGCGAAGCTATTACGATTCCGTCAGAGGCGAGAAATTTCTCTCCGATCTTTCAAACAAAAACGATGTCATTCTTCTCCGCGACCGAGCAGGCATCATTTATGGCTTTTCGACTCTCGGAATAGTTCAGTTGAAGATGGGCGGAAAAACATTGCGCGGCGTCTTCAGCGGAGATACTGTAATTGACCGCGCGTTCTGGGGTGGTCGCGCGCTGGGAAAAGCATTTCTCAGATATCTCTTTTTTCAGAAGCTCCGTCATCCGTTCGGGCCGCTCTACTGGCTATTGATTTCGAAGGGCTATAAAACATACCTGATGATGGCCAATAATTTTTCAGAGCATTATCCGCGTTATGATCGCCCGACCCCGCCGGACGCGAAAGCTTTGATGGATGCTTTTTATTCCGCCTTGTTCTCGTCGGATTATGATCCGAAAGCGGGCGTCATTCGAACTGGCGAGATGGATCGATTGAAAGCGGGCGTGGCCGAGATTTCTGAGGAGTTGGCGGGATCGAATCCGCGGATAGCTTTTTTTCAGCGATCCAATCCCCACTGGCGCGAGGGCATAGAGTTGGCCTGCATAGCGCGAATGACTCTCTGGATGCCCGCTCTTTATGCCACAAAAGTTTTTTTCATTGATCGCGCGCTCGGTCCCGTGTGCCGATTTATTCGCGTCGCATCTCCGCGAGCGAAGAAAGAGCGAACCATCGAATGAAATCTGCAACGAACAACGAAGCTTTGCGCGCCGTCCTTGAGTCTGCGCTCAAGAGCCGATCCGAGCTTCAGCCAAGCAAAGGTGAGCGATCTTCCGATTTCTGGCCCGCAGAGCATTTCGGGCTGGATCGTGTGACTTTATTTCGCAAGTCTTCAACGGAAGAGCGAAACGAGATTTTGAAGCTCTGCGGCAGAAGCGTGATGGCTGAGGCTTACTTCATCGAAAAATTCGGGATGTACTTCGCCGCAAAGATGAGCCTGCTCTCCGAAAGCGACGAGGAGCGGATGCTTTATAGTTTATTCGCTTCGGATGAAGCTCTGCATTTCAACTGGATTTCGAGTTTTGTCTCTGAAGACTCAATCGCCGATTATGCCCGTGACCCGTTCATACAATTTCTCGACGAGGTATTGCAGAAAGAAGTTCGAGTGACTTTGAGTTATATCGTTCAGGTCATACTCGAAGGCTGGGGCATATCTCACTATCGCGCGCTCATTGCAGACTGCCGGGACGAAGAGTTGACCAGAATTTTCGAGAGTATCCTACGCGACGAAGCGCGTCATCATCGAAGCGGCGTCGTTTTGTTCAATGAGCAGGAGCCTTCCACTGATGAGATCGAAAAAATCGTCGGTGTACTTTCTCATTTGTTTCTGATGGTTCAGGTCGGCCCGCAGATGGTCGTGTCACAGATAGAGATGGTCAAAGGTCGATTGTCAACAGAGCAAAAAATCAGAGTGTTTGAAGAACTTTCGTGCGAGCGGGAATCAACGAAAAAGATCGATCTTCTCAAGTCGCTCATTCGCTCCGCAAATCACGCTGAAACAATTCTCGGTGAACTTGAGCGCAGCCGTTCGCTGAGAGCATATTCGGCTTTACAGTGCGTAGTGGTTATTTAAAGCAGTTTGTGATTGCGTTCAGTCTGCATATCGCAAGATGTCATATTACCGCAGAGGATCGCAGAGGTATTTATTTTGCCTGACCTCTGCGGTAAATCAGGTGAATCCTTTTGAAAACCGCTTCAACAACCGGGCGGCGTCTTCAAGATTATTTATCAAATACTGATGCTTGATATCGCCGAGTTTCATTCCTTTTTCAGTGAAATAATCGAAGTAGATTTGCATCGCTTCTCTCACGACACGCGCTCGCGCCCGGTCGAGTTGTCCGAGCCTTCTAGCCGCGCGATAGTGATAGGCTTCGCACAAAGCCGCTTCGAGTTGCGCCTCACAAGACTGAATCGAATCAGTCAGACCATCGACGATCAGAAGATAATAAGCCGCGCCTTTTTCCGAAATGACAGGCAGCAGGGTTTGAAATCGAGCGGATTGATCGAGCCGCGCAAGGCAGCTTTCGACAAATTTTTCATTCAGCTTCTCTCCAACGATATCCGAAACCGCGTCGCTTCTTCCCTGAAATTCAAGGCATGGCGCGCGCTCATAAAAATGAGTCACGCGAACCGTATCGCCGATGCGATAACGATAAAGCCCGCCCTTTTGACTGATGATGAGATCGTAGTCGCGCCCTTCTTCAAGCTCATCGAGAAGCATGAGCTTTCCGCTGTCGTCTTCGAATTCATAAAAAACTTCGGAAATCAGTGGCACGAATCCGCGCGCTTCGATCAAAGGCGCGGTCATCGGCGCTTCGGTCGCAAGCAAGCCTTTGCCCTGAACCATAGCGTTCGGAAATCGCTCTTTGATTCGTTGCGCTGACCGTTCGGCATTCGCGCTCGCCCAGCAGGAAATCAATTTCAGTCGGGGCCAGACTTCAGCCCAACGGACGGGTTTCTCTGTCAAGAGTTCAAGCCGAGCGACGCTCGCGCGCTTGAATTCGAAACTCAGGTTTTCGCAATCCAAACGACCTCGCTTCAAGTCTTCAATGATCGTCTCTCCTTGCTGCTCTGCAAAATTCATCAGCGATTCCAGAAGCGTCGGATTCCATATTGAAACTATCTCAAGATCATCTGCGGCAATGAGCATAGTTGCCAGCGCGCGGCGGAAAAGCCCGGTATCGCGAATTTTTTTAATCGAACCGGGAACGGCCAGAAACGGCTCCAGGAGCCACTTTGCCCACAGGCTCAGATATTCAGCATCGTCTTCAAGGCCGATCTTCCTGCCGCGAGCGGTCGGCTTATTCTCACATGCGACGGGCGAGATGCTCAGAAAAGTTTTTCCTGTTTCCAGTCGCGGCCCTCTTTCAAGCAGATCGCCGAGCCACAGAAGAAACATTCGATTGAACGAAGCTTTCAGGCTGGCGGTGTAGGGAATCAGTTTGGCCGCGCCCGCGCTCCCCGATGTCTTTTCGTAAAACAGCACAGGCTCCGCAACCAGAATATTTTTTTCTTCATTCTGCTGCCGCTCTATCCACTGGCTCAAGTCGTCGTAGGCGACCACAGGAACTCGCGCCGCGAAAGTTTCATAATCGTCCGCGGCTTTGACGCCGTGCGCGCGGCCATATTCGCTCTTCGACAAACCGGCGATCAGTTTTTCGAGAAGCCGTGATTGAGCCTCGCGCGGGAGGCGCAGTTCGCGTTTGAATCCATTGAGAGAAGGACGGAGCAATGCCCGCAGTGCGGGGCTGATCACTTTGAGCATGGCGAAGACTCTATGACCTGATTGACGTAAACATCCGTGAGTATCGGCAGATAAACGCCGTCGCCGATTTTTGCGCCGGGGCCGATGCGGCTGCCTGCGCCTATGAAAACATCATTGCCTACAGTGATCACGCGAGTGTAGAGAATCATCTCGCCGTCTTTGGGCTTGATCGCGTGGCCGAGGAATTTCGTCTTATGCCCGACGACGACGCGGTCGCCGATCTCAAGCAGGTGACGGTCTGTTATCTCGACGTTCGGCGTCCAGTAAACTTTGCGGCCAACCTTGCTTCCCCACACGCGAAGCCACGCGCTGTAAAGACCCGGCACGAGTCTCAACAGGGCTTCGAGTTGCGGCAGGGCTATGAATAGGAGTTGAATCTGATGCGCGCCCCACCACGGCGAATAACGTCGTTCGGAAAGATTCGACAATCTGTCGCGAACGGGAAAAAAAAGATTGTGCAATCGAAACGTCGCGGGCGGCAGAAGGTAAACGATCACGATCAACAACGCAGGCTGAATCACGGATGGTCGCGCGGCGAACCAGAAGATATCAAGAGCCGTGAGGCTCAGGATAAGAGCCGGATAAAAAGAGATGATGCGTCCAAACGCGGTCATAGCTGATTCGCTCTGAAAGGAAATAAGAGCTTGCGCTTCAAATCCATATCGAGCCGGATTCCGAAAGAGAGGGGCCGATGGGCAGGGCTGAAGTATGAGCCGTGAATGCGATCCCACACCGAGAGATTAGCCCCGAAGTTTTTATATGATTGATCGCTGCTGTGATGCCAGTTGTGTTCGTGCGGAGTGATCAAAAAAAGCGCGAGCGTGCGATGAAACGCGCTGTCGGGTCGCGGCGAAAACGAAGTGTGACGCCACAGGTCGAGGCTCGCCGTAAGCGACGCCGCCAGCAGATACGGAGCCGGGTCTTTGAGTATGAATAAGAAAAATCCGTTCGCCCAGACGTAGACTATCACGAGCGGCGACCAGAGAGTATTTCTCGAAGTGATCAGCACGTCTACCTGTTCGGGCGTGTGATGAACCGCGTGCGCGCGCCACAACGCATTCGAATGGAGCAGGCGATGATTCCAGTAATAGATATAATCGACCGCGACGAAGTTCAGAAGAAACGCGCCTGCGCTTGAAATATCGAGAGAGCCTTTCAACTGCGGAACGAAGGCGAGCAGAATCGCGTAAACGAGGCTTGATTGCAATAGGGGGATGAGCGCGCCTTGAACGAGGAGACCCGATGCGTCGAGCGTCCAGTCATCAGGGTTTCTGCGAAGGGCCGCGGCGCGCGTATCTCTGAGCGCGAGTGTCAAAGCCGTGAGCGTCAGAAATGCGATGAAGACTATCACGCCTTTTCTCCTCTGATCTGAAATCGGCGGCGCAGCCGCAAGAAAAAAGCGAGATGTAGCCGGAGCGTCCGAGACGCTCCGCACATCAAAGCGGCATAGCCGCAGTAAAACGAACTTTCAGGATTTGCGCAGAAACCAATGCCTGCGCTCCGACAGGCATCATTGAATCGTCAGCGTGAAAGTGCGAGAGACTTCCACACCTGAATTGCTCCGCCCCCTGAAGACTAGCTGATGCGTGCCTGCCGCGCCGCTCTCTCTTATTTTCAGCTTGAAGGTTTTGTTCGGCGGATCGGTGATCGTCCTTTCGCCCGCGGGTTTGACCTTCACGCCTATCGCTGAACCGCTCGGAGGCGTGACAGTCACGCCGCCCGTGAAGCCGCCGAAGCGATCTATCCTCACTCTGACCTTGACCGTCCTGCCGCGTTCAGAAGTCGCCGACTCAGGATCGAGCCTCATATCGAATTCCTGTTGAAAAGCTACTTTCGCTACAAACGCATCGCCAAAGCCGCCGTTGAAAGTCAGATCAGGGCCGACCGCGACGGGAAATGTCGTCTGGCTCGATTCCGTGTCGCCGAACACATAAGCATTGTTCGAAGAATCGAGGGCTATGCCTCCGAAGAATCCCGAATCGAGTCCCGACCCGCCGATGTAGCCGCAGAAATCCAGAGCAGTCCCCGCCGTGTTTACGCGCGCGACGAACACATCGCAATCGCCATTGTGCGTGAGGTCAGGCCCTTGCGTCACAGGAAACGAAGATTGTGTCGAAAGCGTGTCGCCCACGATGTAAGCATTGCCCGTATTGTCTACGGCCACATCGCCGCTGAAGTCGTCATCCCCTCCGCCGATGTAGCCGCAGTAGACGAGGCTCGCTCCCGTCGCGTTTACTTTCGCTATGAAGACATCTTCATCGCCGCCGTTGAAAGTCAGATCAGGGCCGACCGCGACGGGAAATGTCGTCTGCGTTGAGCCGGTGTCGCCCGTGACGTATGCGTTGCCTGCCGAATCGACTGCGACGCTGCCATTGAAATCCATGTCTTCGCCCGATCCGCCGATGTAGCCGCAGTAGACGAGACTTCCGCCCGTCGCGTTTACTTTCGCTATGAAAGCGTCGCTGCCGCCATTGTGCGTGAGATCAGGGCCGACCGTGACGGGGAAACTCGTTTCAGTCGATTCAGTGCTGCCCGTGATGTATGCGTTGCCCGAATTATCGATGGCTATTGCGTCGCCGCGATCCGTCTGATTCCCTCCGATGTAGCCGCAGTAGAGAAGCGCCGTTCCCGCCGGGTTTACTTTGGCGACGAACGCATCGCGGTCGATGACAGTGCCGTTGAATGTGAGATCAGGCCCCGTGGCGACGGGGAAAGTTACTTGCGAAGACAGAGTGCTGCCCGTGACGTAAGCGCTACCCGTCGAATCGACTGCGATGCCATTTCCGAAATCCTCATTCACGCCGCCGATGTAGCCGCAGTAGAGAAGCGCCGTTCCCGCCGCATTCACTTTGGCGACGAACGCATCGCGGTCGATGACGTTGCCGTTGAATGTGAGATCAGGCCCCGTGGTGACGGGGAAACTCGTCTCATCGGAAAGCGTCTCGCCCGTGACGTAAACATTGCCTGCGGAATCGAGAGCAAGCCCTCCGCCGAAATCTCCGCGCGCCCCGCCGATGTAACCGCAGTAGATGAGAGCCGTTCCCGCCGCGTTGATTTTGGCGACGAAAACATCCGCGTCGCCGTTGAACGAAGTATCAGGCCCGATGGTGACGGGAAAACTCGTTTCAGTCGATACGGTGTCGCCGAAGACATAAGCATTGCCTGCGTTATCTACGGCTATGTCGAAGCCTTCATCGAAACCCGATCCGCCGATGTAGCCGCAGTAGACAAGCACTGCCGGGTCGATGACGAGCGGACGGGTTCGATCATAAGAGCCGACGCGAAAGCCGCACTGATTGCTTTCCGCTTTCAAATCGTATAGGGTCGCCACCTCCTCACGCGCGCCGCCTGCTTCCTGATAAGAGTAAGGTTTCTGATCGCGGATATCGCCGAGCGGAGTTTTCACAATCATCTCGCCGCTTGAATCCACGCGGAGCGAATCGGCTCCGCGATAAGTGAGTTTTATCTGATCGGGGTCTGCTCCGGGGCTGACGATGAAAGTGTATTTGAGTCGACCCTGCGAGCCGGCATAAATCAGATCGATTCCCGGCCAGAGATTTTTGTAAACGATATCGTTATAAACCGGCAGCGAGGTTTTCCAGTCCGAGCGCGCGCCTTTGAAATAACTGACCTCTGTGGTCGAGCGATTTCTCCCTTCAGGTTTTGCGTCCTGTTGCGCTCCCGCGAAGTCGATCTTGATCGTCCATCGCTCCAGGGAAGATTTCGACGTCCGTTCATAAGCCGCCGGTCGCACAGACGCATTGCGAGCGAGAAGCGTCAAGGTGACGCCCTGAGAGTTGAAGTAGAGGCTGGCGCTTCGACTCTCGGCGTAATAATCGATGCGCGGGTCTGCCTGACCGCGGTTTTCGATAAAGCAGAGCGGAAGATTGCCATAAGCTTGCGCAACCTGGGCGCGGTTGATGTTGTCGGCAGGTTGCGGCGCGTCAATCTCGGCACGACGGGGAAGTGTGAAAGCGGCGAGCAGGCAAACGAATGCAAGGCATAAAACGCTTCTCAGATTTTTCATTGCGACCTCTTTTCCTTCAGCGATTGTTTATTGTTTGCGAAGCGAAGCGGCTACTTTGACTGTCTGATTCTCTTTCACGCTGATCTCTTTTTGAAAGAATCTGTATCCGGTCTTCTCGAAGTGAACGGTGTACTTACCGGGCGGAACGGTTATCGTCGCAGGAGTGACTCCGCGCGGCTTAGGCTCTCCTGAGCCTGCTTCCGTCATTTCGATGAGTATGACCTGCGCTCCGGGCGGCGTGGAAGCGGCCTCGATTGTGCCGACAGGCGTGGTTTGAGATTGCTTCTCCTGCGGCTTTTGCGCATTGGTATTTTTGCTTTCTCCTGCGGGCGGTCGCGTGCAGGCGAGCAAAGAAGCGAGAGCTAAGGCGAGCGATGTTATTACAAAAATGCGCGAAACATTTTTCATTCTTTTTCCTCTCGAAATCGTGGCGCAGGCTGTTAGCTTGCGCGTCTCTGAATCTTCATACTTTCAGGGCGCGCAATCTGACCGCATCGCGCTACATACGTATTCAAGGCTGCCCGACAGGGAAAGACAGAATTTATCCAAACCGTCGCCCTTTTGCAAAGTTGCTCACAGGCGACGATGCTTTGACACTGTTTCCGGGCAGGACTAACATAAGAACCACTCAGGGGCGCTAACGGATTTATTCAAGAGTCGAATTCGACAGGAATCTCGATTCGATTTGCGGCTTCATAGCTCGGCCAATTGCAAAGAGAAGGCCGGGCGACTTGCTCAGGGCCATCCACCGCGCTTCGACTTCTGGTGGATGAGCGTGGCCAAAGGAGGGCTTCGACATGAGAAAACGCATTAAATGGATGCTCGTAGGTCTCGGTTTCACGTTCGGCCTGCAGGTGCTAATCTCGCTCATCTTCACCGGCCTCGCATTCGACGCGGCGCGCAGCGAGACAGTGACGGAAGGACGCTCCACATCTTTGCTGGTTCTCAGCTTCACCATCGGCTCATTTCTCGTAGGCGGATTCATCATAGGATGGATGGAAGAAGCGATGCGCATACTCGATGCGATAGCCGTGGCGATAGTGACGCTCGTGTTGAGCGGTGTGATATACGCCTATCTGCCAATCAAAGATCAGTTCTCTACAGGTCTTTTGCTCAGTGGCAGGCCGGATCGATTCGAAGTTACGGGATTTGGAATTCTCTTTGTATCTCTGGCACTCGTCGCAGCCGCTGCGGGTGCGTACCTCGGCGGGAGGGTGAGCGTGCCGCAGGAGAGCGCTGTTGATCGAGTCGCATTGCTTCTCGGTCTTATCGGGGCAGTAGTCGGCCCGTTCGTGCTGCTCGCCATTGGCGGAAACGATAAGTCGAATTCCACTCAGCCGAACCTTCCGTGGTACTTTCTGGTGATCGTGCTGTTGCTGTTGCTGCTCATCGTTGCAGCCGGGTTCGTGATGTTTACGCGCGAGTCGCACTACGAAGAAGAAATATCTATCAGCCCCGACGCTCGCAGAGGGAATTGATCGGAAAGGCGTCAGGTCGACTTTTTGATGCTTTTTCCTTTGCCGACCTCTGAAAGATCGGAAGCAATCTCCGCCGCCGATTGATAGCGATCACCGGGAGATTTTTTGAGCGCGCGCTCTATGACCGAGACGAGTTGTTCGGGAGCATCCTTGCGATGCTTCCTGACAGGAGAGGGCGCGCGTTTGTTTATGGCCTCGATGGTTTGAAAATAAGTCTCGCCCTCGAAAGGCAGCCTGCCCGTCGCCATCTCATAAAGCACAACGCCGAGAGAAAAAATATCCGAAAGATGCGTCACCTCTCCGCGACCCGTAGCCTGTTCCGGCGACATATAGCTCACGGTTCCGATCAGCACGCCCGATTCCGTAAGCCGCGACTTGCTCACGGCGCGGCCCATCGCAGGCAGCGGTTTTGCCAGTCCGAAATCCAGCACCTTCACTTTGCCCTTGCGCGCGATCATCACGTTCGAAGTTTTCACATCGCGATGAACCACTCCGCGCTCGTGCGCTTCCGCAAGCGCGTCGGCAACCTGACGGCCCACATTGACGAGCGTCTGGAAATCCATCGGCCCGTGTGAAAGTTTTTCAGCCAGCGTGACGCCTTCGATATATTCCATCACGATGTATGGATTTCCGGCAGCTTCGCCGATTTCATAAATGGTCGCTATGTTCGGATGATTGAGTTGCGAAGCCATGCGCGCTTCTCTCAGGAATCGCTGCTTCATCGTTTCGTCTTCGACATATTTCGAAGCCAGCACTTTGATGGCCACCGTTCGCTGAAGATCAGTATCGATGGCTTCGAATATCTCACCCATGCCTCCCGCGCCGAGTGAGCAGCGAATAGAGAAGCGGCCTATGTGGCCGTCAGGTTCGAGTAGCGGTGGCGCGAGAACTTTTTCGGTGTGTCCATCGTGGACGGCTATCACCGCGCGATCCGTTTCGCGAAGTTCTGTCGTTATGCGTCGCGGGCGCGAGATGACGCTCGAAAAGAGCGACGAAAAAATTCGCGGCCCGCGATCATCTTCGATGAAGTAGCCCGCGCGCTTGAGGTCTTCGTAGATGTGCGTATGCTCTTTTTCAACCTGCCCGTTTTCTATGAAGTCGCGGATGACCTGCCGCTGCCCTTCGCTCATATGATTCCAGATGAATCGAAACTGTCCCTTCGCTTCGTCGAGAAACGTCGCTTCGACTTCTTCACGGTCCAATCTGCCGTCGTTTTCGAGAAGCTGATCGAAGAAGGCCGAGCAGGCTATCTGCAAAAAGTAAGGGAAGTGACCGCCTATTTCCATCACTCTTCGCGCATAGCCTTCGAGCGGCAGGCCCGATTCCATTGAAGGCCGCGTTATCAAATCCATGGCTTCCTTGCGCGAGAAGGCGCGCAGAAAAACGTTTGTGAAGATGTTGAAGAAAGGCGAATCGGCTATCAGTTGAGTATGACAAAGTTCCTGAAGATCGCGCGCAGAGCTTGTCACATAAGCGACATCGTAGTTGTTGGCTATCGAGCGAAGGAAAGAATAAAACTCAAGATCGAAAGCGCGATTGGCTGTGATGGCGTCGAATTCGTCAAACAGCACGATGAGTTTTTTTCCATCGCGCCGAAAATTTTCGAGTACCCCGCGGACGGAGTCGAAAGACGGATCGAGATTTTCAATCGAATGATCGTCTACCTCCGCAGCCACGAGCGCGAAGAACTGACGAAAGAAATCTGTCAGCGTGAGTCGCCGTTTCTGCTGAAGGTCTATGAAGACGAAGACGAAAGACGCGGGACGGTCGAGAAAGCGAGAGCGGCCTTCCGGGTTGTTGATGAATTGAAGCAGGGAAGACTTGCCTATGCGCCGCTCGCCGACGACAGATATGGATTGCGGACGCGACGCGCCTATGCGCGAGAAAATTTTCGACACCTCGCGCGCCCGCCCGAAGAACTGATTCGGGTCTTTGATCGCCACTCGATTCAGATAAGGATTGCTCGTCATTTTTTCTGCTTTTTCTATTCCAGCGAAAGCCGCATCTGTGATTTGACCTGCGGCGCTCCGCTCAAATGTTTTCTCTGATCGGGCGCAGCGTATCCCGGCTTTATGATGATCGCTTCATCCATTTCATTTCGCAAACTCTCGCTCGGTCCGACGTGATAGAAATGGCGGCACACTCTCTTCTCCAGCCCTGACCAATGCTCATCGATATGAGTATTTTTTCGATGTCGATTCTCCATCCACATCGAGAGCGCGAAACCGCAGGACAGATTTCCGGCTCCTGAAGCCAGTTTCACGGCATCCGCCTCCGTCCACGAGTTGTAATAATCCGTGTGCCTGCCGATGTAAGGAGGGTCGAGATAAACGAAATCGCGCGGCGCGGCTTCAGAGAGAGTTTCTTCCCACCGGGCCGCGCGAAATTCCCAATCCCGGTCGCACAGTACACGAGAAACCCATCCGATTTGATTGACGATTTTGGTTATGTAAGAGCGGCTGAATCTTTGAGGCTTGTGGCCGAACGGGACATTAAAGCGGCCCTGGGAGTTGAACCTCATCACTCCATTGAAGCAGGAGCGATTGAGAAACAAAAAATCGAAAGGCGACCCCCGTTCGTTGAAGCGTTCTCGAACCTCGTAGTAATAATCGGCCCCGCGGGCGGCGAGTTTTTCTCCTTCAAGCGTGAGGAACTCGCGCACGTTGGACTGATTGATATCATTTCGCTGAATGGCTTTGTAAAAATTTATGATGTGAGGATTGGCGTCTGAAACGAGCGCGCGCTCAGGCGCGAGATTGAGGGCGACCGAGCCCGAACCGAGAAACGGCTCTATCCATCTCGCGCCATTGGTAGATTCCCATTTGATGCTGTCGAAAATAAAAGGGACGAGTTTCGTCTTGATGCCCTGGCATTTGATGGGCGGAACTTTTACAGGTCGATTGTGAAAGGAAAGGTTTCCCATCATCAAATAGTCTCAACGAGTCCTGACCTCTTTGACTACCTGCCATATAGAGTGCGAGCGGCGAATCCATAATCGGAATATATCTATCTTGAATCGGAATCCGTCAGTCGCGTCTTTTTCAAGCAACTCGCGGCGAAACATCTCTTCGAGCGTCAGGCGGATCGTGTTTTCGGACAGATTCACCGGATACTGATTCGTTCTCACCGAAGCGCGCAATTCGCGCGATGTCGCGTAATAAATTCCGTCCGGGAGAACTTCTGCCAAAAGCGACAGCGCAAGTTTTTCATCATCCGAAAGCACGTCCCAAGTGTAGATCATCTGCGGCAGAGGGTTATCGACCACATCTGAGATGACGTGCTGAATATCAGCCACCGTCACCCAATTCTGCTCGTGTTCGTTCATGTAATCGACCGTGTTTTGACAGATGACCTGCGTGTAAAAAGGCTGCCCCGCCGTCAAGCGACATATCACATCGATGACGCCTCGACCATAGACGACGCGGCCCTCGACTGGCTCGGTTATAAGGCGAATGGTGTCCTTTTCGGACAGGAAGCTGACCTTGCGAAACAGCGAACGGCGCAACAACTCGCGCCAGTATTTGCGGTCGCGCTCTTCGAGTCGGCGCGAGCCTGTGAAGATGAACGCCAGCCGCTCCTTGTTATCCATCAATCCGGCGAGGAACGTGAACAACTCTGTCGACAGTTTGCCATCGTCGACTTTCGATTCCATCAACTCGTATTCATCGACGAGTATCAACAGCGTGCGCTCGGCTACGGATGAGAGAGCTTCGTCGAGGAAATCCAAAAAGACCGGATACGGATTGCGCCCGTCGAAAGAAGGCGCTCTCAGCGCAGGCGATTTTGCGATGGTTTGAACTGCGCCCATCGAAGTTGCGCTCGCTTCTGCCGTTTCGTGAACGCCTGCTCGTGTGATGGATTCGACTATCAATCGCGATATGCGCGCGAAGAATTCTTCGTCCGAGGCTATTACCATCTCCTGCATATCGACGAAGACAGGGATGAATCGCTCGCCGAGACGACCGTTGAGTACCTGATAGAGAATCGAGCTTTTGCCAACGCGCCGCTCGCCGCAAAAAACTATGATGACTCCCTGACTTGCGCCTTCAAGTTTGGTTCGCACATAACGAAAATCGTCTTCGCGGCCATAGAACATTTTTTCCGTGCGAATGGGATTGCCGACGATGAAGGGATTCGGCTCTATGGGCATGTAGCTCTTCAACTCTTTCGGCAAAATATACTCGCGCTCGCGGCGGGCGTGCGCCACGAAAGCGGCTGTCAGAGCCAATCCCAGCAAAGCTATCATCGTGGCGTAAAACCACCATCGCTTCCAGAAAGGCGACCCTACCCGAATCGCGATTATGGCCGGAGCCGCCGCTTTGTAAAGATCGCGATTCAAGGCCACGACTTCGAACTGATATGCGCCTTCATCGAGATCGAGCCTCGTCACTTCGCGCTCGAATCCCTGATCGAGCGGCAACAGTTCCCAGCCTTCGTCACTTTGTCCTGTGTTGATGCGATAAAGATAGCGCACCTGTCCGGTCATGCTGGCGGAATTGAACTGAAAGATCAGTTTGTGACGACCGTATGGAACGTTGTACGCCTCGGTCGTTGAAATCGTCTGCGCGCGATCATCTAGCTGGAAAGAAACCTGAGAGGTGGGAGCGGCCCTGACGGGCAGGTGTCGGATGATGCCTTTATCCGTCGCTATCCAGATTCGCCCTTCTGCATCCTCAGTGATGCAGTTGATGCGGCCTCCGGTAAGCCCGTAAGCCTCGACCGAATACACCGCCGAAAAAGTATGGCCGCCGAAGACGGCGAATTTTTTTATCTCGCCATCATCGCCTCCTACCCAAAGCGATCCGTCATGGTCGATGAAGAGCGCAGATGCCGGGTCCCCGTTGAAGGTGGTGAAAGAGGAGCGATTGCGCGCCGCCTCGTCAAGCGACTGGACTCCCGCCCGCGTAGCCACGAGCAAACGATTCTGGAATCGGGCCGTCCATCTCACATCGTTGTCGGGAAGACCGAGTGATGTGTCTATCAGTTTGGTCTCTCCGCTACGGAGCGAATACCTGACGATTCCGCGCGAGGTGGCGAACCACAGAGTCGAATCCTCATCGCTCAGGATGTGTCGCACATCATATCCGGCGAGCGATTCGAGAGGACGAAGCGCACCGTCTCTGAACATGCTCGCGCCGCGCGAAGTGGCGAATACCATCGCCGCGCCGTCTTCAATAGCAGCGGCCCAGTGAACATTGTTCGATGCCAGCCCGTTGCTTTCGTTGAACTGCGTGAGCGTGCGCCCGCTCAATCGAGCCAGGCCCTGATCGGTTGCAAACCACGCCGCGCCTGTATGATCGAAAGCTATCGAACGCACACTTGTGCTTGTGGAAAACCCATCGACGGGAACGAATCGCTCGCTTTCCATTCTCGATACGCCTGCGGCGGTAGCGAACCACAAACCGCGCTGATTTTCGTTCGACTGCCCGATCACTGCGCGCACATCGTTGTCAGGCAGGCCGCGGCTGGTGGTGAAATTGACGAAGCTGTAAAAATCGGTTTTCACTGCGCCGTTGTCCGTGGCAACCCAGGTATTGCCTTCGCGGTCGGTGAGCATACTGCTGGCGTGATCGTGGTCGAGTGAATTGATTCGCTGATACTCTCTTCGCGCCTGATCGTATAGCAAGGCTCCGCCTCGCGAGAGGGCGAACCACATTCGCCCCGTTCGATCCTGCCCAATCGAATGAACTGTGTTGTCAGCCGTCGCTCTGATGGAATTTTCTGTCGCCTGACTCACCCTCGTGACGTGAGCGCCGTTGAAAAAGAAAACGCCTTTACGGGTTGCGAACCAGACATTGCCGGAGTTATCAACGAATACTGATTGAGCATCAGTGAAATCTACTCCGTCGCTGGCCGATGCAAGCCTCTGCTGTTGAATGTTGATTGGTTCGATTGTTTGGAGGGGCGGCTGAAAAATCGTGGCGCGGTCGCCCTCTATAATAGCAAGTCCCTGAGAAGTTGCGGCCCATATCTTCCCGCCGCCTTCTGCAACATCTCTCACATCGCCCGAAGGCAAGCCCTGCGCTTGATTGAATGATGCGAAGATTTTTCCATCGTATTTGAACAGAGCCGTCGATGTCGCAACCCACACGTTGTCTTCCGAATCAACTTTGACGCGGCGAACGTCGAGACCGTCGAGCAAGGCTCCCGCATCCGTTCCATCTTTCGCAATGCGTCGAATACCTGTAGGAGTCGCCAGCCAGATCGCGCCGTTTACATCTTCGGCTATCGAGCGAATGTTTTCGTCAGCGAGTCGTTCCAAACCCGATCCGCTCACGGCTGATGATTTGAATTGAGAGCCGTTGAAACGCGCCAAGCCTTTATCGGCGCCGAACCATATCCAGCCGTCTGAGTCCTGAAAGATCGCCTGCACTATCTTCGACGGAAGATTAGGCACGGTATAGCGATAGACGGTTTTCTGATTGATCGGGATGACCGGCGCTACCTGAAGCCTCAAAGGAAACTCTGTCGTGATGCCGAGCGAGATGAATACATCGCTTCGATATTCGTCATAGCCGGGGAGCGCGGCGGCGAGTTGATAAGAGCCGGGAGGCAGCCTGCCGAAGTAAGCGTCTCCGCTTTCATCGGTCGCCGCACGCGTCGATTCCGTCGCGCTGCGCTCCTTCGCATACAGAGTCAGGATGACTCCTTTGAGCGGCTGATTATTGGAGTCGAATACGGCGACGTGGAGCGAAGAAGGCGTGAGTTTTATAGGTTGATTGATCGCTTCTTCCGGTTTGGTGATCGAAAGGTTGAGTCTGAATTTGCGAAAGCGCGCAGCTTCGGCTGTGAGATGATACGCGCCGGGTTTGAGATTTTTGAATTCGAATTTTCCGTCAGCTTTCGTCAGGGTCGAGGCTGAGAAGTCTGTCCCGGAGAGCGAGACTTTCACGTCGGCCAACGGCGCGTTGCGATCATCCTGAATCGTACCGCTCAGGGTCGCGCCTTCCGGTTGCTGCGACTGGCCGCGCGTGTTGAAGTATCCGATGGCGAGCAGAAAAAGAGCGACGAGAAGCCACAGGGTCAGGATTTTTCTTTTCCCGACAATCACTCTTCGTATTGAATCGATCTGTGCGATTGCAGACACCTTCTACATGCTTTGACCTGATTGATTGATTTCCGAAGTCGAGTATACACGCTGCTTCAAACGGCTATCAAGAAACCGCTCGTCAAGCCCGCCTTTCGGGCGCAATTCTTGACAAGCGATCAGATGCCCATTTAGACTCGAATCAGTTCGAACTTATAAGTTAGTTTTCATACGTCGCTTTTGGGATTGACAGGGTCGCCGAAGTTAAAGGCAACGCGCGGGGGCAACAGCTAATTCTTACCATCAAGCCCGCGTCGCAAGTGCCTCGGCTTCTTCATTATCAATCTTCGCCCGGAGGAACCGGATGGATCTCGAACGTCAGGCTAAATTCAAAATCCCTCGCGTCCCTGTCCCAAAGCAAGAATCTGCGTTGAGAATTCATAACTTCAACGAAGTCTTTCGCGGATACACGCCCGAAGGCGCGACGATAGAAGCTTCGCGCTGTCTTCAATGCGAGCATCAGCCATGCACGACAGCCTGTCCGGTTGAAAACGACATACCGACGGCGTTGTGGCTGATCGAACACGGCGACTTCATAGGCGCGGCCAACAAATTCCGCGAGACTAACACCGAGCCTGAAATCTGCGGGCGCATCTGTCCGCAGGAAAAGCTCTGTGAGGGCGCGTGCGTCGTCGGATACAAATACGAGCCTGTCTACATAGGCAAGCTCGAAGCCTTCTGCACAGACTATCAGCGCCGCACTGAAGGCTATCCGACGCACGAGATGCTGCCCGCGACCGGAATGCGCGTGGCGATAGTAGGCGCTGGCCCTGCCGGACTCACTGTAGCCGAAGACCTTGCCGTGCTTGGCCATGAATGTGTGGTCTACGATGCGTGGTCCAAACCGGGCGGATTGCTTCTCTACGGCATACCGAACTTCAAGCTGGAAAAGGAGGTTGTCTATGATTACCTGAATCATCTTGAAGACCTGGGCATCCGTTTCATATGCAATGTGAGAGTCGGCGCAGGATTTACGGTTGATCGCCTGCTTGACGTTGAAGGATACGACGCGGTCTTTCTCGGCTACGGAGCGCCGATAGGCGGCAAGATAGAGATCGAAGGCGAGCATCTGAAAAACGTCTATCAAGCGACTGAATATCTCGTGCGCGGCAATGTTCCTTTTGAAGACCTGCCCGAAAGCCTGCGTGAATTGCCTCACGTCGGAAAGCACACGGTAGTGGTTGGCGGCGGCGACACTTCTATGGATTGCGTGCGAACGGCGCAGCGTCTCGCGCCAGATTCGACCGTGACGCTCGTCTATCGCCGCACCGAAGCCGAGATGCAGGGTCGAGTCGAAGAACGAGTTCACGCTCACGAAGAAGGAGTCGTATTCAATTACCTGACCACTCCGACCCGGTTCTTCGGAGATGATGAAGGAAACGTGTCTGGCATGGAACTGGTTCGAATGGAGCTTGGCCCGCCCGACAATTCCGGTCGTCGAAGACCGATAGTGAAGAAAGGTTCTGAATTCACTATCGAGTGCGACACTGTTGCGCTTGCCATAGGCTACTGGCCCGACCCGGAGATTGGCGAGACGACTCCGGGCCTTGAGACTCACAAGTGGGGGCTGGTCAAAGTAGAGAGTGAAGAAACCGGAAGAACCACCCGCCCCGGAGTCTTCGCAGCAGGCGACAATGTTCGCGGCGCTGACTTGGTAGTCACTGCGGTCGCTGCGGCGCGCAAAGCCGCTATTGCGATGGATGAATTCCTGAAAAAGAAAATGGAAGAGCGCGCCGAATCTCTCGACGAAGTCGCCGCTGATTGAACAGAGCTTTCGAGATTGGGCGAGAAATTTTATCTGTTTCTTCCCGCGTGAAAATCTTGAAGTTGAGCCTGCCTTTTTTCTTTTCATAGTGAAATCAATCAGCGTGAATTCGCTGTCGTAGAGACCTGCAAATTGAGTTAATCTGTTCATTCACTCGTTACCTCGAAGGATGATTTACTGAGCAGATGGTTTTGAGATGGAGTGCCATTATGGAGTGCCATTGATGAAGAAATTATTCGCAGCGGTTTTGATTCTCGTTTTCGGTTTTGTTGCCCAGTCAGCGGTCAAAGAACCGTCGGCTCAAAAGATCGTTGATCGGTATAGAAAAGCGGCGGGCGGAAAAGCTCTCAACCGCGTCAGAAACACAGTGATGACAGGACGGATCAAAACGCCGGAAGGCGTCGAAGGCAGGTTTTCATTCAGAGCGTCAGCGCCGGATCGTCTTCGCATCGACATCGAATCAGGCGATTTCAAATCGAGCGAATGTTATAACGGCAAATCCGCGTGGCGCTTGGATTCGCGCGGACTCAGGACTTTACTTGGCGTTGAATCCAAGCGTATGAGGCTTGAATCGCTCATCGCCAATAGTCGCCTGAACGAGTTATCAAAGAATAGAATCATTCTCAAGCCGGCTTCGAAGCTCAATATCGATGGCCGCGACCTTTATTCGATTGAGTTATTCAAAGATGATGCGAGCGTGAAGCTTTTCTTCGACTCTGCAAGCTGGCTGTTGATCGGGAAAGAAACAGAAAGCTCTGAAGGAAAAGAAGAAATCTTTTTCAGCGATTACCGCCCTATCGACGGAGTGATGGAGCCTCACTCTTTGAAGATCAAGAATGGATCGAAAGAGTTTCTCGTAACCATTGATCGTGTGGATCACAAGAGTGTCGCTGAAGAAACGGCCTTCCATTACCCTAAGATTGAAGGCTCAAAGCCTTTGCCCGATGTCGAGTCATTGCTGAAAGCTATAGTCGCCAATCAGGAAAGAATCGAAGAGCTTGTCGATCAGTACACATTTCGCTCAACTGAAATCGAGCGCAAGCTCGATGGAAGCAGCAAGGTGAAGGAGACTGAAACCAGATATTATGAAGTAACGACCATAAGTGGCCGTGTAGTCAAGCGACTCATCAGCGTCAACGGCAAAGAGCTATCATCGCAGGAAAAGGAAAAAGAAGATCGCCGCATTCAGAAAGAAGTCGAGCAGATAATCAAAGAGCGGGAAAAAGAATTGGCGAAGAAAGAAAAATCCGAGGGTGAGGAAAAAAGCGAAGACAGAATCACGATGCTCGATATCATTCGCATAAGCGAAATAACTTCAGTTCGCCGAGAAGTGTTCCGCGGCTACGAAGTTATAGCCTTCGACTATGAGCCTCGAAAGGGATTCAAACCTAAAAGCAGAGTCGAGAATCTGGCGAGCAAACTTGCCGGTACGATCTGGGTCGATGAAAAGGCGCAGCAAATCGTCCGGCTCGAAGCGCGGCTAATCGATTCGTTCAAAATCGGAGGCGGCCTTCTGGCTTCGGTTTCCCCCTCGACGGCCATTGTGTTCGAGCAGGAAAAAATAGGCAATGAAGTGTGGCTGCCTTCTTATGCCGATATGAATTTCTCCGCGCGGATAATGCTTTTCGCAAAATTCAATCGAAGCTTCGAGAGAAGATATAGCGACTACAAAAAAGTTCAGGTCGATAGCACATATAGGATCAGCAACCCCAGCGAAAACAAAAAACCGGAAGGGAAGCCGTGAATTTTCCGGTCATCAGCGCGTCAAAAATTTTTTTGATCGTTTGAAAGAGAGTCGTTGAATTTGTAGCCAATACCCCATACAGTCAGAACGAATTTCGGCTGTTTGGGATTAGGTTCCACCTTCGTCCTGAGCCTGTTGACGTGTGGATCGATGTTCCTCTTATAGCCGTCATAGTCTGTCCCCCAGACGACAGTGAGAAGGTCTTGTCTTGAATACACGTGGCCGGGATTGGAAGCCAGCAGCCTCAGTATATTGAACTCAATCGGTGTCAGCGAAACTTCCTTGCCGCTGACAATGACTGCGTGCCGGTCGAGGTCGATCTCAAGCTCGTCGTATCTTATGACTTTCTTTTCAGGCTCTTTTGCGCCCTGCGACGATCTTCTGAGCAAAGCCTGAATTCTCATCTCAAGCTCAATGGGATCGAAGGGCTTTGCCAGATAGTCATCGGCTCCCTTCGAAAAGCCAGCCACTTTGTCGGCTATCGTTGCCCTTTCAGTCAGCATGATGATCGGCGTTTCGACGCGATTTTCTCGGAGCAACTGGCACAGTTTGAAGCCGTCTATTCCCGGCATCACCACATCGAGAATCATTGCATCGAACGCGTCGGAGAGTCCCCGTTCCATGCCTTGTATTCCGTCGATTGCTTCTGCTATGTCGTATCCTCTCTGGCTCAAATAATCAGAAACTGTCTGACGGATCGACTGGTTATCATCGACTATGAGGATTTTTTTCTTGCGTGTTTCCCGCATCATCGATCAAAGCAACCGCATCGGCATGACGACATACCTGTAATCATATTTCTCATCGCCGACCGGACGAACGAGAGCCGGACTTTGCTCATCCTTTAACTCAAACGCTACTTCGCCCGTTCCTACAACATTGAGGAATTCCAGAAGGTACTGTGCATTGAAACCTACACTGAAAGTTTCACCCTGATAATCGACTGGCAGCGTTTCTTTTGCCTCCCCGAAATCGGCGCTTTGCGATGTGATGTTCAACCGTCCGCCGCCAAGCTCGAATTTTATTCCGTGGCTTCGCTCATCAGCCATCAGAGAGGCACGTCTGATTGACTGTGTGATCTTCTCTGTGTTGAGAGGTATGGTTTTGTCATTATTCTTGGGGAGTACTAGCTCATAATTCGGAAACTGGCCTGTCAGCATTCGTGTCACTAGCTGCCTTTGATTCATCTTGAAGAACAAATGATTCTCGTCCTTGCTGAATTCGATTGCGCCCTCCTCACCAGAGGTCAGCTTAACCAACTCTGTCAAAGCCTTCTTCGGTATATTGATTTCCATTTTCTCTGATTCGCCGTCTGAAGGTGGCAATGGAGAGAAAGCAAGAGCCAGTCGGTGGCCATCGGTAGCCACCATCTGGATTTTGTCGCTCGATAGCGTAAGCAGAGCGCCGTTCAACGCATAGCGAGACTCTTCCTGAGTAATTGCATAAATAGTCCTGGTGATGAGTCCGTGGAGAATCTCTGACGCTATGGCCCTCCCAGGCTGAACAGCGTGAGGCGTAGCAGGAAAATGCTCCTTTGATTGCCCGACTATTTTGAATTCAGACGCTCCGCAGGTGATTCTGACCCAATCATTTTCTTCTTTGACGAAATTTATCTCCGCATCTGGCAAATTCCGAACTATGTCAAAGAGCTTTCTTGCCTGAAGTACCATCGTTCCAGGCATAGTTACATCAGCCGAGCATTCAGTCTGGAAAGACAGATCAAGGTCGGTTGCAATCAGAGAAACATAAGAACTACCTTTTGATTCCACCAGAAAGCTGGATAGTATAGGAATTGTATTCTTCTTTTCTACGACTCCCTGTATGAGATTTAGTTCCTTGAGCAAGGATGCTTTGTTTAAGCTGAACTGCATTTGTCACCTTCCTTTCCGAGAAAATCTGATGGCTTATTCTACTATTACTTTTCTTAAAACATTATCTATATATTTAGTAGTAGTAGTAGGGACTGTGGAAAAGTGGAACCTTTCTACTAAACCGTTGATAAAGATACCGATAAACACAAACATGGCTGTGGAAAATCCTGTGAAAAATCTGTGGAAAAAGTAGCCTGTCTGTGGAACCTTTTTGGAACGATTGAGTTTTCAACAGGTTCCACAGAGGTTCCACAGGGCATGATTGTGGAAAAAGCGAGTAAGTCATTTTATGTCAGTAATTAAACTGTTAATAAACCTGTGGAAAACGACATCTTTCTCGTAAAGCTGGGTGATTTTATTTATGCTGTGCAATACTGTAGTGTGATGTTTTCCTCCAAACTCTCGACCGATCTCCGGGAGGCTTGCTTTTGTCATCGTTTTGCTTAGATACATTGCCACTTGTCTCGGCACAGCGACGCTCCTGGAATTGTTCTTTGATTTCAGGTCAGAAACCTTCAATCCATAATGATTCGCCACAGTCTTTTGAATCAGTTCGATTGAGATGCCTTCGGTTTCCTCATCTATTATGTTCCTGAGAACTTCTTGAGTAAGCTCGATACTTATTGGAGTTCCTTTCAATGACGCATAAGCCACAAGCCTGACCAATGAGCCTTCAAGTTCTCTTATGTTGGATTTTATCTTGCTGGCAATAAACAAGGCGACGTTGTCTTGGAGGTTGATCTTCTCAACCTCAGCTTTTCTTTTCAGGATAGCGACCTTCGTCTCAAGGTCTGGAGGCTGAATATCGGCTATCAGCCCCCATTCAAACCTTGAATGCAGCCTCTCCTCTAGAGTGGGAATTTCGCGTGGAGGACAATCACTAGTTATTACTATCTGTTTTTGAGCATCATAAAGCGCGTTGAAAGTATGAAAAAACTCCTCCTGAGTTCTTTCCTTTCCCGCCAAAAACTGTATGTCGTCCATTAGCAGGACATCTATGTTGCGGTACTTCTCTCGAAAAGTTATTGTTTTGTCATATCTTATCGCGTTAATCAATTCATTCATGAATTTTTCTGAAGATATATAATTCAATCTGAGATTCCTATTTCTCGATTTTATCGCGTGTCCTATCGCGTGCATGAGGTGGGTTTTGCCAAGTCCAACACCTCCATAGATGTAGAGTGGGTTATATGTTTTCGAAGGCATATCGACAACAGCCAATGCTGCAGCATGCGCAAATTGATTACTAGAGCCTACTACAAAAGTATCAAACGTGTATTTTGAATTAAGCAACAACTCAGATGGCTCAATCTCCATGAGCCTTTGTATGCCGAAATTGTTTACTTCTTGCGTGGATATTGAAATGGGCTTGGCTGGCTTATGCCAAATCTCAGCAGTCCAAATATTTGCCGGAACAGTTTGTTTATCTTTCTCATCAATCAAAAAACTCACATTATAACCTTCAAGGTCCAACTCCTGCAATGATTCTTCTAAGACGTCAAAGTAGTTACTCGTTATCCAGTCGCGGAAAACTTCGTCGGGAACCCTCAGATAAACCGTAGATTCGTCTTTAGCAGCAAATGAGATAGGCTTAAACCAAGTGTTGAAGCTTTGGTGGTTTACTCTTTTGGATACGGCCAAGAGTATTGATGAGAGTAAATCAACTTGCATGATTTTAACAATTAACAGATCAGGATTTAAACAATCATAACCTGTCGCCGCTCAAAGTCGAACTATGTGTATTCATAGCAATTAAGTGGTTTGGTAAATGTCCTTTCAATCCCTCGACACCAACCACAATAAAAACAGGTAATCCAACGCAGCCCCATTTCGCCCGAGTCAAATATTATTCAATAATGGCTGTGTACAATATCATAGAAGTGAGTTGAATTCAATTGAACGTCTTTAGATTTATTGCGACCCGATTGCCCGACCTAGAGCCTTTTGATGTTCAGACTCCAGACAACCAGCAGAATTGCGCTAATCAACAATTGTGACAGAGATGTGGTCGTCGAATCAGCAATTCCCGGTTTAGAAAATCGGCGTCCGGAACCAGTTTCTTGACCCGGCTGAAAATGTTAGGTGATACCCCGCTTAAGTGTGCTTGAGTAGATCTTTGACAAGAAAATGAGTCCAGCAATAATCCTGGTGTCGAATTTGGGAGACATCAGGAGCATCGTATGGACTCGACCAACGTATTTTG
>Ga0187893_10003631_pt1 | contig 30782 bp, 19 predicted proteins | sample MA1701074metaG_FD_139574 | JGI IMG/M metagenome (GOLD analysis project Ga0187893, IMG submission 139574) | White microbial mat communities from a basaltic lava cave in the Kipuka Kanohina Cave System on the Island of Hawaii, USA - MA170107-4 metaG ...
CGTTCTCGATTTCGACGAAGCGGCGCCAAAAAGAAAAATCCAGCGCGCGGCCCCCGGCCGCGGGCTGCAAGTAGAAGCCAAACAGAGGGATCACTTTGGAAACGGCGCGGGCGTGCGCGATGAGCCTAGAGAGCGGCTCTTGCCGCAGTTCGCCGAGGTTCAGCAGACCCGCGTGATAGCCGAGATCGGCCGCCAGGCGCGCTTCCTTAAGCGCTTGCTTCGTGGCGCCGCAGATGCCCGCAACGCGGATCAGCGGAGGCCGGTGGCGCGGCTGCTCCGCGTTCAGGGTTTCCGCGGCCAACTCCAGCACGGGGCGTAAGAGACCCACTTTCGGGCGATGGATCTCAAACTGTGTCGTATGCACGCCGACGGCGACGCCGCCGGCGCCGGCGTCAATGTAGTAGCGGGTCAGAGCCCGCTGGCGCCGTTCATCGAGCTTGCGCCTGCTGTTGAGGGCCAGCGGATGCGCGGGAATGACAACGCCTTGGCGCAGGCGGCGAAAGACAGTTTGGGGGAGCAGCGGCGTCGATTTCGTCAATGCGGTAGGGAACCTCGGCCCGAAGGGGAAAAGTAAACACTTGAGTGTAGCTCAGAGCGAAGCGGCGGGGTAACTGCCGGGGGGTGGTCAGAGTTCTTCGGGAAAGAGAGCGAAGCCGTCCGGGGGCGGGAGCATCTCGCGCAACAGCAGCAGACGCCGCCGCAGATAGCGGCTTGCCAGTTGCCGGGGTCCGGATTCGACATCGATGTCGCAGCACAGCCCGTGCAGATATAGCGTCAGCGTGTCCTCCAACGCTTGCCGGAAGTAGTCCTGCAATGGTTTGGATTCGTGGGCGAAGTCGCCGTTGCGCTGGGTGAGTTTCTCTTTCAAACGCCAGCTCTTTTCGTCAACCTCGCCGTGGGTTTCGGAGGCAAGCTCCTCACGCACGAGTTTCTGAAATCGCTGGCGCGATCCGTTCTCGAGGCGCGTGGCCATCAGGCTCGCGAAATTGTTGTAGAAGGTGTAGTGATACTCGGCCAGATCAGCATGCTTCACGGCCAGGAAGAGAAACGTCTGTCCCTCGCGCTCGGCGGTGGCTGACGGAATCTGCCGCGAGCGGGGCGGCTCACTGAAAGCGACCACGGGAGATCCCTTCCTGCGGCTCTTTGTTTTTTTCGAAGGCTCGGCCGACGCACTTCCGTTGCGTCCCGTCTCCGGCTCTTCATTCTCCAGATGGGGCACGAGCACAATCCGCAGATCGGGCAAAAGCTCCCCGGCCCTGGGTGGAACAGCCGCCACCGGGTCGTAGAGCAGCTTGCGGAGATCGTTCTCTTCGAGGGGCAGGGCGGCGAAGTAGCTGAATGACCTACCCAGCGGGACCATCTGGCCGGCGCACTGGGCGACAAAAGACGGCAAGGAAACCTTCGACACCATCGGCATGGGGAGAGACACAGCGGCGTCCTCATTGTAACAAACAGCCTTCGGTGGAAATTCCCGTCAATCGCAGCGGAAGAGGAATGTTTTGCAAGCGGCATTTACCGCCGTGCCGGTGGCTAGTAGAACGACGTGTAATAGACGATTTGCCTCTCGCGGTCGACCCACACGGATCGTCCTCCGGCCGCGTCTCCTCTACCGATGTAAAACTCGCTGAGCGGAGTTGAGGCCGGCACTTCCTCTGTCAGCCAGCGCTGGGGGAAACGCTCCGCGATATTTTGGTAGGTCTGTGGCTGCTCGGAAGGTTCCAACTGTAGGCCGGCAATGATTTGATCGGCCACTGCGGGGTCCGTGTAATGAAATTTTACGTAAACGTCGTTGGTCTGCCAGAAAAGAAACTGCCGGAAATAGGTGTTGTCGATGGACGGCGAGATCGGCGCGCCGAACACAGCTTCGACACCCGCCTTGGACCAGGCCGTGTCGGGCCCGTCACGCAGCGACACCGGCCACAGCGAGAAGGCCCATACCACAGCGCCCACGAGCACGCCGGAAGCGACCCAGGTAACCTCCGATAAAAGGCGCGAGCGCTTGACGATTGGATTACGCCGGAACAGCGCGGCGTCGGGATGATGCCGCAGTAGGAACGACACGCCCAGTCCAATCGCGGGAATCCCGAAAAACAATACAGGCACTGCCACAACCAGAATGCGGAACAATTGCTGCGAAGCTCCGGGCAGCGGCAACAGAAGCAAGGCCACCGCCGTTAAGGCGATGAAGGCGCCCCGGGCCGCGTGCAGGCGGTAGACCCATCGGATCTCGCGGTAAGACGACTGCACCGACAATCGCCAAAGCTTGGGAATCACGAAACCCGGAAACATGACGACAACAAGGATGGCGCCCATATAGGCCACCCCGGCAAAGGCCAGCAGGGGCGACAACAGCATCGACACGGACACCAGCAGCGAGAGCACCGCCGCACCGACGGGGATCGACAACCGCCACCAGCTCCAGCGCGGTCTTGGAGCCGCAGGAGCATCCTCAGCGGGAGAAGGCTGCGTTTCCGTCTGGTCGAGTATTTCTTGGTCGCTGACAGCCACGGGTTCTCGCCGACTACAAACCGGCAACGCGATCCGCTGGCGAACCCAGATCGCCCATCGCGCGTGCCGCAGGCAGAGGTGTCGCGGTACTCTGCCTCTCTTACCATCTTATGTAGGCTGCCTTTGAGAGATCCGCATGGAGAACAGCTTAGGCTTTGTAGGGAAAAGCCTTATGTCTCGCGAAAGATATGGAAACAAGGGAGACCTTTTCCCGTTGGATAAGGTCTTTGGGGCAAAAGCTTGCCGATCAGCGGTTTTGTTGGCGGCTAACGCGCGGCGGTGCGTTCGTAGGCAGGAACGAAGCGAAGCCAGGTTTCGTAGCCGTCGCTTTGGAGCTGCTGCTCCATCGCCGCCGCGTCCCTCCAGGTTTTGAAGTCGCCGACGAGGACGCGGTCGAATCCGGCGCTGGAATCCGCTCTGGCGGGATAGCCGAGCCGCTGTAACTCCGCCGCCAGCCGTGTCGCGCGCGCCAATTCCTTGTAAGCAGCAATCTGAATGCAGTAAATCCCATCTTCGGCGACGGAAGGACGGAGCGCGGCCTCAGCACCACCGTTTGGCCTCGAAAGCCCGGCGGTCTGAGGCGCGGTTGGGGGCTTCGCCGAAGGCGGCGGGGCCGGCAGTTCTTCGGGTTGCAGCACCGCGAGGCGGACGCTCTCCGCGTCGGACGTTGCCGCCGGCGGGAACTCCTCGCCGAGAAGATCTCGCAGCCTCGCCGCGATGAGCGCATGTTGAGCCGAATCGGCTGAGCTTCCTTCGGCATAGTGATCCATGAGCCGGGCCGTCAAGCCGTGCCTGGCGGCATAGCGGACCGCCTCGGCCACGCTGCTGCCGTTGGACTCGTGCTCCATGAGTTCGATGTATCGATCGAGCGCTCCACTGTAGTCGCCCAGGCGCGTGAGGCTTGCGATCGTGCTGCGTTCGAGCGCGGCAAGGCGCTGCGTTTTTTCCGCTTCCGAACGGGCATTTTTGCCGGTTTCAACGATCTGGGCTCGCTGAAAAAGAAGCAGGCCTTCGCGGTCCGCCTGCCGCGCGTAGGAATCGCTGATGGCGCTCAAATACGCAAGGTTGGACGGATCGCCGGCCAAAAGACCTAGCAGCAGGCGCCGCGCCTGCCCATGTCCCCCAGCCGCCGCTGCTCCTTGCGCGGCCAGCAAGGTCTCTTGCTCCGCCAGTTGCGGATACGCATCGCGGGCCGCCGCAGCCAATGTTTCATACGCTTCGTCGAATTGTTGCGCTTGCCAAAAGGAATCAGCGGCCTCTTGTGCGCCGGCAAATTCCTTGCGATGCTCGCGGTAGAGCTGGTCGCGGGAGCGCTCCGCGGCAACGCGGTCTCCAGCATTCAGATGACGCCGCAGCAAGGCGAGCTGGAGGCGGATACGATCCGAGGAAGTCTCAGCCAACCTGATCTGGCGCTGCCGCGCCTGCAGAGCCATTCGCTCCATGCCGCGCGAAGACGCCAGATGAGAGATGCCTTCCAAAAGCCCCGTTGAATCCGTGCCCTCTATCACTCCGGAAAGCATCCGTTCGATCTCCGCGCGATTCCCTTCCGCGTCGAGAACCTCAACCTCCAGCATCACCGCAGTCAAGGCCGGATTCTGGCCGGAGGTAAGCTGGGTCAGCGACTGCCACACCAGATCCCGATGTTGGGGATGCCGCGCCAACGCGACGATCCGTTCCCGGCATGGCGAACTTTCGCGACCGGCAAGCACGCCCTGCAGATAGTGGGCAAAGGCGGAAACGTAGTCGCCCTTGCGCTCGTAAATGGCGCCCATCTCGTAGGCGTACAGTCCCGATTCGCCGGGGAATTGCGCGCGTCCTTGCCGCAGCAAACGCAGCGCTTCGTCGAACAGGCGGTAGTGACTGAAGGCCGCGGCCGCTTCGAGATAGCTTTCCGCACGGCCTGGCTCGATCTGCGCCATTTGCTCCCAGTACGTGGCGGCGCGCTCGAATTGCTGGCGGTCCGCCCAGATATTGCCCAGGTGTGCCAAGCGGTTCAAATCGCGAGGCTCGGCGTAGTGCAGACCTTCCTCGATGCCCAACACGATGTAGATGTAAAGAGGATTGGCGAGCGCGATGGCCTGCAGCGCCGAGGAAGCGCGCTCCGCCAGCGGCGCATCCGCCGGAAATTCGTTGGCCAGCGCTAATAGCAGCGGAACCGCCGACTCGAAATGAGAAGCGGCGAGTTCGGTTTCCGCGAAGAAACGCGCCGCGGCGGGATTCTCGCGGGCAAGCTGCTGCCAGCGTCCGGCGCTCGCCAGAGGCAAGGCCGCGCGGGCCTCGTCCGTTTCCTGCTTCAGCCGTCCGCCCCGCGTCAACGACTCGATGAATTGCGATCGGAGTCCGTCATCGTAAAACCAATACTGCCGGAGAATCCGTTCCCACGCGGCGTAATCGCGCGAGGCGCCTTGCTGATACGCCGCAAGCAGCCGGCGAGCGAAAGCGAGATGGAAGGGAAAGCGCTCGAAAGCCTGGGCGTAAAGCTGCGCGGCAACGGCCGGGCCGAGCCTGCCCGATGCGGAGAGGCCTTCCAGGTAGACTTCCACATCCGCCGGCGAGAGCAGCGCAATGGCTTCACGGCTGAGGTCCTGCACAGCGGCGGCGTTCTGCTGCTTCTGATGCCAACGCACCAGAGCGAGGTAGGAGCCTGCGTTTTGGAACCGCTGGACAGTGCGGCGATACAGCTGCTCGAGTTCGGCATCGAGCCGATTCTTCTGAAGAAAGGCGGCAAAACGCGCATATAAGCCCGGGTCGCCAGCGTGGCGTTCGAGCAGCTCCCGGAAAAGACCGGTCACGCGATTCTGAAAGCCGGCCGCCGCCAGCCGGGTGACATAGCGGTCGAGGATGCGCGCATAGCCCTGCAAATAGGCCACGCCGGTGTCTTCCACGTCCTTGGCATAAGCATCGCCGAGCGGCACGCTGCCGGTTTCGGGGGCCAGCTCCTGTAGCGCCCGGCCGTAAAGACCCCATTCGTCTTCCAAACGCCCTGAACGGGCATAGCCATCGCCGAGCACCAGGATTGCTTGCACACGGTGCGGAGAGGTTTCGAACGATGCCAGGAAGTTTTCGCCGAGGCGCACAACGTGACCCGCCGCCAAACGCGCGCCATATTTTTCCAGCAGCGTCCTATGCAACATCGCACGCCGCTCCGACCGCGGAAACTCCGTGTCGAGTTGGGCGAGCAGTTCGCCCAACGGCGCCAGCCGGAGGATAACACTCTCGCCCGCGCCATCGGACGGCAGCGGCTCGGCGGACGCCCTTCGTGATAAGAGCGAGGCCACCTGATTCGCGAAGTCAGGATCGTTGAGCAGGATGGCCGGGTCGAGTTCGAACGGGTCTGCTCCCGCCACCACCGCCGGGGAATCTCCCAGCGCGGAGATCATACTTTCGATCAGACCGGCCAAGCCGTGTTCCTTTTCCCCTTCCGTCGCCCCAGGCAGGCGATAGGCGGCGAACGAGTAGGCCCCGGCGCTGGTGTCATCGCGAATCGTCCCGAATAATCTGGCGGCCGCGAGAAGCTCAGCGGCGGCCCAGACAGTCCCTTCCAGGTCTCGCCGGTCGCGGAAGCTCGCGAGGACCAGCCGCGCGGCAGCGGGATCGCCGCGGCGCAAGTGATAGTAGAAGAGCTTCGCGACGGGTCTGAGCTCGTTCGGCGTTTCACCCACGGCGGCAACGAGGCGATCGAGAATCGCCTGTGGGGCTACCTGCGCTTCGAGCGCGGAAAAGTAGTGTCCGATCAGTTCGAGCGGCCAGTGTGGCTCGAATGCTTCCTTGTAAAAGGCGAACATGTCGTCCATGGACTGGCTCTTGCGGATCAAGGCAGCCCTGGCCTTTACAGGAAAAACGGAATCACCGGGGAACTGCTGCCCGTAGCGGCCAATGAGTTGCTCCGCCTCGCCGAATTCATTCCCGCGCAAGAGATGCTCGAAGAAGTGCGAGTAGATTTCCGGCTGGTTGGGATAACAGACGATCCAGGCGCCGTATTGCCGGCTCGCCAGGTCGCGCGGCAGCCTGTGAACTTCAACCAACTGGAGCGTCTCTTCAAACGTCTTCCAGGCGATCTGCCGTTGGGGCGGTTGCAGGCGCTCTTCCTCCCGCAAGGGCAGGCGGGCGAGCACCGAGAGGGCGTCGACCTCGGCGGCCGGCCGCAGCCGCCGGTGGTAAAAATCGGCCAGCCCGCGCCAGCCTTCCACCTGGTTTTCACTCGATTCAGCAAAGCGCTTCCAATCGGCTTCCGCGGCGCCAAAATCGAGCTGCCGCTCGGCCTCGTGCGCCCGCAAAGCGTAGAGCCGCGCGTCGGAAGGGTTGTTCTGCAGCAGGGCGCTCAGCGCGGCGCGGGTTTCCCTCGATGGCCGCCGGGCCAGCACCGCTCCTTTCGGCACGCCCACCGGACGGAAAAACACCTCTTGTAGGGCGCCGTCACGCTCGACATGACGCACCCAATCGGGCAAATCCGCGCGAAGAAGGAGCGGGCACAGTGCGAGCAGCGAGGCTGCCGCCGCGACGATGCTCCAGCGCCTCCTCACGATCAGACTTATCTCCTTTCCGTGCTGCAATTCCTAATGTGCCGGCCAAGGTTGGCGGCGGCATCCGTTCAGTCTACTGCGCCTGCGGTGGCGTTCACCTGCCGCGGCCGGTAATCAAACAGACGGCGATCCGCCAAGGCGGTTTCATCCGCCACACAGGCGTCGGTTCGGCTCGACGGACAGCCTCCCGGGGGATCTTTGGTCCTGCGGTTCAGAGGTGGCGGGCGGCAACTCAGTGAGGGGCGGCGCCCTGGCGCCCGCATGTCGGGAGAGGTTGTCCGGAGACCCGGCGTCAGGTCCGTATTGTACCGCGGAGAGAGGCGGGCCAAGGAAGGCGGGGCCGGCGATGCCGTTTCGTGGTGCTCATCATCGCGGCGTGAGTCTCACCTCCCGCTACACCGGCTTTCTTAGGGCATGGTGTTGAACAAATTCACTTGGCTGGTCCGCCGGCTCAACCAGGATCCCTGTGATCGATCGGCCCCGTTCGGTAGCGGATAGTGTTAGTTTACAGTGCCGGCGCCCGGCTTTCCTCGCTATGACGGCGCTCTGCTTCTTGTTTCACCATTCTCAGAGCACTTCGCCGGATCAGCCGAATGCCCGGGGAAACGAATGCCCAGTAGCGGCGGAACTTTTCGCGAGCCGCCGGGTCCGTGGTTGCCACGCGCGTCTCGGTTCGTACGATGGACTCATTGCTGCTGATCGCGTCCGCCTGAAATATCCAGGCGATCTTGACCCATCCAGGCTTATGGAAGGCCGTGAATTCCTCCGAAGGAATCGCATGGAAGACAACGTCGGCCGCCCATGGCTGCGTAACCGAACCAACCACCACTTCGCGGCCGGGGATTTCCGCCAGTACGCTCCAACCCGTTGCCTTCGCCATGGCCAGCAGTGTCTTTGGAATCTCCGTATCTTGCGGCTTGCTACCCAGGACCAACTCGCGCGTTCTGATGACGGCGCGGATCGTCCGTGATCGCTGCAGATCCAAGTCGCACGCGGCCGCGAACGCCGTGGCCGCCGGCGCCCCGGTCCGAATACTGTGCCGCTCCGCCACTTCATACGTGGGCATGAATTGATCAAGCAATGGATCAGCGTCTTCTGATCCTTTCAACGCTCTGACACATCCGTAGCGAAGCCACGTGACGCCGGCATGCGCGGCGTACGCGGCAGCGCCGAGTACGCTGGCGGCCGCCGTCCACCGGGCAAGAGCCCGCATGTTTGATCGCAGGAGCATAGGTCAGCCCTCCTTCCCTGAATACCCTTAGCAATTGGACGTCCAGTCGGCCTTCTATTGAAAAGCCAAGATGAATAGCGTTTGCCAGAAGGGATAGAGTGCGTTCACCCAATCCGGGCTATCCCGAAAGCACGCTGGACCAGCAGGCGGATTGTCCTCGGCCGCGCCGGGATCCGGAGACGGATTCGCGGGTTAAGCGATTCGGCGGGCGACCTAGTAGATTGTGGACAGGAGTCTACTTTGGAAACCGCCTCTCATCGCCCCACGTGGAAGATCGTGCTGGCCTTCGCCGTGATCTATTTTGTGTGGGGGTCCACGTTCCTCGCCATTCGCATTGGCGTTCATGAAGTTCCGCCGTTTCTTTTTGCGGCGATGCGCTTCTCGATCGCCGGAATAGTGCTTTATGGCTGGATGATCGCGAAGGGCGAACCTTCACCAGCCGGGCGCCAATGGGCATCGGTATCGTTGCTCGCGGTCCTGATCTTCGTTTGTGACTACGGACTGCTTTTTTGGGCCGAGCAGCGAGTGCCCTCGGGCATTGCCGCCGTCATGATGGCTACGATCCCGGTTTTCATGGCCCTGTCGGAAATCATCCTGCTGCGAACGCAACGGCTTACACTCCGCCTGGTCCTGGCCCTCCTGATCGGGATTGGGGGAGTCGCCGTGCTGCTGAGCCGCTCGTTGCAACTCGGCGGGGAACCGATCGACCCGGTCGGCGCGGCGGCCCTGATCGTTGCCGCCATCAGTTGGTCGGTCGCGTCGGTGCTGACACGCAAGCTGCCGCTGCCGTCTTCCAAGGTGATGAGTTCGGGAGCGCAGATGCTGGCCGGCGGACTGTTTCTGACTCTCACGGCGGGTGCGCTCGGCGAGTTCCGGCAGTTTGATCCGTCCGCCGTCTCTCGTGGCGCGTGGATCTCGCTGCTTTACTTGATTGTGGCCGGCTCGATCATCGGGTTCACCGCCTATCTGTGGCTCATTCACCACGAGTCACCGACCAAGGTAGGCACCTATGCCTATGTGAACCCCGTGGTCGCTGTGCTGCTCGGGTATTTTCTGGGCGGCGAGGCGCTTGACCAGAGAACGGTTCTGGGAACTGCGTTTGTTCTAATCAGCGTGGTTGTGATCACCACGACGCGGGAGAAGAAGGCGATGACGGCGCTCCCCGTGAAGGATGCGGCGGAAGCAGTGGGGTCTTAGGCAACAGCCCAGTGGAACACGCGGTTCCAGTCTCCGGGCTCATCGGCTAGGCTGCTGCGATTCCATGTCCATGTAAAGGAGAGAACCCATGTGGGAAACCATCCTGAAGAACACCGCATTGTTTCTGGGCCTGGCGATTTCGGCCCATACGATTTGGTCAGTTGTCGAGTCGCGTTTGACACGGCGGCGGCAACGGCATGCTCTTCTCCGTGTCCTCCAATTGAAGTATGAGTGGTTCGTCAGTATGGCTGCGTCACTTAACGGACGCGCCAACAAAGTTGTAGCCAAACATGCGCCGGCTCAGGCGGGCGAGACATGGGCGAATCCGGCCGATGAGGAGGGGTCATTGGCCGGCGAGGCAGAGGAGGACGTGAAGTGGTTGGTCGAACGGGCGGATCACCTGTTGCGGTACGAGTTGCCTCTGGACCTTGAGAAACTCGGCGGCATGCTGACTGAAAAACAGATAGAAGCGCTGCTACGGTTCATCCAAGCTCACCAGCAATATACCGAGGTACTGCGAACCAGGATGATTGACCTGAAGATGTTCCCACGGAAGAAAGGTGTTTTGCACCGCTTTACGCTGCTGACGGCCGGGCCAAACCTCGACGATATGACCGAGATGCTGACCGCCTTCCACAAAGTGATCGGACTCGGCTCCAAATCAGAATCCCGAGCACACTCGGAAATAGTCCGGACCGCTGGATCCGCTCCGTCCCCCTAGTCAGGCCGCAGGGGTCGGTGAGATTCGCCGTAATCTCCGGGCGGCAAAAGAGCCGCACATCAACACCTCTTAGGGCGCTGTGAAGGACCGCGGCCCTGCCGGTTGCGGCCCGGGAGGCCGGCTCCCGCGAGTCCGGCCGGCTCTTGCACTACTCCCTGCGATAACGGGGAAGCAGAATTGCTACGCTAGAATTGATTCAGCCAGGGTGGATCGGGGCTTTCCGCTCATGTTTTTCCAAGCCGAGCGACGCGGTTTTCAGGAACGGCCTTCGGCCGTTCGCTCTGTCTTGGCCGGGAGCCTGTTCGCCGTCCAGCTCTCCTCACAGGGGCTCGAGGAAGCCGCGGAAATCGCGAGCTGGATGAACAGCTCGAACGTTTTCTGGTCCGTGCTGGCGCTGCTTCTCGCCGGCGGCTGTGTCTACTACCTCTTCAATTGGCTGTACGTCCAAAGAGTCCGCTTGCACCAGGAAAAGATGCGGGCCCTTTACACTCTCGCCGAAGGTCTCATCCCAAGCGATCAGCCGGGCGCGGTGCTGAAGCAGATCGCCGAAGTCGTGCCCTTTGTCGCCGACGCCACGCATTGCTCGATCTGGATTTTGGATCCCACCCGCCATAAGCTTGATTTCAGCGCCGGCACGGACACGTCCGCCACGTCCTCTCTTTCCATGAGCGCCATCGCGGGGGCCGTGACGTGTTTTCGGAACCAGGCCATCACGGATGTGCCCGACGCCGAGGATTGCCCGTTCGTGAACAAGGAGACCGTCCGCCGCTTGCGGCAGAAGGCGCTCCTATACGTCCCGGTCTTGGCGGATCGAACCTGCCTGGGTGTGATCGAAGTGGAGGACCGGCGGCGCAAGCGCATTTTCACCGCCGAGCAAAAGGCTCAGGTCGAGCACGTGGCGAAGCTGGCCGCGTTGGGACTGTGGCAGCGGGCGCAGAGTTCCCTGCAAGACCAGGTGCACCGCGCCGAGAAGATGGCGGCGATGGGGGAATTCATCGAAGGCGTCGGCGAAGAGTTGGTGGGTCCCTTGGCCTCCATCTTGAGCGTCACGCAGCAGCCGGCCGAAAACGGTGCGGATGCCTCCATTACGCAGAAAGAGGTCGTCATTCGTGAGGCGCGGCGCGCTTCCGAAGCGTTGAGCCGCCTCGTAAAGTTCGTCAGGCCGCGCCAAACCAAGCAGGAAAAGGTCAACCTCAACGACCTGCTGCAAAAGGTCGCGGAGTCTTTCCGCGCGAACTGGAAGGCCAAGGGCCTCAAGTTCCAACTGGAACTCTCGAAGGCCGCTCCTCAAGTGACGGGCGATGCCGCGCACCTCGAGGAAATCTTGGTGAACATCTTTCGCAACGCGGAGCGGTTTGTCGAGAGCCTGGGACGCCAGGTTTTGGAGGTCTACAGCGACGTTCTCGAGCGTAACGTGTTGATTTCCATCACGCCGGGAGCCGGGCCCTCCTCCGCGGCGAGCGAAGCCTTGCCTGATCCGGAAAGGACGGAAGGCCCCTCGGGCCTGGGCCTCTCCGTTTGCCGCAGCCTCATTGAAGGGGCGGGCGGGTCTCTGCGTGTGGACCGCGGCACGCACCGCGGTTTCTGCATCGAAATTGAGTATCCGCTGGTGCGCGAATCCTGGTCGGCGGCGCCGGCCGCTCCCGTACCGGACCGGGCGGCGCGCCGGACCGGCGCCCCGGCGACGGTGCTGCTGATCGACGATGACGTGAGCACACAGGACAAGCTACTCCATTACCTGACCGACCGTGGCCATCGCACGGTGGTGGCATCGAGTGTGGAAGAAGGCATTGACCTGGCCGAGCGGGGCCACTTTCATTGGGTGATGTGCAAAATTCAAATGGGCCGCATGAGCGGGCTTGAGTTGTATAACCGGCTTCGCATGCAGGCGGAGAAATTCGTGTTTCTGGCCGACGAGAAAGTGATCGTGTACAACGATGAGTTGTTTTCCGGCAAGAACCGGTTTATCCTGCACAAACCCTTGCGAAACGCCGACGTGGAACGCGTGATCGAGGGACTCGAAGGCCGGCCCGTACCCGATGAAAGCCAAACGACCCAAGTCTGACGATCCGCTACCCAGGATTTGGAGTGTTGTGAAGCGCGTGCCGCCGGGCAAGGTCATGACCTACGGCGACGTGGCTCACGCCGCGGGACCGCCGTGCACGGCACGCCAAATCGGCCGGGCGCTGGGCAAGGCACCCGCCAGCTTGCGGCTGCCCTGGCACCGGGTGCTCGCGGCCGGCGGCCGGATAGCGCTGCCCGGGCAGTGTGGTCTCGACCAGCGGCTGCGTTTGCAGGCCGAAGGCGTGACGTTCGCGGGACGGCGTGTCCGTATGAACCTGCATCAGTACCGCCCTGGGTCCACCCGCCGGCGCAAGCCGCCTGTTCGCTAGGCCGGCGTCGCAGCGTCTGAATCTCACCATGAGCCGCCTAGGAAAAATCTTGCTGCTGAACACCGTGGCCGCTGTGGTGACCATCGCGGCGTTGACCGGTGCGCGCGTCTGGTGGGACCGCGTGGCGTTCCCTGAAATCACCCCACTGCCTGTGCTGGGAGAAGTCCCTGCCTTTTCTTTGCCGGAAAGAAACGGCGGGACGGTGAGTCTCGCCGACCTGCACGGCCACGTCTGGATTGCGAATTTTGTGTTCACGCACTGCGCCGGTCCGTGTCCTCTGCTGACGTCGCGCATGGCGGCCCTCCAAAAGCAGCTCGGCGAGTTTCCCGATGTCCGCCTCGTTTCTTTCACCGTCGATCCCGAAAGGGACACGCCCGAGGTGCTCCGTGATTATGCAAAGAGCTACGACGCGGGCGGCGATTGGTTCTTCCTGACAGGCGAGAAGGCCCCTCTGTATGAGTTGATCATGGATGGCTTCAAGCTCGGGATTGATGACGGATCGGCTGTGAACGCCGGCGTGCCCGGGCCGGGAACGATCACGCACAGCGTGCGCTTCGTACTGGTGGATAAAGCGGGCCGCATCCGGGGCTACTACGACGGAACCGAGACGGACCTGCCCGATAAGCTGCTGCCTCAGATTCGGTCGTTGTACGAAGAGTAGGTTATGGCATCGATGCCGGCCGGGAGGCGCAGCAAGCTGTCGCCGCACCGCTCTTTTATGCCCAATCCTTCTGCTATGCTGACAGCCAACGCTGGTGGTGAAACATGGTAAACATCCCCGTTCTTTCCTTGAAAAAAACAACTTCGGCCGCGGGCAGGGCTGCCGCGGTGCTTCTCATGGTTACGCTCACACTGCTCTGCGTCGAGGCGGCGACGCGCCAGGTGATTATGGGCCGCCGCGGCGTTGTGGTGTCTGGCCACCATCAGGCTAGCGATGCCGGGCTGACGATGATCAAAAACGGCGGCAATGCCGTTGACGCGGGCGTCGCCACGATTTTGGCGCAAGCCGTCGTCGAATTCGACCGCTTTGGCATCGGCGGCGAAGTGCCCATTCTGATTTATGTCGCTCGCGAAAAGAAGGTTGTTGCCATCAGCGGGCAGGGCGTCGCGCCCGAAGCGGCCACGATCGAGTGGTTCAAGAGCCACGACATCCCCGGCATTCCCGGCGAGGGGTTTCTTCCGGCGACCGTGCCGGCGGTGATCGACTCGCTGTTGCTGGCGCTGGAACGCTACGGCACGATGTCCCTGGCGGAAGTCGCCGCGCCTGCCATCGACTTGGCTGAGAACGGCTTCCCCATGTACGGGTCGTTTCAGCATCACATCTACGAGCAGGAGCGGCGTTTTCGCGGCGAGTGGGCGAGTTCCGGGAAGGTTTTTCTGCCCGAAGGCCGTGTCCCGGCAATCGGCGAGAACTTCGCGCAGAAGGATCTGGCGCGTACCCTCAAGCGGCTGGTGGAGGCTGAGGCCTCGCAGAAGCACGTCAGCCGCGCCGCCGGCTTGGCGGCCGCGCACGATCTTTTCTACAAAGGCGACATCGCGCGCGAGATTGTGGCCTTCCAGCGCGAGTTCAAAGTGCGCGACGAAGCCGGTTTCGTATCCGCGGGTTTGTTGAGGGAGAGCGATCTCGCACGGTCACGCGCCCGCGTCGAAGAGCCTGCGAAGACAACCTATCGCGGCATCGAGGTTTACAAGCCGGGCTTTTGGTCGCAAGGGCCGGTGCTGCTGGAGGCTCTGAATCTTCTCGAAGGCTCCGACCTGCGTTCGCTTGGACACAATTCCGCCGACTATATTCACCTCGTCGCCGAGGCCATGAAGCTGGCGTTCGCCGACCGCGAGTGGTATTACGCCGATCCCGATTTTGTGGGTGTTCCCGAGGAAGGTCTGTTGTCGAAGGCTTATGCCGCCGAGCGCCGCAAGTTGATCGATACACGGACACCCTCGCTGGAAATGCGGCCGGGCGATCCTTACGCCTTCGACTCCCGCAAGATCGCCCACAACCCCATCCCGGCGTCGATTCCGTTTCGTCCGGCGGAAGGCGGCACCACGGGGACGCGTGTGGCGGACGCCGACGGCAACGTATTTTCGGCGACGCCGAGCGGCGGCTGGTTCCGGCACTCGCCGATCCTGGAGGGCCTGGGCTTCGTCCTCGGCACGCGGGGCCAGATTTTCTGGCTCGACGCCGACAAGGCGAACAGCTTGCAGCCGGGCAAGCGTCCGCGAACGAGCCTGACGCCGAGTCTCGCCTTGAAGGACGGCAAACCGTTTCTGGCTTGGGGCACGCCGGGCGGCGACATTCAAGACCAGGTGAACCTGCAGGTGCTGCTGAACATCGTTGATTTTGGCATGAACATTCAGGATGCGATCGAAGCGCCGCTCTTCCAGATTTTTGATTTCCCCAGCTCGTTCTATCCGCGCTCAGCTGCGCCGGGGCAAATGATCATCGAAAAGCGCGTGCCCGAATCGGTGATCGAAGCGCTTACCGCGCGCGGGCATCTGGTGCGTCCGGTTTCGCCGTGGAGCCTGGGCGACGCCACCGCCTTGCAGGTCGACGTCGATCATGGCGTGCTGATGGGAGCGGCCGGCCCGCGCCGGGATAAGTCGTACGCGCTGGGATGGTAACTCAAATCGGCGTCCGCTTTCCGATCGTAGGCGCACAGCATGCCCGCGGTGCGCTATCACGTGCCCCTGTGCTAATACACATCCCTCTGATAGCGGTGCTCGTCTTGTAAGTGTTTGACGAAGCTCTCGGCCTCTTCCGCGGACTTTCCGCCGTGCTGCTCAACGACCGCGTGCAGCGCCGCGTCCACGTCTTTCGCCATGCGCTTGGCATCGCCGCACACGTAGAAGTGCGCCCCGGATTTCAGCCACGCCCAAAGCTCCGCGCCGTTTTCGATCATGCGGTGCTGCACGTAGATGCGCTCCGCCTGATCCCGCGAAAAAGCCGTGTCGAAACGCGTCAGTAATCCCTCGGCGAGCAAGCGCTCCATTTGCTCGCGGTAGAGAAAGTCGGTTTCCTGATGCTGATCGCCGAAGAAAAGCCAGTTGCCGCCGGAAGCGCCGCGCGCCTGCCGTTCCTCGAGAAAGGCCCGGAATGGAGCGATCCCGGTGCCGGGACCAACCATGATGACCGGCCGCGTATCGTCCTCGGGCAGCCGGAAGTGGGAGGCCTTCTGCAACCATACCCAGACGGTGGAACCCGGCATGACGCGATCCGCCAGAAACGTCGAAGCCACACCCTTGCGCGGCCGCCCGTGGGTTTCGTAGCGCACCGCGCTCACGGTGAGATGCACTTGGCCGGGATGCTTCCGCGCGCTCGATGAGATGGAATAGAGCCGCGGCAGCAACGGCCGGAGCGCCGCGACGAGTTCCTGCGCACCCGTGCGAAAGCCGGAGCGCGCGAACAGATCGACAACGTGAAAGCCGTCTGCGGGCGTCGCGGCCGCCCCATCCGGCGCACTGCCTACATGGGGCGCGAGATGCTCGTAGAATTCTTTCGGAATCACCGTCAGATCGCAATGACGCAGCAGGGCGGCGCGCAGCGGCATCGCCGTTTTCTTGACTTCGACGGTCTCTTCCCCGTGAAACCCGGCCAGCGTCAGAATCTGTTCGACCAGTTCCGCGCAGTTCACCGGCCAGACACCGAGCACGTCTCCCGGCTCGTATTCGAGGCCGGAGCCGGCAAGCGAAAGCTCCACGTGGTGCACCTGCTTGTTCGATCCGGGCAAGTTGAGAATTCGATTCGAAAGCAACGTTGCGGGAAACGGGTGATCCTTGCTCCGGCCGATCGCGGGCTGCGTGGCGTCTTCCGGTTCGGCCGCGGCGGTATCGCTCACCATGGCGGCCGGCGCCGAAGCCGCCAGTGCGCGCAAGGCTTCGCTGCCGAAAACCGACTCCTTCCATCGCCCGAACGGTTCCTCGTAAGCGACGTCGCACTCAACGCGGGGAGCGAGACGCGTGGCGCCGAGTTGCGCTAAGCGCTCATCGACCACGATGCCGCATTTGCAGAATTGTGTGTAGTTCGAATCGCCGAGCGCGCAAACGCTGTAAGAGAGCTGCGGCAGCTGCGGCGCTTCGGCGGAAAAAAGCCAATCGAAGAACTTACGGGCGTTGTCCGGCGGATCGCCTTCCCCGAACGTGCTCGTGACGATCAACAGGTGCCTCAACTCCGTCAGCTCCGATCGATCAAAGGCGTCAAGCTCGGCAACGTGGGGGGCGAAGCCCGCCGCTGCCGCCTTCTTGCGCAACTCGCGGCTGAGAGCCTCGCTGTTGCCCGATTGCGAGCCGTACAAAATCGTCAGCGGCGCTCGCGCGGCGGCCGGAGCGGCGGGTTTGGTTTGACGGAGCCGGGCCCCCGCCAAACCCGTTAGGAATCCGTTGAGCCAGAGCCGCTGCTCGGGGGAGAAGGGAGCCGCGTCCGCCACCATCGTTGGCCGCTTCATCGAAACGCCTCGATTTTGGCGGGTGTCAGAAAGACCTCCTGAAGCCGTTTTTCGTCGAGCGTGCGCGTGAACTGCTCGAACGACTGGCCTCGCTTGCGGTGTTCGAGATAGGCGCTCACGACGTGCTCCAGAAAATCGGCAATCTCTCGCGCCGGAACGGGTCCGGCCAGAAAACGCGCCAGACGTGGCTCGTTATCGCTTCCGCCTCCCACGAACACCTGGTAGGCCTCCTCGGCGTTGTCCCCTTCTCCGATCGAAGCGCCAAGCAATCCGATGTCGCCGATGTAGTGTTGCGCGCATGAGTTCACACAGCCTGTGAGATGAATATTGATCGGCGTGTCGAGTTGGAATCGCTTTTGCAATCGCCCCACGATCACGGCGGCGTGCTCTTTTGTGTTGGACGAAGCGTAGCGGCAGCCAAAACGGCCCGTGCATGCCACCGTACCGGCGGCGAAACTCGAAGCCTTGGTCTCGAGCCCCAGAAACTGAATTTCACTCACGGCCTGCTCGACGCGGTCTTTCGGTATGTGGGGAATGAGAAGGTTCTGCCAGACGGTAAGCCGGATGTCGTTGTTGCCGTGCCGCATGGCGATCTCGGCCAGCCCGCGCATCTGCGCCGGCTGTAACAAACCCACCGGCAGCGCCACGCCGATGTAGAAGAGTCCTTTCTGCGACTGCGGATGAACGCCGATGTGGCCTTGACGGTCCACCGCCTTGCGCAGCTCGAACGTCCCGGCCGGGGCGCGCAGGAGTTCGAAGTCCAACTTCTCTTGCACCTTGGCGCAGAATTTTTCCACGCCCCACTCTTCCAGCAGGTACTTCAGCCGCGCGCGTTTGCGGTTGGAGCGGTTGCCATGCTCCACAAAAACCCGCAGCATGGCGACGGCCGTCGAGATGGTTTGCTCCGGCAGTATGGCGAAGCCGCAATCTTGCGCAAAATCTCCGTGGCCCGTGATACCGCCCAGCAGGATGCGGCAGTAGACGCCCTTTTCAAAGGCCGAGCCTGCGGCCGGCTTCGCCGCTACAAAGCAGATATCGTTGGTGTCGCCCACCACGCTGGCCGATCCGCCGCCATCAAAGGCAATATTGAACTTCCGGGGAATGCCGTGCAGGTCGCGCGTGTTGAGAATGTGGTGATGCAACGCGACGGCGTAACGGCTCAGGTCGGCAAGCTCATCGCGGTCAAAACCGGCCGTCGGCGGGCACGTGATGTTGCGGACGCTGTCCGCGCCGGATCCCTTGGAGGTAAGGCCGGCATCATACAGGGCGGTCAGAACCGCCAGAATGTTTTCCGGCGGCACCTCGCGGATCTGAAGGTTGCCGCGCGTCGTAACGTGCGCGTAGCCGCCCGCGAGATCTTCGGCGATATCTCCGAGCTTGCCGAGTTGGTCGCCGCGCAGCTTGCAGGCGGGAATGCGAAGCCGGCACATGAAACCGGGCTGCGCCGGCGCCACGTTGAAAAGCCCCTGGTGCTTGAAGAGGAATGTATCGCCGGGGTCCGGCATGCGTCCTTCCGTGGCGTGCCGCTCGAGCACCGGGTAAAGGTCCCAGGGGTGACGTTCGAGTTTGAGACGCTCTTCCTTGCAGAGGTCCTCGAACGGTGTGCCGTAAACGCTCGGCGCCTCGGCCGCGCCTTGACTGCCCTCTCCCTGCCATACGGCCTGCAGATCAAGGCTCTGTACCAGGTCGTGGAGATACTTCTTCTGCTCCGGAGTAAACGGTTCGAGTTCCTTCATAAACCTTGCCGCACAAAAGAAGAAACGTCCACAATCGATGGATCAGTCCATCCTGATTGGGGACGTCGGGGTCCGCGGACAGCCGAGAGGCGGCCCGTTCAACTTTTGTCTGTAGTCACTACGAAAGGAGCTGCAGCAAGGTTATTCCGATTGTATCAGCACATCGGCAAAATCCACGCGGGGGCCGCAATGAACGTTTTTATGGCTCCGATAAGATTTTTGAGTCGCACCCAGCGCGCGAAAACTCTTGCGCGGGAAGGAGAATGCGTTTATACTTTCTTCAAGGTGTCTGGGTATACCAGATATCCACTGAGCGAGCTATTGCAAGGTTACACCTCCTCGGGCGAACGGGTTCTGAGGGCTAGAACACTGAAAGTTTTCCACGTTCCAGCCACGTCGCCTATTTGAAGGCTTTCAGTTTCTTCGATTTCCAAACGTCACTTACGATCCACGCACTGCGACGTGCGGGGCTTGCTGATTAACAAAGCGGTATCCGTGCGAGGCGAGATTGCCTTTGCCGGGAGTAGTGTTTCTGCTTCGCTCCCGTAACATCCCGTCGCGGCTGCACCGGAAGTGTTTCCCGGACGGTTTGATCGCGCGAATCGCTGAGCTGCTCCCGAAGTAGTCGCTGGGACCTGGACGTCCTGCTGAAATCCGAAAGAGGGACAAAGGAGGATGTCTGGTGTTGTCGCCAGCAGAATCAACGCCGGAGGTTTACGAGGCTGAGGGCCATGCAACCCATGGTCCGGGGCAAACGCCCGCCCAGCTGAATCCCTTCGTCATTTTGGGTTCGACGCTGGCGAAGCCTCGCCGCAAGCGGTCCGCCGAGCAGGATCTCATTCCGAAGATTCCCCTGCAGGACGGCGAACAGTATCGTTTTCATTTCAACGCCTCGCGCTGCATAGGTTGCAAGTGCTGCGAGGTGGCCTGCTCGGAGCAAAACAATAATCCACCGGAAATCTCTTGGCGGCGCGTCGGCGAAGTCGAGGGCGGCGTGTACCCGCACACGGTGCGGCTGAATCTGTCGATGGGCTGCAACCATTGCCTGGAGCCCGCCTGCCTGGAAGGCTGTCCCACGGATGCCTACCGCAAGGATGCAAAGACCGGCCTCGTCCTGCACGATGCGCAGATGTGCATCGGCTGTGAATATTGCATTTGGAACTGCCCGTACGGTGTGCCTGTTTTCAACGAAGAGCGCGGCGTTGTCGGCAAGTGCGACATGTGCCACGGGCGCATCATGGACGGCCAGGCCCCGGCCTGCGTCGATGCCTGCCCGGAGCAGGCCATTCAAGTAGAGATCGTCAACACTGAGGAATGGAAGCGCGAGTATCGCGGCAGCGCCAACATGCCGGGGCTGCCGAGCGCCGATGGAACGATCTCGACCACCCGCGTCACGCTGCCGGAGAATATCCCGTCCAGCCTCGAAAAGGCGGACTACCATCGCGTGCGGCCGGAAAAGCCTCACTACTCACTCGCCGCCATGACCGTGCTGACGCAGCTTTCCGCGGGCGCCTTCGTGATGGTTTGGCTGCTGAGCTTCTCTCTTGATTCCCAGTTTCTCAACGTGGCCGCGGCAGCGGCGCTCATCGTCGGACTGACGTCTTTCCTGGCGTCGCCTCTGCACCTGGGCCGGCCCATTTACGCCTATCGCGCCATGAAGATGTGGAAGCGATCCTGGCTGAGCCGCGAGGTCGTGCTGCTCACGAGCTTTGGCTTCGCCGCCACCGTTTACGCCGCTCTGTTGTGGCGCGGAGATTCCGGCGCTACTCCCGTCGGCGCCCTCACTACGTTGCTCGGCTTGGCGGGCATCACCGCCAGCGCCTTCATCTATCGCGTGCCCGCGCGGCCCGCCTGGGACAGCCGCTATACCGTGGCTGAGTTCCTGCTCACCGCCGCGATACTCGGGCCCCTTTTCGTGATGCTGCTCGGCGTCAACGCAAAGGGGCTGGCGCTTGCATGCTGCACGGCCGCTTCTCTGCAGTTGCTCAACCAAACGCTAAAGCTGCTGTGGCTGGCCTCGTCGGAAGAGTTCGAACTCAAGGCGGCATCGCGCCTCCTCTTCCACGACCTTCGCAAGCAAACTCTGCTGCGCTTCGGCCTGCTGATTGCCGGAGGCATCGTCGCGCCGCTCCTGGGGCTGCCTGTGGCTGCATTCATCCTCGCGCTGGCCGGTGAGCTCTTGGGACGCTATTTGTTTTTCGTCAGCGTAGTCCCCAAAAACATGGCCATGTCGTTTTTCGGCGGCCGGAAGGAGGCGGCATGAACCTGCGGCGCTTTCTAGGTCTCGACATTCTCGACGAGAAATACTCCTACGCCTCGGACCCTCAGGCCGGGTATATCGCCGCCGAGAAAGCGCCCGAGCGTTGGGTGCCCACGACGTGCGGCTATTGTTCGGTCGGCTGCGGCATGTTCATCGGAGTGAAAGACGGGCGTGCCGTTTCCGTGCGGGGAAACCCGGGACACCCCGTCAACTCGGGCAAACTCTGCCCAAAGGGCCTCGCCGAGCACCACTTCGTGCATTCGGAAAATCGCGCCCGCTATCCGCTGCTCAGAAAGAACGGTCGCCTCGAACGCGTCGGCTGGTCCGAAGCAATCGACGTGCTCGTCCATCAATTCCAGCGGGCTCAGCAAACGTACGGCCCGGAGTCGCTAGGCATTATCTCCACGGGCCAGCTTGTAACCGAGGAATTCTACACCCTGGGGAAACTCGCGCGGCTTGGTTTCGGAGCGCACCATTACGACGGCAACACAACCCTGTGCATGGCGAGCGCTGTCTCCGGTTACAAGCGATCCTTCGGGAGCGACGGGCCGCCCGGCGCCTACGACGATTTCGAGCAAGCCGACGTCATCTTTCTGATCGGCGCGAACATCGCCGATAACCATCCGATTCTTTGCTACCGGCTCGAGCACAACCATGACGCTGTTGTGGTGGCGATCGATCCCCGGGTAACAAAAACGGCGGTCGTCTCCGACTGGCACCTGCCCATCAAGCCGCGCGGCGACCCGGCGCTGCTCAACGGCATGGCGCACATCCTCATCAAGCTCGATTTGATCGACAAGGAATATGTCGCTCAACACACGCGCGGATTCGACGAACTGCGGGCGCATCTCGAAAAGTACACGCCCGAGCGCGTGGCCGAGATCACCGGGCTCACCACGGAGCAGATTTACAAAGCGGCGCTGCTCTACGGTACGGCGAAAAAGCCGATGATCGCCTGGACCATGGGCGTCAACCACTCGACCAAAGGCACCGAGACTGTCAACGCCATCAACAACCTCGCGCTGCTGACCGGAAACATCGGCCGCGCCGGCGCCACGCCGTTTTCCATCACGGGGCAGTGCAACGCCATGGGGACCCGCGAGGCGGGCTTTACCGCCACCATGCCCGGCTATCGCGCCTACGACAACGAGGCTGAACGCCAGGAGCTTGCGGGGCTTTGGAAGATCGACGCCGACCGGCTCCCGCGGGTGCGGGGTAAAGCCTATCCCGACATCGTCGAGGACTGCGTCAAGGGGTCGATCAAGGCTCTCTGGGTGATCGGAACGAATCCGATTGTTTCGTTCCCGAATTTCCACGTTCTCAAACAGGGCCTCGAAAGCCTTGAGTTCCTGGTCGTGCAGGATTCCTTCCATCCCACGCCGACATCGGAGCTGGCGCACCTGGTGCTGCCCGCGGCAACCTGGGGCGAGAAAGAAGGCACCTACACTAACTCCGAACGGCGCGTGAGCAAAGTGAATCGCGCCGTCGATCCGCCGGCAGAAGCGAAATCCGACTTCGACATCTTCCTGGATATCGCGACCCGCCTCGGCTGCAAGGAAGAACTCTATCCCGGCTGGACAAAACCCGGAGACGCCTTCGGCGAGTGGCGCAAGGTTTCGCAAGGTCGGCTTTGCGACTATTCCGGCATTACCTACGAGCTTCTGGACGAGCACCTCGGCATCCAGTGGCCCTTCGCCGAAGGTGCGGAGAACCCCGCGGAGCCGCGTTGGCTCTACGGCGACGGAAAGTTTCAATTTCCCGATGGCCGCGCGCAGCTTTGGTGCGTGGAATGGGAACCCTTTCCGGAGCAGCCCACGGATCAGTTCCCGTTCATCTTCAATACCGGGCGCACCGTCGAGCATTGGCACACGCGGACAAAAACCGGCGAATCGCCGATCCTCGAGCGGCTGTCGCCCGCCGCCTGGCTCGAGATGAATCCCCGCGACGCCCACCGGTTGAACCTGCGTCCGCATGACCGGGTCTCGGTGATTTCACCCCGCAGCCGTGTGGACGACATCGAATTGCGCATCACGGAAATCGTCGCGCCGGGCCAGGTGTTTATGCCGTTTCACTACTTCGAGAAGAATTCGAACGAACTGACGCAAAGTGCCTACGACCCGATCTCGCGTGAGCCGAATTACAAGCAGGCGGCCGTGCGGGTCGAGAAAACGAAAATGAACTAGCCAAGCCGCCAATCGCCGGCTCTGCCGGCAATGCACCCTGTTCGTGCACTCCGGGCATGTTCCCACGGCAGTAGAGAGAACGCATCGCAGGACCATATCCCGCGGTGGCCGCCCGTGCATCGGGCTCAGACAAAACGAGGAGTGCAACACGTGGCACTGACAAATCAAGCGACCAAAATCAAACTCTTCAATTTCAGCACCATTCCCATGCGGACCTTCCACATGACGTGGTTCGCTTTCTTCCTCTGTTTCTTCGGCTGGTTCGGCATCGCCCCGCTGATGGCCGTGGTGCGCGATGACCTGCAACTCACCAAGGAGCAAATCGGCAACACGATGATCGCGTCCGTCGCCGTCACAGTGCTTGTGCGGCTGCTGATCGGCTGGTTATGCGACCGCATCGGGCCGCGCAAAGCCTATACCTGGCTGCTGATTCTCGGTTCCCTTCCCGTGATGGGCATCGGCTTGGCCAACAGCTATGAGACCTTCCTGCTGTTCCGTTTGGCGATCGGCGCGATCGGCGCATCGTTTGTGATCACGCAATATCACACCAGCGTCATGTTCGCTCCCAACGTCGTCGGCACCGCCAATGCGACCACGGCGGGCTGGGGCAACCTGGGCGGCGGCGTCACGCAGGCTGTCATGCCGCTTGTCTTCGCGGGCGTTTTGACCCTTGTCGGCGAGGCGACCCTTGGTTGGCGGATCGCGATGATCTTCCCCGGCTTGGCGATGCTCGTCACAAGCTATTTCTACTGGAATCTCACCGCGGATTCGCCCGATCAGGATCCGGCCTCCATCCAGAAGCTGCGCGAATCACGGGCTGCCAACGCCAAAGGCACGTTCCTCGAAGCTTGCAAGGATGCGCGGGTATGGGCTTTGTTCCTTGTGTACGGCGCCTGCTTCGGCATTGAGCTGACCATTAACAACATCGCGGCTCTCTATTTTCACGATTACTTCCAGCTCGGCCTCAAGGAGGCCGGTCTCGTCGCGTCGCTCTTCGGCCTGATGAATATCTTCGCGCGGACTCTCGGGGGCGTCGCCGGCGACAAGTTCGGGATACGCTGGGGTCTGCGCGGGCGTGTTTTCTGGCTGGGCGTCGTGCTGCTGGCCGAAGGCCTGTCCCTGGTCTTGTTTTCTCGGATCGCCGTGCTGCCGATCGCCATCGCTTCCATGGTCGTCTTCAGCCTCTTCGTGCAAATGGCCGAAGGCGCCACGTATTCCGTCGTTCCTTTCATCAACCGGCGCGCCTTGGGTTCGGTGACCGGTATCGTGGGAGCGGGCGGCAACGCAGGCGCGGTGGCCGCCGGTTTTCTTTTCCGCCAGGAGGGACTCGCCTGGCCCGATGCTCTGTTGATCCTCGGCATCGTCGTGGCCGCCACCGCCAGTTGCACGCTGCTTGTGCGGTTCTCACCGGCTGACGAGGCGGCGGTTAGGAAAGAGATGGAAGCCCGCGGTGTTGGCACAACTGTCGCGGTCGAAGCCTGAACTCCACGCCTGCTGAGCGCTGACAGTCTAGAAGGACTGTCTGGGGGTGGGCTGCGGCCCGCCCCCTTTCGTTTTCTCGCCGCGCGCAACGCATCCAGCGTGGCGCCGGCGTCCCCCGCCGGCCGCCCGTGATTCACCGCCCCTTGCCAAAGGCATCACCCCCGCCGATTTACGATAGGATGGAATTTCGGGAGCATTCGAATGTCAAACCGGTTGTTAGTGATGAAATTCGGGGGAACCAGCGTCGGTTCGCCCGAGCGCATCGAGAAGGCCGCGGACCTGATCGCCGCGGGCGCGCGGGAACGCCATGTGGTTGCGGTTGTCTCCGCCATGGCGAAGGTCACCGACCTTCTGCTCGATACCTTGCGCAAGGCGGAACAGGGAGACCAACAGGGCCTCGAAACAAATATCCTCACCCTTCGCAACCGCCACCTGGATGCCTGTGAAAAGCTCCTGCCGGGCGGCAAGCGAGGCTTCGTCACGCAGCGCATTCACGAGCTGGTCGAGGAGTTCGAGCGCATCGCAAAAGGCATGCTGTTGCTCCGCGAGCGCCCGCTGCGTTCCGTCGACCAGGCTCTCTCAATCGGTGAACGGCTCTCGGCTCTGCTGATCAGCGCCGTACTCGAATCGCGCGGCGTGGCCGCCGAACCGGTGAGCGCGGCGGAGTGTGTCGTTACCGACGACGATTTTGGCTGCGCGTCGCCGCTGATGCACGAGACGGCGGAGAAAACCCGCGAACGGCTCCTGCCTCTGTTGGAAGCATGCCGCATCCCCATCGTGACTGGCTTCAACGGCGCCACGCGCGACGGCCAGCCGACAACCCTGGGGCGCGGAGGCTCCGATTTTTCCGGCTCCATTCTGGCTGCGGCGCTGGAAGCCAACGAGTTGTGGATCTGGACAGATGTGGACGGTATTCTGACCGCCGACCCGCGCCTCGTGACGGACGCCCGCGTGCTGCCCGAGGTCACCTACAACGAAGCAGCCGAGCTGGCCTACAACGGGGCTAAGGTGCTTCATCCGCGCACACTGGCGCCACTGGTGGAAAAACAAATCCCCGTCTGGATCAAGAACAGCTTCAGTCCCGAGAAACCCGGCACGCGGATTGTCGCGCGCATCAGCGACGGGCACGGCGTTCGGGCGATCACCTCCCTCAGCCAGGTGGCGCTGATCTCCATCGAGGCGGCCAGCCCGTCTATGTCGGGCGCGCAACTGATGGCCCGCGCGCTCGAGGCGGCCGCCCGCGCCAACGTGGAAGTGCTTCTGCTAACCCGCTCCAGCTTCCGGCAGAACTTCTGCATGCTGGTGCGGCTCGACGAACTGCACGAAGTCCTCGAAAGCTTGCGCGACGAGTTGGCCTTGGAACTCGCGCACGGCTACGTCCATCCGATCGGCGTCGATGAAAGCGTTGGCTTGCTGGCGGCCGTGGGCGAAGGCATGCGCGGCACGCCGGGCCTGGCGGGTCTCGTGTTTAACGCCCTTTCGAGCAAGAAAATCAACATCATCGCCATCGCGCAGGGCTCCAGCGAGCTGACGATCGCGATTGTCGTGAAGAAAGACGCGCTCGACGCAGCGGTACAAGTGCTTCACGCGGATTGCAAGTTGGGCGTCGCGCAACCCACGCCCGCGAAGGTTTCATAGCAGCCGCTTTCCGGCTTGCAAGCTCGACTGTCCCGGACGGGGCGCGCCCGGCGTGCTTCAATTCCCGGAATTTCCTTTTAGTGTCCGCCCCGGACCACAAGCTAGTTCGCAGCGGCCGCCGGCACTTCCGCTTCCCGCAGCAGCTTCCTGACATATTCGACGGAGGATTCGACCAGTTCCCACGAACCGGCCCAGAAACACATGTCGATGGTCCAGTAGTCGATGTAGGGAATCTCCAAGAGTTTCGGCGCGATCGACTTGAAGTTGACGTGGCCGGTGCCAAACGGGTTGTGCGTGCTGGTTTCGTCGTGGTGCAGGCTGCCGTCGGAATCGATCAAGTGGACGGCGCCCACTTTGCCTTCGAGCTTGGCAAGCAGTTCTTCAATCCCACCGGGCAGCGTCTCCTTCTTGCCGGGCTGGCGTGATCCCACCACCGCGCACATATAGGCGTGGCTCGTGTCGTACATGATCGAGAAGTTCGGGTGCGCCACTTTGTCGTGCAGCTCGGCGATTTCCGAAGGCTTGTTAAAAATGAAGCCCGGCTCAAACTCCCAGTGCAGCTTCAATCCCGCGTCCTGCGCCTTTTGGGCCGCTTCGTGGAAAACCTCTACAACACGCCCTTTGGCGGCTTCGTGGTCAGCTTCATTGGAATACTTGTTCGGCGGCGCTACCGTATCCACGCGAATGTTGCGGATGCCAAGGTCGTTGCACATTTCGAGGTTGCGCGCGAACTGGTCCAGATACTTTTGCTTGTTGGCCGCTTCCGTCGGGTCAAAGGCGTACTGGTCGCAGGCATAGCCGGAAGTTTCCAGCTTGAGATCCTCCAGCAGCTTCACCACTTCCTGCCGCGATTCTTTGGTCGGGAAACGGTCGAGCGTGATGTGTTCCTGAATGCCGCACACCTCGATCGCGTCGTAACCAGCTTCGCTCAGCCGCTTCGCCGTCTTATCGAAAGGCACCGGACTAGAGGAATACGGGCCGAAAGCAAACGCCCAACTGCCCAGCGATATTTTCTTCATGGAACTGCTCCTAAATATGGAATCAAATTATTTCTGCTGCACGGCCCGGCCGGGCCCGTACAGAATGCCGCCTGGACGGGCGCCGGTCATCTTGCCGTCGTCCAGCACGGCCACCCCGTTGACCAGCACGTAGGATACCCCTTCGGCGTACTGGTGCGAGTTGCCGAATTCGGCTCGGTCGATGATGCGCTCCGGATCGAAGATCGCAATGTCGGCCTTCATACCGGGGCGGATCAGCCCGCGGTCGAACTGCCGGATGCGCTGCGCCGGCAGCGACGTCATCTTGCGCACGGCATCTTCCAGCCGCAGCACGCCCCTCTCCCTCACGTAGCGGCCCAGCACGCGCGGAAACGTTCCGTAGTAGCGCGGGTGCGGCACGCCCTCGCCGAACACGTGAATGCCTCCATCCGAGGCGATCATGGTTCCCGGGTACTGCATCACGCGCACAACGTCCTCTTCGTTGATGGCGTGGTAAATGGCCTGGCAGCCGCCTTTTTCCTGAATCTCGAGAGCCGTTTCGGCGGCGTTTTCGAAATTCACCGCACGGCCGCGGTCCCGCGTCACACCGGCCAGCGTTTTACCGTCGAGACTCGTATCCCACTCGCAGCGCGAAAACTGGATGTTCTGCGGGTCCCCGCCGCCGCGGTCGAATTCGATCCTGCGGGCGACCTCCGTCCGGATGCGGTCTCGAGTGGGCCGGTCCTTCAGCCGCTCCACAAGTTTTTCGGGGCCGCCCTCCTGTGCCCAAGGCGGGAACAGCGCACCTGTGCCGGTGTGCGACGCCGTGTACGGGTATTGATCCACCGACACATCCACGCCGCGCCGGCGCGCCTCTTCCACAAGGCGCAGGGTCTCCGTTGTCTGTCCCCAGGCCGGCTTGCCGATCGCTTTGTGGTGCGTCAACTGCGTCGGCAGGCCGCCTTCTTCTCCAATGCGGATTGTTTCGCGCACACTGTCGAGCAGGTGGTCCGTTTCGTCCCGCATATGCGAGATGTGCATGCCGCCGTGCTGCGCCGCCACCTTCGCCAGTTCGATGACCTCTTCGGTGGGCGCGAACGCGCCGGGCAGGTAGAAGAGACCCGTGCTCAGGCCCATGGCGCCTTGCTCCATACCCTGGCGCACCAGGCGGCGCATCTGGTCGAGTTCCTGAGGCGTCGCCTTGCGGTCGACCATGCCGATGATTTCCCGCCGGACACTGCCGTGGCCCAGGAACGCTCCCACGTTGACGGCCAGGCGGGTCGTGGCCGTCTGCTCGAAAAAGCCCGCTAATGGAATCGGCGACGAGCCATCGTTGCCTTCAATGATGCTGGTGACGCCTTGCCGGATGAAGTTTTCCGACGCGGGTGTTCGGAACATTGCCTCGCGGCTGTGATTGTGGACGTCGATGAAGCCGGGAGATACAATCTGCCCGTTGGCGTCGATCGTTTTGCGCCCCGTGGCTCCTGGCAAGGAACCAACCGCGGCGATACGATCGCCGCGAATGCCGACATCACCTCGGAACCACGGATTGCCCGCGCCGTCGAGGATGCGGCCGTTGCGAATGAGAATGTCGAAGGGCTCGCTGGTCTGCGCTTGCGCCGCAGCCCCCAGGACGGCCAGGAGGCCCAACGCGGCGAAGGCGGCCACCAAACGCCGTTGATGGGATGTTGTGTCCACGTGAAGAGACCCTATTGCGCGTAGGGGCGCAGCATGCTGTGCCCGCGGGCACGCCGTGGCGTGACCCTACAAGATTGCCGATGCTACCGCAGGCTCTTGATCTTGATATTCCGGAAGTACGCTCTCATGGGCGGCCCGCGATGCAACTGCAAAGCGATGACGCCTTGCGAGGACATGTCGTCCTCCAACTCCACGGTCACCAGTCCGTTCAACGTGAGGCGGATCTGTTTGCCCCGGCAATAGATCTCGTAGTGATTCCAGTCCGGCCGGACCACGGTTTCCCCCTTGCCCTGCCAGCCGTTTACGATCACGCCGCGGTCGGTCTTCTCGCCGTACAGACTGCCCCACCAGTTGCCCTCGGCCGCGTCGGCCTGGTAGCCCCGCACCACGTAATCCTGCAGCGCTTCGCTGCGAAACTGGATACCGCTGTTGTGATTCTCGAGGCGAATATCGACTTGCAGCACAAAATCGGAGAATGTCTCCCTCGAAATCAGAAAGCTGTTGTTCTGTATGGAATGGCCCACGGTCGAACCTACGATGACGCCGTCCTCGACGGCCCAAAGCCCTGGGCCACCCTCCCATCCGTCGAGCGTCTTGCCGTCAAAGAGCAGACGATAGCCCTCTTGCTGCTCCGCCGGAGTCAGGGTATTGGGAGGATCGGCCGCCACGAGAGGTAAGGCCGGCATCAACGCGAAAACGAGCCAGAATCGCATCATAAAGAGACCGACCCTGTTGTACATCAAGAGCAGCCCGGCCCGCAAGGCCGAATCCCCTTCTGTTTGGACGTTTAGCACCGCCAACCTCGTAGCACGAATCTAGCGCCTTTTGCAGATCCACGGCCTCGCGGCGGGCCCGCATGAATCCAAATCTCTTCGCAACGCCGATTCCGCGGTGTGACCACTCGAGAGCGCCACACGCTACGAACCCAATGCCCTTTGCTTGATCCACCACTCCCCCGCGAAAATCACCGTTGCCATCAGCGCAATTCCGACCACCTGCACCAAATCGAGATACGCTTTGAATCCTGCGCCCAGATCAAGCATCACGTTCTGCATGATTAATCCGAAGCGGTAGTAGATCACCGTCACCTGCAAAAGCAATGTACTGCTGACCAGCAAGGAGAGGTCGAGGACAAACTCCGGGTCGCGTTGCCGTACGAGGAGGCGGGCGGCCAGCCAGGCTACGGCCAGCGCGATCGCCCCGGCGACAAGGTCTTTCCCGAGAAACGCGTTGACGTACTCTTCCCGATTAATCGCGCTCAGCGAATATCCCAGCCCCAGGGCCGCGAACAGCCCATAATACGAAACGAAGTAAACACCCAGCGCCAGCAGCACCCCGGCCCGAGCGCCCTTGCGGCGGCGCAGCACGGTGACGGCGCCGTAAACGGATAGAAACGCCGCCAGCGCCGACAGCAAGCGCCGTCGCTGTCGCGCCTGCGAAAGAATTTCCTCGCGGTTCGGCAGCTTCTCCGCCGCCAGCTTTCGCTGCTGCTCCTCGCGCGCGTGTAGTTCCGGGGCCACGCTTCCAGGGACATCCAGCGCCTTCCACAGCACTTTGCCCTGGTTCGTGGCCGGCAGCGGCAGCCCGAGCAGCGCGGAAATCGTTGGTGCGATGTCGTTCACTTGTGCCTCCCATCCGCTGCTTGGTCCGATCGCCTTGCCGGACATCACCATGGGCACGCGCATCACTTCCTCTTCGCCGCCGCCATGCCCGCCCCCGCCGCGCCGGTCGATGTGTCCGTGGTCGGAGACAATCACGAACGCCGTCTCGCCATCGTCGAGCGCCTCGACGATCTC
>Ga0187893_10003632_pt1 | contig 30768 bp, 27 predicted proteins | sample MA1701074metaG_FD_139574 | JGI IMG/M metagenome (GOLD analysis project Ga0187893, IMG submission 139574) | White microbial mat communities from a basaltic lava cave in the Kipuka Kanohina Cave System on the Island of Hawaii, USA - MA170107-4 metaG ...
CCAGCGGATTGGTGCGACGATCCGGAATCCGTTCCGCCAGCCAATCGACCTGATCTTCCGTGAGTTTCAATGCCATGCATAATCATACAACATTCTCAACCAACGGTTTTGGGATAGGCTCTACTATCCCTCGGTCCACGAAGCAGTTGAGGCGTTTCAACGAGAACATCGAGAAGAAAGCCCATGAGCACCACGGCCAATCTGCTGATTCAGAAGATCCAAGACGTAACCGTTGTGACCCTCCAGGAGCCGCGACTTCTCGAGTCCAGGCAGCTCGAGACTCTCGGCGAGGAGCTCTACCGGCTGGTCGATCAGATGGATCGTAGGAAGCTCGTGGTGGACTGCACGAGGGTACAGTTCCTTGCGTCCGCGGCGCTCAGCGTGTTTCTGAATCTGCAGAAGAAGTCCGCCGCCATCAAGGGCACGCTGGTCATCTGCGGCTTGCGGAAAGAGCTGATGCAGGTCTTTGAGATCACGAAACTGACCAAGCTCTTCAAGTTCGCAGCGGATGAGAAAGCCGCTTTGCAGGTGCTGGGCTGCCCATCGGGCGGCTGAGAGAACGAAGCGCTGGCGACTCTCGCGTCATTGCTTACGCGGCGCCGTTATCCCGTCGCTCGCGACGGATCGTGGCTTCGGTGGGAGCGTCGTCCTCTCGTGGGAACCTCAAGTCGGCGGTTTGGGCTCCCCGGCAGAGGGGGCCTTGGTTTCATCGGTTTGGGCCTTGATGACGGTAACCGGAGCGATTTTTTCGAGGTCGGCCTGGACGGCATCGGCTTCGCCGACGACGACGATGGAAAGTTTGCTTTCCTCGATCAGGCGCTGGGCCACGCGATGGATAGTTTGCGGCGTGGTGCTTTTCACGCCGCTTAGAAACCGCGACAGGTAGTCCTTAGGCAGCCCCGCGTATTCGATGAGCCAAAGGTCGCCGACGACGCTGCCGGGCGTCTCGCGGTTTCCTGCGAAACTGCCGACAAGGTAAGACTTGGCGGTGTCCACTTCCTCGACCTCGGGCGGCGAGGCCTTCATGCGTTCGACCTCGCCGAGGATGACTTTCAACGTCTCGGCGGTCGAAGGGTTCTTGGTGAATGTGGAGATGGTCATCGAGCCGGCGAAGCGCTGGGCGCTCCAGCCGCCGCGAGCGCCGTAGGTGAGGCCTTTTTCCACGCGGATGGCCTTGTTGAGACGGCTGCTGAAGCTGCCGCCGAGAATCTGCGAGAGAACAACGGTGGGGAAATAATCCGGGTCGGTGCGCGTGATCCCCAGCAGGCCCAACCGAATCTGACTCTGCACGGAACCGGGGCGATCCACGAGATAGATTTGCGTCGTGCTCGGCTGGGGGATGGAGGCCAGCTTGGTGGTGGGCTTCTCACCCTCCACCTTCCAGTCCGCGAAATACCGCTCGGCAACCTTCTTCGCGTCGGCGGGCGCCACGTCGCCGGCGATGTACAGCACGGACGTGTCGGGACGGACGAAAGTCGTCCACCATTTTTTCAGATCATCGACTTTCAGCGCTTGAACGTCACCGGGTTCGCCGGTGGGCGTGCGCGAATAGGGATGCGTGCCGAACAGGCGCTGCCGCAGCTCGCGATCGGCGGCGTATTCGGGCGTCTTGGCCTGGATCATCAGCGCCAGAAGGGTCTGCTGCCGCAAGATCTCCAGCTCTTTCTCAGGGAAGGTTGGGGTGCGAACGACCTCGGCCATCAGCTTCATGGCCGTGTCGAACTTGTCAGTCACGCAGGAGGCGAACACACTGCCCACGTCGATGGAGGCAGCGCCGCTCAGCGAAATCGCGTTGAACTCCAGTTCCTCCGCCAACTCCGCCGCAGTGTGGTTGGCCGAACCCTTGGTGACCATTTGCGATGCGAGGCTGGCCGTGCCGGTTTTTTCTTCCGTCCAGCCGCCATTGAGAATGCCTAATGTGGCGGTGACAAACGGCACTTCATGATTGGGCACCACCACGACTCGCAGGCCGTTGGGCAACGCCGACTCGTCGGTGGCGAACTTGGGCACGGCTTCGAGCAACTTCGCAGCCGGGGGCTCCTTGGGAAATGCGTCCGGGCGTCTCAGGTCGGCGCGCAGTCCGCCGCGCTTGGCCACACGGTTGCCGGTGGGCGACGGCACAGGTGATGCACCTTCATCGACTTCACTGCCTTTGCCGCCGAAGAGCGACTTGATGATGCTGCCCAGCTCGGGCTGCACAGTGGCGGACGTTTCGCGCTCGGGAACAAGATACACCTTGGCGACGCGGAGCAGGTCGTCCGTCGTGACCGCGCGAATCTTCGCCAAGCGCTCGTTGGCCTTGTCGGCGCCGCCTTCCAGCACTTCGTACCTGCCGAGCAGTCCGGCCTTGCTCTCCACGGTCAAGGCGTTGGTGACTTCCTGGGAGAGAAGCTGGTTCCTTACCTTGTCGAGCTCGCGCTGAGTCACGGGTTCATTGCGGACCTTGTCGATGTGTTCGCGGAGCGCATCCACGACCTTCTGCCGGTTTCCCCAGGGCATGATGACCGCGCCCGCTCCGGCGATCCCGTCGTCCTCCATCGAAAACGCGCCGGCTACCGCAAACTGGGCGATCTGTTTTTCTTTCACGAGGTCCTTGTGCAGGCGGCTGCTCTCGCCGCCGCCGATGATGGCCATGAGCATTTCCAGCGGAAGCGCATCGTCGTGGCTCTGCGGGACGCCGCGGTACATCAGGCCGAGGATGGGGGCCGGGCCTTTCTTCTCCGGAATCACGATGGTCCGCGCCTGCGTCTGCGTTGGCTCCTTGATCGTCACGCGCGGCGGGGAGGGCATCTTGGGGAGCCAGCCGAAGTGCTTCTGGGCCAGCGACTGCACGTCGGCATGAGTCACGTCGCCGACCACGACCAGCGTCGCGTTGGTAGGGACGTAGAACTTGTCCCAGAACTGCTGCAACTCGTCGATGGTGGCGGCGCGGAGGTGCGGAATCTGACCGATCGGCGTCCACTGATAGGGGTGCTGCTTGAAGATCACCGGCAGCAGCTTTTCGGGCACGGTGCCGTAAGGCGTGTTGAGCGAGCCCATCCGCCGCTCTTCCTCCACCACGGCGCGCTCCTTATGGAAGCTCTCCTCGTCGATCTTGAGGAAGGCCATGCGCTCGGCCTCGAGCCACAGGGCGAGTTCGAGCTGATTGGAGGGCAGCTCGTTGACATAGGTCGTGTTGTCGAAGCTGGTATACGCGTTGCAGTTGCCGCCGGTTTTGCGGATGGACTCGAAGTGCTGCTCCGGCCCGAGCACGTCGGTCCCGCGGAACATCATGTGCTCGAACATGTGGGCGAAGCCTTGGCGCTGCGCATCCTCGTCCTTGGAGCCCACGTGGTACCAGACCTGCACGGCCACGATGGGGCAGGAGTGGTCCTCCAGCGACAGCACGGTCAGGCCGTTGTCGAGGACTTTCTTTTGGAACTCGTAAGGCCGCGTGGCGGCCTCGGTCCTTGAGACTGCGATGACGAGAGTTAACGCTGCGAACAGGCTCGAAAACTGACCTTGGAACATCATAGCACCCCTTTCAATCGCAGTGCCGGGCACAAAGGAAAAGACGGCGTGCATATCCTCACGTGGAGACGAAGGGATTCGAACCCTCGACCTTCGCATTGCGAACGCGACGCTCTCCCAGCTGAGCTACGTCCCCGATTGTACGACGGATACGATAACCTGCGAAACCCGGGCGTCAAGGTATGTGGGCATTCACCGATGGTTGGAGAACTAGGGCGCGCATCGCTCGCATCGATCCCGGCAGAAGCCCGCGCCGCAGGCTCCGAGGCTGCAACTGCTGCCCGGACAATCGGCGTCGGCGTCGCAGGGATAGGCCCCAGCGTCGAGGCAGCGCCCGCAGTGCATGTTGTAGTTGCAGGACAGGCCGGCGTTCGGTCCTGACGTGCAGGTTCGCACACACCGAGCGCCCGGGCCATGGGGTCCGGTGCATTGCGAGGACACGGTGCACGCAGTGACATCACACGACACCTGCGACGGGCAAGGGCACGGTCCGGAAAACGGGTAGGCGAAGCCCTTGAACGCATCGACGCAGGCCGCGATGTCCAGGGCGTCTTGATCGGCGTTCAGGTTAGGTACATTGGGCTGCAATTGGGCGCTGGTCTTGCTCGGCGCGCCCGGCGCGTTCTTGAACTTGTTCACCAGGCTCGCCACGTCTACGGCGTCTGGCTGGGTCGACGGATCCGGTGGGTTGAATGGGGCCACAACGTCGCCGTGGCGGGCCGTGACGATCGCAAGCGGCTCGGAAACGAAGACGCATCCGTCCTCGTTGCCCATGCAGAGTCCGCCCACGTTCACGATTTCGTATGCTGAACTGGGAACGACCTCCGCGCCCGTAACATGAACCAGCCCTTCGGCGCTCCACGCGTGATAGTAGGGACTGCATCCGAGCCTTGCGCCGCGGAACGCGCCAAGTCCGGGGCTGTCTTGCGATTCGAGGATCGTGACCGGCGGGCCGATCCACCGAACGCAGCCGTCCGTTTCGCCCGCCGCGGAGCACGTATCTGCCTCGTACATGCTGAGGTCGGGCGGTGGGCAGCACGCTGCGTTGGGCGGTTGGGGATTCTGTAGGTCAACGATCCGCACGCGCAGCGCCGTGAGAGAAGGCCCGCTCGCGGCCGCGGCCTGCGGCACCAAGAAAGACAAGAACCGATTCCGCGCCGTGCCGGAAGGGTCGGGCGCCGGTGCAGGTGGTATCGGCGGCTCGCAGGCCATGACCACGGAGTCAACGATGGCTTGTTGACTGGAGATGTTGTTGCCCGTCCACCCGCCGTGGAAGTCGCCGGCGCCGACGGCCGCCGCGATGTATTCTCCGATGCGACGCGTGGCCGGCGGGCCGGGATCGCGGATCGGCGCATTCTTGTCCGGGTCGAACGGCACGTCATTGAGCTGCAAGTCGGGGCCGAAGCTAATGCCGCCGTCGATGCTGATCGTGTAGAACACGTCGAGCAGGTAATTGCCACCCGGGTTTACAGCGCCGTTGCGGGTGTCGTACCACATCACCGCGATGCACCCCGTGCTCTGGTCAATCGCGGCGGTAGGGAAAACCTGCAAGGACGTGCCGGCGCCGTGATCCACACGAGACGGCTCGCCCCAGGTGAGGCCGTGATCCCCCGATCTGGCCATGTACACGTCGCCATCGTCTCCGCTGCCGTGCATGTTGTCGGGATCGTCGTTGGCGACGACTGAGACTACCCCTGCGAGCACTGGATCGGGGAGGATCCACGCCTGCGCGCTGCCCTGCATCCAGAAGTCCGTCTGCGGAATGACGCCGTCGGGACAGTCCTGGACGTTGAAGGTGACGTCGGCCTCGCCGGGACCGAAGGCGAGCGTCTTCTGCGCAAACGACACGCCGCCGTCAGTGGAGCGGGCCACAACGACCTGTCCGCTGACGCCGTCGGGGTTGCACAGGAAGCCGGTCTGCGAATGGTAGACGACATAGGCGTCGCCGTTCGGGGCCGTAGCGGCATGCGTGGGCCAAGGGAGGCCTTCTGCGGGCGTGGACACGAGGACCGGTGCCGACCAAGTCGCCCCGTGATCGGCTGAAAAAGACACGAGGACGTCTTGCCCCGCGTCGAATTTCGTCCAGGCAACGTAGAGCCGATCGCGGAAGGGACTGTCGGGAAAGGTATCCACGGCGAGCCAGGGCTTGTCGTTGAGGCTGGTGGGGCCCGAGTTCGTGACCCGCACCGGGCCGGCGATGAGGGCACCGGTCGCGGGGTGAAGTTCCGTGACGAACACGTCGACGCCTCCGCCCGTCGTGCGTGTGCCGAGGTGGCCGTAGAACAACCGGCCTTGGCTGTCGAATGCCAGCGTGGGATCGCCGGAGCGGCTGTAGCCACTGGGTACCACACTGAGATGGGCCGGCCCCCAACTCAGCCCTCCGTCTGTGGAAACTCGGTACTGGTGCAAGGAGGACATCGCCAGGTTCAATGGGTCGATGGGGCTGACGACGATGGTGACTTCGTTTTGGCCGCCGAGCGGGATGTCGGTGCCAGCGGCAGAGGCCTGCGCCGAGTTGACGACATCGGTCCGATCACTTGGCACTCCGGAAGGCCAGACGCGAATCGATGGACTCGCAGCGAAGGTCGTAGATAAGGCAGCGGCGAGCGCGGCTAAGCTCGCGCAGGCGAACACCCGACCGCCCCGCCTAACTGTGGGCGAGGTCTTCCGTTGAGGCCACAAACCGCTGCCGCAATGCGCGTCCAACGTCCCCCTCCGAGGCGCTGTCTTGCCGAACGAGCGCCCAGGCGCGCGGTCTCAAGATGGGAACGCGGCCTAATTCCCCTCGCGTGCCTTGAGTTTCTCAGTCTAGTCGAATAACGGCGACGATCAAAGTTGGGCAAACCCTGATAGGAGATACGCGATCGCCGCGGCCGCCACTCGGACGCGAGTCGCCTTGGGGAACGGAGGAGGAGGGATTCGAACCCCCGAGACCCTTGCGAGCCTAACGGTTTTCAAGACCGTCGCCTTCAGCCACTCGGCCACTCCTCCAAAAACTCGGCAATACTTTCGAGTTTGGGCGTCCGCGCGGGCTGAAGCCCGCGGCTCGGCGCTTCAAACTACCGTAGAAGCCACACCGCGAAGGGTCAAGCCGCAGGCGTGACGCGGCGTGCAGGTTTGGGTATGATCGACGCAATGGACTTTGAGCTGTCGGAGGACTTGGTGGCGCTCCAGGATGTCGCCCGCCGTTTTTCGGCCGAGCACATCAAGCCGCACGCCCGGCAATGGGACCGCGACGCGGACATCCCGCGGAGCGTAGTGGCCAAGCTTGCCGAGGTCGGGTTTCTTGGGATCTTCACACCCCCTGAATACGGCGGATCGGGATTGGGCGACCTGGCGGCGAGTGTCATCATGGAGGAGATCGCCCGGCATTGCGGAGCCACGGCGTTGATGCTCGACGCCCACAACGCCCTGTGTTCAGCCCAAATCATCCGCGCGGGTAATCCCGAACAGAAGGCGAAGTATCTGCCCAAGCTCGCGGCGGGGGAGTACCTCGGGGCGTGGGGATTGAGCGAACCGGGGTGTGGCAGTGATGCGGCCGCCTTGACCACGACCGCGAAGCTGGAAGGCAACACTTGGGTTATCAACGGGGCCAAGCAGTGGATCACCAATGGGCATTACGCCGGCGTGTACGTGGTCATGGCTCGCACCAAACCGGAAGGGGGGGCCAAGGGAATCAGCGCGATCCTCGTGGAACGAGACACGCCGGGGTTCACGATCGGCCCGAAGGAAGACAAGTTCGGCATGCGCGCGTCGGACACGGTCGGCTTGATGTTCGACAACGTTCGTGTGCCCAAGGAGAACCTCTGCGGCAGCCTGAACGAGGGATTCGTCGATGCAATGAAGGTCCTGGAACGCGGGCGGATCACCATCGCGGGCATCGCCCTCGGGCTGGCCCGCGGGGCGCTGGAGGAATCGCTTTCCTACGCGAAGCAGCGCGTGGCGTTTGGCAAGCCGTTGATCGAGCAGCAGTCGATCCAGTTCATGCTCGCGGATATGGCCCTGGAGGTCGATGCGGGGCGCTTGCTCACGCGCAAGGCAGGCATCCTGTCCGATGCGGGCAAGCTCAGCAACATCGAGGCGTCGATGGCCAAGCTCTTCACCAGCGAGATGGCCACCCGTGCGTGCCTCAACGCCATTCAGATTCACGGCGGCAACGGATACACGAAGGAAGTCCCCGTCGAGCGCTACATGCGCGACGCCAAGCTCTGCGAAATCGGCGAGGGAACCAGCCAGATTCAGCGAATGCTCATCGCTCGTCACCTGCTCGATTTGTAGGAGTGCGCCGTGGACTTCGAGTTGGACGACGATCACCGGATGCTCCAGCAGCAGGTCCGCGAGTTCGCGTTCCGCGAGGTCGCCAAGGGGGCGGCGCAGCGCGATCACGATGCGGCCATGCCCGATGAGTTAAGGGCGCAGCTTGCCGAGCTGGGCCTATTCGGAATCGCTGTCCCCGAGGAATACAGCGGAGCTGGGATGGGGACGCTTGCCTCAACCATCGTCATCGAGGAAATCTCCAAGGCCTGCGCGGGGACGGGCGTTTTTCTCAGCGCCCACGGATCGCTTTGCGTCGAGCCGATCCTGCGCTTCGGCGCCGCGGAGCAGAAGAAGGAATACCTGCCGCGGCTGGCGAGCGGTGAGCTTGTGGGCTGCCTGTCGCTCACCGAACCAGGCAGCGGCAGCGATGCGGGGGCTGCGACGTGCCGGGCGGAACTCAAGAAGGACGGCTGGCACATCAACGGCGCGAAGATCTTCGTCACCAACGGCAAGGAGGCGGGCGTGATGGTCCTCATCGCAGTGACCGATCCGCAGGAGCCCAAGCGGCGGCTCAGCGCCTTCATCGTGGAGAAGCCCACGCCCGGCCTGCGAATCGGCAAGCTGGAAAAGAAACTGGGCATCCGCTGTTCCTCGACGGCGGAGTTCGTCTTCGAAGATTGCATCGTCCCGCCGGACGCCTTGCTGGGCGAGCGAGGGCGCGGTTTGCGTATTGCCCTGACCACGCTGGACGGTGGGCGCATCGGCATCGCGGCGCAAGCGCTGGGTATCGCCCAAGCGTGCTTGTACGAGGCCACCAAGTACGCGAAGACGCGAGTGCAGTTCGGCCAGTCCATCGGCAAGTTCCAGGCGATTCAGAACAAGCTGGCGGACACGGCCGTTTCGGTCGAGGCTGCTCGACTGCTGACTTACCGCGCCGCGTGGCTTAAAGATAAGGGACACGAGTACATGCAGGCGGCGGCCATGGCCAAGCTCTTCGCCAGCGAAGCCGCCTCCCGTGCCGCCAACCACGCCGTTCAGGTCTTCGGCGGCTACGGCTACTGCAACGATTACCCCGTCGAACGCTTCCTCCGCGACGCCAAGATTACGGAGATTTACGAAGGTACCAGCGAGATCCACCGCCTCACGATCGCTCGGACGTTGATGGGGTAGCCAACAGGCGACACGGATGTCGAAGGTCCGAAAAACTCTCGAAGCGGTCCTTAGTGGTTCGAAGGACGCGAACGTACGCTTCCGTGATCTTCGGACTTTGCTCTTGAGATTGGGATTTGAGGAGCGGATTCGAGGTGATCACTACATCTACTCGCGAGAGGGTATGATAGAGATCATGAACCTCCAGCCAAAGGGCTCGCTGGCGAAGCCGTACCAGGTCAAGCAAGTCCGCCAGCTGGTGGCGAGGCACCGACTCGAGGAGTGCCTATGAAGTACGAGGTCATCTTGTATTGGTCCGACGAAGACCAGGCATTCATTGCTGAGGTGCCGGAACTGCCCGGCTGCATGGCCGATGGCCGCACGTACCGCGAAGCGCTACGGAACGTGGAGCGGATCGCGAAGGAATGGGTCGCGGTTGCCAAGGAACTCGGCCGAGAGATTCCACGTCCCCGCGGACGGCTGATGTACGCCTGATCCGCAACGACATGACCGCATGATTGACCGCCTTCCACTTGCCATTGACCTGCCCTATGAGGCGCTGGAGGACTACTGTCGCCGCTGGAAGATCATCAAGCTCGAAATCTTCGGCTCGGTCCTCCGCGACGACTTCGGCCCGGATAGCGACGTTGACTTTCTGGTGACGTTCGATCCGACCGTGCGGCTAACCTTGTTTGACGTGATCCACGCGGAGAGGGAGCTGTCGGCCATCGTGGGGCGGCCCGTCGATCTGGTGGAGCGAGAGCCGATTGAACAAAGTAGGAACTGGATTCGGCGGCGGTCCATTCTTGGAAGTGCTCAACCGATCTATGTCTCCTGATCTCGCGCCTTTGCTGGATATTCTGCTGGCTATGGAACAAGCACAGAGCTTCATGCAGGGCTATGATGCCAAAGCGTTTCATGGCGACGAGCGCACCCGCTGGGCGGTCTATAGCCAGATCATCGTCATCGGAGAAGCTGCAGGCCGAATCTCACGGGAATTCCAAGCGCAGCATTCCGAAATCCCCTGGTCGGATATAATCGGGATGCGTCATCGACTTGTTCACGGCTACGACAAAGTCAGATGGGACCGTGTGTGGGATGCGGTTGTCAATGACTTTCCGATGCTGAAAGCCGCCATCGAGCCGCTGATTCCGCAGGAACCACGACAACAGACTTGAGATGGGCATGAATGACGAGCCAGAAAAAACCCGGATTCTCGAGGAGTTTCGGCGCACAGCTAACGAACTTGGCCATCCACCATCTCGAAGTGAATTCCAATCACTGACAGGGCTGAGTGAATATCGAATCCTTCGGCATTTTCCGAGTTATCGAGAAGCTGTTCGAGCGGCAGGATTGGAGCCAGACGCCACGAACATCAAACTTGAGGATGAGTGTCTTCTGCAGGATTGGGCACGGGTCGTTCGGGCGCGCCGCCAGGTGCCGACACGTCAGTTGTATCGTCGAGAGGGCCAATACAGCCTAAGCGTGTTCGACAAACACTTTGGCCCTTGGTCTGCGCTCCCGGGTAGGTTTCGGGATTGGGCGTCCAACAAGGTTGAGTGGGCGGATGTCGTAGCGCTTCTTCCGACCAACAGGCCTACAGAATCGGCAAACCGTCCCGTCCCGATTGCCAGGACAACAGTCGCAACCAGCAACCAGCCTGCATACAGTAAGCACACTAAGCTGGATGGCCGCCCAACGTACGGGAACCCAATCGATTTTCGCGGACTTCGTCACGAACCCGTCAATGAGCAAGGCGTCGTGTTTCTTTTTGGGATGGTGGCCCGAGAGCTTGGCTACTTGGTTGAACAGGTGCAAATCGGATTCCCCGATTGCGAAGCCAAACGGCAAATTGGGCCAAACAAGTGGCAAAAGATCAGGATCGAGTTCGAATTCGAGAGCCGCGAGTACCGCAACCACGGTCATCCGTCCGACGGGTGCGATGTGATCGTCTGCTGGCGTCACAACTGGGCTGACTGTCCGACCAACATCGAAGTCGTTGAACTTTCAAGGGTCATTCAGACGTTGTCAAAGTCCGAGGATTAGGGCAGTTGGTGGGATATGGTCGCGATCATTGACGCACAACGGAGGGAGTTGGAGGCGTTGTGCCGCAAGCATCGCGTGCGGCGGCTGGAAGTGTTGTCGTGCCGGAGGCACGCCATGGGAATAGCCCCGCGTTTCAACGCGGGGATGGCGCAGAAAGAAAACCTAAGTCCCGTAGGGACGGCCGAGCCTCAAGCTTCTGCGCGGTCGGTCGTCCTTCCGGGACTCAGGCGCGTGGGCGATTCTCTCCCACCGATAAATCGGTGGGCTATTCTCAATGCGTCCTTCCAGGACGCTTAGGACGCTGGGGATGTAAGAGACGGGTCTTCAAATGACTACAAACAAACTCATCATGGTGATCGGCGCGGGGACCATGGGTCGGGGCATTGCGCAGGTTTTTGCGCAGGCTGGCTACGAGGTCTATCTCAACGACGCGGCTCCCAAGGCCCTCGATGACGGGGCGGCGTTTATTCACAAGATGATCGATCGGGCGGCGGAGAAGGGGTCGATCAAGGGGGATCAGGCGCTGGCGACGAAAAGTCGCCTTCATGCAGTGCGGGCCATCGGTGAGGCGCCGGCGTGTCCGCTGATTATCGAGGCGGCGACGGAACGCCCGGATATCAAGTCCGAGATTCTGAAATCCGCTCAATCGAAACTTACCGATGATGGCATCCTGGCGACCAACACCAGCAGCATCAGCATCACGCAGCTTGCGGCGGCCACGAAGAATCCCGCCCGCTTCATCGGGATGCACTTCTTCAACCCCGTGCCGCTGATGAAGCTCGTCGAGGTCGTGAAGGGTCTACAAACCAGCGACGAGACGGTCCGGAAGACGACCAGCTACGCGGAATCGGTGGCCAAGACGCCGGTGCAGTGCAACGATCATCCGGGGTTCGTGTCCAACCGCATCCTCATGCCCATGATCAACGAGGCCATATTCTGCCTTCAAGACGGCGTGGCCGAGCCGGCGGCCATCGACGAGATCATGAAGCTGGGCATGAATCACCCCATGGGCCCGCTGGCGCTGGCGGACCTCATCGGCCTGGACGTGTGCCTGTTCATCCTCGAAGTCCTGCACCGCGATCTGGGCGAGGACCGTTACCGCCCGTGCCCGCTTTTGCGTAAAATGGTGGCGGCCGGACGGCTCGGCCGAAAGACCAAGCAAGGGTTTTTCCGCTATGACTAGCACCGAAGTGCAGTTGAAGATCGACGGCTCGCACGCGGCGATCGTTTTCCGAACGGAAGCGGGCCTGAACGTTCTTACCGACAGCTTGCTGCACACGCTGGGCGCGACGGTGGCTCGCGTACGGAAGGAGAGCCACGTCCGCACGGCGTCGGTCCAGGCCGACGGCAAGGTGTTCATGGCCGGTGCGGACATTCGAGAGATGGCCGATTTCAATCCGCACCAGGCTCGCAAATACGCGGAGCTCGGGCAGGGCGTCTTTGCGGATCTTGCCTCGCTGCCGTGCATCACGGTCGCAGCGATCCAGGGGGCGGCCATGGGCGGCGGGTTGGAGCTCGCCTTGGCGTGCGATTTTCGCATCGCGGTGAAGTCCGCCAAGCTGGGGATGCCCGAGGTGACCCTCGGTCTGATCCCCGGTTGGGGCGGCATCACCCGGCTCAACAAGCTCGTCGGGGCTCGCGCAAAACGCCTCTTTCTGAGCGGCAACCCGGTCTCCGGCGAGGAAGCGCTTGCGTGGGGATTGGTGGATGAGGTGGTCAACTCGCCGGAAGACTTGGCCCACCGCGTGACCGCGTTCTGCAAGTCGTTCAAGCGGGCATCGCCCGCCGCTGTCACCCTCGCGAAGCGGGCCACGCGCGACCTCGACGATCTGTCCGCCTTCTCCGAATGCTTCACCCTCAAGGACAGCCGCGAAGGCATGACCGCCTTTGTCGAGAAACGCCCAGCCTCGTGGATGGAAGGATAAGACGATGATTCGACCCGCTGCGGACATCACAGAATCCATCGATGGCGAATCCAGCGCAAAGCCGTTCGTGGAGCCCGCCGACTTGGGAGCGTTCGATGCGCGGAAGTCGCTCGGCGAGCCGGGCTCGTTCCCCTTCACGCGCGGGGTACACCGCACGATGTACCGCGATCGCCTCTGGACCATGCGGCAGTTCGCGGGCTTCGGCTCGGCTGACGATACCAACCAGCGCTTCAAGTATCTCCTCGAACATGGACAAACGGGCTTGAGCACGGCGTTTGATCTGCCCACCTTGATGGGCCGTGATAGCGACGACCCGCTGTCGCTCGGTGAAGTTGGCCGATGCGGCGTTGCCATCTCGTCGCTTGCCGACATGCGCAGGTTGTTCGACGGCATCAATCTCGGCGAGGTCAGCACCAGCATGACCATCAACGCTCCGGCGGCCATCCTTCTCGCCTTCTACATCGCGGTGGCCCAGGAGGAAGGGGTTCCGCTCGATCGGCTACGCGGCACGTTGCAAAACGACATTCTCAAGGAGTTTCATGCCCAGAATGAATACGTCTTCCCGCCGGGTCCGAGCGTCAAGCTGGTCGTGGACACCATCGAATACTGCACGAAACATTTGCCGCAGTGGAACACGGTCAGCATCAGCGGTTACCACATCCGCGAGGCCGGGGCGACCGCCGCGCAGGAGCTGGCCTTCACGCTCGCCGACGGCATTGCCTACGTCGAGGCTTCGATCGCTCGGGGACTCCGCGTGGATGACTTCGCCCCGCGACTGAGCTTCTTCTTCGATGTGCACAACGACTTCTTCGAGGAGATCGCCAAACTCCGTGCCGCGCGGCGCATCTGGGCGCACGTGATGCGCGATCGTTTTCATGCCAAGGATGAGCGAAGCCTCAAGCTTCGCATGCACTGTCAAACGGCGGGCGTCACGCTCACCGAGCAGCAGCCGATGAACAACGTGGTGCGCGTCGCCTTCCAGGCGCTGGCGGGCGTCCTCGGCGGGACGCAATCGCTGCACACCAACAGCATGGACGAAACGCTCGCCTTGCCCACCGCAGAGGCGGCGAAGCTCGCCCTGCGTACGCAACAGATCATTGCCTGCGAGACTAACGTCCCGGATGTGGTCGACCCGCTGGGCGGGAGCTACTTCATAGAGAAGCTGACCAATGAGATGGAAGCAACCGCATACGGCATCTTCGATCAGATCGACGCCATGGGCGGCGTCGTCAAGGCGGTTGACCGCGGCTACTTCCGCCGGTCCATCGCCGAGTCCGCTCTCGACCAGCAGCGACAGATGGACCGGGGCGAAACCAGGGTCGTGGGCGTTACGGATTTCGTCGAGGACGGTCCGCCCAACATTCCCATTCTGCAAATCTCGCACGAGACCGAGCAGGCCCAGGTAGATCGGCTGCGGGACTTGAAGCGCTCCCGGGACGCCAAGCGGCACGCCCGCGCCCTGGAGCGGCTGCGTAGCGACGCGCAGGCGAACGCCAATGTCATGCCCGCCCTCATCGACGCCGCCCGCGCCGGTGCCACCGTCGGCGAGATGATGGACGCCATGAAATCCGCCTTCGGCGCTTACGACGGCGGGCCCGAATGGTGACCGGCCTGGTTCACTACAAACAAATCCCACGTCCGACGGGACGCTGATTGTTATGGGGTGGGTGCTGGTGCGGGGGAGGTTGCGAGCAGTGAGTTGTGCAGCTCGGCGATGCGATAGTCGCCGCTGGCGCCGGTGTGGTCGAAGCGTACGACGTCGCCGATTCGTTTTCCGAGCAGGCCCTGGGCGAGGGGCGCCTTGTAGTTGAACCACCCCTTGTTGTGGTCGGCGTCCCAAGAGCCGACGATGGCCATTTCATAACGCTCGCCGTCGTCCACTCGTTCGAAAACAGCTCGTGTACCCACCCCGATGCGATCCGTGGGCACCTCGCCGGGATTGAGCACTTGCGCCTGGGCCATCTCGGCGTTCATCTGCGCGAGCCGGGCGCGCAGCAAATCGCGTTCTTCCAGGGCGAACTTGTATTCCGAGTTTTCGCTGAGGTCGCCGCGTTCGGCGGCCGCGCCGATCGCCCGGGCGTTGTCGCGCATCTTGACATTGACGTGCTGCTCGATCTCTTCGCGTTTTTTCTCGAACGCCGCCGCGGTCACATAGAGCACGTCCTCGCGCATCCAGGGTTCGACTTGCGGCTTGGTCTCCTTGGTGGGAAATTGCAGTCGTAGATGGTCGAGCAAGTCCTCGCGGACGGCCCGCCCGAGATTGTCGAGTTGCGAGATCTGCGTCCGTAGGGCGACGGCCATGCCCGGGTCCAGGCCTTCAAGACAGCGCGTGAAACGCTCGTATCGCCTCGCCGACAGGACGGCCCGTGCCCGCGCCGCAATGGTCTTGGCCCGCTCCTTGTCGATTGACTCCCCGCGCCGCGCCTGATCCAGCACGCGCAGGATGCGCGTCAGGACCGTCAGGGGATTCGCCCGCGACGCCGCGCTCGCTACCGTCGGACCGTCCCAAAGCCAAAGCAGGGCCTCGAAGTGCATCGCCGGCGTTGACAGCACGCGCTGCGCCAGGGCGTCGAACTCGGCCTCGGTCCAGCCGACGTTCACCAACCGCCCGGCCACATCGTCGCAGAGTCCAGCGGGAAGCGTGGGCAGCATTTCCCCGAGCGTTTTCGGCCACTCCTTCGGTCGCGCTTCCGTCAGTGCGGCGCAGGCTTGCTCGAACAATCCGGTGTCTTCCAGCTCGTGCAGAACGTGCCGCACATCCTGGGCCGCGCGGAGCGACTCGATCAGTCCGTTCCACGGCGCGCTGGCCCCCGCGAGTTCACCGATTCGCCCGGCCGCCGCAAAGGCAAGGGCGGCGCGCCCGGCGTGCCGTGCGGATAGCTCCCGCGCGTGGGCCGATGCACGCTCGAAACAGTGCTGAAGCGCCTGGCTCGAAGGCGCCGCCCCGCGACCCTTGCAATCCCGAACATAATTCTCGACGACGTGCATCTGCGCCAGCGGCTCGCGAGCCTTTTCGAACTCCGGGGCAAGGGCGTCGTCATGAGCGACGGGCGATTCAAGGTAGCTGATGGTGTAGGGAGAGCGTCCTTCAATCTGCACGTTCGGGTGCTTTTTCAACGCCGCACGCGCTCGCGACCACCATCTCTTGAATTCCTCTTCGGAGAGCAGGTCGGACGAGAGGATCGACTCCAGAAGTTCGCTGGTCATCGACCCGCCGCGGCTTCGGCAGAGGCCGATTACGAGCGGGACAGGGTCACTCTCCAACCGCTCGCGGAGCTTGTCGGGTTCAAAATGACGCAGTACGCGGAACTCGTCGGGCTCGGCGGGCCTGAAACGGTCCGCCAGGTCGACCGAGCCAAAACTCTCCGCGCCGCCGGCGTGTTCAACTGTAAACCACCACGTACCGCAGTCGATCTTCGCTACGCGGGCGGCTTCATCGTGGTCGCGCGCCGCGATGAAGTCACCCACCTTGAGGGCAAGACATACATCGAGCGTCCGCAGGGCCCTTCGGACGGGCCGGGCGCCGGTTAGCCCGGCCTCGGTCAACAACAACTCCAGCGCTGGCACGCTCGAATACGCCGACCGATACAGTTCCGCGACTTGTTGGCGAACTTCTTTGCTGTCGCCGAGGGCCAACAGAAAGGACCCCGCTAGGCTGAGCGTTTCCTTCGGCGAGAATCGAGTGGATATCGCCTCGACGGCAGCCCAGGCCCATTCTTCGGCGAGAGTGTTCTTGCCCACGCGGCACAATTCTGTGAGAACCGGCTGGTAGGCGCGTAGCTCAGTGGGTGTGACCTCGGCCGACTCGACCAGGCGCATCCACTCCGCCTCGACTGTGGTCGTGTTCCCGCTGCCGACCAGTTGTACTAGCGATTCAGGCTGCATTCATCCTCTTTTCATCACGGAGGTCGGTTTCCGAGGTCGCCGGACTGGCCGCCGAACGCACCGATTCTCTCGGCCGCTTCAACACCGAGCCCCGCATTATCGCAGATGGACCGGCCTTGTCGAGTTTGGGGACTAAGTGGCGTGGACCGGCTCGCGGCCCGCCTCCTGCGGGGGCTCGCTGAACACGGCCCGTGCAGGGCCCTTGGCAACGCCGGGTGCGGGGGAACACACGCTCCGATAGATCTGAAGGAAGCGATCCGCCGCAGCCGACCAAGTGAGCTTGGCCGCACGCCTGCGACCCCGCGCGACGAGGTCGTCGCGGAATTGCGACGGATGAACAACCGAAAAGACGGCGTCGCAGACCTGAGCGGGATCACCCGGATCGACGAGAATGCCCGCGTCTCCCGCGACTTCAGGAAGTGCGTAGCGCGCGGCGGCGATCACCGGGCATTGATGGGCCATCGCCTCCAGCACGGGCAAGCCGAACCCCTCGGCGCGGGATAGGAGAAGCAGCGCTCGCGCTGAGCCGTATTGCCGTTCGAGTTCCGAGTCATCAGTCTCGCCCAGGAAGCGAACCGGCGCATGCCCGGGTAGCCGAAGGAGTGCCTCAGCGGCATCCTGCGACAGAGTGTCCGCCCGACCGGTGAGTCTCAATTCCAGGGTGGGCCCGTGGCGCTCCCAGTATCTCTGCATCGCTGCGAACAACCCCGCGAGGTTCTTTCGGCGTTCGTGGCCGCCGACATAGAGTACGTAGGGTAGGCCACTGGAAAGCGCGGCTTGGCTGGCCGTCGGAATGTCCACGCCGTTGGAGACATGGACCACTTTCTGTAGCGGCAGGCGAAGCCGGCCCAGCACGTCTTGGCGAACGTGCTCGCTGACGGTCGTCACGCAGGCTGCACGGCGGGCCGATGTGCGCACGGCATGTCGATACCACCATTCGTCGGCCAAGCCCGAAAAGTGACTCGCGGGATCATCCCAGGGGATCAGATCATGGATCGTGAGGATGCAGGGAATGCCGCTGTTTCTTGCAATCCCGCTGTTCCACGTGGCGTGATAGACGTCAGCTTTCGCACGGCGGATCGCTTCCGGCAAATGGGCTTGCTCCCAGCGCCATCGACGATAGGGCGTGCGATCGGCGCGACTGAAACTGGACTCCATCACCTCGATCGGGTGGCGCGTGGACAGGGCGTCCGGCGAGTGCGCGCCGCAAAGCGCGATCACTCGGATTCCGTCCCGTCGGGCCAGCTCATCGATCAAGCGCGTCACCACGCGGGCGATGCCGGAGAATCGCCCGACCAGCACCCGCGCGTCAACGAGTACCCGAAGGGGACGGTCCATCAGCGGTCCGGCCTCCGCGCCGCGCAACACAGTGTCTGGCCCCGCCAGCGAAGACCTGGCGCCCAGGAGAGCGCACGGGCTTGCCTGGTTACGCATCGCCGCAGACGCCAGCCCGCTGGCATCGCTTGATACTTGCGAAACCAGGGCAAACCCAGCGTTCTCAGATCGACAATCTCGAACCCCGCGCCTTGGATTAGTTCCGCCAGGTCATCGCGTGCGAAGAGGCGAACATGGGTGGGATCATCGAAGATCGTGGGATCGACGAAGCCCGCATTCGGCGTGAGGACGAGCAGCGTTCCACCGGGACGAAGCGCGCCCAACCACTGGCGGGCAGCGTCCTGAGCCGCGGGCAAGTGCTCGATCACGTGCTGAAGGACCAGGGCATCGACGGATCTTTCAGCGAAGGGGAACGACGCGGCCGATGCGCACAACAGCGCAGAACCGGGGAATCTGCTCCGCGTGCGCGACAACCCGCGCGGCTCGTAATCCACACCGATGACTCTTTGCCCGCCGATCGTCGGAAAAAGGCCCCCTCCGCCGCAACCCAAGTCGATGACCCGTTTGGCATGGCGCGGCAGATGGGCACGAATCCAGTCGGCCTCCATCTCGAATTCGCATCCCAGACCGCGGCGCTCGAAATGGCGTTCGACGATGTCGTTCGCCGAGGCGCTGTCCCCTTTGGAAAGAGTCGCGGGCGTGACGGTCTTGCGTGGCTTGCAGGCGAGCAGCAGCAAGGACATGCCCAAGGCCTGGTCCAGGGGGCCCGCGCGCTCCACCCAGTCCACGTGGCGATGCATCACACCCCGCACCCAGTGATCGCCTATCGATTGCCAGAACCCCAGGCCGGCAATGACGACGACGGAAAGCCCCGTTCGTTGGGCGCAACCCCGCAACTCCCTCGTGCTGTAAGGAATCTCCAGGCCGTAGGGCCAGCATCCGCGCATTTCGAGATAGAGTTTCCAGAGTCGATACGGCAAGCACCATGCATTCGGCACGCTGATGGCCACGGCGCCGCCCTCGCGGACGAACGCCGCGTGCGCCGCGATCGCTCGCATCCGATCACTGCCGCGAAAGTGCTCGATGACTCCGGACGAGAGGGCGACGTCAAACCGCTCGCGAAGGGGTCCCGGCGAGGCCAGCAAATCCGCGTTCACAGAATCCGCGTGAAGCTGCAGCCGTTCGAAGCGTCGGCGGGCCTGCCCCAGGGCCGCACCGCTGGCATCGAGAAGCGTCACCTGCGCGCCACGTTGTGCCAGCAATGCGGACAGATCGCCGCGCCCGCAGCCCAACTCGATGGTTCGAAGTCCAGTCAACTCGCCGAAGGTAGACTCGAGAAACTCAACGACTCGTCTGAACCGCGGACTGATGCGCTCACGCGCGAGAAGCCAGTCGTCCTTGAAGGCGGGCGTCGGCAAGCGCCACAACCGTTCCCAGACCGCCGGCCCGGCGGGCGCGACGCCTACTAGAGTCTCGGTCTTTCGTTCGAGGATCGCGGGCATAGCCACACGCCGGCAGAGCGGCGCATCGTGGTTATCGGGCGAGATCGAGGGTCGAATGAGGAAGGGCTCGCGGGCCGTTGCCTCGCGGGCGGAGGAGGCTCAGTATTGCCCGGGTCAACTCTCGTACCGTGGTGAGGGTGGGGCGCTGGCAGGTGGCCTCAAAGAACCATCGCACCGCGTCACCCCGGCGCACTTCTTTTGCGGCTCGATACCCGAGCTGGCGCGACGCATCGGAAAGGTTGGCGCGAACCGTCGCTCGCTGCGCAGCGCTGAGGTCTGGGAACTGCCGAAGAATGGCACGGAGGACGTCTCCGTATCGCTCGACGTTGGCCTGCTTGTCCGTTCGGGCCAGACTCCCCGCCGTGTAGTGGTGAAGGGACAGCGGCTCGTCCACGTATCCCGCTCGCGTTTGCCGCGCGACCCTCAAGAAGAAAAGCCATTCCTCCGCGTACGACAGGCGTTCATCAAACCGGATGCCGCATCCTAGCACGCTTCGCCTGACGAGCCCCACGATCGTGGCGATGAAGTAGCCGCGAAGGAGTATGTCGAACAAGCCCGTGCACTCACACAGCGCGGGTGCGACGACTACGCGGGTGACGGACCGCGCGATGGGGAATTTCTCGTCAAACGCGCTTGCGTGCCTCACGCCGTCGAAGTCGACGAATGAGAAATCGCTGTACACGAAACCCAAGTCCGGCCAGTGTTCCAGCAGCTCGAGTTGGCGAGCAAGTTTGTTCGGCGCGAACTCGTCGTCCGAGTCCAGGAATGCGATGAACTGCCCGCGCGAAGCGTCAATCCCCCGGTTTCGGGCGGCGCTGCCGCCGCGATGCTGTTGGCGCACGTAGCGCCATCGGTCCCCCAGTTTCCCCGCGTATTGTTGAGCGAGCCGCGGCGTATCATCCGTCGAGCCGTCGTCGACGAGCACGATCTCCCAGTCCGTGAAGCTCTGCGCGACGACCGACTGAACAGCTCGCGGCAACAGGGGCGACCGGTTGTACGTTGGAATGACGACGGAGACGACGGGCGTGCTCATGGAGCGCACGCTTCAGCCGTCCGGGCGGGAACGAAACCAATGATAGGCCGCCGTGCGATCAGGTGATCGAACGCCTCTGCCAGGCGGCGGGTCAATTCTGCGCGCGTATAGGGCTGCAGCCGGTCGGGCCGAGCGCCGGGGACGGCTTCGCCGATCTTCCAGCCCTCGAATAACCTGCGGAGCGCCGCGAGGATGGCCCGCTCGTTGAACGTTACGGTCAGTCCCGCGGAACAGGCCCGCACGATCCGCTCGCATTCGCCGCCCTTGGCCCCGATCGCAAGGATCGGCCGCCGCGAGGCCAGATACTCGAACAGCTTCGCGTTGATGACCGAGTCTCCGTTCGGGCCCGTGGGGCTATAGAGCAGCAACGCGTCCGCGGCGCACATGGCTCGAACGGCCTCGCGGTGCGGCACGTAGCCGACGAACTCGCACCGCGCCCCGGTCGCCAGCAGCTTCGCCTGCGCCGTCTTGTTGAGATGCCCCACCACGCGGAAGACAAAGCGCGAGCCCTGCGCACCCATCCTCTCCACGAACGCCTTCAACGCGGTGAACCACTCCTCGCTGGTCCGAGACAGATCGAACCGCCCTACATAGGACAGGACGAACTCATCGTCGCGACGCGGGCCGGCGTGCTCTAGGTCCGCGAAATCTTCCGGATCGAAGCCGTTCGTGATCGTGAGGAACTTATCGCATTGCCCGGGTACGTGGTCGGCGAGAATGGCCGTTTGCCGCTCCGTGACACCGATGACGATGTCGGCTTGCTCGAGGACCTGTTGTTCGAGCTGCCGATGCGCTGCGCGGCGCTGTGGAGAACTCTCGCGATAGCGGCAATCGTCCGTCCACAGGTCGCGGAAATCCGCGACCCACGGAAGGCCCGTCTGCCGTTTTAGCTCCAGGGCAAGCCAGTGGTTCGAGGCCGGGCTGAAAGTAGAGTACAGCACGTCGAATGACCCGGTGCGCAGCCGCCGCAGCAAAGGCCCGACGCTGCGACGGGCCCAGCCGATGCAATCGTCTGGCAAGAGGCTTGCACCGATCCACTGATCCACTCGCCAGTTCGCCGCTTTGGCGAAACGTGACGCGATCCCCGCAAGCCCTTCGCCGGCCCGCGCGTTTACGAATCCACGGAGCGTGCGTCGCACTGCGACCACACCGCTCCCTGAGCCTTGTGTACAGACCGTGACCTCGGGCGGCAGGTCGGCGCACAGCGTTCCGTCTCGCGGTAGGCCGTCGGCCTCCCCTACCGTCCACACCGTTGGAAGCCACCCGAATCGCGGAAGGAATTTGGCGAACTTCGCCGAGCGCTGCACACCCGACCCGCCGGTGGGCGGAAAGGCATAAGCGATCATCAGCACCTTGCCGGGCGCGCATGTGCCGGATGCGGGTGCTGATGCCCTGTCTGCCGGGTGAGTGCGTCGCGCCATGGCTGTTTCGCCGGTGCCTAGCGCACCTTCTTGGCGATATCGGTCGATCGCAACAGGCGCTTGATGAGCCGGACGGGAGATACTTGCCTGCGTTTAACGCCGCGGCGAGACTGGCCCGCCGGGCCGCGAGATCCTCGTGACCCCCCTCTTTAGGAATTGGTTGGCAGCATTCGGTCGATCGCGGTGAGGGAGCGTGCAGCTTGCCGATGACCAGACGCGATTGGGTTTACTTCATCCTCGGTGGGTTTTTTCTCACCAACGCCATCCTCGGCGAGTTGACCGGCGGGAAGCTCTTTGCGATGCCCGCTCCCGGACTTGGCTGGGTCGGTTTGGCCGAAGTCGTCCTTTCCATTGGCGTGATTCCCTGGCCGGTCGTCTTTATTACCACGGACCTGGTTAACGAGTACTTCGGAAAAGCCGGCGTCCGAAGGTTAACCCTACTGGCCGTCGCAATGATTAGTTATGCCTTCCTTGTTCTTTTCGTGGAAATCCAGGTGCCGGCATGGTCGAGTTCGCCGATCTCCGATGAGGCGTTCCGTCGCGTCTTCGGACAGTCGATGTGGATCATCCTCGGGTCGCTGACCGCTTTTCTCATCGCCCAACTCCTTGACGTGCTCATCTTTCAGGCGCTCAAGCGGCGTACGGGGCGTCGAATGCTTTGGCTTCGCGCTACGGGGAGCACGATCTTCAGTCAATTCGTGGACACGTTCGTCGTGCTGTTCATCGGCTTTCGCCTACCCAGCATTCTTCAAGCGCCCGGTTACGAGCTGACTTGGGAGAAGTTCCTTCAGATTGCGGTCGGCAATTACACCTACAAAGTCCTGATCGCGATCCTGATCACCCCCGTGATCTACGTCATTCACGGAGTCATCGATAGGTTTCTCGGCTATGATGCGCCCGGATTGGTCTCCGCGGGACGGACAGAATGATCGAGTTCTTCTTGCAACTTGCCGATTGGGTCCTGCGCCTGGACCACCACTTGGCCGCTTTGATCGAGGCGTACGGCGTTTGGACCTACGTGGTGCTGTTTGCGGTCGTGTTCGCGGAGACCGGATTGGTGGTCACGCCGATCCTCCCCGGCGACTCGCTGCTTTTCGCGGCAGGGACGTTCGCGGGTCGGGGTTCGCTGAACGGCCTGGCGCTGATCGTGATCCTCTCCGTCGCCGCGATCCTGGGCGACACGGTCAACTACTGGGTAGGGAAGTACCTCGGCGACCACATTCTCCGCCGCCACACCGGGCGATGGATCAAGAAAAAACACCTCGATCGCACGCACGCTTTCTTTGAAAGATACGGCGGGAAGACCATCGTCCTCGCCCGATTCGTGCCCATCGTCCGCACCTTCGCGCCGTTTGTCGCCGGAATCGGGGCGATGACTTACGCACGTTTCCTTGCCTATAACATTTTCGGCGGCATCCTGTGGGTCGCGGTGTGCGTTGGGGCGGGCTACTTTTTCGGCGGGCTACCGATCGTCCAGAACAACTTCTCGCTCGTGGTGCTTGCGATCGTGGTCATATCGTTGATCCCGGCAGTGGTGGAGTACGTTCGCTATCGCTCGCAGGCTGCCGGCCCGAGCGATCCTGCAGCGCCTGGCGAGAAGGCCACCTGATAACCCGCAAGGTCCAATAATACACTCATGTGGGCTGCGGCAGCTTCCTAACCAGCCCCTGCGGTGGATGTCTATCAGTTTGGGAGCGCGTGCGTTTGCTCGCGTCCGACTAAGAGAACCCAATCGCGGCCGGCCGTATACAGGCCGCGACTGAAACAAAAGGAGAGACGAAGATGCTTACACGAACCTCGAAGATGACGGTTGCTGCTGCGGCCGTTGCCGCGGTGGTGGGCTTGGCCGCCCCCAAAGCGGAAGCGGGGCATTACTCGTGCGGTTCGTATCCGTATTACGCCCGGAGCTACTACCGGCCGGTCTATGTGGCCCCGCCGGTTTACTACGCTCCGCCGGTGGTCAGCTATTACCGTCCGACGTATGTGGCCCCTGCCTATTACCCGCCCGTGTACCGGTCATACGCGCCGGTGTATCACTATCCGCGATACTACCGGCCGTCGAGCTTCAGCGTCGGCTTCGGCTATGGCCGTCACCACGGCCACAGCCACTATGGTGGCGGGTTCTCCTTCGGCGTAGGCCACTGATGCCTCAGTAGTTCGATCAACGAGCGCGGCCTGGTATCCGGGCCGCTTCTTGGCTGCTCACTGCCGCTTGGAGTGAGGTGCTCTAGTTGGCCAACTCGCAGAAGCGCTTGGCCATCTGCGGACCCTTGCCCTCGTCCTCGTGCTTGAAGAAGACAAAGGCATCCTGCCAGTCTTGTTGTCGGACACGCTCCACCCACTCGATCAACTCTTCATCCCCGTAGTCGGGCCGCCGCAGACGTAGATACCCGAAGGCCGCCGTGGATACGAAAGGAACCTCCACGCCGTCTTCGGCTTCGGCGATGCACAGCGCCGTCTGACGATCGCGGAGCAGACCGAAGACTTCCTCGTCGAACCAGGAGGCGTGGCGGAACTCGAGCGCGGCCCGCCCTCGCGGCAGCAGGGCGAGGAAGCTCCGCAGCCGCGTGGCGTCCTTCTTTAGGTTGGGCGGCAACTGAAAAAGCACTGGTCCCAGTCGCTGCCCCAGCGCCCCAGCGGTTTCGAACAGATACGAGATCGAGTCGCCTACATCCTTGAGCCGTTGCATGTGCGTGATCCGCTGCGACGCCTTGAGCACGAACTTGAAATCGACCGGGACTGCTGCCGCCCACGTTTCCAGCACCGAGGCCGTGGGCATGCGGTAGAACGTGTTGTTGATCTCCACCGTGCGAAACCGCTCGCCGTAATAGCGGAGCATCGCCTTGGCCGGCAGGTCCTTGGGATAGAACGTGCCCTTCCACTCCTTATAGGAATACCCGCTCGTGCCGACGTAGAGAGACATACGCGCCGAGCGTATCGCCGGCGCCCCACGGGTCAACACGCGGCGTAAGCCACATTCCTACGGCAGAGTGAGGCCGGTGATACGGGCTTCGAAGATCATCTTGCCATCGGCGACGCCTTGGGTGTCGGAGACGATGCGGCGGGGGCGGTAATCAACGCCGACTCCGAGGATGTAGAGTCGGGCGGGCGGGACGACGGTCTCGCGGAACTTGCACTCTTCTACGCCGCCGAAGGCGATGAAGGACTCGTTGCCCAGCAGCTTGGCCATGACCGCGCAGGTCTGGGCGGCCATCTCCAACATGATGACACCGGGAAGGAGGGGGCGGCCGGGCACGTGGCCGCGGACCCACCAGGCGTCGGGGCGAACGTCGGCGAAGGCCACTACGCGGCGGCGCTCGAAATCAGTGAGGCACACGCCGTCCAGAACTTCGAACTCGTAGCGATGCGGGAGGCGCCCATAGATCTCCTGCTTGGTGAGTTCAACGCGACTGAGGTCGACTTCGGCGAGGTCGATCAAGAGGGGCGGCGGCATTAGCGTAGTGTAGCGTCAATGCGGCTTGGGCAGGAACCGGATCGAGGCATGCTGCGCTTGACCATGCGACCACGGCAGCTCGCTGAGCACGGTGGGTTTCGCGCAGGCTGAAGCCTGCGGCTCGGTTTAGGTGGTCGGCGTGGAGCGGACCTCAAGGATTTTCTTGCGGATGGTCTGGGCGGTGTCCTTCACGTCCTGCATGATCTTCCGCACCCGCGTGCCCGCAGCCTTGTTCCCGCCCGACGCCTTGGCCACGTCGTCCGCCGCCGATTCCACCAGCTCCTTCAGCCGATCGTATTCCAGCATTTTGCCCACGCTCCGATCTATTCGCTTGCTCGTCGGGAAAGAACCCCGCTTACAGTACGCTTACGGCGAAGCCAGGGGCGGGACACCCCCGGCCGCTGCACTATTATTCCCCTCATCGGCTCTGGCGGCTAGAGAACTGCCGTTTTATCGCCCCATGCCGGTCGGGCGGCTGGAAATCGGGTTGTTGAGTTCATACCATTCGATCCTCGATTTATCACGTAACATACGCAATGACAAGTAGTTAGCATCGGTTTTAGCGGGACGTTACGGACTTCTTCACAATCGGACGTTTCAGCGAGATCGCAGGTGTTCGCACAGGGCTCTCAGCACTGCGAATCGGCCCGGCGAGCTAACTCCGGCGCGTACAGCCCGCAAAGTTCATTTCGTATAGCCCGTTTACGACGGCATCCGATATGACCGTCGGCCCGGCACGGGAGGCTGGGCCTTAAGTCTGTTTTTGGCGCACTCGCATGCGGCATGGATGCCTTTTTCTCGCTCTCGCGCTGATCGGCGCGGCGGCGCCTGCTCCAACCTCCGCGCAGACCCCACGGGTCCGCACGCGGACGTTCGACATCCAGTATCAGGTCAACGAAGACGCACTGCCGCTCGATGCGGTCGCGCTTTGGTATACGCAGGATGACGGCCAGACGTGGCACGACTACGGGCTGGACGAGGATCGTCAGTCGCCGTTCCCATTCCACGCGCCCGACGAGGGGGCCTTCGGGTTCTTGCTGGTGATGACCAATGCGACCGGGGCGTCCAGCGCCGTCCCGGCGCAGGGGACGCCGCCGCAACAACGGGTCATGGTCGATTTCACGCCGCCGGTGGTGCAGCTTCACCCGCCGCGCACCACCAGCTCCCTCGGGGAGACGGTGCTTCAGATTCGCTGGACGGCGATCGACACGCAATTGACGTCGCGTCCTGTCGAAATCGCCTATTGCCGGCCGCCGGATACGGCTTGGCTCGCGGTCAGCGCCGATCCGCTGGCGAATACGGGACGCTACGACTGGCGCCTGCCGGAAGGCGTGACGGGCGCCGTGGCGCTGCGAATTACGGTGAGCGACCAAGGCGGGCATCGCGTCGACAGTGAAACGCAGACCGTCGAGATTCCAACACTCCGCATGCCGCCTGGCGCGGAAGTCCAGCCTCCGATAGCCGGTGCGCCTGCGGCGGCGGCAGACGATGCCACGCTCGCGGGTTCGAAGCGGGCCCGGGAGCGGATCGCCAAGCTGATGGCCGACGCGATCGCCCATCGCGAGCGTGGCGAGTACAGCCAGGGAATCGCTCGGCTACGGGAAGTCATCAAACTCGATCCGCAGCGCACCGAGGCGTTCGCGGACATGGCGGGGATGCTGGCTCGTGTGGGGGACTACGATCGGGCGCTGGGCGCGTACGACATTGCCCTGAAGCAAAGCCCCAATCTGCGGGCGGCGCTGCAGGGATCGGCGATGGTCTACAAGGAAAAGAACGATCTGCCCGCGGCGGCCGAGCGACTTCGCACCATCCTGCGATACAATCCGAATGATGCAGAGGTGTGGATGAACCTGGGGGACATCGCGGTGTATCAAGGGGACGAGGCGCTGGCCCGGGATTGCTACACGCGGGCGACGCAGATCGACCCCAAAGCCACGGGCGTCATCGCCGATGCACGGCAGCGGTTGGCGATGATGGTTGATACCTCGCGCGAACCCAAGCGTGAATCGAAATGACGAAGACGGCGCTCCATCCGGTGTATGCCATCGTCGGGGCCGACCGCTTCTTGCGCGGGACCGCGCTGGACGAGGTAATCCGCGCCGCCGGCGAGGACATGGACGCGCTGGGCCCGACGCGGGTGGAGGGCGACGCCGCCGATTGCGTTGCGGTGCTCGATGACGTGAGAACGACCTCGCTTCTGGGCGGGCGGCGGCTGGTGATCGTGGATGACGCGGATGATTTCATCAGCGCCCATCGCGCCGCGCTCGAGAAATACTGCGCCGCGCCGTCGGCGGAGGGGTGCCTGATTCTGCTATGCGATTCGATGCCGGGGAACACGAAGCTCTACAAGATCATTGACAAGCAGGGCCAAGTCATCAAATGCGAGCCGCTCAAGGGCTGGCCGCTACAAAGCTGGATCGTGCGGCGGGCGAATGAAGCGTATGGCAAGAAGGTGTCGAACGACGCGGCGCGGATGCTCCGCGAGCTGATCGGTGATTCGCCCGGCTGGCTGGACACGGAACTGTCCAAGCTGGCCGCGTACGTGGGCGCGCGGACAGAGATCACCCCCGCCGACATGGAGGCCGCCACCGGGCAGTCGCGCGAAGAGAAGGTGTTCGCCGTCGTGGACGCCATGTCCGTGGGCGACGCGAGCGGGGCGCTGCGAAACTGGGAGCAGGTATGGGTGACGGACCGGGCGGCCCCGCATCGGGCGATCGGGGGCCTGGCGTGGGCGGTGCGGCGTTTGTCGAAGTTGCGACGGGCGTTCGACGCGGGGGCGGATTTGGCGTCGACGGCCAAGTCGATGGGCATGTTCGCCGATGCTTCCGCTCTTCGCAGACAGATCGAGCACATGACCATTCCGCGCCTGGAGAGCCTGCAACACGCGCTCCTGGAGGCCGACGTGGCCTGCAAGACGGGCGGCTCGACGGTGGAGGTGGCGGTGGAGAAGCTCATCGTGAGATTCGCCACCAGGCTGCCGGCCCCGCGGGCCAGGGTGGGATAGACGCTTAGCGACGAAGCGACGCAGCCACGAAGGGAAGTAGACATGGAGCGCAGGGATGTGCACGTTCGCGGGGTGGCGCAGATCCATCTTCTTTGCCTCACCGTCATAGGCCTTGTGGCTGCGGGGTGCGTTACGGCCCCCGCGAAGTCAAAGCCGGCGATCTCCGCGGCACCAGCGGCGCCGCAAAGTGCGGCAGCGCCGTTCTCCGATCCGGACGAGAAGCACCAGACCTCGCTGGCGGCGGTGGAGGAGTTTCTCGAACGCACGCAACAGTACCAGTCCGCCCCGGGGAGCGCCGCGGCACAGCACAGCCGAAGCCAAACTAAGGAATCAGCGGCGCCGGCGCCTGAAGAGGCGCGGGCTCGACCCTCGCTCGATCAGACGTTCGCCAATGCGCAGGTAACGCTGCCGGATTCGGGCGCCGCCAGGCCCGCCCTGGCGATTCCCGCCGTGCAGTCGATATCCATCCGCACGACGGAGGCCGCGGCCCCGAAGGGCACAGCGGCGGAGCCCCCCAAGGCAAACGCGACGAATGCCCCCCTCGACACGAGCGCCGATGACGGGCTGATGCTCTCCGAAAAGCTCATCGCTCGTCTTCGCACCGAGGCGGAGACCAGCAACGATTGGCCGTCGCAGTGGCGACTGCGTATGACGTTGCTCGCGTTCGATCATGACGCTGAGGCGGCGCGCGTATCCACTGCGCTCTCCGAGCCGGTTCGCTCGCTCGCGGTGGCCTTGATTGAAGCGGGCGTTGCCATTCGCAACGCGGGGGCGGACCCCCTCGTTCCCGCGGAGGAAGCGCTGCAAAGAACTGAGCAGCTCTATCAGGCGGTCCGCGAGCGCGCCGATCCACAGGTCTTGGCCCTGGCGCTGTGCCGAAAGGTAGTCACCTTCGGGGTCTATGAGGAAATGGCGGGGGAGGAATTCGTCGCCGGCCGATCGATCCAGACGATCGTCTACAGCGAAATCGCCAACCTGCACGCCAAGGCGACGGACGACGGCTTCCACGAAACGCGGTTGGCCACGCGCCTCGAGGTCCTCTCCGCGGGGGGCGAATCCCATTGGCAGCGCGAAGAGCCGGAGATCATCGACCGCTGCCGGGCGCGGCGCAAGGACTTTTTCCTCGCCCAACGGATCACCCTACCGCCCACGCTTCCCGCCGGGGAGTACGTGCTAAAAGTCTTCGTCGAGGACAAGCTGGCCAACCGCGGGGATGAGGTCTCGCGGCCGTTCACCATCGTCTCGCCGGTCTCCGTCGCCCGGGGCAAGCCGTAGAGGGTTGGGAACCGTGCATGACGGGACTGATGCTGAGCCACGGAGGCACGAAGAGAAAGTGCCCGACGCTGCGGTGGCACCTACAACGAGATCGAGCACCACTGCTGACACAGCAGTGGCACCCACGCTGAACAAAAACCTCCGGCAGGCACGGACAAGGAGCCCGCGCCGGCGGAGTTAGTTTGTTCTTGCCTAATCGCAACCTTAGGCCGCGCATGGCCGGGCTACGGGCAGGTCGGATCGGTGATGAACCGTGCGTCGTTTCCCGCCTTGGAGGTCACCAACGCCGTGTCCGCCGTATCAATCTGGTTGTTCGTCTCTACGTCGGAGCGCACTTGTGCCGCGCCGTTCGTGGCGCCCGGATTGATCGGCGGCCCTGTGCCTTCCAGCGAGCGCACCCCGCCGATATCGGTCACGTTGACACGAAGATCGCCCGTGGCGTCCCCCCACAGCGAGGTAAAGATGCGCTCGTTGTTCGTCGTGATGGTGTGACAGGCCAAGTCTTGCACGCCGTTGAGGCGGACGCGATACCGTGCATAGTCGTCAAGGGTCGACGAGAAGTTGATGTCCACGGCCGTGTTCCCCGAAAGGACCGTCGTAGTCACGGTGATGTCGCTCAAATCGACGGGGTTTCCGCTCGCGTCTTTCCCACACTTGACCACGTTGGCGGCGCTGACGGAGCTGGCCTTGATCGGGCTGCTGAAAGTTAGCCGCAGCTTGCTCACGCCGCCGTTTCGCGGCTCGCTGAACGTACCGCCCTGAGCGATTTCCCGCGTGATAGTCTGCGTTCCATGCGTGACCACGGATTCCCACGTGGTGATGGCCGCGATCTCGCAGTCGTCGTCGGTATCGTTGAGGTTGCAATCGTCGAGCAGGACGGCGCAGTTGCCGGATTGGCACTTTTCCTCGCCGTTGCACGGGTCGCCGTCGGCGCCGCAGTCGGCATCGGTCGTGCAGGCGTCGAACTCGTAC
>Ga0187893_10003633_pt1 | contig 30765 bp, 28 predicted proteins | sample MA1701074metaG_FD_139574 | JGI IMG/M metagenome (GOLD analysis project Ga0187893, IMG submission 139574) | White microbial mat communities from a basaltic lava cave in the Kipuka Kanohina Cave System on the Island of Hawaii, USA - MA170107-4 metaG ...
AGCCTTGCGGAGCTGGGTGAAGCTGAAGAGGAAGAAGCGGTAGTAGAACGAGAGACCGTTATTCGGGTCAGCCAGATAGTCCTCGGCCTCCGCGTCGGTCTCGGTCACCAGCACGCTGCGCGAAACACGCCACACGTCGGGGTCGGGGCGGCGCCCGCCCTGCTGGCAACCTTCGACGTAGCGCTCCCAGTGGCCCCGCAGGTAACGCCGATGGAAGAAGTTGCCGGAGATAGGAATCCAGCCCCGTTCCCCGGCGGTCCGGGCACTGTTCGAGCTCGGCGTCAGCAGGGAGAGGGCGATCGGCGGGTGCGGTTGCTGGAACGGGCGGGGAACGTAGCCGACCTTGAACTCGGGATAGATGCTCTTCTCCAGCGAGATCTTCCAGAATCGGCCGTCGATCCGATAGGGCGGATCCTGGGCCCACAGGGCCAGGATGGCGTCGATGGACTCGATCACCATGAGCGGCCGGAGTTCGGCCTGACCGACGTCGAACAGCTCGAGGTCGCTGGCCAACCCGCCCGGTCCGATACCCATGATGAAGCGCCCGTGGCAGAGCTGATCGAACATGGCGGCGTGGGCGGCCACCGTGGCCGGGTGCAGCTGCGGCAAGTTGATCACGCCGGTGCCGAAGCGAATCTGTCGAGTGCGATTGACGAGGGTGGCCAGAAAGATCAGGGGCGAGGTGATGCGTTCGCTCCACGAGCTGAAGTGCTCACCCACAAACACCTCGGAAAAGCCCAGGCGGTCGGCGAGGACGATGGCCTCCTGGTCCTCCTCCAGGATGGTCGCGTAGTCACGCGAGGGATGGTGAAAGGGCATGGTGAACATGCCGAGCTTGACGCTCACGGAATCTCCTTTCCGGGTGTCGCCTCCGAGACCGGCTCGATCACGCCCGCGGCGTGGAGGGCGGCCAGTTCGCTCGTGCTCAGGGCCAAGAGCTCGGACAGCACGCGGTCGGTGTCCTGGCCCAGCAACGGCGCGGGACGTTCGACGGCGGCCGGCGCGCTGCCGTGCAGGCGGATCGGCGAGATCGGCACGCGCGTCTTCCCGCGGCGTGGATGCTCGACGTCGATCCACACCCCGCGCTCCGTGAGGTGCGGATCGTTGACGACCTCGCGGGTCGTACGGACCGGGGCACACGGTACGTGAGCGGCCGTGAGGAGCTTCAACACGTCCTCCTTGCCGCGCGGCCGCGTCCACGCTTCTACCATCGCGTCGATCTCCTCCACCCGCGCCGCGCGGGCGGGGGTGGTCGCGAAATCCGGGTTGGCCAGGAGGTCCTCCCGCCCGAGGACGCGTGCGACGCTATGCCAGTGACGCTCCGACGCGGTGAAGATGGCCACGTAACCATCGGCGGTGGGATAGACGTTGTAGGGCGCGATGGCCAGCGCCGGATGGCGGTTGGCCGTGCGCTCGGGCACGCCGCCGTCGCCATCCATGTAGACGCCCACCGCGCTGGCGAGGGCCATGACCGCCGCCTCCAGCATCGCCACCTCCACGAGCTGGCCCTGCCCGGTCCGCTCGCGCTGCAGGAGCGCGCCCATCACTCCTCCGAAAAGGTGGACCCCGGCCAGAAAATCGCACACCGCCGGCCCCGCCTTGACCGGTGGCCGATCGGGAAACCCGGTCGCGTTCATGATGCCGCTCATGGCCTGAATGGTCAGGTCCATGGCGGGCAGGTCCCGGTACGGGCCAGTCAAGCCGAACCCGTTGCCCGTGCCATACACGAGCCGGGGATTCTCGGCGCGCAGCACCTCCCAGCCGAGTCCAAGGCGATCCATCACGCCGGCGGCGAAGTTCTCCACCACGACGTCGGCCCGGCGCACCAAGCGCAGGAAGAGCGCCTTGCCCTGCGGACGCTTGAGATCGAGGACGACCGACTCCTTGTTGGAGTTGAGCATGACGAGCGGATAGGGCTCGACTCCGCGCTTGCGCCGGCGGAGCACGTCGCCCTCAGGCGACTCGATCTTGATCACCCGCGCGCCCATGAAACCCAGCAGGAGCCCACAGTAGGGCCCGTTGTAGATCTGGCCCAAATCCAGAACGAGGATGCCTTCGAGCGGCCGAGGCCCAGCGTTGGTTACTGATTCGCCCAAGTCGTCACTCACCTGATATTGACCGGCAATTGACCGCGCACGACGCGCACGATCGAGGGGTGCCCCTGTTCCCCGGGGCGCCCCGAGCGTCGGGGGGGGTCGGGAAGCGATGTCGGGGCCCCCAGAACCACGCGTCAGGTCGAGGGGCGTCACGGGTTTCCCGGGGCGCCCCGAGCGTCGGGGGGCATGGGGGGCCCGTTCGAGGCCCCCCATCTCAATGTCGGCCCCCCATGACAATAGCCGCCCGGGTCACGTGCCCCTTGTCCTGCTGGGCGAACGCCTCGTTGATGGCCTCCAGCGGGAACTTGTGCGAGACGACCTTGTCCCAGGGGTAACGGGTCCGCGTGCGCCGCATGAGATCGAGGGCGCCACGCAGGTGTTCGGCCTCGTAGTGCGAGAGTCCCAGGATGCGGCGATTGCCGAAGATGATCCAGGCCGGGTCGAACTCGGCCTTCCAGCCAACGTTGATATTGCCGATCTCGACGTATGTCCCCTCTGGTGCCGTCATCCGCAACCCTTCGTCGAATACGTGTGGATGGCCCACTAACTCCATGACGACGTCGCCACCCCAGTCGTCGGTGAGAGCCTTGACCCGCTCGATACGCGCCTGGGGCGTGCGGTGCTCGCGCAGATCGACGACCTCCTGCGCGCCGAACTGGCGAGCCAGCGCCAACCGCTCGTCCACACCATCAATGACGATCACCCGCCCCGCCCCCATCTCGCGCGCCACGGCGCACGCGTAGACCCCGAGGCCGCCCGCCCCCTGGATGACGACGGTCTGGCCGGCTCGGAGGGCGGCAAGATCGAGTCCGGCGTACACCTGGGTGAGCGCGCAGTTCACCCCGGCTGCCATCTCGTCGGTGATGTCGTCGGTGAGCTTGAAGACCGCGTGATTCGGTCGCAGGTAGAAGTACTCACCGAAGCCACCTTGAAAGTGCGGCCATACTTCGCAGGAGACGAGCCAGTTGGCCTGACGCACCGGGCACGACTTGGTGCGGCGCATGAGGCAGGCCCGACAGCGACCGCAGGGAAAGAAGAACCGGTAGGCCACACGGTCGTCTACGGCCAGCGGCAGACCGGCCGAGTCCGTCGTCACGCCGGGACCGAGTTTGGCCACCCGACCCACGTGCTCGTGGCCGGTGTTGAGGGGCAGTGGGCGGCCCATCTTCGCGTAGTCCAGCTCGCCCCGCCAGTAGTGCAGATCGGAGCCGCAGACATTGGCCAGCGCCACCCTGATGAGAATGGCCCCCGGCTCCGGATCTGGTACCGGATACTCGCGGATCTCGAACGGCTTGCCGGTCCCGTGGAACACCGCCATCCTCGCCCTCTCCGCCATCGCGCCCTCCGTAGGGTGTCGAGGGCGAAGTGTAGCAGGCGTCCCCCGCTCCCTTCCAGGAGGACTTCCGCGCGTCACGAGAGTTATACTCGCGCCTACCCCGCTGGCCGGGAGGCCGGCCCATGAGGCGATGGCATGAACATCACGATCCTCGACGACTATCAGGACACCATTCGGACGCTGGCCTGCTTCAGCAAGGTTGCGGGCCATCACATCACCATCTGGAACGATCACACGAAGGACGTCGAAACGCTGGCTGGTCGGCTGCAGGACACCGAGGCCCTCGCCTTGATCCGGGAGCGCACGCCGATCCGTGCCCCGCTCCTGGAGCGCCTTCCGAAGCTCCGCATCATCAGCCAGGTGGGGGTCTATCCTCACATCGACGCCGAGGCCTGTACGCGGCTCGGGGTGATCGTCTCGGCCAGTACCATGCCCGGGCGGCCTTCCTACGCCACCGCCGAGCTGACCTGGGGGCTCACCATCGCGGCCTTTCGGCGCATCCCCCAGGAGATGGCGGCCCTCAAGGCCGGGAAGTGGCAGGCCTTTCCCATCGGGATCGGTCTGCGCGGCAAGACGCTCGGCATTTATGGCTACGGAAAGATCGGTGCAGTGGTAGCTGGGTATGGCAAGGCCTTTGGCATGAACGTGCTGGTATGGGGACGCGAGACCACGCTCTCCAAGGCCCGGGCCGACGGCTACGCCCCGGCGCCGAGCAAAGAGGCGCTCTTCGAGCAGTCAGACGTGGTGTCCTTGCATCTGCGGCTGATCGACGCCACGCGCGGGATCGTCACCGCCACTGACCTGGCCCGCATGAAGCCGACCGCCCTCATCGTCAACACGAGCCGGGCAGGCCTGATCGCGCCCGGGGCGCTGGAAGCGGCGCTGCGCGCGGGCCGCCCGGGCATGGCTGCCGTCGACGTGTTCGAGGAGGAGCCCGTGCTGGGCGGACGCCACCCTCTGCTCACCATGGACAACGTGGTCTCCGCACCCCACCTCGGCTACGTCGAGCGGGACGGGCTCGAGAACATGTTCGAGGCGATTTTCGCGCAGATTCTGGCTTACGCGGGCGGCAAACCGATCAATGTGGCGAACCCCGAGGCGCAGGAGAGCAAGCGAGTATGACCATCAAGGGCCAGGCGTATATCGCGGGCATCTACGAGCATCCGACGCGGAAAGCCGACGATCAGTCGTTGGCGCAGCTTCATGCCGAGTCGGCTCGGGGAGCCCTCCAGGACGCCGGTCTCACCAAGGACGATGTGGACGGCTATTTCTGTGCGGGCGACGCGCCTGGATTGGGGCCGCTGTCCATGGCGGACTACATGGGCCTCCGGCTCCGGCACATGGACACCACCGACACCGGGGGGTCGTCCTACGTCATCCACGTTGCCCACGCCGCGCAGGCCATCGCCGCCGGCAAGTGCAACGTCGCCCTCATCACCTTGGCGGGGCGGCCGCGGGCGGAAGGCATGGCCACCGGCACCGCGCCGCGGAGCTATGGCGCCGCCACCCCCGATGTCCCTTTCGAGTTCCCCTTCGGGCCCACGGTGGTGAATCAGTACGCGATGGCCGCCATGCGCCACATGCACCAGTACGGGACCACCAGCGCGCAGCTGGCCTGGATCAAGGTCGCCGCCTCCCGCCACGCCCAGCACAATCCCCACGCTATGCTGCGGGAGGTCGTCACCATCGAGGACGTCGTGAACTCACCCATCATCTCCGATCCGCTGCATCGGCTGGACTGCTGCGTCATCAGCGATGGCGGGGGCGCCATCGTGGTGGTCAAGCCGGAGGTGGCCCGGGGTCTGGCCCGGCCACGGGTCAAAGTGCTCGGCGCCGGGGAGGCCACCAAGCACCAGATGGGCGGCAAGATCGACCTCACATACTCCGGCGCCGTCTGGTCAGGCCCGGCCGCCTTTGCTGAGGCCGGGGTCAAGCCGGCCGACATCAAGTACGTCTCTATCTACGACAGCTTCACCATCACCGTGCTCATCACCCTCGAGGATCTGGGCTTCTGCGAGAAAGGCCAGGGCGGCAAGTTCGTCTCCGATGGCAATCTCATTGCGGGGGTTGGCACCCTGCCCTTCAATACCGACGGCGGCGGACTCTGCAACAACCATCCCGCGAACCGGGGTGGGCTAACCAAAGTAGTGGAGGCGGTGCGGCAGCTCCGCGGGGAGGCGCATCCTCAGGTCCAGGTGAAGGACTGCCACGTGGCCCTGGCGCACGGGACGGGCGGATCGCTCGGCACCCGGCACGGCAGCGCGACTCTGATCATGGAGAGGGAGTGAGGCTCATGGTGCCCCAGGAACGACCGATCCCGGCTCCCCAGCCAACCCCCGAGACGCAGCCGTTCTGGGACGCCGCCCTCGCCGGCACGCTCGTCCTCAAGAAGTGTGCGGCGTGCGCTCGGGTCCACCACTACCCGCGCGCGCTCTGTCCATTCTGTTTCAGCGAGACCACGGAATGGCTGCCCGCCTCGGGCCGCGGGACCATTTACTCCTACAGCGTGATGCGCCGGGTCCCCGTTCCCTACGCCATCGCGTACGTGACCCTCGACGAAGGCGTCACCATGATGACCAACATCGTCGATTGCGATCTCGACACGGTCCGCATCGGTCAGCGGGTCCGCGTGGTCTTCAAACCAACCGAGGGGGGACCGCCCGTTCCCATGTTCACACCCACATGACCCGGTCCGCTCGCGCATGAAACGCAGTACCGAGCGCTTCCTCACCACCCATACGGGCAGCCTGCCACGCCCCGAGGACTTGATACGGGCGATGTTCGCCAAGGAGGAGGGCGTACCCGTCGACACCGCGGCCCTGGGCGCGCGCATCCGCGCCGCGGTGGCCGAGGTCGTCGGCCAACAGCTCGAGGCCGGCCTCGGCGTCGTCAACGACGGCGAGATGAGCAAGCCGAGCTACGCCACCTACGTCAAGGACCGGCTGCGCGGCTTCGGCGGCGACAGTCACCCGCTGCAGTATCGGGACCTCATCGATTTCCCGGGGATGGCCAAGCGCGTATTCGGCGATCCGGGCCGCGCCCGGCGGAAGACACCGGCCTGCAACGGCCCGATCGCCGTCGCTGACGCCAGCGCCGCGCAGGCCGATGCGCAGAATCTGAGGGCCGCCCTGGCCTCGGCGCCGGCCGAAGAGGCGTTTCTGACGGCTGCCTCGCCCGGCGTCATTTCCCTTTTCTTTCGCAACGACCACTACCCCAGCCACGAAGCGTATCTGTTCGCCATCGCCGAGGCCATGCAGAGCGAGTACGAGACAATCGTCGGGGCCGGCCTTGTCCTGCAGGTCGACTGTCCGGATCTGGCCATGGGCCGGCACATCCAGTTCGCCGGGCTGAGCCTCGAGGAATTCCGGAAGATGGCTCACCTGCACATCGAGGCCCTCGATCACGCGCTCAGAAACGTTCCCGCCGATCAGGTACGCCTGCACCTGTGCTGGGGCAATTACGAAGGCCCCCATCACTACGACGTGGCGCTCGCCGACATCATCGACCTCGTGTTCCAAGCCCGTCCCGTCGGCATCTCGTTCGAGGCCGCCAATCCCCGACACGGCCACGAGTGGAGGCTCTTCGAACGGGTGAGGCTCCCGGCCGATAAAGTGATCGTTCCCGGCGTGATCGACTCGACCACCAACTTCATCGAGCACCCGGAGCTGGTGGCCGAGCGGATCAGTCGCTACGCGAGGCTGGTTGGGCGCGAGCGCGTCATCGCCGGCACCGACTGTGGTTTTGGCACGTGGGTGGGCCAGGCCGCGGTCGATCCCGACATCGTCTGGGCCAAGCTGGCCAGTCTGGCCGCCGGGGCCCGCCTCGCCTCGCGCGAGTTCTGGTAGAGCTCCCCTCTCAGCGCCCGGGCCCCACCGAGCGCTTGGTGAAAGCCGGCATGACCTCGGTGGCAAACCAGTCGAGCTGCTCCAGCATGACGGCTTCCGGGGTGCCGATGGGGTGGCTGACCGAGATCCGCTCCAGCCCTGGATACTGCTGCTCCAGGCGCATGAGGTCGTCGATGATCTGGTCGGGAGGCCCGCAGAGGTAGGCGCCGCTCTTGACAGCATGCTCGATCGTGGGAAGGCCGGCGAAGGGGGCCCGACGGGGATCGGCCATGGCGTCGATCTGCTCGTCGGAGAGCGAGCGAACCAGACGGAGCGGACCGAACATCTTCAGATTTTCCTCGAAGTAGGCGGCCGCCGCCTTCATGCCCTTTTCCTGGCTGTCGGCCAGCTGGAAATGGTAGCCCACGCAGAGGTCCTCGCCGAGCTGGGCGTCGCGGCCGGCCCGGCGCCGCGCGTCCCGGAAGCTCTCCATGACGTGCCGCATGGCACCCCCCTCGGCCACCCCCCCTCCAATGATCCCCTTGATGCCGTGCCTGGCCATGAAATCCAGACCGCGCGCGGTGGCGCTCTGGATCGGCTGCCAGCATTCGACAGGGTGGGTCGGTCGGGGCACCACGGTGATCTCCTGGAGCTGGTAGCCGCGGTAGGGCACGCGTGCCGGAATGGTGTAGTGCTTGCCCTCGTGGGAGAAGGACGCTTGCTGGAAGGCCTTGAAGATGATCTCGACCTGTTCCTCGAACAGATCACGGTTGGCCGCCTGGTCAAGCAGCGGGGAGCCGAAGGTCTCCACCTCGCGCGTGTGGTAACCGCGCCCCACCCCGAAGATCACGCGACCACCGGTGAGGACGTCGGCCATGGCGAAATCCTCGGCCAGGCGCAGGGGATGCCACATGGGCGCGATGTTGAATCCGCAGCCGATCCGGAGGCGCCGCGTCTGGTGGGCCAGATCGACGGCCATCATGAGGATGTTCGGAATGCACTCGTAGCCTTCCGGTTGGAAATGATGCTCAGCGAGCCAGAACGTGTCGTAGCCCTTCTCGTCCAGCAGTCGCCCGAGGGCGCGCGCCTTGTCGAGGGCGGTCACCAGGTAGTCGTTGGGGAAGCGGCGGTCGTTCACGGCGGTGCCGCCGTACCCGATGTTGTCCATGTCGACGTGGCCGGCATACAGGCTGTCGAATTTCGTGATCATCGCCCCCTCCGATCGGCGGGGTCGCTCGGCGACCCGGTCGACGTCGAGTATAGCGCCGCTGCGAAGAGGTCCGTCTCCGGCGAAACTGAATCGCGTATACTCCGCACGTCATGAGCCACCCACTGATCGTCGAAAAGTTTGCGGTCGGGCAGTCCGTGCGCCGCCTGGAGGATCCGCGTCTCATCCAGGGTCTCGGCCAGTACTCCGACGACGTGAATCTCGCCCGCCAAGCCCACGCCGTCGTGGTGCGGTCGCCTCACGCCCATGCGCGCATCCGGGACATTGACAACGCGGCCGCGCGGGCAGCCCCGGGCGTGCTGGCTGTCTTCACCGGTGCCGACGTCGCTGCCGACGGGCTCGGCAACCTGCCGACAGATTCTGCACGCAAACGGCGCGATGGGTCGCCGGCCTTCACGCCCCCGCGGCCCGCCCTTGCCCGCGACCGAGTCCGCCACGTCGGCGATCCGGTGGCCCTGGTCGTGGCGCACACGCGCGCGCAAGCGACGGACGCGGCCGCCCTGGTCATCGTTGATTACGAGCCACTACCGGCGGCAACGGCGACCGCTGAGGCGGCTCGCCCAGGGGCGGCGGTCGTTTGGGACGAGGCCCCTGACAATGTGGCCTTCGTGTGGGAGGCCGGCCACCGTGACGCCGTGGCCAAGGCCTTCGCGACCGCCGCCCACGTCACCACACTCGATTTCGTGGTCACCCGGGTGGCCGTTGCTCCCCTCGAACCCCGTGCCGCGGTGGGCGAGTTCGACCGGCGTACCGGACGCTACACGCTCCACACGGGCACGCAGGGGCCCCACGGCGCCCGCACGTTGCTGGCCGAGATCTTCAAGGTTCCGCAGAGTCACCTACGGGTCGTCTCGGGAGAGGTCGGGGGAAGCTTCGGGATGCGCAGCGGCATCTACCCGGAGATGGTGCTGGTGCTGTGGGCCGCCCAGCGGCTGGGGCAGCCCGTGAAGTGGACCTCCGAGCGACGCGAAGGCTTCGTCACGGACGAGCATGGCCGCGACAACGTCTCCACGGCCGAGCTGGCCCTCGACGCCCACGGAAAGTTCCTGGCCCTGCGCGTCGCCATCACCCTGAACGTGGGCGCCTATTTCACGCCGCGCAGTGCCGGACCGGGCACCAACAACGTCGGAGGCGTGGCCGGCGTGTATACGACACCCACCATCCACGTCCAGACGACCGGCGTCTACACGCACACAACGCCAACCGGCCCCTATCGAGGTGCGGGTCGACCGGAAGCCACCTACGCCATCGAGCGCGTGATCGACGTGGCCGCCCGGGAGTTGAAGCGCGACCCTCTCGAGTTACGGCGGCTGAACCTCATTGCCGCCGACGCCATGCCGTTCAAAACTGGGCTGGTTTTCACCTATGATTGCGGCAACTTCTCGAGAAGTATGCAGATGGCACTTGAACTCGCCGATCAGGCCGGTTTCGAGTCGCGGCGGACGAGAGCCCGCGAAGCGGGCAAGCTGCGTGGGCTCGGGATCGCCAACCCGATCGAGGTCGCTGGCGGTCCCTACACCGCCGTCAACCCGGACACAGCCGAGCTACGCGTGAACCCGGACGGTTCGGTGTCGCTTTTTGCGGGCTCCACGTCGATGGGCCAAGGCAACGAGACCGCTTTCACCCAGATCGTGAGTGATCGTCTCGGGATTCCTCCCGAGCGGATCCAGGTGTTCGCGGGCGATACCGATGCGCTGGGCGCGGGCCGTGGCAACGGCGGGTCGGGCGCCCTCACCGTGGGGGGCTCGGCCGTGACGCGAGCGACGGAGAAGATCATCGAGCGGGGTCGACTCATCGCCGCTCGCATGCTGGAGGCGGCGCCGGAGGACGTCGTGTTCCGTGACGGCCGGTTCAGCGTCGCAGGCACCGATCGCGGGGTGACGTTCAATGCCGTCGCCCGGGTCGCCTATCAGCCACGTCAGCTCCCCACGGGCATGGAGCCCGGCTTCAGCGAGACGGCCGCCTTCACCCCACCCGCCGTCACCTTCCCCAACGGCTGCCAGGTCTGTGAGGTCGAAATCGACCCCGAGACCGGCATCGTCCGGATTGTCCGCCACACAATCGTGGACGACGTGGGCCATATGGTGAACCCCATGCTCGTCCAGGGGCAGATCCACGGTGGGGCAGTCCAGGGCCTCGGCCAGGGGTTATTCGAGCTCCTGACGTACGAGCCGACCTCCGGTCAGCTCCTCACCGGGTCATTCATGGACTATGCGATGCCGCGGGCTGACGACATGCCGCTGTTCGAGGTGGACCATCATGAGGTGCCGACTCAGGTGAACCCGCTGGGCGCCAAAGGGGTGGGCGAGGCCGGAACCGTGGGTGCGCTCCCGGCTCTCCTCAATGCCGTCAACGACGCGTTGGCCCCCCTCGGCGTGCGCCACCTCGACATGCCGGTCACACCCGAGCGTGTGTGGCGCGCGATCGAGGCCGTCAAGGGATAAGCCGCTGGTCCAATCACTTCCGGCAGGAGCATCGCAATGAGCACTGGTTCCACCAGAAGCGACCGCATCAGAGGCGTCCTGTCTCCGGTCGTCACCCCATTCCGCCCGGACCTCACACCGGACCCCGAGCGGTTCCTCCGGCACTGCCGCTGGCTCTTGTCGCAGGACGTCGGCCTGGCTGTGTTCGGCACAAACTCGGAAGCCAATTCGCTTTCGGTGGACGAGCGTATCGAGCTGCTCGACCGTCTCGTGGGCGCCGGGCTCGACCCCACCCGCATGATGCCGGGGACCGGGTGCTGCGCACTCCCCGACTCCGTGCGCCTGACCGATCACGCGATGAAGCTCGGCTGCGCCGGCGTCCTCATGCTGCCGCCGTTCTATTACAAGGGTGTCAGCGGCGACGGGCTCTTCCGGAACTTTGCCGAGGTCATCGAGCGCGTGGGCGATCGACGACTACGCGTGTACCTGTACCATATCCCGCCCGTCGCCCAGGTACCGATCACCCTGTCCCTGATCGAGCGCCTGCTCAAGGCCTACCCGGACAGCGTGGCCGGCCTCAAGGACAGCTCGGGCGACTGGAACAACACCAAGGCAGTGCTCGACGCCTTCGCCGCGTCGGGATTCGATGTCTTCCCGGGTAGCGAGACATTCCTGCTCGCTGGGATGCGCCACGGCGGGGCCGGCTGCATCAGCGCCACCGCCAACGTCAATCCGGGTCCCATCGCTCGGTTGGCGGCCACGTGGCAAGACGCCCGCGCCGATGCCCAGCAGGCCAGGCTCGACGAGATTCGCGGAATCATGCAGAGCTACGTGATGATCCCCGCGCTCAAGGCGGCTCTCGCGCACTACGGCGACGATCCGAGCTGGACGACCGTCCGCCCCCCGCTCGTCCCGCTCACGCGGGAGGAGGCGTCGATGCTGATCGGGAAACTCGACGGCACTGACTTCGCGATGCCGGGTCTGCGCGACTAGCCGCGACTAGCCTGGACTCGGGCGCCGTTTCCTCAGGGCTGGAGGAGGGGGGCGGATGCGTACCGCGACGCGCTCGAGTGCGGTAACATGCGGCCAAGCGCGGTCAGTGCCCGCGGCTTCGGCTGGCCGCCAGGGGGATGGCGACATGGGCGCAATCTTGGGCCTGGGTGTGACTCACTACCCGCCGCTGACCGGTCTAGACCAGAACATGGCCCGCATCCTCCGGGCGGTCCTCCAGGATCCGGGGCTGCCCGAGCGCTATCGCGACCCCGCCAACTGGCCGGCAGCCATGCGCCGTGAGTATGGCAACGACGGCGGCACCGCCGCCGGCGCCGCCCACCGGGCGTGGCTGCTCCAACACTTCCGCCGCGCCCGGCGGGCGCTCGACGCGTTCCAGCCGGACCTCGTGATCATCTGGGGTGACGATCAGCACGAGAACTTCACGGAGGACGTCATCCCGCCATTCTGCGTCCTCGCCTACGACGCGGTCGAGGCGCGGCCCTGGCAGCGCGCGGGCAGCGCGCCCAACATCTGGAGCGAGGGCCCCGACACGGTCTTCCGGATCAAGGGTCATCGCGAGGCCGGCAAGTATCTGACGCGGCAGTTGCTCGATCAAGGTGTCGACATGGCGTACGCCTACAAGCCCCTGCACTACCCAGGCTTGGCCCACGCCTTCCTCAACACGATCATGTTCCTGGACTACGATCGGGTGGGCTTTCCCCATCCTGTCGTCGCCTTCCAGGTGAACTGCTACGGGCGGCGGGTGATCTCGCAGCGTGGAGGACGGGGCAGCCTCGCCAACCCGCTGTCCGAGGACGAGCTGGACCCGCCGTCGCCGACGCCGAAGCGATGCATGGAGGTCGGAGCGGCCGTGGCTCGGGTGATGCGGGACAGCCCGTGGCGGACGGCCCTCGTCGCCTCCTCGAGCTGGTCGCATGCTTTCCTCACCGACAAACACCACCAGCTGTATCCCGATATCGAAGCGGATCGGCAGCTGTACGAGGCGCTACGCGTCGGGGACTACGAGAGCTGGCGCCGGCGGCCCCTATCCTCCATCGAAGAGTCGGGCCAGCAGGAGATGCTCAACTGGTACATGCTGGCGGGGGCCATGGAAGAACTCGGTCGGAAGCCGGACGAGTGCGACTTCATCGAGACGTGGTCGCTCAACTCGAACAAGTGCTTCGCCATGTTCAAGCCATGAGCGCACGGCTCGAGCCACCAGGCTCGCCCCTCGCCCTCGCGGAGGGCGCACCGTCCCGAAACGGTCGCCTCCACAAGCTGAGCGGGGATATCCGGCCCCTCATCCCGAAGCTCGGGCTACGCAACTACTGGTACCCTGCCCTGCGGGAGCGGACGGTCGGCCGTCGCAAGCCTGTCAAAGTGCAATTGCTCGGGGAGGAGCTCTGTCTGTTCCGGGGGGCCACGGATGACGTGGTCGCCATCCAAGACGTCTGCCCGCACCGAGGCGCGCGCCTGAGCGAAGGCAACTGCCACTATCGCGGCACCGTGGCCTGCCCCTACCACGGTTGGGTGTACGACGAGTCGGGAACGAACGTGGCCGTGCTCTCCGAAGGCCCGGCCTCGGGCGTCTGCGGCAAGCCCGGTACCGAGGCCAGGGCCTATCCGACGCGCACGCTCAAGGGCATCGTGTTCGTGTGGATCGGGGAGGGCGATCCTGCCCCCATCGAAGAGGACGTGCCCGAGGAGTTCTTCGACGAGGAGGCTCTCGTCCTCACCGGCCAGGTCTACTGGCGGTGCAACTGGGAGGTCGCCCTCGAGAACTCCATGGACTCCCACGTCAACTACGTGCATCGCGACGCGCTGGTGGTGGCCCGCGCCGGCTTCATCGCGCGCGGGGCGCAGGGCGAGCATCCGATCTTCGTGGGCAACGGCTTCGGGGGTGACGTGGCGGAAAGCAACTACCTGCGCAAGAGCCCGGCGCACGACGAGTACCCCAACGGCTGGCGGTGGCCGAAGACCAACTATCGCCGGTACTGGACGTGGCTCTTCCGGCCGTTCGTGGAACGGGCGCGGAGCCACATTCCGCCGCCGCGATCGGCCCGGTGGTGCAGCGGCCACCACCTGCCCGGGATGTTCCGCGCCGAGTTCGCCTACGACCTCTACACGCGCATGTGCGTGCCGGTCGAGGAGAACCTGACGCGAGTCTGGTACTACCATTACCTGCGCCCGAAGAGTGGGCTCGAGCGCGCCTGGCAACGGTTTCTCTATGCCGCCCTCCACCGGTGGATCATCGAGTACAACTTTTCGCGCCAAGACGAGCGGGTGATGCTCAACCAGCGCTACGACTCCCCGGAGAAGCTCTCGGCCACCGACGCCGAGGTGATCCAGTGGCGGCGGCTGGTGGTCACCAAGCACGTCGGTGGCCGCGATGCTCCGTTCGAGTATCGCAACCCCGACGGCTTGTCGCCTGACCACGTGCCGCTCAGCCGCGTCTCCGTCCGGTACGTGCAGGAGCAGATGAGGGCGAAGGCCCGGCGCTAGGCCGGCCAAGGTCTTCCGGCTGATCGCCGTGAAGCTCGCCGGGAAGATCGCGATCGTCACCGGGACCAGCCCCAACATCGGTGGTGGCATCGCCGAGGGGTTGGCCGATGAGGGCGCCACCGTCGCGTGCGTGGACGTCGTCGCGGACAACGCGCAGCAATGCGCCGACTGGATCACGCGCCGCGGGGGCCAAGCGTTCGGGATCGTCTGCGATGTCACCGACGAGGCCCAGGTCGAAGCCACGGTGAGGCAGGTCTGGGACAGGTACGGCGGGATCGACATCCTCGTCAACAACGCGGGCATCCTGGGCGGTCTCAGCGTGGTGGAGATGCCGCTCGAGCGCTGGAACCGTCAGCTCGCCGTCAACCTCACCGGGACGTTCCTGTGCACCAAGCACGTGGCCCGGCGCATGATGGCGGGGGGACGCCCGGGCAGCATCATCGTTGTGGTCTCCACCGCCGGCCACCAGGGACAGGCCGGCAACATCGGCTATTCGACCAGCAAGAGCGGCCTTCTTAACTTCACCCGCGCCGCGGCCATGGACTTGGCCCGTCACGGCATCCGTGTCAACAGCCTCACCCCGACCGCCACCGATGCTGCGGAAGGTCGCGAGCGCGCGGCGGCCTGGGGCCGACCGCCTGCCGAGCCGCGCGTGGGCGGCCCCCTCGACTTCCGTCGGATGCTCCCCCTGGGACAGTTGCCCAGTCCGCGCCACTACGCCCGCGCGGCCGTGTTCCTCGCCTCCGACGACGCGGAGATGATCACCGGTTTCGACCTTCGGGTTGACGCCGGCGCCATTGCCAAGTACTGGCCCTGGATCCCTCATGCGCCATGAGGCTGAGCGTGAGCTGGGCGCGGCGCGAAGCGCCGAACCGCCTCACACCATGAGGCGGCCGCCATTCACGGAGAGCGTCTGGCCGGTCAGATAGGCCGCCTCGCGCGTGGCCAGGAAGAGAACCCAGCCGACCATGTCCGCCACCTCGGCGATGCGTCCGACCAGGGTTGTCCTGCCGATCATGTCGCGTTGCTCCTGACTGCGGACGGCCACCACCCGCTCGGTGGCCGTGGTGCCGGGGGCGATGGCATTCGCGGTGACACCGTACGGGCCGAGCTCGAAGGCAAGGACACGGGTGAGCGAGTGGACACCGGCCTTGGCGGCTGCGTAGGGCGGCGACGACGGCTGAAGGACGGTGACCCCGGCCATGGAGCCGATGCTGACGATGCATCCGCTTCGCTGGCGCTTGAAGGTCGGGATGGCCGCCTTCGCGCACAGAAAGAGACTCTTGAGATTGAGGTCGACCACCCTGTCCCATTCGTCTTCGGGCGTGTCCTCGATGGAGAGCTGCTTCCAGAACCCACCGGCGCTGTTTATGAGCACATCGAGCCGTCCCGCTTCTCCCACCAGCCGATCGAACACCGCGGCCACCCGGTCGGCATCGGTGACATCGCAGGGGAGGAAGGTGGCGTGACCACCGCCCTCCCGGATGCCCCGGGCCACCGCCTCGCCCCCTCGTTCATCCAGGTCCACCACATAGACGCGCGCGCCGGCCTGGGCAAAAGCCTGGGCTGACCCTTTGCCAATGCCCTGCGCGCCGCCGGTGATCGCCGCCACCTGGCCTGCGAAGTCGAAGGTCACCCTGCCCATCTAGGCGCGCTGGTCGGGGATGATGGGCAGCAACAGGTAGGACTCGCGGGCCCCACCGGCGTGCAGGCTCACGCGGCCTCCGAACACGTCCGGCGGGCGGCTGTCCAGATCGTTGTGGGTCATGCCGCCCGTGCCCCGGGTGCCATAGTGAAACTTCCGGGCAAATTCGGCGAGCTCACCCTGGTACTCGTAGTCCTTGCCGCGCACGGTGAGGGCGACCCGCCAGCCCGCCGGCACCACGATGCACGAGGTCACGATTTCCACGTCGCACTCGTAGCCATCCTGATAGGCGAGGCCCTTGGCGTAGATGCCATAGGTCAAGATCACCGGGTACCGACCGTCGGTGACCGGTCGGTACACGTCGGCTCGGAGGACGAGGCCATCGTCCATCTTGATCGGCTGGTGCCAGGTGACGCGCATGCCGTCCCGCACTTCCGTACGCGCCGTGACCTCGTGGCCTCCGCTCATGCTTTGCTCTCCTTGTCGGGTCGCGCCGGGATGCGTCACCGCTCGTAGAGATGACAGGCCACCCGATGCCCGGAAGCCTGCTCCCGCAGCACAGGCTCCACCTCGGCACAGGTGGGCATGGCGTGCGGGCATCGCGGATGAAACCGGCAGCCCCGCGGGGGGTTGAAGGCGCTCGGCACCTCGCCGCGCAGGATGACCTCCGCCTGGGTGTCGTCGGGATGCCCGGGCAGGGCGTTGCTCAAGAGAATCTGGGTGTAGGGGTGCAGGGGGTGAGCGTACAATTCCTCGCTCGTCGCCGTCTCCACGAGCTTGCCCAGATACATGACGCCGATGCGCGTGCTCACGTACTTCACCACGGCCAGGTCGTGCGCGATGAACAGGTAGCTCACGCCGAGCTGACCCTGGATCTCACGCAAGAGATTCATAACCTGGGCGCGAATCGACACGTCGAGAGCCGACACCGCCTCGTCGAGGAGAATGCACTCGGGGTTGGTGGTCAGCGCCCGCGCCAGGGCCACCCGCTGCCGTTGCCCTCCCGACAGCTCGTGCGGGTAGTCGTTGGCGATGCGCGGGCGGAGACCGACCCGGGTGAGCGACTCGGTGATTCGCTCGTCGACTTCCGTCCTGGTCAGCCCGGGCTCGGTCTCGATGAGAGGCTCGCTGACGGTGGTGCGGATGGTCAACCGGGGATTGAGCGAGCTGTAGGGATCCTGGAAGACGGCCTGGACGGCCCGGCGATAGTCGCCGAGGTCGCGGCCCCGGAGCGCATGGACGTCGTGTCCGCGGAAGAAGATCCCGCCCCCGGTCGGCCGCTCCTGGCGGAGCACGAGCTTCGCGGTGGTCGTCTTCCCGCATCCGCTCTCACCCACAAGTCCGAGGGTCTCCCCGCGTCTGAGCTCGAAGTCGACACCATCGACGGCTTTGATCGTGCCGATGGTACGGCTCAGGATGCCCGCGCGCTGCACGGGGAAGTGCTTGGTCAGGGCGCGTGCCTCGATCACGACCGCTCCCCGTTCCCGGTCGGGCGAGGACGCCTCCGGGAGGCTGGCCGCGACGGTCGCTCGCGTCGAGCCGATGGCTGCCGTCTCCGCCACGCGGAGGCAGGCCACCAGGTGTTCGGGCCCGGAGGCCTCCAGCGGAGGCCGGATCTGCTCGCACTCCGAGCGCGCCAGCGGACAGCGCGGCGTGAAGCTGCAGCCTGACGGTACGTGGGCCAGGTCGGGAGGCTGCCCCTCGATGGCCGCCAGCGGCTCGCGCCCTTGCTTCAGGGTCGGCAGGCAGTTCAGGAGGCCGATGGTGTAGGGATGCCGGGGGTGATTGAAGATGTCCCGCGTGCGGCCCACCTCCACGATCCGCCCCGCGTACATCACGGCCACGCGATCGCACAGCTTGGCCACGATCCCGAGATCGTGGGTGACGAACATGAGGGCAAGGTTCGTCTCCCGCTGGATGTCCTTCAGGAGCCGCAAGTACTGGGCCTGGATGGTCACGTCGAGGGAGGTGGTCGGCTCGTCGGCGATGAGCAGGCTCGGCTGGCAGGAGATGGCGATGGCGCCGGCCACCCGCTGGCGAATGCCGCCGCTCATCTGATGGGGGTAGGCGTGCACACGCCGCTCGGGGTCGCTGATCCGCACCTGGCGTAGCAGCTCGAGGATGCGCGCGTCGAGGACGCGGCCGCGCAGTCCTCGATGCAACGCGAGCGTCTCGGCAATCTGGCCGCCGACCGTGATAGCCGGGTTGAGCGAAGCCATGGGATCCTGCAGGATCATGGCGATCTGGGAGCCCCGCAGCCGCCGCATCTCTTCTGGACTCTTGGCGAGCAGATCCTCTCCCTCAAAGATCATCTGCCCTCCCACGATGCGCCCACCCGGCTCCGGCACCAGCCGGAGAATCGAAAGGCACGTCATGGATTTCCCAGATCCCGACTCCCCAACAATCCCCAGCGTCTCCCCCCGCCCCACCGAAAACGAAGCCCCATCGACGGCCTTCACCACCCCCCGCCGCGTGTAGATGTACGTCCGAAGATCCCGCACCTCGAGCAACGCGTCAGCCATGGCTGGCTTCTATCACGCGCCGGCCAATCAAAACGGGCCAGATGCTAGGCGGCGACGAACGACGACTGAGACGTGGCCCTGCCACGTCGCAGGGAGGAGCGAGGAGCCAACGACGCAGATGGCCCGTTTTCATCGGCCGGCTAGACTTGGCGGAGTTTGGGATCGAGGCGGTCGCGTACCCAGTCCCCGAGAATGTTCAGCGACAGAACGGTGACCAGGATGGCGATGCCGGGCAAGATCGACACCCACCACGCCCGCTCGATGAGGCCGCGCCCGTCCGCTACCATCACCCCCCACGACGGGGTGGGCGGGGGGATCCCTACGCCGAGGAAGCTGAGGGCGGCTTCCAGCACGATCACGAAACCCACATGCAGGGTGGCCAGCACCAGGATAGATGGGATCAGGTTGGGGACGATGTGGCGGAACATGATGGTCAGGTTGGAGCAGCCGGCGATACGCGCGAGCGCCACGAACTCTTGCTGCTTGAGACCGAGGGTCTCGCCGCGCACCAGCCGCGCATAGCTTGGCCAGAGCAGGAACACCACCACGATGATCACGTTCGTGAAGGAGGGCTCGAATATCACGGACAGGAGGATGGCGATGAGAATGCCGGGCAGAGAGAGAGAAATGTCGACCAGGCGCATGAGCACCGTGTCCACCCAGCCGCCCAGGAAGCCCGCCAGGAGCCCGATGAAGCTGCCGGCGGCCCCGGTCAGCACGATGGCCAGGACCGAGACCGACAGGGAAATCCGGGCCCCGTAGAGCAACCGGCTCAACGTATCGCGTCCGAGGCGGTCGGTGCCCAACAGGTGGCCCGACTTCCATCCTTCCATGCCGATGGGCGGCACGAGTCGATCGCCCAGTGACCCCTCTACCGGCGATTGCGGGGCCAGGAAGGGGGCGAACACGGCACACAGCACGAGCGCCGTCACGATAGCGAGGGGAACCAGGGGCGGCCAGCGTCGGTCACGACGCCGCGGAGCAACAGCAGGAAAGGGAGCGGCCACCGCCGACTCGGTGGTCATGCCGAGTACCGGATTTTCGGATTCAGGTACGCGTAGAGGATGTCGACGAGAAGGTTGGCGCTGATGTACATGGCGCTCAGGAAGAGCACGACGGCCTGTACGATCGGGTAGTCCCGGGAGTCGACGGCCTCGATCACGAGGAGGCCGAGTCCCGGCCAGCCGAAGACCGTCTCGATGATGATCGAGCCGTTCAGGAGCGCCACGAACAACAGAGCGGCGAAGGTGACCACCGGCAGCGCCGCATTCTTGAAGGCGTGCTTCCAGATCACCTGCCGCTCGGGCAGTCCCTTGATGCGGGCCAGCTTGACGTATTCACTGCCGAGCACGTCGAGCATGGCCGAGCGGGTCAGCCGCATCAACCCGGCCACCGCGAACCAGCCGAGGGTGACCCCGGGCAGGATGATGTGCAGCGGCGTGCCCCGCCCGGACGTCGGGAGCAGATGCAGCAGCACACCGAAGACGAGGACGAGGAGCAAGCCCAGCCAGAAGGGCGGAACCGCTTGTCCGAGGGCCGCGAAGGCCCGGGCCGCGTAGTCGAGCTTGCTTCCCCGGCGAACGGCGGAGTAGACCCCCACCGGAAGGGCCACCACGATCACGATGAGGACGGCCAGGCCGCCGAGTTCGAGGGTGGCTCCGTACCGTTCGAGGATGAGGTCGAGGGCCGGACGTCGGAAACGGACGGACTGGCCGAAATCGCCCTGCAGCGCCCGTGTGATGAACCACCAGTACTGGACGGGCCAGGGCCGGTCGAGCCCAAGATGGGCGCGCATGGCCGCAATGTCCTTCTGACTCGCCTCCGGGGGAGCCATGATCTGGATGGGATCCCCCGACAGGCGCACGAGGGCGAACACGACCATGGACACCACGAACATCGACACCACCGCCTGCAGCAGGCGGCCGACGATATAGCGTTGCATAGCCGCCCTGTCGATTCCCGGTCAGCCGCCGACGTACTCGTAGTTGTTTTCGAGGGGCACGTACACCAGAGTCTGCCAACTGCCCACCTGCTTGCTGACGGCCCATGTGGTGGACTTCACGCCCAGCATGACGGCGGGGTACTGATCGTACAGCTTCTGCCCCATGGTGCGGGTCAGCTGAGCCCGCTTCTCCGCGTCCACCTCTCGCAGGATGGCCTCGAGTTCCTGGTCATACGGCCCCTCGCACAGGAGGTTGAAGGCGCCCTTGGTCCAGACCGTGCGCTGCCAGGCCAGGCTCGGTTCGTCGAAGGGTGGGGAGCCGTACACCCAGTGCGTCTTGTTGGTCTTTCGGGCGCGGTTCTTGGGCAGGAAGTTTCCGAAGGCCTCGGGCACGCGCTTGACCTTGATGCCGACCTTCTCCCAGTCGAGCGCGACCGCCTCCATGACGTCCGCGCCGTCGAGGGCATAGGTGAACACCATGGGGTTCACCCGAACCTCGAAGCCGCCTCCCTGACCTGCCTCGGCCAGCAGCTTCCTGGCTTGGCCCGGGTCGTAAGCGGGAATCTTCCAGTCCGTGCTATAGCCCTTGTTGAAGGGATAGTAGAAGTACGTGAACGGGGTCTCGGCACCCGTCCCTTTCCACAGCGCGTTGATGATGGCCTTCTTGTTGACGGCCAGGTTCAGGGCCATCCGCACCTTCCGTGCCTTGGCGAGGCTCTCGGCATGGCCGGGATCACCGACCCAGGGACACGTCGGACAATAGTCCTCGCGGTCGGGTGTCGTCTGGCCCTGCAGCACGACCCAGTAGCAGGCCGCGTTCGGCGTCTCGTGGATACGAAGGCCGGCCCGGCGCGTCTGCTCCAGGTAATCGCCGAACACCTGTCCGATGTCGATCTCCCCCGACCGGAGCCCGGCCACTCGGGTCGCCGCATCAGGAATCCGCCGGATGATCAATTCCTTGAAGCCAGGGGGCTTTCGCCAGTGATTGGCGACCGCTTCGAACCGGTGATAGTCCCCCTGCTTGCCCTCAACGTGCCGGTAGGGCCCGGTACCGATCGGGTGCAGGGCCGCCTTCTCCTCGCCGACCGTTTCCAGGTACTTCTTGGAGGCGATGTTCTGGTATCCCACGAACTGGGTGAAGTGCGACGGCACCTCCCACACGCGGTTCTTGAAGTGCATGACCACCGTGAGCTTGTCGGGCGTCTCGATCCGTTCGAGCTGACTGCGGAAAAAGGGCGCCGAGCCCCCCGGCACGTCGGGCCGGAGGTTCTGCTCCACGGTGAACTTGACGTCCTCCGCCGTCAGCTCGCCCCAGTTCTCGTGGAACGCCACGCCCGCCCGGAGCTTGAAGGTCCACGTGCGCAGCTCGTTCGAGGGCTTCCACTCCGTCGCGAGACCGGGCCGGTAGGCGAACGTCTTCGGATCGCGCTGGATCAGCGGATCGTACACGCAGTCCCACAGGGTCTTCTCGGACTGACTGGAGCGCCAGGCGAACGGGGTCTCGATGCCCCACTGTCCAACGGCGACCACGAGGCGGTCGCCGGCGGCGCGGGCTCGGGAGGACGTGAGGAGCGGCGCGCCCAGGAGGACGGCTGTCGTTGCACCGGTCCGTCTCAGGAACGCTCGACGATCGATCGACTCCGCCATGGTCCTGCCTCCTTCAGTGTCCGCGGAAGATAGGCGGACGCTTCTCCATGAAGGCGCGAATCCCCTCCCGCGCGTCCTCGGTCTCGAAGCACACATTCTGCGCAAACGTCTCGAACTCGAGGGCGGACCGGAGATCGCCGTCGGCGTTACGATACAGCGCGCGTTTGGCCAGACGGATGGCCAAGGGCGGACCCGCGGCAATCTTGCTGGCCAGGGTGTGGGCGGCGGCCATCAACTCCTCCGGCGCGACAACCTGACTGACCAGGCCCAGCCGCAGGGCTTCCTGGGCGTCGATGAGATCGCCGGTGAAAATCAGCTCGCACGCGTTGGCCATCCCGACCACGCGCGGCAGGAAGTACGTCCCTCCCCAGTCCGGATGCAGGCCGCGTCGGACGAAGGCCTGCGCGAACTTGGCTTGGGTGGAGGCAATGCGCAGATCGCACCCGAGCGCGAGGTTCATGCCGGCGCCGGCGGCGGCTCCGTTCACGGCGGCGATGATCGGCTGCGGCGCGTCCCGCATGGCCAGCAGCGTTCGATCGCGCGACGGAGCGATCTTCTCGAGGAGGGGCCGCTCGCGGCGCCCTTCCTTGGCCTCGTTCATGGCCTTGACGTCACCCCCGGCGCAGAAGCCTTTCCCGGCGCCCGTGACGATCATGACCCGAACGGACGGGTCGACGCTGCTCCGCGTGATCGCGTCGAGTAGATCGTCGCGAAGGGTGTCGCCCAGGGCGTTCAGGCGCTCGGGGCGGTTCAGGGTGAGGGTCGCAATACCGTCCTTCACGTCGTAGAGAAGGCACTTGTAGGTCATGGGCGAGGCTCCTTCACGCGGGCGAGGGCGGCCACGGGATCTTGAGCGCGTCGAGGCGGCGGAGACGATCCTGTCCGAGCGCCCGATCCCACACCTCGGCCAGGGTCTCCGCCGTCCACGGCCCCGTCCCCGTCACCCCTCTGAGGGGGGCCGGATGCGAGTAGATGGTGACCTCGGGCCCGCGGACCCCCACCACCTGACCCGTGATGTGGGCAGCGCGATCGCTGGCCAAGAAGGTGACGACCGGCGCGATGGCGTCGGGAGGCGTCGCCGTGGATTGGGCGCGGCGCTCCCCGGGCAGGCGTTGCGTCATGCGCGTGTCGGCCGTCGGCGAGATGGCGTTGCACCGCACACCGTACTTGGCCATGGCCAGTGCGGTGGAGCGCATCAGGCCGACGATGCCCTCCTTGGCCGCCGAGTAGTTCGGTTGGCCCGGGCTCCCCTCCAGGCCTGCCGTGGAGGTGAAGGTGACGATGCTGCCGGTCTTCCTCTCGCGCATGTGGCGGGTGGCGGGCTGCATGACCGTGAAGTGCCCTTTCAGGTGCACGGCAATGACCGCATCCCACTCCGCTTCGGTCATGTTGAAGATCATGCGCTCCCGTAAGATTCCGGCGCAGCAGACGAGGACGTGGAGGTCACCGAACTCGCGCAGAGCGAGATCGACGACGCCTCGCCCACCGGCCATGGTGGCCACGCTCTCCGGACTGGCCAGCGCCTGGCCTCCGCGGGCTCGGATCTCGGCCACCACCTGATTGGCCGGCTCGCTCGACGGATCGTTGCCGTCGACGCTGACCCCGTAATCGTTGACCACGACCTTCGCCCCGGCCGCCGCCAGATCGAGCGACACCGCACGCCCGATCCCCGTCCCTCCCCCCGTGACCACCGCCACCTTTCCCTCGAGCAGTCCCATGGTTTCCCTCGACTGGCGCCGATTCGGTGGGTCATTATATAGGCGAAGCGAGGAAGTTCTCCCCAAAGGATGACGACATGGCGAACATGATCACGGTTCTGAACCCGGTGGGCTTCGCGCCGAAGGTGACACGCAAAGAACTCGCTCCGCGTCTGTCCACGCTCGAGGGCAAGACGGTCTACCTGGTCGACTGCCGCTTTGACGATTCGGACGTCTTCCTGCGCCAGATGCAGGCGTGGTTCGCCGAGCACCTGCCCGGCGTGAGCACGGTGGTGAAGCCGATCTCGAGCGTCTACCTCAACGACGATCCGGCCACCTGGGAGGAGATCAAGGCCAAGGGGCACGCTGCGATTCTCGGTGTCGGCCACTGAAGTACCTGCGCGCCGGCGGTCGCCGCGCACGCCATGACCATCGAGACGAAGTACGGTGTTCCCACCGTCGCCGTCCACACCGACAAGTTCGACCGCGTGGTCCGGTCGGTGGCGGCAGTGAGTGGGATGCCAGGCCTCCGACAGGTCTTTGTCCCTCAGCCCATCATGGGCAAGACGGCCGCCCAGCTGCGCGCGTACGTCGACGGCCAGGATCCCCTGAGTGGGCGACCTCTCATGCAGGAGGTCATCGCAGGATTGACGCGCTCCCTCGACGACCAGGATCTCGAGTTGGTCGACTTCGACCGGTCCACGCCGCGCGTGGTCGAGCCGATGGCGGAGGAAGACCTCGAGCGTCTCTTCATTGACAACCACTGGACGGACGGGCTGCCCATCGTGCTCCCGACCGAGAAGCGCGTGGCCGCCATGCTGGCCGGCACCCACCGCCGGCCGGACGAGATGGTCGGCCAGATGCGTTCCACGCACTTCCGCGAGTCCTGGGCGTACACGGTCGAGAAGGTGGCCGTGAACGCGGTGATGGCGGGGGCCCGACCCCACTACTTTCCCGTGATCCTGGCCCTGGCCGCGACCGGGGTGACCGCGCGCAGCAGCAGCTCCAGCGCCATGGCCAGCATGGCCGTGATCAACGGGCCCGTGCGCCACGAGATCGGGATGAACGCCGGGACCGGCGCCATGGGACCGTACAGCCACGCCAACGCCACCATCGGACGAGCGTACGGATTGCTCTCGCAGAACCTCCAGGGGGGCTCGGTCCCCGGGCTCAGCTACATGGGCAACCAGGGCAACAACTACGCCTACAACAGCATCACCTTCGCCGAGAACGAGGAACGGAGTCCCTGGGAGCCCTTCCACGTCCAGCACGGCTTCACCGCCCCTGAGAGCACGGTGAGCGTCTTCAGCGGCTGCCGTTCGACCGCCTTCACCCTTGGCCTGCGCGAGAAGCACTGGCGCGAGCACGTCGGCAACTTGCTCCGCGGCATGGACCCCAGCGTGCCGCCCACCCTGCTGCTCGATCCCATCACCGCGCGCCAGTTCATCGATCGAGGCGGCTTCACCAAGAAAGAAGCGCTGATCGACTGGCTCTACGAAGCTGCCCGCCTGCCCGCCCGGGAGTACTGGGACTACCAGCTCGTCCAGAACTACATCTATCCCCGGGCCACCTTCGGCGAGGAACCTTGGGCCTCGAAGCTACGGGCGGCGCCCGAGGAGTTGATTCCAATGTTCCGTCGCGAGGATATCCATGTGGTGGTGGTCGGGGGCGAGACGAACGGGTACTGGCGCATCATGGGTTGCGGCTACCAGAAGACCTGCTCCGTCGACGCCTGGCGGTAGAGGCGGGTTTGGAAACGAATGGGGGCCATACCCAGGCCCCCATTCCGTGACATCGGAGCACCCCGGGGAACCGGGACGCGTCCGGACGACTTCCTACTTCTTCGCGGCGAGGCCGAGCCGCTGTTCGAGCACGTTACGTACCTCGGCCGCCGCCGCCCGCCACAGAGGCCCGCCAGGCACCTCGTACTCGGTCTGGACCTGCTTGCGCATTTCCGCCATGGCCGCGTCCTGCTGGTCTTTGGCCGCCACGTCGACCGTCTTGGCCCGGATCCCGAAGGTCTTGGCGGTGGCGGCGTGGGCCCGCTCGATCCAGCGGCCGATCTCGTTCCAGTCCTTGTCGAAGAAGACGACGACGGGAATGGACTGGTACCCGTTGTTGAGGAACGTGTCGCGCAAGTCAACGTTCTGGTCGCGGAAGAACACGCGCAGATCGCAGTTGGGCATGGCCTCGGCGATGTGAGCGAGCAACGGCGAGTTGCGATGCACGTCACCGCACCAGTTCTCGGCGAGCATCACCGCGTACCGCACCTGGGACAGGCCGCCGAAGAACTTCTTCTCGTCGTCGGTGAGGCCCGATCGCTGGTAGTTGTCCTCGGTGCGGGCGCGCGTATCGCCCATCTGGGCCATGTAGTCCTTCCAGGACAGACCGGTGGCAAAGCGCTGCGCGTCAAGGGGAATCTTCAACTGGGCCATAGAATCCTCTCCTCTCGTGAGCTCGAGCTTGGTCTGTTATACACCAAACGGCGCCCCCCTCAAGTCGGGCTGCGTCGTGAGGGAGTGCCGCGGCGCGGTCGTGTATAGTACGGCGTCATGAGCCAACCAGCCAGCCCTCCGCGCTTCGTCACCTTGCCCGAAATTCGCCGCGCCGCCAAGCAGAGCGTCCCCCGCGAAGTCTGGAACTTCGGCGCGGGCGGAGCCGAGACCGAGACGACGCTGCGGCGCAATCGCCGCCACCTGGGTCGACTGGGCATCCAGCAACACGTGCTCGTCGACGTCCGCACGATCGACCTGCGCACCACCTTGCTCGGCGTTCCCCTCTCGTGGCCGGTCGCCGTCGCCCCCATGGGGGGCCTCGTCCTCTTCCATCCCGAGGGTGACGTCGAGATGGCACGCGGAGCCGGTCGGGCCGACACCCTGCAGTGGCTGAGTGGCGCGACCGGGTGGCCCGTGGAGGAAGTCGCCAAGGCTGGGGCAGCACCCCAGATGTTCCAGCTCTACCACCACGGCGACCGCGGCTGGGTTAGCGAGCTTCTCGCCCGAGTGGAGGCCTCCAGCTACCGGGCGGTGGCCCTCACCGTGGACACACAGCTCTACGGACGCCGCGAACGCGACATCCTCGCGCGCTGGAGCCCGCGCAAGGCGATGGAGATTGCCCCCAACCCCCGCGGCCCCAATCCCGAGTACCAGGCTCGTCTCACCTGGGCCGACGTCGAGTGGCTGATGAAAACGACGCGGCTTCCCGTCGGGCTCAAGGGCATCCTGACCGTCCGCGACGCCCGCCGGGCGGTCGAGATGGGTGTGCGGCTCCTCTGGGTCTCAAACCATGGCGGCCGGCAGCTCGATCAGACGCAGTCGACAATCGATGCGCTCCCCCCCATCGTCGATGCGGTGGCGGGCACGGCTGAGATCGTGGTGGATGGCGGCTACGCACGCGGAACCGACGTGCTGAAGGGCCTGGCCCGGGGGGCCACGGTGGTGGCGGTTGGCAGAGCAGCGCTGTGGGGCTTGGCCGCCGCAGGCGCCGAAGGGGTCGCGCGCGCGCTCGAGATCCTGCGCGAAGAGCTCACGACGACGATGGGCCTCGCGGGCCGCACGCGAATCGCGGACCTCACCCCTGACCTGATCGTCAGAGCCGATTGATGTAATGGGGGGCCCCGACATGGCCCCCCATACCCCCCACCTGTTCGGGGGGCCCCGGGACACCCGGGGCCCCCCTCGACTGCACGCTCGTTTTTCGGGGCCCCGACATGGGCCCCCCATACCCACCCACTGTTCGGGGCGCCCCGGGACACCCGGGGCGCCCCTCGGTCTTACGCTTCAGGATCGGCCGGCGAGAGCGGGGGTGGCACCGAAGACAGGGTTGTCGGTGCGATCGACCAGGGCCTCGGTGCCTTCCGTCGGGAGCATCTCGGCGTAGTTCTGGGCCGCGTCGATGTCCCCTTCCCACACTTCCCGTGGAAGCTCGTACAGCACCTCGATGCCGTGACCATCCGGATCGGAGATGTAGACGCTGTGGGTCATGCCGTGGTTCACGCGGCGATGGAAGGTCACGCCCTTGCTTTGCAGAAACGCAACCTGCTTAAGCCATGATTCGCGGTCCGGCCAGGCGATGGCAACGTGGTTCAACCCGACGCGTCCTGGCATCAAGTCCCACTGCTCGCCATCCCCCGCCATCCTCTCGGGCGGCACTTCAGCCAAAGCCAGGTCATGATGACTCAGCTCGCCGTGCTCGTGGACGCCGCTGTAGAAACGCATCTTGGGCCGCTGCCGGCCCGGGATGGGCTTCAGCTCGGCCACACATCGAAAGCCCAGGATCTCGGTCCAGAACTGGTGCGAGGCGTCGAGGTTTCGCACGTTGAGCACAAGGTGGTTTACCCCGCGCGGCGCCTCGGCCTTCCCCGGTGCCGCGACCTGCGTGTCGGTCTTCTGCATGTTGTCCTCCCCCTGACTACGTTCCGAGCTAGCGTGTCTCGTACCAGACAATAGGCCTGCCCCTCCCGGCGCGTCAAGCAAGCTCGGGGATGACCCACCGGGGCGGGCGGCCGGCGGCAACGCGCTGGATGTTGTCGAAGCCGTTGCGGAAGCGGGCCGTCCAATTTTCCCACGTCGGGCCCGCCGAATGGGGAGTCAGCGTAACGTTGGGCAGCGCGAAGAGGGGATGGTTCGGAGCGGGCGGCTCCTCGACCAGCACGTCGAGGCCAGCCGCGGCGATTTGGCCGTCCGTCAGCGCCCGCTGCAGTGCGCTCTCATCCACCACCGGCCCCCGACACGTGTTGATGAGAATCGCGCTCGGCTTCATCAGGGCGAACTCGCGCGGGCCGAGCAGATGTCGTGTCGCGTCGTCCAGCGGCACGTGCAGGCTCACGACATCCGACGTCCGCAACAGCTCATCCAGCAGGACGAAACGAACGCCGAGAGAGTCCTCCTGGTCCTCGCTGAGGCGGGCGATGTCGTAGTACTGGATCCGCACGTCGAAGGCCGCCGCGCGTCGGGCCACTTTCTTGCCGATGTTGCCGAGGCCCACGATGCCCAGCGTCTTGCCGGCCAGTTCGTACACGCGTCCTTCCGCCAGGTTACCCACGCGCCACTTGCCGGCCACGACGTCGTTGTGGAACCGGACGAGTCTCTTCAGGACGGCGAGCATCAGCAGGAGGGTGTGCTCAGCCACCGCGACCGCGTTGGCGCCGCCGTTGTTCGAGACGGGCACACCCGCCTTGCGGGCCGCTTCCACATCGACATGGTCGTACCCCGCGCTGAGGAGCTGAACGAGGCGCAGCTTGGGCGCCGCTCGGAAGAACTCGCCCCCCATCCGCCGGGCGAGGCCGAGGTAGTAGTCGGCTTCGGAGGCGGCCTGGTAGAACTCGGGGGTGCCGATGTCGGCGACGACCAGCTCGAACCCGGGTGGAGTCATGGATCGAGCCATGTCGAGAATCACCTGGGGTTGTCCAGGAGCAAAGAGGATCTTGGCCGTCATCTCTGGCTCCTTCTCACTGGTGCGCCAGCGGAATGGTGGCCGTCAGGCAAGGTTGGTTGCCGTGGACACGTGTCGTGTGTCCTTGCCCTGTGGTGTCCTCGACCAGCCGCGCGTCGCCGGGGCCGAAGATGTGCTTGGAGCCGTCGCCGAGTCCGATCTCGAGCTGACCGGACAGGATGATGACGAACTGGCGTCGGGGAGCAGGATGCCAATCGAGGTAGCGCCCCACTGGATCCTCGCGGAACGCAATCTGCGTCGTGGGCAGCCCCTTCGTCCATTCTGGGGTGTGTTTCAGATCGATCGGCTCCACGTGTGATTGTCCGTCGGAGCCCGTGTACAGGCGAAACGTTGCCATGGCCGCCTCCCTCCGTGAATGTTCGGAACCGACGGGATGCTAGCACAGCCCCCCGAGGTCATCCCGTTGACCACAGAGGCGGCCGCCTGGCCTCGCACGGTATGCTCGGAGGGCGGCAGCCAGGGTGCGCAGCCACGAAAGGAGCCAACGACAATGAAAGCGATCCGCGTCTCAGCCTACGGCGACCCCTCCGTTCTCAAACTGGAGGACACCCCTACCCCGCAGCCGGGTCCCGATCAGGTCCTCGTGAGGAACCGCGCCGTCGGCGTCAATCCGGTCGACACCTATCTGCGTGCGAACGTCGATAACCGTGGACCCAAGCTCCCCTACACCCCGGGCTCTGACGCATCCGGGGTGGTGGAGACGGTTGGCCCTGGCGTCACCGGGGTGAAGGCGGGCGATCGCGTGTACGTCGGTGGCACGGTAACGGGTGCGTACGCGGAGCTCTGCCTTTGCACGCCCGCTCAGATACACCCGCTGCCGGCGGCGGTGACGTTCGCCCAGGGCGCAGCGATGAACGTTCCCTATGCCACCGCCTTTCACGCCCTCTTCAACCGCGGTCACGCTCAAGCGGGGGAGATGCTCCTCGTGCACGGTGCCAGCGGGGGTGTCGGCGTCGGTGCTGTTCAGCTGGCGCGCGCGCGTGGGCTCACGGTGATCGGCACGGCGGGGACGGACCGTGGGCGGCGACTGGTCCTCGAACAGGGGGCCCACCACGTCCTTGACCACACCGCACCGAACTACCTGAAGGAACTGACCGATCTCACGGGCGGTCGGGGTCCCGACATCATCCTCGAGATGCTCGCCAACGTGAATCTCCAGAATGACCTTGGCATCATCGCCATGCGCGGCCGGATCGTGGTCGTTGGCAATCGTGGCGGGATCGAGATCAATGCCCGGTTGGCCATGAACAAGGACGCCGCCATTCTCGGGATGGCCCTCGGCCACGCCTCACCGGCCCAGCTGGTGGGGATCCACGCCGCCCTCGTGGAAGGGTTGCGCAACGGGACGCTACGTCCGGTTGTCGGTCAGGAGTTGCCGCTCGCGCAGGCGTCGCGCGCCCACCAGGCCGTGATGGAGCCAGGGCACTACGGGAAGATCGTTCTCGTGTGCTGACCT
>Ga0187893_10003634_pt1 | contig 30739 bp, 21 predicted proteins | sample MA1701074metaG_FD_139574 | JGI IMG/M metagenome (GOLD analysis project Ga0187893, IMG submission 139574) | White microbial mat communities from a basaltic lava cave in the Kipuka Kanohina Cave System on the Island of Hawaii, USA - MA170107-4 metaG ...
GGACTTCCAGCTGCGACAACGATTCCGGCATGGGGGCTCCTTTCTGATAGTCTATATACTATCAGAATACCTCCATCCTTTCACATTTCGCAACTATTTACCTACATTCTTGTCGCACACCCAAAGTTGCTGGGTGTGGAGACAATTCCGCGGCCAAAGTGATATAGCCAAATTCGGTTGGCCATCACCCGAGCAGTGAGCGGATTGTGAGGATTCGCGATAGCTTCAGCCAGTTCCAATCGACCGCTGCCTTGTTCAAACAGCGCAGGCTTTTCGCCACTCAGGATTGAAAGAAATCGGCGAGGGGCTTCCTCTCCCTTGTTCTCTTTGTCTCCGCCTAAATAGACATGTATGTTGGCTGGCTTCTCTTTGTCTCTTATCGTGGGAAAAAACGGGTACGGTTCAGGCAATTCTGCTTGCTTCTGAACGATACGATTTTGCAGCGTCTCGAAGTGTTCTTTCCAAACTCCTGAGAGAAACCTCGCTATCTCGTCATCGGCAAAGTAGAGCACACCGCGTTCGACCGTCTTCTCAACATCCGAAGTCGGAGCCGCTGCCAGATCCTGCAGAAGATAGTGACTGTCACGTTCGAGCGCGAAGACCTCGGGCGACTGTCCCTTGTTAACTTGGGCCATACTCTTGGCGTTCTTTTCATCGACGGCAACTTTTTCTTTGAGAACTGCGAGGATGCGGTTTTGAAACTCCGCAACCACTCCATCGACCTCTACGCTAGATCCCTCCTGTCTTTCCAAGAGGCGCTGCCAAGCTTCCAGGAAGCCATACTCGCGCTTGCGACCGACTTCTAGAAAGTGGCGCCACCGACCCAGGACCTCTCGATCTAGGCTCTTCTCCTTGATAGCCTCTTCGGGACTTTTCTTTTCGGGACCAAGCACGCGCCAAACCGCCTTCATGTAGTCTTCGGTCTTCTCCGCCAGAATCTCGACCAGTTGAACTCGTTGAGTATCGAGAAATTTTTTTAGGGCCTCCTTCTGTTCATCCAAAACTTTCTTGTGCTTCTTGTATTCTGTAACGGCCAGCGGCGGCACGACGGGGAATTCGTCAGCCTCAGTGCTCTCGAATACTCCTAAAAGGGCATAGTAGTCCTTTGTAGGGATCGGGTCGTATTTGTGGTCATGACACTGCGCGCAGGCTACCGTCAGTCCCAGAAAACCGCGGCCCATAACATCTACACGGTCTTCGTGAAAGTCAGGATTGGGACTCAACGCGTAAAATCCAAGGCCTCCTACGAACTCCTTCCTATCAACGTTGGGCAATAGATCCCCCGCAATTTGAGCTTTGATGAATTGATCGTAGGGCATGTCCTTATTGAAGGCTTCGACGACCCAGTCGCGATACCGGAAGGCATTCGGCACCGGGAGATACTCGGTGGCCATCAACTGATCGTCTGAGTAGCGGGCAACATCGAGCCAATATCGCCCCCAACGCTCGCCGTAGTGCGGCGATGCTAACAGTCGGTCAACGACCTTTGCGAATGCTTGGGGTGACTTGTCTCGCAGAAAATCATCGATCTCAGACGGGGTCGGAGGTAGACCAATCAGATCCAAAGTAGCCCTCCGGATCAGAGTCGTCTTGCTAGCGGGGCGCACCGGCCTTAGTCCATTCGCCTCGGTTTTGGCCAAGATGAACGAATCAATTGGCGATTTCACCCACGGACGGTTCTTTACCTTGGGCGGCACAGGCTTGCGCATCGGCTGGAACGACCAGAATGCTCTTTGGTCAGGCGTGATCAGATACTCATGGGAAGCCACAGCAGCGGATGTGCTTGAAGTCAATCCCCAGATCGCCCCATCCTTAACCCAGGTTTCCAAGATGGAGATCTGTTCGTTGCTCAGCTTCCCTGGGGGAGGCATTTCAATTCGCGGGTCTGTGTGGTTGACCGCCTTAATGAGCAGACTGTGATCGAGGTCACCAGGGACGACAGCGGGTCCACTGTTACCTCCCTTTAATACACGCTCGCGTGTGTCTAACTGCAGTCCACCCATTTTGGTGTCGGTGTGGCAGGCGAAACAGTTTCTCGCCAGGATCGGCCGCACCTTGGATTCGAAGAATTCCTGTCGACGGGCCAATTCAGGTGCGTCCTTTGCCTGTACGTCTATGAAAAATGAGCTAATCGCAACACCGGCTAGCATGAATCGAGTGCGAAGCATGGATCTGGTCATATATAGTTCTTATGATACTATATAATATAGGATAACTGCAAAGCAACTTCGCTAGCCACTTGAGCGATCCACCCGGATGACCCCACACCGCTCCCTCAGAACTTCAAGAAGCAGCTAAAAATCATGGATTGAAAACCACCTTAATTGCTGAACCATCCTGGGACATGCGGAATGCCTCTTCAAATTGCGAGAGAGGAAACTCATGAGAAATGAGGCCCTCGGTTTTGATCTTGCCCTGATCCAACAACCGGATCGACCGGGCCCAGGAGCTCCAGACATAGCCATACGTGCCAATAAGCATCAGTTCCTTCTTCACCAGATTGTTGATATCGGTTTCAATTGGGCCTGGGTAGACTCCCGCCTGAACTAGTGTTCCTTCTTTTCTGACTGCCTCCCAGCAGAGGTTGAGGGAGTCAGGAGAACCTGAACATTCGTAGGCCAAGTCTACACCGTGGCCTCGAGTGTGAAACTTCAAGATATCTGGGAAATCCTGCTTCGTAACATCGACAACGACGTCGGCACCGAGATCACGGGCACAGGCTAGGCGCAGCCCATCCCTCTCAATACCGCTGACAATGACCTTGGCCCCTTCGAGCTTGGCAATCTGCATCAACAAGAGCCCGACAGCGCCCGGGCCTGAAATCAACACCCAGTCTCCCGCGTGAACGGTTGAGCGCTCGATAACGGCGCGGACTGCCACCGCCAAAGGCTCACCCAGAGCGGCTTGACGAAAGGAAATGGTATCTGGGAGAACGTGACACGCCGAAGAACGAATGCAAAGATATTCGGCAAAGGCTCCATCAATCATGTAGCCCGCAGAAACCCGCTTGGCGCACATAAAGGAATTGCCTACCCGACAGTGATAGCAAGTACCACAGACTTGTGCGGGGTTTGACGCGACAATACGATCACCAGGCCTAAGGTTTTCAACACGCGCACCTACTTGTACAACGGTGCCACAAAACTCATGACCCAGCACAACAGGGGGGCTGCATGGCCATTCACCTTTGATTATGTGAAGATCCGTGCCACATATACCCGCGGCGACAACTCTCAGCTTAACCTCTTCGGGGCCTGGAACCGGTTCTGGCCAGTCCTTTAGTTCCAATCGACCTTTCCCGGCCTCCATCTTAACGACAGCTTTCATGCTCTGCATCCTTATGTGCTTGCTACAAAGATGAAACAAGGGTGGGGGCCAATGGCGCTGATGAGAACTGGTGCCTTAGGGCGCTCGAAGACTCCTGAAGCCAAGAACTCCTGTTCTTCTTTGCCGCGCTCTTCCATATAGTATATTATATATGATTAGTCAAGCGCGTTTTCTACCTCCACCACCGCCTCTCTTGATCAGAGACAGACTTTCTCATTGACATGTTATATAATATAGGATATTTCTGTCAAGCGGAGCTTTAAGGCAACTCAACTAGTAAGGACTGATGGGTTTCTTGGAGCACCTCCACCGGAAGGGTCTGATGTCCCACATTCTCAGATTAGGAAAAGACTAGAGTAGCGCATCTCGCGTGATGCCAATTTGGAAAGGGTGATTCGTAAATGGTAATCAATGGAAAAAATCAAAGCCACGTCATGACAGAGGGCCGAACAAGGGCTGGTGCGAGGGCTTTTTTCAAAGCCGTCGGCTTTAAGGACGAAGATCTTTCCAAACCAATAGTCGGAATTGCCAATACCTGGATTGAGACCATGCCTTGCAATTTCAATCTGCGTCGATTAGCTGAGAAAGTGAAAGCTGGAGTCCGTGCGGCTGGCGGGACCCCGATGGAATTCAACACAATTGCCATCAGTGATGCAGTCACCATGGGTACAGAGGGAATGAAAGCATCCCTAATAAGTCGGGAGGTTATTGCAGATTCTATTGAGCTGGTCGGTCGCGGTTATCGGTTTGATGCCATAGTAGCCCTCGTAGGGTGCGATAAAACAATTCCGGGAGCCGCTATGGCTCTCATCCGCCTGAATGTGCCCAGTCTCGTGCTCTACGGCGGTTCAATTCACCCCGGTCGTTTTCAGGACCGCGATGTTACCATCCAGGATGTGTTTGAGGCCATTGGAGCGAATGCAGCAGGCAGCATATCTGATGAGGAATTGCGTGAGTTAGAGAACGTTGCCTGTCCCGGGGCAGGAGCCTGCGGCGGGCAGTTCACTGCCAATACAATGGCGACGGCACTTGAGTTTCTTGGGCTCTCCGCGATGGGGACTGCTAGTGTTCCCGCCATGGACCCAAAGAAAGATGACGTCGGTTTCCGTTGTGGCCAGATCGTCATGGATTTGATTCGGCGAGGGCTGACACCCGGCCAGATCTTGACTCCTGGAGCTTTTCGCAATGCAATCGTCGGCGTTGCGGCTACCGGAGGTTCCACTAATGCCGTGCTTCATTTGCTAGCTATGGCTAGGGAGGCTGGAGTGGATCTAAATATCGACGACTTTGATCTTGTAAGCCGAGAAACACCGCTCTTAGCGGATCTGAAGCCTTGGGGAAAATATGTGGCAGTTGACCTTTATCACGCCGGCGGCTCCGCACTGGTGGCCAAAAGGCTAGTAGAGGCGAAGCTGGTCGATGGAAACCAAATGACGCCGACTGGGCTCTCCTTCGCGCAAGAAGCGCAACTAGCCACCGAGAGCATAGGTCAAGATGTAGTCAGGCCGGTGGATTGTCCGCTAAAGCAGACCGGGGGGTTGGTTATCCTGAGAGGAAACCTCGCACCCGAAGGATGCGTGATGAAGATCTCTGACAAGGAAAAACTCTACCACCGAGGACCTGCACGGATCTTTGACTGCGAAGAAGGTGCGATGGAAGGGGTCCTTAGTGGAGGCATTCAGAAGGGCGATGTTCTGGTCATTCGTTACGAAGGGCCCAAAGGTGGACCGGGCATGCGGGAGATGCTGGGAGTTACGGCCGCGTTAGTCGGCAAAGGACTAGGCACAGAAGTTGCTTTGGTCACTGACGGCCGCTTCAGTGGCGCGACTCGAGGCTTGATGGTTGGTCACGTTGCGCCGGAAGCTGCTTCTGGTGGTCCCATTGCTGCCCTACAAGAAGGAGACTGGGTTGTCTTGGATATTGAAGCCCGCCGTTTAGACGTCGAGTTAAGCGAAGCCGAGATCAAAAACAGAATGATTGCGTGGAAAGAACCTGATTCACGTTACACCAGCGGAGTATTTGCCAAATATGCGGGCATGGTTTCTTCAGCTTCCGAGGGAGCCATTACTCGAGTGCCCCCACTTTTGAGAAGAACTATGGCTGAAGAGCGTGTTCCAGGAGGATAGAGAGACCAAATCGAGGCGACTTAGCAACTTAGGCTGAATTTAGCGGGTGCTTCTAAAGAAGCCACCGTAACGGTGGAAATCTCTAGCATAGCAAAGCTGGTTCGGGTCGGCGCTGCCAACCCAACATAAGTGTGGTTTCGGTTGGGCTGTAAAGCAGCTAATCCAAGCACTGAGAGCGCGGGATCGGGTTCCCGGCCAAGAATGACTCCTGAGGCATCGCGGATTCTCCCAGGACTGGAGGCTCACATCCCATGAAATTGGGTGCTCCCTCGAGACACGACGTCATCGTTGTTGGAAGCGGGGCCTCTGGCGGCATGGCGGCCTACAATCTCGCCGAGAAGGGGATTCAAGTCCTCATGCTGGATGCTGGGGGGACTTTTGAGCGCGAGAAGTTCTGGACTCATGTCTCCCCCTATGAATGGAGAGAGCGCCAGAAGAGGGGTGAGAAGCCGATCGAGTTCTTTCTGAGCACTCAGGAGCAGCCATATTTGACGCCCGAAAAGCGCCCCTTCAAGCTAACTCGAGTTTGGGGATTGGGCGGAAAGACCAATGTTTGGGGCCGTGTCAGCCTACGCATGTCAGACTTGAATTTCAGAGCCGCCGAGATCGACGGATGGGGAATTCCTTGGCCGATCGGCTACCAGGACATCGCGCCATACTATGACAAAGTCGAGCAGTTGATTGGGGTTTGCGGGGGAGATGACGATTCGGACGCCCTACCGGGTAGTCGATTCCTGCTTCCTGCACCGGCACCTCGATGTGGAGAGTTCCTTGTTCGGAAGGCTGCCAGCAAACTGCATATCCCGGTAGTGGCCATTCGACGAGCCAACCTGACTCGTCCTCACCGCGGCTTCGCCCCTTGTCACTACTGCGGCGCCTGCGATCGAGGCTGCGATACAGCCTCGTTCTTTTGTACAGCGGATCATCTGATCCCTTTCGCGCTTAAGACCGGCAAGCTCACGATTGTGCCTAACGCCGTAGTCGCTCGGATCCTGATCGATGCGGAGGGAAAAGCTAGTGGAGTTCAGTATTTCGACCGGCACAGCGGGAAGGAAAGAGCGGTCTATGGCCGGATCATTGTGTTGGGTGCTTCCTGTGCCGACTCGACCCGCATACTGCTCAACTCTAAGTCCGAGAAGTTTCCAAATGGCATGGGCAATGGGTCGGATCAGCTTGGGCGGAATTATTGTGAACAGGTGATGATCCATCTTCAAGGGTTCCTACCTCGGCTCTTCGGGAGACCCACCACAAATGACGATGGCTTCTATGGGGAACACATCTATATCCCGCGTTTCAATCATCGAGTTCACAAGGGGGACTACTTGCGCGGGTTTGGCATCCAGTGCTGGGGCACCGGGTGCCAACCTACCGGTGCAGAGGTCGCCAAACGTACAGAGGGGTTTGGAACTCAATTCAAACGAGAAGTGAAAAGGCTGTATCCGTCCTTGGTCCAGTTCCACCCATTTGGAGAAGTATTGCCGAGACCTGAGAACCGAATCACCGTGGACGAGCGGCAAACCGACCGCTATGGAGTACCCCTGATGAGGATTTCGGTGACATATGGAGACAACGAGCGAAGGATGGTGACACACATGTATCAGATTGCCGAAGAAATCCTCCATACGGCGGGCGCGCAAATTGTCCCTCCAGATCGTCAATCGCATGAACCACCGGGTTCGGCCATTCACGAACACGGCACATGTCGCATGGGGACGAATCCTAAGAACTCTGTGCTGAATCAATTCAACCAAATGCATGAAGTGAAAAACCTGTTCGTTGTGGACGGATCATCCTTCTCCAGCGCATCAGAAAAGAACCCAACACTAACCATTCTCGCCTTGGCATGGAGGGCTACAGACTTTTTGGCTGAAGAGATGAGAACAGGAAACCTATAGTCCCCCGGCCTGCCAGTGGAACTTATTCCCACATCACAGACGGTTTTGTCTTGAATCAGTTGTCGCGCGATGAGGATGAATTCGACGTAGCACGGTGGTCGGGATGCCGACGATCCGACCTGCTCATTGGGCCATTGGATTCCTAAGAGCCGCGTGATTGCGCGATGCCTTGGATCTCATAGAGTTTTGGACCATCTCATCCGCAGGCAGTGATGCTCCAGCGGGACTCCTTTGACACATCGCAAGGAGTCGAAGAGGGCCTCTTGGTGCCTGAATGGCCCGAGGATGTCCACAGCGATCGTCGCTCTCAAAACTTAAAATGGAGCTTCCATTTGGGAAGCTGGAAAGGAAAATCTATGTCTAACTCACTGGTGGGATACCGATCATCAGAATGCTGGTCCAACCTCAGAACCGGACTCAGGAGGTACACCTTTAATAGAGCCTTTGCCATTCTGATTCTTTTCCTTTTGGGAGGAACACTGTTTCTCTTTTCGGTAACACAGCTTGGTTCCGAAAAGTCCCGACCGAGTTCCCGAGGCGCCCAAACCCGACAGTGGCACGCTGTGAAGGACAACAGCGGTATTTGGCGTAGCAACGGACCAACATTGAGCTGGCGATCGACGAAGGAAAACACGGACGGTTGGATTCTTTCCAAGGAAACCTTACCTGAAGATTGGGTTTTGGAGGCCAAGTTTCGCTCAACCTCTGGAGCGGTTTGGCCGGAAGTTATTTTCTCGGTCGAAGAGAATTTGAGGCAGGGTCTGCTACTGTCTCTAAACGGTGATTTAAGTTTGTCTCGTATCGAGCAGGGCCGACGCACTTCCGAAGTGGCTAAGCTGGTTGACACACATGGGGCGACACTGGAAGGCCTGGGGATGCGTGAGAGGGCAGTCGCAGAAAGATTGAAGCTGCGGAATGTTCTCGAAAAAACAACAGGCACCCGCTCTATCAAACTGCTCAAGACCGGAAGTACTTATGCGTTTTGGGTCGACGGCCTGCTCATCACTACCATTTTCCGTCCTGGGCACCGCAAAGAAGCAAGCAAGGAGCCTCCTGATCTTCTCACTAAGAATCATTACTTCGGCTTCGTTTTCACCAGTAAGGGTGCTGGCACGGTTACTGACATTACCGTTCGTCAAGTGCATTTGGCAGAAAGACGAGGAGGCGGTCCAGTTCTAGAGCCAGGGCCAGCCGGAGCTTGGGACGATGGCGTGATCTGGAGCAAATGTGTGATCCGCGAGGGAGGAAAGTACCACTTGTATTTTGGCGGGAGAGACAAGAAGTCACCTAAAGACGGAGGCTCCGTAGGTCTGGCCACCAGTCTCGATCTGGTACGATGGACCAGGTCCCCAGGTAACCCAATCCTCGACGAAAACAAGCCCCAGGGGCCTTGGGAGTCTCATACACTGCTGACCGGCGACGTCACTCCGGCGCCTGATGGGCGCTTTGCATTGCTCTACAACGGCCACGACGGGAAGGTGTGGCGGGGTGTCGGACTGGCGTTTGCCGATACGCTCCAAGGTCCTTTCATCCCGTTTGACAAGAACCCGGTCTTGACGCCGGGGCAACCTGGACAGTTCGATTCCGGGCACATTCATGAACATGCCCTACTAAGGCAGGATGATGGGACTTATGTCCTGGTCTACACCGGCTACACTTCTACTACTGACGATGCCAATGCTAAGCTCATCATCAATCAAGGCGGGGATCTGAAGAAACGCTTGGGCGACCGCGGCGGGTTGGCTACAAGCAAAGATCTTATCCATTGGAAAAAGCATGCGGCCAACCCTGTTTTCGAGCTCGGGCCAGCTGGCGCTTGGGATGATGGGCACGTCAGACCCGGGACGATTGCGAAGCTGGGCGAGTGGTATTACATGTTTTATGAGGGCGCCCATTTCGACGGCAAGAATTGGGCTGACGAGATTGGCGCAGCGCGCTCCAAGGATCTCATCCATTGGCAGAAATTTCCGTACAACCCCATTATCCCAGCCGGTATTGTTGGAGATTTCGATCACTTGGTAACGATTTGGCCGGCCGCCATTGTTGTGGAGGGAAAGTTGTATGTCTTTTTCACGTGTATTGTCGGAGATCCCGCCCGGCTGGTGATTTGGAAGGCAATGATCTCGCCCGAGAGCCTAAAGCTGTGGGACGCGAACCCATAGCACTGGCGACGAGACTGTATTCTCCGACCGCTCCGGTAGTAAGCGAGAGAGGGCAAGACGCACCATGGGTTGGCCAGCGGTAGCTGCTGTCCCGTAGACGCAGGAGGATTCTGGTTGATTTTTGGTTAAAGTAATCCTATATGATATCGCGTGATGCTTTCTTGTTAGGCTTTTGGAGACACGGGAAGGTTATGTCCGGACTTCATCAGAAAGTAACACTCGTCGTGTTCCTGTTGCTCGCTTGGGCATTTTTCTTACCTCCCGGAAGGGGTCTCTTCTACCACGCACAGTCAGTGGAGAAGGAAGTTGTCGCTCTTAACCCGGAAGATCTCAAATTTGCTGCATCCACCTTCCAAGCCAAGTGCTCCGTGTGCCACGGCAATGACGGAAAAGGTTCTGATGCACGCATGAATTTGGTAGACGAGGTTTGGCATCATGGCAGTCGATTGATCGAAATTCAGAAAACCATACGTGAAGGTGTGGCGGGCACACTGATGAAGCCCCACAAAGACAACTTCACACCCGCGCAAATCAGTCAACTAGCCAAGTATGTTAAGCAGCTCGCGCAAAGGATGCATGCCCAGACCGCAGAATCGAACCGTGCGCGCACTACGAAGCTGACCGACGAAGTCGCCGAGCGGTTGCCGCACGGCCCCAAAATCGATGTGGAGGAAGGTGAGAACATCATCGATCGGCATGTTTTCGCTAAGATGAAAGCCGATGGCATTCCCCATGCCGGGCTGTCGTCGGATGCGGAATTCATGCGTCGGGTCTTTATGGACCTGTGGGGTCGATTGCCCGACACCGACCCGAAGCTGCCGGTACAATTCATCGATTTGCAAGTGTCTTTGCCAAACAAGTATACCGTCCAAAAGTTTGTCGCCGATCCGGACCCTGACAAACGTAATAAGCTCATCGATCACCTGCTGGGACTGGATTACAAGGATCTGCCGGTCTCCGATGAGACCGATCGCAAAGGGCCCTGGCTGGTGGGGAGACCTTTTGTAAGCAAGTGGACGGTGTTTCTCTCAGATCTCTTCCGGGCAGGGGACAAGATTTTCCAGGATTATCTCTATAACATTGTTAAGTACAACGTACCGTATGACTATTCGGTCCGTGAGCTGCTCACAGCCACATCGCTGTTCAAATCGAGTTCAGGCCCAGCGGGCTTTTTGCTCCGCTATGAAGTTCCCGGCGTGCGTGATACTGACACCATGCATGAAGATACGTGCGACGAGATCGCAATCGGTGTCACAAAGATTTTCACCGGGGTCAATCTGGAATGTATCTCTTGCCACGATGGGGCCAACCATCTGGAGAAAATCAACCTCTGGCTTTCGAAGAAAAAGCGTATTGAGTTTTGGCGGCAGGCGGCCTTTTTCGGGAATCTGCGTATCGGCCGACCCGGGCAGGATACCAACCTCACATTGATCGACGGTCCTCCGGTAAGGCTGCAAGGAGGCTGGAAGGAGGAGGTTCCCGACTTTGTGTTTGGTTCTCCCCCTAGTGCGTTTGGAGGTCCGGGTTACCGGATGGAGGCGCCCAGCGTTTTACGGCCGCAGCGGGACAAGAGTGCCAAGATCTCTCCGGAGTACTTGCTGACTCAGGAAAAGCCTGCCCAAGGTGTCAATCCGCGGATGGAGTTCGCGCGCATGCTCACCTCGGATCTTCAGTTTGCCAAGGCCACAGTTAACTTGATTTGGTCCAAATTCATGACTGTGGGGATCGTCGATCCCCCTCTTGACTGGGATTTGGATCGTCAGGATCCCAAGAATCCGCCACCACCTCCATGGACGATTCAACCTTCGCACCCCGAGTTACTCGAGGCTTTGGCGAAGGATTTTCACAAGCATCACTACGACCTGCGTCATCTCATGCGGACCATCTGCAGGTCAAAAGCGTACCAACTCTCCTCACGCTTCGACGGGGAGTACAAGCCTGCATATGACCGCTATTACGCACGTAAGCTGGTGCGGCGGCTCTCGGCGGAGGAAATCTATGACGCAGTGGCCAAAGCGACCAATGTGTTCGGCCACGGAGTGGAATACATCATGGATCAGACAGGCACTCCCGACGTGGAACTGACAAGGTTTCTCGATTTTTTTGGTCGAAGTAATCGTAGCACCAAACAGGCGAGCACTGAAGGCTCTCCTCTCCAAGCTTCCATTATGCTGAACAGCGATGTGGTCAAGAAGAAGGTTCTGGCCGGCACGAAGGGAAGCCGGGTCAATACGCTATTAAACCGAATGCCTCCTCTGCCCAATGACGAGCTGGTCCGGGAGCTGTACTTATCAACGCTGTCGCGCTATCCGACAGCAGAAGAGGTATCAGAATCGATCAAACATGTTGAAAAGTACCGAGACAAAGGCTTAGAAAACCTCCAATGGGCGCTGCTCAACAAATTGGAGTTTCTCGTGAACTACTAGCCGCTGGCGCGACGTCAATCGTTTCAGGGAGGCAACGCAAGATGAACACTCATATTCCCCAATTGACTCGTCGAGAGTTCCTACGCACTGGAGGTGTTGGTATTTCCAGCTATTCCTTGTTGCCATTGTTCAGGGCCAACAATGTTTCGGCGAAGGAGAGAGTGCAGCCGCGTGGCGGGGCTGAAATTTGCATTTTGCTTTTTTTGCAGGGGGGGCCGAGCCAGTTGGATACTTTTGGAGCCAAAGAGGGACCCTGGACGCCGGCAGACTTCGATATCAGGACGGTGCGGCCCGGGCTTCGGATGCCGTTCGGTTTGCTTCCCAAACTGTCTGAACAAGCAGATAAGTACGCGATCATCCAATCGCTCGAAGCCTGGGAAGTCGATCACGCCAGGGGGACATATTACTTGCAGGCCGGCAGGATCTTTAGTCCAGCTCGGATTAAGGAAATCCCTTCCGTTGGCTCTGTGATGGCTTATGAATCCCTGAGCCAGCGCAAGGAATCGGATTTCCTGCCTCCGTTCATCGCCATGAACGTGGATAACACGCAGGTGGTGGCACACTTGGTGGGACCCGGGATGCTCCCCTCGACCTGTGCACCGATGTCCATGTTTTCGGACAAGCCCGCGCCCTTTCTCCTACCGGAGGCTGAGAAGTCCAACTTTGCAATTAGGCAGCAACTGCTCAACAATCTGGACCGCGGGTGGCGCGAGAAAGATACGCATCGTGGTCGGATTTTCAACGATCTTGGCCAATATTACGAATCGGCTTATTCACTGCTCAACAATCCGAAATCTGACGACGTCTTTACTGTAAAGCCCGAAGAAGCGGTTCGCTACGGGAAGTCCGTGCTGGGCAATGCTTGCATTATGGCGCGCAACGTGGCCGAGGCGAATGCCGGAACGAAATTCATCTTCATTTCCCATTTTACTTGGGACATGCATGACCGCCTCTACGACAAGACAAATTTCCATAGTCAATATCAGCGATGCGCGGAGCTGGACCCCGCCCTTTCCAGTTTGCTGGAAGACCTGAGCTCAAAGACCGACGAACAGGGACGGCGCCTAATCGACAAGACCCTCATTGTCTGCATGGGGGAATTCGGACGGGCACCGGGCGAGCCGAATCTCAGAAATGGCCGTGACCACCACCGCTACGCCGCCGTGGGTCTGTTCGCAGGCGCGGGCATTAAAGGAGGACGGGCATTGGGAGCAACCGATGAAATAGGAGCGCGCGTCGTGGATTCGGGATGGCATCAGACAAGATCCATCTACCCCGAGGATGTCCTGGTCACCATGTATTCAGCGATGGGAATCGATTGGACTAAAGAAATCGCGCAGACTCCTTCAGGCAGGACTTTCGAATACATTGAAAACATTTCTCCGAAGGGCCTCATGAAATTTGAGGAAATTCGTGAACTCTTCACCTGATCTCGTCCAGCCGCAGGAGAAGTTGCGATTGAAACGGCCTCAATAGAGGCAGAGTATGTCTGCCGCTCGGCAGGGTCCAAGTTTTCGGCCAGCTTGATTGGGAGGACATTGGTTGAGATTCAAGCAACGACTTCGCTTCAGCTTGACAATCAGCGTGGCTCTAGGGTTATCGCTGGGTTTGGCTTCGCTTGGCTGGCGCTTCGACTGGTTGCTGGGCAGCCTTCAGGCTCACAAGCCCACGATCATGATCGGATCCCTTCTCACCGAATCCTACGGTCCCACGTTCCTGTGGAACGATCGTTTTGCCTACCAGATCTCGGTGGGGCATGTCGGTCGTAATGGTGCAGACGTGTTGACCATAGGAGCTTCGCCGGGCCTTAACGAACCTTTCTTGCGCGGCGTTGTCAAGGAAGTCATCCTTGACAACGGCAGCAGTCACAGGGCCTCTTCACCTGCCTGGGTCAGATGGGACTCTGCCCTAGATACCCAGAAGCCTCAAATCCCCAGACCGGATCACCCCTCAGTTCGCATCAACGGCGGGCGCTGGATTCAAGACCCTCAAGAAGGTCGGGTATTGCGTTTCAACGGAGAGGATGACTATGTGCGGCTGGAAGGCAACGTGGTTCAGCCGATTCTCGACAACAACCGGTTCCGTGTGCGAGTCATGCTGAAGCACGAGGCCGACGGCTTGCAGCGCATAGTTTGCGACAATCGGGTTTTTAGCCTACAGGTCGCTTACGGGCGGTTTGTATTGCTGGCTCATATCAATGGAAGCTGGAAAGAGCTCAAGAGCAACCTGCCCCTGGATAGCTCGAGATGGTATCAGGTCGTTGGAACCTACGATGGTGAGCGGTTGCGGCTCGAGGTGGACGGACGCCAGGATGCGGGCACCTCTATTCCCGGTCGTTTGTCTCTCGACCGCTCTCCCGTCATCGACGGATGGGTGCCTCTGTTCAACAGTGTCACTGAAATGGGACCGTCGGCCCCAGACTGGTCTTACAACCGGATCAGTTGGAGTCCCGACCAATCGGCTCGCGATCCAAAACTCAACCGGAGTCGACGCATCGTCTTGGAATGGTCTCGGCTGGATTCGAGCACCGTGGTTGGACGAGCCATCGCGGAGGGGTTCTCTCCATCAGAGGCTCCGATTCTGACCTTGTGTTCATGGGCGCCTTGGGGAGCCGGAGCCGCGTATGGAGTGACCCGAAACGAGATTCAAGCAAACGGCCAACAATTCCTTGAGAAAGCCCAGGGCACTGTCGGCGCCGAGCTTCCACAATTGGTCATCCTCACTGAGCCCGGTGCTGAACTCTTCTCCACCTTTTCTACTCGAGCCGAGTTCCGCTCGAATATGGCGTTACTGCCATCCCCACTAGAAGGAAACCACGCCGTCGTGGGGGGAAGATGGAGGCGCGGGCAGAGCCTGTCCTTTGTCGCCGCCATAGGTCTCGAAACCTCCGAGCTGACGGCCCACTGTAAGCGTATTCTGCAGGAACGGCGGATCGATTCCTGGATCGAGCAAAAAAAAGCAGCCTGGGAAATCCGAAGCACTAAGATGACCGGCACTTTTTCGGGAACGTGGGATGCCGTCGCATCCACACTGCTTTGGAATCGTGTTTATGCCCCGGGACTAGAGCAGTGGTTTGTCATTGATAGCCGCGGTTTCATCACCGGTCCTGAGGATTGGACTCTCTTTGGGAATAGCAGCGCCATCAATTCCCTAGCTGCCAGCGTGGTTGACCCCGCGACCGCCGCCATGACCTTTCGGGGTGTCTTGAGTGGCCAGCGGCCGGACGGCAGGATAATGAATGCCTGGGGTCATATTGAAACACCCGATCGCGGTCAGAACAATTGGTATGGATACAGTCTCTGGAAGAGCTATCTCTTGACTCGAGACCTGAAATCACTCAAGGCTGCCTACCCGTCAGCGCTGAGGTTCCATCGCTGGTTCTTCGACAGAAGGTCGGATGGCCGTTTCTGGCGTGATGGCAATGGAGATGGTCTGTTGGAGCTGGGTTCAGATCCCCCGAGCGGGCCTCCGCTATCAGTCGCCACTCCGGCGGTTCCCTGGAAAATCGACGAGCTCAAAAGGTTGCCGGAATACTGGAACCTCTTTAACGCTGCAGCCTGGGAGAGCGGATTCGACGACTCGCCGATGTGGGGCTTTGGAGATGGTGGAACAGATCAAGCTGACGTTGAAGCCGCCTATATCGTCCCGGCCCATACAATGGACTTAAACACTGTGGATCGGAACTCGGACCATGCATTGAATGCGGAATGCCTCTCTTTGATTGCTTCCGAACTTGGGATCCATCAAGACGAAGTTCAGTTGAGCCAGGAAGCCGAGACGATGCGACAAAGGGTCCGCGATCATCTCTGGAGCGAGAAACAGGGCATTTATCTCAACCGGTTCTGGAAAGCCGATGACTACCGTCACCATGGGTATGCTCCCATCCACGACGGCGAGTTTTCCTCCCGACTTTCCCCCACTCTCTTCTTTCCTCTGACTGCTGGCATCGCGACGCCGGAACAAGCCGAACGTATGGTCCGTCAGTATCTTCTGAATCTGAACAAATTCTGGGGAGAGCTTGTTTTGCCCACCATCAGCAGGGACGATCCTTCATTTCTGGATCAGATCTACTGGCGGGGCTCGATCTGGGCTCCAGTTTGTCTGTTCGTCTACGAAGGACTACGACGCTATGGCTATGATCAGGAAGCCTCTGAATTGGCAAGCAGGGCGATCGCTATGTATATGAAAGACTGGAATGAACGTTCGGGATCGTGGGAGTACTTTTACTCAACCACTGGCAAGGGCGGTGGGTTTATCCACTACTCCTGGTCCGTGGCGTTCCCCCTTCTCGGGATTTTCGAGTATCTCGACGTTGAACCTTGGAAGGGCGGGGGGCTTCGGATAGGCAGCCTCTCTCCTGAAATGAAGGGGACAATTCGAAATCTGCGAGCAATGGGGCATGGTTGGGATGTCTCCCTTGGTAATCCCGGTCTTCGCGTTCTACGTGACGGACAATCCTGGATCGAGACGGAGCAGCCAGCCATCCTGAAAAGAATAAAAATCGGCAAGACCCATCTGGACTTTCGTGCCAAGACAACCGCCGGCTTTCGTTTCAAGGTCTCCGTCCGAGGCTTTTCGAGAGGCACGGTTAGTTTGAACGGCCAGCCTATAGCATCAGAGGTGAAGGATGAATTTGCAATTTTTGATGTGCCTCGGGGAGAGTACCAAATCGCAGTGGGAGTGCGGGTCGCGGATCCGTCCAATTAAGGAAGACAGAACATGAAACCAGCTTTTTTCTGCACTGGCCTTGCCACGGGAGTCGGCGCCATCATCCTATCGACAGCGTGTTTGCTACCTGGGCACGGGACCTCGGTTTCGAGAGCCTCCGACAAAGCTTGGGTATTGTTACCCCAGATCGCCGGCCAAGGACCGAAAGCCGGGCATTTGTCAAAAGAAGAAGTCAAAGGTGACTGGAGTGCAGAGGTCAAAATTGTCTCCGCAGGTGAACCGGCCCATGCCGCCTTTCTATTCGCTATCCAGGAACCAAGGGAGATGCGTCTTGCCCTTCATCTCTACCCCGATCGCGCCGATCTGATTCGCCATGTAGGAGCCAATGATCAGGTCTTGTCCTCCTACCCTGGACCCGGTGCTCCACCGTGGCAACTGAAGGTCATGAAGAGAGGAGCCTACTATGTTTTTGAAGTCAACGAATCGTATTTGGGGTTTACCGTCCACCCTTCCGGAGATATCGGCAAGACGGGAAGAGACCGGTCCGCTACCGAACCAGAATCCTCTCGGCTGGGGGTATCCTTTCCGTCTGCTGGCAGGCATGAGCTGCAACAGCTCGTCATACATCCAATTGCCTTCGGAGATCGGCAGGCGGCACCGGTCATCCTCCCCGGTCCCAAGGGTTCCTGGAACGAAGCGGAAACCTTCCCTGGTGCCGTCATCGAGCATCAAGGGATCTACTACCTCTACTTGAACGGTACAGACTGGACGAGCGAAACACTGGAAGGCGGGGGGAGCACTCAGGCTGGAATTGCTACCAGCAGGGATTTGTCTCACTGGCAGGTGGATCCTCGGGGGGTGATTCTTGGCGTCGGGCCTAAAGGATCCTGGGATTCAACTCTGGTGATGGTCTCCGGTGCTGCGCGAACTCCGGAGGGAAAATTTGCAGTGACCTTCATGGGGTTTAACGGCAAGAAATGGACGGGCATAGGCCTGGCTACGGCGGACCAGCCCACCGGTCCCTTCACCAAACATCCCGAGAATCCGGTGGTCCGCATGGGTTGCTGGGAATCCATGATGCATGAACACACGCTCTATCAGGACCAAGATCGTTATGTTCTTTTCTACGCCGGCTTTGACGGAACCGGAGACCGTGGTGGTATCGCCACTAGTCAGGACCTGGTCCATTGGGTCAAAGATTCTTCCAACCCGGTGTTCTTACCGGCAGGCCCAAATCAATTTGATTCCCTACATCTTCGTCCGAGATCCTTGTTCCGGCGCGGCGATTACTACTACTTGTTTTACGAAGGTGCCGGCACTCGCCCCAGGTTTAGTCCCGATGAAGGTGGGGTGATCGCACGGAATCTGGCCATTTTTGATTCGATTGGCCTTGCCCGGTCGCGAGATCTCCACAAGTGGGAGCGACACCCCTGGAACCCGGCCATCCCCCAGACCGGAGGGACAGGGATGGATTCACTCTGGACTGGCTGGCCACACGCCGTGTTGCATCGGGATGGGTTCAGCGTCCTCTTCGCACTTTCCGACGCCTGGGGCTTTGCTAAAAAGCAGGGCCGCGTCGCCACCGGGCTCGTTCGCTTTGACTACGCGGCCTTGGAGAGATGGGGATCCACTGAGTAAGACACAAGCTGGAGCAATCCTCAGTTCCACGATTCTTCAGCATTGTCAGATCAAACATTCGATAAGATGAACACCATATCTTCCCCCCAGGTCATCGGTATTTGCGGCACAGGGCAGATTGGAGTAGCGCTCGCTCTGGCGTGCTGGAGGTCGGGATACCGAGTATTGCTGTATGCGCGAAACTCCGGGACCTTGGGAAAAGTTCGCGGAGATCTGGAGAGAATGGATGCTGGATGGCTTCCGAGTTTCCCGAACAAGAGGCAAAGTATGGCGAGCTCGACTACACGTCGGACCTGACATGGCTGGACCGTGAGGCCGATATTATCGTCGAAGGAATCGTGGAGGACATGGCGGCCAAGGTTGCTTTGTGGCAATCGCTATCGGCAGCCGCTTCGCGAGGAGTGGTTTTCTGTACATCCACTTCTGGCTTGAGTATTTCGGAAATGGGGAGCCGGTCCGGCTGTCGGCGGCAGTTGGTAGGAACACACTTTTGGAATCCTCCTCATCTCATGCCGCTGGTGGAGGTCATTGCCGGATCTGACACCAGCAATGAAAGCATCCAAGTTGCCACGCAATTCTGTCGGTCCCTCGGAAAACTGCCCGTTCGCGTTAACATGGATGTTCCGGGGTTCATTGGGAATCGTATGCTCCATGCACTGTGGCGGGAGGCCATTGATATTGTGGAGCGTGGTATTGCTTCGCCCGAGGACGTTGACACGGTAGCTAAGCTAACCTTTGGTCTTCGGATGCCAGTGGTGGGTCCGCTTGAGAATGTGGATCTGGTGGGTCTGGATTTGACTCACAGAATCCACAAGTACCTGCTGGCACAGTTAGCAAATGGACCTGCACCGGGGCAAGTCCTTGAAGAAAAAGTTCGGGAAGGCTCTCTAGGCATGAAAAGCGGCCATGGCTTCTACGATTGGACAAAGCGAGATCCCGTAGCATTGATTGAGGCCAGAGACAGACAAATTGTTCGCGAGCTGAAGCGACTGACGTCCGAAGGCCGACCGGATGAGCAGATGGATAGTCATCAGACTCCCGGAAGACATCCAAGGATTCCGTCGTGACAGATTTCGTAACCGAGGAAAGATTCGCCGGACCAGACAGATTCATCGACATTAGTAGACCTATCGGTCCAGCCACGCTGTGTTGGCCAGGCCGCGAGCCGCCTTGTCATGAATGGGTGAAGCGTATCGCGAATGGGGACCACTGCAATAGCTCGAATTGGCAGTTCAACGCCCATACTGGAACTCATTTAGATGCTCCAGCGCACTTTCTAGAGGGAGGAAAGTCGGTCGACCAACTTGATCCTTCAGTGTTCTTCGGTGAGTGTCGTGTGGTCGATATTAGGTCGCGAGAAGACTTGCACGTCGACGATTGTCTTGCTAGTCAATGGCAGGGAGCAACAAGACTCTTGATCCGTACTCTCCATTCGAGTCTTGCGGATTGTGACAAGTATCTTCCGCATGGTGGGCTGCTGAGCACCTCAGCAGCATCGATTCTACTGGCGGCTGGCTTGAAATTGATTGGAACGGATCGCTTTAGTATCGATGATTCGGAGAGCAAGGCTTTTCTTCTCCATCATAAATTACTCCACGCAGGATGCGTGATCCTAGAAGGATTGAACTTAGCTAATGTCACACCTGGTCACTATGCGTTGGTTGCCGCGCCGTTGAGATTCATAGGAGCAGAAGCAAGTCCGGTAAGAGCATTTCTGTGGGACGCTGGCCACCGAAGGACAGCTTCATGAGTCAGGGAAAGTCAGGAAATCTCGGATTCGCGTTTGACTTCATAAGGCCATATGGACTGGCTGAAAAGGCCGCCATCCACATAGAGTGTTTGGCCGGAAATGAATCGTGCTTGGTTGGAGCATAAGAAAACGACTGCTGAGGCAACATCTGTAGTCGTCCCGATTCGACGCATCGGTGTGAGGGGAGCCCAAGTTGCTGCATAATTAGGAGCCTCTGCCTTGGTCCTCTCGATTTCAATTGCTCCCGGCGCCACGCAATTCACGGTGATTCCAACGCAGCCGAGTTCAACAGCGGCTACACGCGTGAACATCTCAATTCCTCCCTTGCTGCTGGTATAGTCAATCAGATTGGGAAATGGATGCTTGTTACAGCCAGAACCGATATTGATGATAGTACCTTGTTTGCGTTCTGCCATTAAGCGAGCTCCGAGTTGAGTGCACAAGAACGTTCCCTTCAGGTTTGTGCGGATCGTCCGGTCCCATTCCTCCTCTCCCAAAGACATCAAAGACTTCCAGGTTTGAACCCCTGAATTGTTGACGAGCACCGAAGGTATTCCGAGTTCTTCGACAATAAGTTTGAACATCTGATCTACCTCTTGCTTTATTCCGACATCGGCCTTGACAACTAACGCTACTCTTCCCGACTTGCGAATTCCATCGGCCGTTTCATTCGCGCCGTTCAGATCTGTGCAATAATTAACTGCGACATCAAGGCCCTCTTGAGCCAAGGCAAGCGCAATACCTCGGCCGATACCTTTACTTGCTCCGGTGACAACGGCCACGCGGGCAGTGCTTACGTGGTTAAAAGTAGACGAGTTCACAATACCTCATCCTGACCGGGACGTTCCACCCTGAGGATCTCAGTCAAGGTGTGGATTGCTTCTTCAAAGGAGATCGGGCCATGCCTTTCAGCATAAGGTGCATCGACCGGTTATGAACTTCCACGATGACTTGTTGGGCTGAGTCTCCATCGCCACTAGAAATTGCATCCAGCACCTTTTGATGGACGCTAGGAACATAATCAATTTTCGTCCGATTCTGGAAGTAACCCTTGGTCGCAACATACCCGAAGTAGGGAAGGAGCAGATTATTTAGAGCTTTCGCCAGAAAACGATTGCCAGTCATCTCCCAAATAGTCTGATGGAATTTCTTGTCGGCTTCGAACATCGCGATGAAGTCTTTGCTCTTTGACGCCTCACTCATCTTATCAACGAGAGCCTGCAATTGTTTCTGTCGTGCCCTATCGCTTCGGGATGCAGCCAAATTTACTGCCAGTCCTTCCAGCGCTTTGCGTACCAGAAAGATCTGGCTCACATCATCTTCTGAAAGCTCAACAACGCTCGCCCCTTTATTCGGCTCCATCACGACCAAACCCACGACCTCGAGTCGCTTAAGAGCCTCACGAACGGGGATGTGACTCACATTGAACTCCCGTGCTAGTTTATCGGTGTTAAGGCGCTCCCCTGGCTTAATTGAACCATTCATAATTGCTTCTTCAATAAGAAGGGCAATTCGATTGGAAAGGGCGACAGGTTGGAGCTGCGAAAAGGCGGTTTCCATTCGGCACGTTCCAAAAGTCTTAGCTTGCTCTGGCTCTATCTGAACCTTCCAGGAAAATATAATATAGGGTCTTCAAAAAAGCACCACAAGAAAAACGGGACTTAGCCCCCACCTGGCCAAGACCGGCACCAGAAAAGAATCTTCTGGCTGTTCGTCCGCGAAGCGGGGATTTTACTTGATTTATCCTATATAATATACTAATCTCAGCTTCAGCAAAAAATCGCTGGGTGCCAGCCACACCCCATAACTGTGCGAACCATTGGCAAACGGGAGGCACTCAGATTCCTATGGTAGTCAATACCCTAAAGGACAGATTGAGATCTAGGGAGTTGGTGGTCGGTAGCTTTGTGTTTTTTCCGTCACCAGGCCTCACCGAGATTGTGGGCCTAACCGGATTCGACTTTGTTGTGATTGACATGGAACACGGGTCTGTGGGGATAGAGACTGCTGAAGAGATGGTACGTGCCGCCGAAGTGGCTGGCGTTGTTCCTATGATTAGAGTGACTGCCAATAGTCCCCACCTCATCCTGCGGGCCTTAGACTGCGGAGCCGCAGGGGTTCACATCCCGGACATTTGTGATCGAAAGGGCGCCGAGAGCGCCGTCGCAAGCTCGAAGTACGGTCCACAGGGCAGTCGAGGATTGGCTGGCGTCCGGGCGGCTGCTTACGGATTGAAAGAATCGTTGCCAGAATACACCTTGAAGTCCAACCTGCAGACGTTGGTCGTCGCCCATATCGAGGACTTTCGAGCGATTGAAAGACTGGACGAGTTGCTGGGTGTGGAGGGGATCGATGTTTACTATATTGGCCCAGTGGATCTATCGAATAGTCTCGGTATCCCCGGACAGACCGCCAACCCTCGAGTAAAGGAACTCGTTGAGCAAGCTATTCACCGAATTACGTCCGCAAATAAGATGGCAGGTTGTCTGGCCACTGACCTGACCACAGCCAAGCGCTATCTAGATTTGGGCGTGCGTTATGTCGCCACGCACGCCGTTCGTTTGATGGTGAGTGCATCACGGCAATTCTTAGAGGAACTGCGGCAATGAAATCAGACATCTCTAGATGGGACATCGAAGGATCCATAGCAGTCGTGACTGGCGCCGCACAGGGACTGGGGCTTTCTATCGCAACTGAGCTGGCCCGCTCAGGAGCCAAAGTGATAATCGCCGACCGGCAGCAAGAAAGGGCCAACGAGGCGGCGGCTGTTTTGCGTGACCAAAAGCTCAAGACGGAAGCATCTCGCTTGGACATCAGCCACTCTGATGAAGTAGCAGATTTCTTCGAAGACGTTCTGAATCGAAATTCGCGAATAGATATCTTAGTCAACAATGCCGGCGTTGGGCAGAACCTAGCACCACTGGTCGATCTGACGGACGAGGAGTGGTCACGAGTGATAGGCGTGACTCTAACGGGAACCTTCTATTGCTGCCGGGCGGCTGGCAGGATCATGGAGCGACAAGGGGGAGGTAGCATTGTCAACATCGCTTCGATCAACGGGCAGAGTCCAGCTGCTCTTGCTGCGGCGTACAATGTCGCTAAGGCAGGCGTAATAAGCTTGACCAGGACACTTGCCTTAGAATTGGCTGCTTCCGGCGTGAGAGTTAATGCGGTAAACCCAGGACCAGTCTACACCGAATTCAACAAGACCGTTATGGCACAAAGGTGCGAGAGTTTGAACCTGACCGAAGAACAGATGATCGAGCGGATTCGGGGAGCCATCCCTCTTGGAAGATGGGGAGAGCCGATCGAAATTGCCAGAGCAGTAGCCTTTCTTTCGAGCCCGTTAGCTTCATGGATCACTGGAGAAGTTATTCGGGTCAGTGGAGGATTGGAAGGTGTCTCAGCAGCACCTCCGAGGCGCATTCTGAGTCAGGTTGAGAGCCAAGGGAGGCCGAGTGCATGAAACCGAGAGTTTTCCTTCCTGAACCAATTGCGGCTTCAGGACTGGAATTGTTGCGAGGAGAGTGTGAGTGCTTAGCCCCATGGGACAAAAGTTCACCAAGAAATCGTGAAGGAAGCCTCCTGGATGATGCGGATGCCGTAATCGTACGGCTTTTCCGAATTGTACGAGAGGATCTTGATAGAGCGAAAAGGCTCAAGGTGATTGCCAAGCATGGAGTGGGCGTGGATAACATTGATTGTGAAGCGGCCACCATGCGCGGCATTCCCGTTGTTTACACGCCGACTGCCAACACCAATGCTGTGGTCGAGCACACTGTGTGTCTGATGCTAGCGCTCGCAAGGCAGATTTGTCCGGCTATCCACGCGTTGAGAGACGGGTGGTTTTCGGAGAGCAACCGATTTCAGGAAATTGAACTCAGGGGCAAAATGTTGGGGATTGTTGGACTCGGCAGGATTGGGATCAGAGTAGCAGAGACGGCCGCGAAGGGCTTCGGAATGCAGGTCTGTGCCTATGATCCGTTCCTTGACGAAACGCCCGAAAAAGGTCTTGTAAGCCTTGAGAAAACCCTCGAGGCTGTTATGGAGAAGGCAGATTTCTTGAGCCTGCACCTGCCATTGAAGCCGGAAACAAGGCACTTGATCAATAGCAATAGCTTGAAGCACATCAAACCAGGCAGTCGACTCGTTAATACATCGAGAGGGGGTGTCATCGATGAGTTGGACTTGGTCAGGGCTCTGGAGGAGGGGCAACTGGCTGGCGCTGCGCTCGATGTATTTGAGAAGGAACCATTGCCTGCTGATCACCCACTCCGTCATGCTCCCAACGTTCTATTGACTCCGCACATCTCTTCAGCAACTCCAGAATCGCTCGAACGCATGGCGTTACAGGCAGCCCGCGGCGTGCTGGATTGGCTCCACGGTAAACGTCCCGAGCATGTCGTTAACCCTGACGTGTTCCTGATGAATGGCTGCGCAGTCCAGTCATGAATGGGTTATGCAGGAGTTCAGTACTAAGCATAAGGTTCAGCTCTCACGCACAAACCGCCACAGAGAATTGAGTGCTCGTCCCTCAATTCAATTTGGCGAAGTCAATCTAGGCGTGGTTGCTCTATCCATACATCAACCGAATCCATTGAAGTCCCAAAGGAAAAGCTAATGAGAACACTAGAAGGCACCCTAGCCGCGCTCGTGCTAGGAGTATTTACTTTCTCTGTATATGCCAAACTTGAAACAAGAGGAGGAGAAGATCGCTCCGCACGACCTATAACACATCGAGAAGGATTGTCGAAAGGCAACGAAGTATTTTCGGCTTTAGCTAAGTTGCCGAAGGAGCTCGATGGAAAGTTTCTCTGCGAGCCCAGAGAAGCAAAGGGGGTTGGTTTTTTTCGCTTGGTCAACCGCGAGCGGCTCGCATCAGACTTCCGACTCAGCGCCAATGCTTCATCGCAAACTGAGGTCCCTGCTATAAGGATTTTTTTTGCGGCCAACGATGACTTAACCAGCCAAGTCTATTGGCTACTCCGACCCGGATCGCTTGAACTCTTCAGAGTGCGAGCTGGGCAACACACGAAACTTAAGGAGGAGCCCTTCAAACCTAAAACTGGCCCTTGGAACTTCTCATTGTTACGCCGAGGGATGTACTACAGCCTGCAAATCGACGGCCAAGGGGCTGCCACGATCCCTCACCCATCTGGAGACATCATCTATTCAAAATCCAAAGACTTGTCGGTCTATGAATCACGACTGGGTGTTGACGCAATCGAGCCTGAATTTACCCGCTTTGGCGCTGAGGCAGTTGAGGGATCATTGCTGCTCTCAGACGTGAAGTTCTCATTCGGAAACTGGTATCCAAAAATACCACAGCAGCCGGTACTTCAGCACAACCAAACATGGTGGACCAAACGGCAGGTGGTCATCGGTGCAATCCTAATCACTGAGAATGCTGTGCCTTTTCAGGACCCTGAAGGCTACTTCTACATGTATTTTAACGGGGTCGATACGTCTATCAAGAATATCGAGAGTGGAGGCAGAGCTCGGATCGGAGTTGCCAAGAGCAAGGACTTGGTACGTTGGGAGATTGGGAATAGCAAACAGTTTCTCCTGGAGGGCACACCTGGAACTTGGGATGAGACCTATACCTTCGTGAACGGCGCAGTCATTGCCCCAGATGGGCGCATCGCGATCAGTTACATGGGTTATAACGATCGGGAAGGCCGCACCTGGCCGGGCATAGGCATGGCATTTGCGAAAGTCCCGGAAGGGCCATTCTCAAAACATCCCAAACCAGTTTTGACGCTAGGTAAGCTTTCGGATTGGAACCACGAGCGTTACTCAAAACAAGGTGAATCCTTTCGTAAAAAGCCGGGGGAATGGGATGATTACCATATTCATGAACATGGGTTAACGCGTTTGGATGGCAGATATCTCTTGACCTATACGGGATTCGGCGGACAAGTAGATCAAGGAGGTATTGCATACAGTGAGAATCTTCTCCAGTGGTCAAAGGACCCGGCCAATCCTGTTATTTCTGGTTCGGGCGCAGCCAACTACGTGGGAAAATCCAAGCTGAATGAGCACTACGGTCGCTACGTTAGCATGTGGGATGATGGCCATCTCCGCCCGCGCAGTTTATTGAAGATTGGGGACTACTTCTATCTGTTCTACGAAGGGTCAATGTTCGAAACGTTCCGACCAGGTAAGGAGCTTCAGATTTGGGACTCCGTAGGAGTTGCCCGGTCCCGCAGTCTCCATGGACCTTGGGAACGTCACCCTCTCAATCCAATTATCAACCAACGAGCTGGGGATCACTTCGATTCAATGTGGACCGGCTGGCCCAATGCGGTTCTCAAAGATAACCAAGTGTATATCTATTACGCGGCAGCCGGTAATGAGAAGGAGTCGGTTCGTCATACGGACATCGGTCTGAGAGTAGTTCCGACGGAAACTTTTGCAACATTTAGCGGTGAGTTCTGAGCTTCCTTAGATTCCTACCTCATCAATGATCAAGTCTAAGCTCTCGACGCTGTTGCAGTTTGCATTTGCTTGATGGTTACTCTTCTCTGCAAAAACAACGGTGATATAAGCCGAAAGTCCATAGTGTTAGCCCGACGCGCGCAGCGTGTCTTGGTGCCAGCGCTCTCAATTGGACTGTGAGGATCCTGTCTTCGCCATCGTTCCCTTAGGCAAGAGATGTTAGGAGAGTGATGTAATTCCGGTCTGGGATACTTGCCTAGTACTTCGTGGCATAAGTCCGCGTAATCAAGTCGCTGTCCTATCTCTGTGAGGCGAAGCAATTCGTAGTGGGAAATTACACCGCGAACTTTTGAACTTTAGTACTAGCAAGCTGCTTATCTGTGCCAAAGCTTGGAAGGAATGAGGGGAATCGACTTTTTTGGCTATGAGACACCGCTGGCATATCTGGTTAGTTTTGTCTTTTTTTGGGCCAGGGAATTTTCTCAGCGCTGATTGGCTGACTTTCGGTCACGACCCCCAGCGCTCGGGATGGGCGTCAAGGGAAAGTAAGCTTTCTGTAAACAACGTCGCCAGACTGGAACTCAAGTGGAAGTCGGCGATGAAGAATGAGTCAAGATCGCTAACTGCGCTGACGGCACCCCTCGTCATGAACGAGGTCACGACACCCCAAGGGATCAAGAGTGTCGTCTATGTCGCAGGCAGTTCCAACCACTTGTTTGCGCTGGATGCCCAAACCGGAACGCTTGTTTGGAGCAAAGCATTCGAATCAGCTTCTGTTCCAAAGAAAGAAGGAATGTGGCTTTGCCCGCAGGGCCTGAATGCGACCCCAGTCATAGATCCGGCAACTGGAATCATTTACGCTCTTGCCATGGATGGGCGACTGTTTGGACTTGACTTGGGTACAGGCAAGACCCGCTTTGGCCCGATTCAGTTTGTCCCTCCTTTCTCGAAGAGTTGGAGTCTCAACTTCCTCGATGGAGTTGTTTACACCTCGCTATCCCAGGGCTGCGGCGGCGCACAGTCGGGAATCTACGCTTTGGATGTCGTCAACCCTTTTCGGCCGGTCGTTCATGGGTTGCTTGTTTCCGAAAAGGGAAGTTCGGGAATCTGGGGCCGTGGTGGCCCTGTGGTTGGTAGGAACAGAAAGATCTTCGCCACTACCGGAGACGGTGAGTTTGACCCACCAAAGCAAAAATTCGGCAACAGTGTAATTGCAGCCTCACTGAAGAACCTGGAACTCCAGGATTATTTTACGCCCTTGAACTGGCGGGATGTGTATCGCTATGACTGGGATATGAGCTGTACCAGCCCGGTTTGGTTCGCGCATAAGAACCGGAATTTGCTGTCGGTGGGAGGAAAGGAAGGTGTCATCTATTTATTGGACGCCGATGAGCTGGGAAACAAAGATCATCATTCACCGCTTTTCACGACTCCCCGCTTGGCAAACGATGAAGACACCTTTGACGCAAGAGGAATATGGGGAGCCCTTTCGGCCTGGCAGGATGAAACAGGAGACACTTGGGTCTATGCTCCCATCTGGGGACCAGTATCCAAACAAGCACCGAAGTTCCCCCTGTCCTATGGTCCCAATCCGAATGGCAGCATCATGGCATTCAGGGTGAAAACAGGACCAGATGGAATCAGCCTGGCCCTCGATCCAGCCTGGATCTCCGGCAACTTTTCTGTGCCGGAACCAGTAGTTATCGCCAATGGAGTCGTGTTTGCCCTCTCCAATGGAGAGATTACGCAGCAATCGAAGGAGGGAGGAATCATCTTTAAGCAGAAGCTCACGTTGCTTTCGGACCAACAACGAAAGGAAAACCCAAACCGTGCTGTCCTATACGCACTGGATGCCAGAACAGGCAAGACTCTCTACCAGAGTGGGGCTGCTTTTGACACCTGGGTTCACTTCAGCGGTCTCGGGATAGCTAATGGGTCGATTTATGCAGTGGATCAAGGATCGCAGGTGTATTGCTTTGCTTTGAAAGAAAACTAACCTAACGTTGAATGGAATTTGCGCAAGGTAGCGCTGGCCCTGTGATTCGAGCTTTTGTGAGCAACCGTTCCGTCAAGCCTGTGTGATGAGTTCAAGCTGTGAATTCAGTTGAGGTTTCAATGTTCGGAGAAAGCTCATGAGCAGGATGAAAGGGCCAGGAATCTTTCTGGCTCAGTTTCTGAGGGACACCCATCCTTACCACAGCATCAACAGCATTGGGCGATGGGCTGCTGACCTAGGGTACAAAGGCATTCAGATACCAGCATGGGATTCACGTGCTATTGACCTCAACCTTGCTGCGCAATCCAAGGCTTACTGCGACGAATATAGGGGCCGGCTTCAGGAGATGGGGCTTGAGGCCACCGAACTGGCGGGTTACTTGGCGGGACAGGTGTTGGCCGTGCATCCTGCCTACGAGCTGATGTTTGAAGGTTTTCACCCTCCAGGCCTGAGAGGTGATGACCGAACGACGTGGGCAGCAGGGGAACTGAGAAAATGCATTGCCGCCTCAACAAATCTGGGCACTCAGGTCATCCCGGTCTTGTCTGGTGGTTTCGCATGGCAGATGGTCTATCCCTGGCCTCAGCGCCCCGACGGAGTTATCAGGGAGGCCTTTGTAGAGCTGTCAAGACGATGGAGACCACTCTTGGATCTAGCCCAAGAGAGCGGCGTTGTCTTTGCGTTTGAGCTTCATCCAGGCTCGGACGTTTTTGACGGTGCAACCTATGAAACGTTCCTCGATCACACGGACCATCATCCGGCAGCGTGCCTGAATTATGATCCAAGCCATTTCTTGCTACAACAGCTCGACTATCTTGAATTTATCCAACTCTATGGGACGCGAATCAAGGGCTTTCATGTCAAGGATGCCGAGTTTCGTCCCAGCGGCCGGGTGGGTGTCTACGGCGGGTACGAACCCTGGAGCCGCAGAGCTGGCCGGTTCCGATCTTTAGGAGATGGCCAAGTGGATTTCGCCCGAGTTTTTACGCTGCTGACTGAAGCTGGCTACGATGGCTGGGCAGTCCTGGAATGGGAATGCTGTGTCAAGAGCCCGCAGCAGGGCGCAGCTGAAGGTGCGCCTTTCATTGAAAAGCATCTTATCGAGCGGACCGACGTGACGTTCGATGACTTTGCAGGGAAGAAAACTGACATGGTTCGGAAGCGGCAGATTCTCGGCCTTGCGTAGTTAAGTCAAGAGTACACAGGCTAATGATTGGCGCTTGGAAGCGAAAACTGAGAATGGGGATGGTTGGCGGTGGTCAAGGCGCGTTCATCGGGGGCGTGCACCGGGTCGCCGCGACGTTGGATCAACAGGTCGAACTGGTCTCCGGTTGTTTCTCCCGAGATCCTGAGAATACGAGAACTACAGGCGAGCAGCTATACGTGAAGCCAGGTCGATGTTATGGCACGTTCGAGGACATGGCCTCTGCAGAAGCAAAACTCCCAGAGGGTGAGCGAATCGACTTCGTCACTATCGTGACCCCGAACGTCTCGCATTTCTCGATCGCTCAGACTTTCCTGAAGGCAGGTTTTCATGTCGTTTGTGACAAGCCCATGACTTACTCGCTGGATGAGGCCGTTCAGCTGGCTAAGCTCGTCGAAGAGACCGGACTTGTCTTCGCACTGACACACAATTATACAGGGCATCCCCTCGTCAGGCATGCTCGACACCTGTTCCGCACGGGTCAAATGGGACAGATTCGGAAGGTAATGGTTGAGTATCTTCAAGACTTCCTAATGGTACCCCACGAAAAGCTCGGACAAAAGCAGGCGGCTTGGCGGGTTGACCCAGCTCAGTCGGGTCTGGGAGGTACCCTCGGCGACGTTGGGACTCATTGTGTGAATCTGCTGGAGTACGTGACCGGAGACCCGATCCGTGAATTATGCGCGGACAAGAGTACGTTTCTGCCAGGTCGAAAGCTCGATGAGGATGTGAACCTGCTGCTAAGGCTTGAAGGGGGCGGGAAAGGAGTGTTGAGCATCAGTCAGGTAGCCACCGGAGAAGAGAACGGTTTGACGCTCCGGGTGTATGCCTCCCAAGGGGCTGTCAAGTGGGCCCAGGAGAATCCTAACTATCTGGAAGTCTATCGCTATGGCCAACCTAGACAGGTGCTCACCCGGGGCCAAGCGTACCTTTCGTCAGATGCAGCTTCAGTCACCCGGATACCGACCGGGCATCCAGAAGGATATCTAGTATATCGTTTCACTAAATAGTATCTATATAATCGGTTCTCTGCTATGCTGCGGGCATGGCTAGACAATCGACTCGACCCAAGTTAGTACTGACCCCTGAAGAAGTGCGGTTGCTCGAAC